>Ga0315284_10011229_pt1 | contig 12776 bp, 13 predicted proteins | sample YL17G09_16_MG_FD_203696 | JGI IMG/M metagenome (GOLD analysis project Ga0315284, IMG submission 203696) | Sediment microbial communities from Yellowstone Lake, YNP, Wyoming, USA - YL17G09_16 | ecosystem: Environmental > Aquatic > Freshwater > Lake > Sediment | place: USA: Wyoming | collected... | reverse complement strand
GGGCGTCGACGCCTATCCGACGACGGACGAGATTTGCTTCGAGGCCAAGCCCGCAGCGCAGTGGTTCTCCGCGCTCAACAGGGCGCTGGGGGGCAGGCGATGACCCGGCGCGGGTGCATTATCGGCATGGCGTTGTGCCTCGCTGTGGGGCTCACGTTCGCGGGGCTGTGGTTGATAACGGCTGCGTACCAATAACGGCGCGGCAAAGGAGAATGAAGATGTCGAACACGAACCGTTTTGTGATGTACCTGCTGGCCGCTGTCGCGATCGCTGCGCTCGTGCAGGAGTTGACCGAGCCCAGGATCGCCAACGCGGGCTCGCAGCCGGCGCCCGCGCAGTCCGTCGACGTCCAGGCGCAGCTCGCTGAGATACAAGAGCGGCTGGCGGACAAAGACGCGCGGATCGAAGCGCTGGAGAAGCAACTCAAGGTGGCGCAGCAGGCACCGTCCGAGGTCGCGCCATACGTCGTCGAGCTGCCGCGCTGGCCGCTGCTGGGCGGGCTGTACCGGCCGATGGGCGTCGACGCCTATCCGACGACGGACGAGATTTGCTTCGAGGCCAAGCCCGCAGCGCAGTGGTTCTCCGCGCTCAACAGGGCGCTGGGGGGCAGGCGATGACCCGGCGCGGGTGCATTATCGGCACCAGTCCGCTGTTGGCAATCGCCAACGCGAGCGACACCGCCGAGCACGTCTACTACAAGTACCGCTTCACCAACACGTCGACGGGCAAGAACGCCTGTTTCTTCTACGTCACGACCGCGACCGACTGCGCTGCGCAGACCTCGCCTCCTGCTCTCAGCCCGCTTTTGGTAGCAGTTACTATCCTTGGGAGCCGTAAGAAAACTTTTTTCTTTCTATTTACTTTGTAGTGTCTTTTTGTCGTAATTTTTTTCATATTTCCCCGACAATTTGTATAACACTAGAAAAGGAGATGTAGGCATATGTATGCAAAATTATTAGGAATTGTTGGATTAGTGACAATGTTATTGTTGGAGGGTTGTGTTTGTTTTTTACCCTGTCAGGGTCGTTGGGCAGCAATGGGTTTGTATCCCAATGATATTGTTATCCAACAGAAACCTGCCGAAGAACAAAAAGAAAATAATGAGAACCCATCAGAAAAGAAACCTTCACAGAGTTTTTAAGACTTCAAGAGACTAATTACTGTACAGATTTGGAGGAAAATCTATGAAAAACTTTATGAAGATTATGTTGGTGGTTTTTGGCATTCTTTTAATTCCAGCAATTGCTTTTGCGCAAGGAACTGGCGTAATTCCACCTGTCACGTTTGATTGGACTGCTCTTGCCATGCAAGCTCTTCAAATTCTTGCTCCTATTGTGGTCGGTTTGATCGCCACATTGGTTGGTCTTTTTCTTAAATGGCTGATGCAAAAGATTAAAAATGACAAGATTAATAGTGTTCTTGGCATGGTAGAAGGTGTTTTCGGTAAAGTTGCTTTGCAGATTACAGATTCTTATGTGAAAGGTTTGAAATTGGCAGGGAAGTTTGACGCTGACGCTCAGAAACAAGCCATGCAAATGGCAATCAAAGCTTTTATTGATTACGTTGGTCAAAAAGGTGCCGACGAATTTGCCAAAAGTATTGGCTTTAAATCAATTTCAGAAGAAGGTGCTCAAAAGGCAGTTATTGCTAGAATTGAAACTGCTCATACCGAGAATAAAGTGTTTGGCACCGTTGAGACTCTTTTAAAAACTCCCGAGACAAAGTAAAACAATAATTTTCTTCTTTCTTCTCTGCAAAACTTAACAATTTCAGTTAATTGGCATTTTTATCCACTAATTAATAAGAATAGCGTGAAAGAGGGAGAGGTGAATAATGGTTGCTATCACTAAAACGCTTAAAAATCCAAAGATGTTTGAAGATGCGGTGATTACTGCGAAGGCTCTTCAGGAAGTTGCCATTAAAAGTGCTGAAAAAGAAATTCTTAGTAAATTTCATGCACAAGTAAAAGAAGCCGCAGATCGAATGTTAATGCTAGAACAACCTCTTAAGCCTGGCGAGCAGCCAGAAGAGGAAATTCCTGGAATGCAAAATGATTCTCCTGTCAAGTTTGGAGCTGATGCGGTAACTGGCGAAAAAGACATTTTTTCTTCTGTTCCTTCGGCAGCGGTTGGTGGCGAAAGACTTTGCCCGTGCCCGGCAGAAGATGACGAGATTGAAATCGATCTGACAATGCTTGCCAAACAGGTTGGCAAAGAAATTGAAGGTGGCGGAGAAGTCGAAGGCGCAATGGGAGGTGAAATCCCGCCAGAAGCCCTGCCTCCTCCGATTGAAGGAGAAGACGAAGAAGATAAAAATAAAGGTCTTCCACTTCACGAAGCTGCTGTATCAGTTGACGAGAACGATACTGAAGGCAATACTGCAATTTTGGATGAAATTGTGGAAGCGCTATTCTCAGAGAAAGATTCAAGTTTGGAAGCGAACGTTCCGTATGAGCCGGAAGGCGAAAAGCCAGAGGCAGAAAAAGAACCAGAACAGCCGGTTGTTGTTGATATGGCGAACGGCAGTTCACATGAAAATGGCCGGTTTAACGATACTTCGCCGCAGATCAAACAAAAGAACCTTGAATTGAATGCGAAATTGGCGGCTGATACGAAAGCAAAAGAAGAATTAGAAAAGAATAAAAAGGCTGTTAAAAGTTTGCAAGAAAGCCTTGATAAATCAAATAAAATTATTGCCGAACACAATGAATTGTTTGGCAAGCTACAAGATAAAATGTCAAAAATGGCTCTTCTCAATGCGCGGCTTTTTTATGCTAATCAGGCGCTTGGAAACCCGAAACTTAATGGGCGACAAAAACAAGAACTTGTCGAATCACTGTCCAAGACTGAAAATTCAGAAAAGGCCAAAGCTGTTTACGATATGTTTGTCAGGATGACTCAGAGCACTCCTTCAACTAATAAGAAGGCTCCTGAATCGCTCGGACAGACCGGAAACAACAGGGCTGTGATGTACGAGTCGCTTTCCCCTCGTAGAACACAAACCAATGTGCGCGAAGAGAATGAAAAGGAAAGAATGCAAACGTTGGCGGGCATTCGAAAGCTGCCGAAAGAAGAAGAAAATTAAACTTAAAAAGAGGAGAATTCATAGATGTCAATTCTAAAGAGAGTGTCGGCGGATATCGTCGAGAAGCGTGTTGCTCGCGAAGACGCTGCCCTGATCGCGAAGTGGGAAAAGTTAGGTCTGTTGGAAGGTCTTGATTCAAAGAGAGTGACGAAGGCTACCATGGCTCGTTTGCTTGAGAATCAGGCCAAAGAGCTTCTGCGCGAAAGTACAACCATGGAAAGCGGCGCTGTTGAAGGCTTTGCTTCCGTGGCGTTCCCAATCGTTCGGCGTGTGTTCGCAGGCTTGATCGCCAACGATCTAGTGTCAGTGCAGTCAATGAGTCTACCGTCTGGACTGATCTTCTATCTGGACTATACTCGTACTGCGGCTCGTGGCCCGTTTGCGGCTGGTGAGTCAGTTTACGGCCAAGGCCGTGTAGGTTCTGGCATCGCTTCCGGCGCTTTGATTTCCGGCTCCAATGCTGAAAAAGGCTTTTACAATTTAAGCCAGGGTTATTCACAAGCGACTGGTTCGGAAATTGTTCCGTCTGCTTCCATTACCGAACTGGCAGCGGTTACTTTGTCAACTGGTTCGGCGAATATGGCAGACGCCACCAAGGCTCTGTTCAGTTTTGACGCAGATCTTTTGAACGACGGCGACGTTGCTTCTGGTTCTAGCGCAAACCTGTACCTGCACCGTTTGACCATGACTCCTTCGGGCTCCAATTGGACGCAGCGCAGTGTTAGCGCTCTGATGAACCTCAATGCCACTACGCTTTCTGGTTCTGGCGCGCGTTTGGTTCGCAGACTTACCTCTCTTGATTCGGCCGGTTTGCTAACCCTGTATACCGTGAGCGCACAAGCTAGCTTGCCAGCGTTTAGCGGCGCGGTTCTTAACCTGTCCTTCGCGGTTATTGACAGCATCATCGCCGGCTCTTCGGTCGGTTCAGTGGTTGGTACGACTGTTTGGCCGTTGGAAGCGGAAGCGGACATTCCCGAACTGAACATCAAGGTTAACACCTTGGGAATCAACACTCAGACTCGTAAGTTGAAGGCAGTTTGGACTCCGGAACTGTCCCAAGACTTGAATGCGTATCACAATGTTGACGCCGAAGTCGAACTGACTGGTATTCTTTCTGATTCTATCGCGCTTGAAGTAGATCAGGAAATCCAGCACGAACTAGTGATTGGTGCAACTGCTGGTAAATTGTATTGGTCGCGTCGGCCTGGCAAGTTCGTAAATCCGAACACTGGCGCGGACTTGACTGGCAATGGCACTGGTTTGCCGGCGTTCACCGGCAACGTTTCAATGTGGTATGAAACTTTGCTAGAGCGCGTCAATGACTTAAGCGCGGCTATCCATCGTAAGACCTTGATGGGCGGCGCGACCTTCATCGTTTGCGGTCCCGAAGTGGCGAGCATCCTAGAGATGACGCACGGTTTCCGCGCCGATGTGGCGATTGACGACGAAAAGGGTTCAGCAGGCACCTTTAAGTCGGGCACGGTTTCCAAGAAGTGGGACATTTTCGTTAACCCATACTTCCCGCGAAACTTGATGCTGGTTGGCCGAAAAGGCAAGGGATTCCTGGAGGCTGGCTTTGTTTATGCGCCTTATATCCCTCTTCAGACGACTCCAGTGATCTTCGACCCCTACGATTTTACACCGCGTCGGGGTGTGTCGACCCGTTACGGGAAAAAGCTCGTCAGACCCGATTGCTACGGCCTGTTAATTGTCACCGATCTACAGGGCTAAGTTAAAGTAAAGCATTAAATTTCTTGTAATTGGGAAAAGGCTCTCGAAAGAGAGCCTTTTTTCTATTTTTTTATTATTATTTTTATGGTAAAAACTTGGGATGTGATATAATTATTATATGACGTGCGGCATTTATCAGATCAAAAACGTTAAGAACGGGAAGATATATCTCGGCTCTTCTTATGACGTAGAAGGTCGATGGGAGTGTCATCGTTCACGTTTAAGGATTATGACGTTAATTTTAAAACAATGTGGATGATTCTTCGAAACAAAACCTGGGTCGATCTAGATTATATTCCATTGTTAGTTAAAAGACCTAAATTCAAGATTAATCTTCTAAAATAATATCCTTTACATCTTCCCCCTTCTCTGTTAAACTCTCCTCATGAAATTTAAACCTGGCGACATTGTTATACGAGAAGCTGACAATTCTGTTATACAGATTTTGAAATTCCACCGTCAGTCCTCCAAGTTTGGCGCAGGTTATTACGATATTCTTTGGCTAAGTGGAAGAAATTCTTCTGCTTTTTTTGAGCGCCGCAATGGTGTTTGTCTTTATTATGTTCCTTGGAAGAAATTGTCAGGGAAACGATGATGTCTTATTTTTTTAAACCTGGGGAGATTTTAAGACGGGATAGGGTGTCTTTTATTATGATTATAAAGCAAGTTGAGCGTGTAAACTGTAATGTACAAACCTATGATGTTGTTTGGATGATACATCCCGTAAGGCAGGGCGATTTTATTGAAGGTGCATATCTTAATAAACATGATTGGGTAAAAGTTTATGGCAAGCGCTAAATTTAAACCTGGCGACATATTAAAAAGAAAAGATGGGATTTCTTATGTTCAGATAACATTTTATGACAAGGGTCACGGCTACAACGATATACCCATTTATCATTATATTTTGTTGCTGCCAGTTTTCGATAATGGGCTTTTTGTAATGTCGTGCGATTATATTGACAAATATTACAATAAGGTTATAATAAAACGATGAAACTTAAGTTTAAAAAAGGGGATCTGATTAAACATGTAAGTGAAGAAATTTATTGTCTTATTTTGGGAATTGCCGATGTAGATCATTATAACTATCGTTGTTTTCTGACGGACGTTGGAATGAGAGGTTTGGGAGGAGTGAGAGTTTCTTTTCAAAGTGGAGTTGCAAGTATTCATTTCTTTGAAAATAACTATGAAAAATATCAAGGTAAACGAAATATTTAATTTCTTCTTGCTATCGCCCATAATCTGTGGTATGATTGGAAGGTAAGAAACTATTTAGTATAGGAAGGGGACGGTTTAGAATAAAATGAACAAAGGAGAGCCTCCGTCGTGTAGTCTTTATGTAAAGGAAGTCAAGCATGTTGTACTTGATTGGACAATTCGTACTGTGCGTTATCTGTGGGGTGGCCCTCGACGCTCTCATTACACTGCACCTTCGCGCAGTGTCCTCACGCAAGGCTTTTTGGGCCGCAGTCCTATCGTGCGTAATTACGGTAGTATCTTATAAAATTATTAGCGAATTTATCGAGACCAAAAGCATGTTAATGTTGTCAGGTTTTGCTTTTGGCAACGCAATTGGCACTTATTTGGCGGTAAAGGTTGGGAAAGAGAAAGAGGCAGACGATGAGAAGATCATTCCAGAATCAGAAAAACAAACCCCGGTGTCCAAAGTGCTTCTCAACTAAGTATTGGAAATCACGATCAATTCGTTCTTATATGCTTGAAGGTGGGGTTGGAAAGTGGCCTAAATTTACCTGTGTAAAATGTGGATATTTTTGGCTTTCAGGCGAGGACGGCGGGGAATATCTCGGGAACGAATTGGGATTTAGAGCAGAGTACAACGAGTAGAGTTTTTTCTTGATATTTTTGTTGTCTTCGGTTAAAATCTTCTAATGGTTAAAAGGTTAAAACCTCAAAAGTCTCGTTTTAAAGTTGGAGATATGATAACCGAAAGACTTCCCAAAAATAGTTATGGCAAGAGAATTTGGCAGATTATTAAGAAGCGGCGTGGTTTAAACAAGTGGCTCTATGATATTATGATTTTGCGGACTGATTACCCAAAATGGCTTTTTGACATCATAGAAAACGATACTCTTGACGATTACGATCGCAACGTTCTTTTTAAAGGTAAACGATGAAACCAGGATTCAGGGTTGGAGATCTTATAACAGTCAAGGGTCAGCATTCTGGCGAAAGGATTTGGCTAATTATTAAAAAACAGCTTACTTGTTATGGGGCAAGGTATTGCCTTGTTATTCTGAAAATAAATAATTTAAACTGGATTGGAAAATTTGTGAATTGCGATCTCTCTAGCAACGTTGTTCTTTTTAAAGGCAAGCGATGAATTTCAAATTCAAACCTGGCGACATTGTTAAACATTTTAGTAGAGATATTTTTATTCTTATTCTCGGGGTTAATGATAATTATAAATCTGAACCTTGGGACGAAGAGTATCTAAAGAATGCACCAGTATATTGGGATAGAGTTTTGGTAACAGATGTGGATGAAAGATCTTTCCCCTTCGTGTCCAACACGCTAGTAATTTGTAGCCCGGCAAAATATATCGATGAAAATTTTTATAAATACTTGCCGCATAGAAAATAGTGGTTTGAAGGTAATTTTCCCAAGGAAAGAAGAAAAGAAATCTAAAAAAATGATCTTAGAAATTTCAGATGAGTGATATTTAGTATAACGTTATTCTTGCTCTTTCCGGGTTAAACAAACTAATTATAAAGAGAACTTTAAGGAGGAGCAAGTGTGGCTACTTTAACCCCAACTGCAACCGTTTCAACCGTCGTGCTGCCAATTACTGGAACTTTGGCAAATGTTGATGCAAACAATAACCCGCTACCGTTCAGCGTTTATCCATCATCCTCAGACTTTTATCAAGGTTGTGTAGATCAGGTTGGATATACCTACAAAATGCTTGGTGGCGATGTTCTTGATATCGAATTAACAGAATATAACGTTTATGCCGCATATGAAATTTCAACGCTGGAATATTCATATTTAGTTAATCTTCATCAGGCGAAGAACTCCCTCGGATCGGCGCTTGGTTCTGCAACTGGAAGCTTTGATTCAAAGGGCGAGTTAACAGGGAGTTTATCGACTGCCGGAGCTGAAACTGCCTTTCCACAAATCAATTTCGGCTATCTGAATAATCTTGCATTGGCGTTCTCCAACGTAGGAGGGCAAGGCGGCACGGAGACGGTTTATTCATCTTCATTTGATATTACTGTTGGCCAGCAAGAATATGACCTACAGAGCATTGTTGCCAACAATTCCAGCTATAGCGGCTCTTTAGGGAATCAAAGGGTTTTAATAAAAAAGGTGTTTTATAGGACTGGCAAGGCTACCTGGGCATTATATGGTATATATGGTGGATTAAATGTAGTTGGCAACTTCTTGAATTTTAACACATATTCCAACGATACGGCTTATGAGATTATGCCCACTTGGGAATCAAAATTGCGTGTTATGTCGTTAAAAGATCGAATGTATACAAGAGCCTCGCATTTTACATTTTCTTTAAGAAATAATAAGCTTCGTTTGTTCCCGGCGCCAACTCAGGGAACTCCAACGAAGATGTGGTTTGAATTTGTTATTCCGAATTCAAATGGGCCATGGAAAGAGGTAAGCGGTTCGGCAGGGACAGAAAGAACTGGCGTTAATAATATTAATACGTTGCCCTTTGCCAATCTTCCCTATGAATCAATCAACTCAATGGGCAAGAATTGGATTAGAGGATATGCGCTGGCCTTGGCAAAGGAAATGCTCGGAAGAGTGCGTAGCAAGTTGGGAACTTTGCCAATTCCAGGCGGTCAACTAACCCTTGACGGGCCAGCTCTTTTGTCCGAAGCAAAAGATGAAAAAGATAAATTGAAAGAAGAGTTAAAGAAGATTCTTGATGAGACGACTTATGTCGAGACTTCAGAGAGAGAAAAGAAATTGCAAGATAATACAATGGAAACCTTGCGCAAGATGCCAATGGCAATATACTGGGGATAACGAATGACAAAGCAAAATGAGTGGGCCGTGCCCAGCCTGCCCCCTCCCCTGTTCGTTGGGAAGAAAGAAAGAGATTATATCAAGCAAACAACCGACGAATTGGTTGAAAAGGTTGTTGGCCAGGCAATTATTTATTATCCACTTGATATCGCGCTTACCAAATATCATCCACTTTATGGCGAAGCGATAAATAAAACTTATTTGTCTCCGATCAGAGTTTATGCTTTGATTGAGTTTACAGACGAAGGTTCGACAGCGACTGACAATTTTGGCGTCGAGAAGAGAACAAAAATAAACGTTCATTTTACAAAAAGACGATTGACAGAAGATCAAGATTTGATGGTGAAAGAAGGTGATATGATTAATTATAACGACGTTTATTATGAAATTGCGTCGACAGCGGAACCACAGACAACCTTCGGTCAGATTGAACATAAGATTGAAATTACAGCTACTTGCGTGAGAGTTCGTTATTCTGCGTTTAACGCTAAATGATCACAATGACTGCCTTTGCTTTGTTCTTAAGCAGGTTATATTCTGTCTTTGTCAAATTCTTAAAAGAATCATAAATTAAAATCATTGTTTTTGTTTCATTTTCTTCTTGTATCTCGGCCAGGATCTGTTCTAACTGGTGAGGGTCTACTTTTGTATCGTGGTCCTTAGTACAGTTCAACTGCGGCATGAGACACTTTCTGTCTACTTTTGTAGTTGCCTTATCGTTATACTCGTCCATTGTCAATTTGTGCTTGACGGCAACGTGGGCCTTCATTACTCGATTATCAATGTATTTTCCACACATTACGCACAGTCTGCCGGTTTCTGTTGATTTTTTCATATCTTTGTCCTCTTACTAAATAGGAGTATCGGCAAGGAAAAGTAAAAAAACCATAATTTATAGGCTAATTACAGAAAGGACACGAATATGACTACTGGTTTAAAACGAAAGAAAGTAGCAAGAGAAATAATCGAGACTTTACAGCCATCTACGATGGAAAATATCGATTTTGCATTCTATGATTGGCTCGACAAAGAATTGAACATCTTTTGCACTACCAATGAAGGTTGGAAGAAAATACCCATTATTTGGGCCGGTCAAGAACGTGCATTCCAAGAGAAAAGCAATCGAGATTTAAGAGATTCCGAAGGAACATTAAAATTGCCAATAATCTCAATTTCTAGAAAGTCTGTTTCAAAGGATTTGTCAAAAAAGGGACCAATGTGGGCGAATATTCCAGAGGAAGGTAAAGGCGGTAGCTACCCTTATACCACTCGTATCAAGGCGGATAAAACGGCGGATTTTCGACGGGAACAAATGCTCAAAACAAGAGGAAAAATCAACTTTGTTTCGTCAAAAAATCAACAAAAACATATTCTATATGAAACAATTTGGCTTCCACAAACGGTATATATTGAAAATATTTATGCTGTAGAATTTAAAGTGTCTTTTATGCAGCAAATGAATGAGATATTGCAGGTTTTATTGACAAAAACTGGAAATATAAATTATTTCGTTTGTGGGCGAGAAGGTCATATGTATGAAGGTTTTATGCCGAAAGATCTGACAAGCAACATTAAAACAGCTTTGGAAAAGGAAGAAAGGGTGTTTCCATTCTCGTTTGATATCAGGATATTGGGCTATCTTCTGGGAGCAGAGGACAACAACGAGAAGCCGAAAGTGATAATTAAAGAGAACATTGTGGAGGTAAAGACCAACAGGGAAAGAACAATGTTTCCAGGGGATTTAAAGTAATTTCAGTCTTTATGATTATTTAGGTTTCTTGACAATTTCAAATACTATTTATTGATAGAAAACGCTGTGTTAATAACATAGTAGATAAACGTTTGGCAGAAGAGGAGAAAAAGTAAAATGTCTGAAAGAAAATTCCGGTTTGTTTCACCAGGGGTTTTTACCAACGAAATTGACAATTCGCAACTTCCAAAGCTGCCGCAACCGGTAGGTCCGGTTATTATTGGCAGATCGGAACGTGGACCGGCTTTACGACCAGTTCAAGTCGATTCTTTTTCAGATTTCGTTGAAATCTTTGGCAATCCGATTCCAGGCGGCCAAGGTGGCGACATTTGGAGAGATGGCAACTATACTGGCCCTGCTTATGGCACTTATGCTGCCCAAGCATGGCTGAAGAATGAAAGTCCTGTTACCTATGTTCGTTTACTTGGCGCGCAGCATCAAAATGCGGCTGCTGCCGGGGAAGCGGGCTGGAAGACTTCTGCGATTCCGACGACTGCCGTCACAACCAATGGTGGCGCGTATGGTTTGTTTATCGTTGCCTCTAGCTCTGCGGCTAACCATGGCAGCGCCGCTTTGGCTGCGGTTTTCTATCTAAACGAAGGCATGATTCGTTTGACGGGTTCTGCCCCAAGCAATGTAACAATTGGCGCAACTGGTAGCAATACTGGCGCTGCAACCCTTGTTAAATCAATTGGCGCGGATTATGAATTTAAGGCGATTATTTCTGACAACAGTGGCGCAGACATCGCAACCTCGGCATTCAATTTCAACAAAGATTCTCGTATTTATGCTCGTAATGTTTTCAACACCAATCCAGTTCTAACCAATGGCGACGTTGTTGCCGCAGCCTCGTTAGAAACCTACTGGCTTGGCCAGACCTACGAACGTCACCTTGAAGATACTCTTCCTTCGGTTGGTTCGGTTGCTGGCGATTGTTATGGCTTCATTGCAGCGTTAGCCTCGGGCTCTTCTGACGGCGGCGATTTCCAAATGAGTATGCAAGCTGCTCAGACTGGATGGATTTTTGCACAGGACACATCAACTGATTATGCTTCTTACGATCCTGACGATATGCAAAAACTATTTCAGATTATCGCTCTTGATGACGGTGAATGGGTTGGAAGAAATATCAAGGTTGGCATCAAGGATATCAAAGCTTCAACAAATGATTTTAACAAATATGGCGCGTTTACTGTTGTTGTTCGAAGAGCAGACGATAGCGATAGCAAAGTAAAGATTCTAGAACAGTTTACGAATTGCAATTTGGACCCAACTTCTCCCGATTATGTTGCTCGTAAAATCGGTGATAAGTTTGCAACCTGGGACGACATTGACCGGGCTTATACAGAGTTTGGCGAGTTTAGTAACAATTCAAAGTTTATTAGAGTTGCTATGAACGATCAAGTGGCGGCAGGTTTGACAGATCCAGTTTTGCTGCCGTTCGGTTTTTATGGTCCGCTTAAGTTCAACAATATTACCTTGGCTCATGGCGGAACGACCGCCACGACCTCGTTCATTAAGGGTAAAGACGCCATTCCGTTCGCTTCTGGAACGAGCGTTGGCAATGGTATTTCAGCAGAAGGAATTGCGGCGTTTACTTGTAGCGTTGCTTTCCCGACTATTCCCGTGAGAGTGTCGGCAAGCATTCCAGCCATTTCGTCTAACAGCAATGCGTTCTGGGGCGCAGATACCAGTCTGTCAGGTTCAACCAGATTCAATGCAAGTTATGTGGATCTTGTGAAGGCTTTCCCGGCGGCTGTCGATTCATTCAACGACGGCGCTTTGACAACCTATTCATTCAAGTTTTCTTTGGACGACTTGGTTGGGGTTGCTAATGACGCTTATTGGAGCGCCACTGCTAGAACTTCTGGCGTTTCATTCTCCGCTGTAAGCTCAAGCTGGCAGGAAGTTCTTGATCAAGGATATGATCGCTTTACAATCCCACTGTTTGGTGGATTTGACGGTCTTGATATCACTGAAAAAGAGCCGTTTAGAAACACTGGCTTATCAGGTGGGAGCGAGACGACAAACTACGCATACAACACAATTAAAAGAGCAATTGATACTTGCAAAGATCCAGAGGTTGCAGAATGCAATCTGATGGCGGTTCCGGGCGTTACCAATTCTGGCCTTACCGGATATCTAATTGATGTTTGCGAAGAAAGAGCGGATTGTTTGGGCGTTATTGACTTGGCCGGCGATT
>Ga0315284_10011228_pt1 | contig 12779 bp, 11 predicted proteins | sample YL17G09_16_MG_FD_203696 | JGI IMG/M metagenome (GOLD analysis project Ga0315284, IMG submission 203696) | Sediment microbial communities from Yellowstone Lake, YNP, Wyoming, USA - YL17G09_16 | ecosystem: Environmental > Aquatic > Freshwater > Lake > Sediment | place: USA: Wyoming | collected... | reverse complement strand
CATCTTTTAATGATTTTTAGATCCCAGAAAGCTTATAGTGTTGATATTGTTAAGATATATCTTCCGCTGTTTTACGTTACGATCTCCGAACACCCAAAACCTCTAAAACCCTGTATTGCCAAAGTTGCGGCTTTCTAACCATAACTCTCAGCTAAAGTCAAGCACTTTTTGGTTACAATTTTAACCCGCTCACGGGGATTCTTTATGTAGATATTTTGAATTACAACTATATTTTATGATTTTTTTCAGGATTTCCATTTCCCATTCGGGAATTTCCTTCGAATACAGCCCCTTCTTTGATAATGAGAGCGGGGGTTTTTATGTTTCCCAGAACACGTCCGGTGGGATATATTTCGACCTTCTCTCTGACTTCGATCTGTCCGCGAACTTCTCCGCTGATCAACACAATATCTGCTGTAATATCCGCTTCGACATGAGCACCATCGCCAATCACCAGTGTTCCCTCGCCGAATATCTCGCCGATGAAGTCACCATCAATCCTGACGGCTCCCCTGAAAATTAATTTGCCTGTGAATTCGGCTCCCTTGCCCAGAAAGGCCTTGATTTCTTCATCTTTTTTTTTGTCTGACATCCTCAAGCTTCCCTTTCTTTTAAATTAAACATGAGAGTTTTCAAGTTCTTCAGACATCTCACGATATGTTACGGCTGAAGGATAAACCGCCTCATGCTGACGTTCATGACCAGCCCGATGGCCGTCATCAGCACAACCAGGGAAGATCCTCCGTAGCTGAAAAGCGGCAGAGGGATACCCACAACGGGCAATAGCCCCAGGACCATCCCGATATTGATGAATACCTCCCAGAAAAGGAGCATGGTAACTCCGAAAGATATCAACATGCCCAGCAAGTCTCGCGCATGAAGGGCCGTCTTCAGACACCACAGGATCAGGATCAGAAACAGAATCATCAGGACGAGCCCTCCCAGAAAGCCCCATTCTTCCGCAAAAACGGAGAACACGAAATCCGTCTGCTGCACAGGAAGAAATTTCAACTGCGTCTGGGTTCCCTTCATGTATCCTTTGCCCAGAATGCCCCCTGAACCGACGGCAATGATGGATTGAATGATGTGATATCCAGAGCCTAAAGGATCTCCTTCCGGATCAAAAAAAGTCAGGAACCTTTCCTTCTGGTAATCTTTCATAAAAAACCAGCCGATGGGAGTCAGAATGATCGTCGATACCGCCGCGATGATAACGGACTTCCATTGCACGCCGATAAATAAGGTTATGGATGTGAAAAGGATAAGTAGAATCAAGGCGGTTCCCAAATCGGGCTGTTTCAGAATGAATAAAAAGGGTATCATGACAATCAGAAAAGGGATAAGGAGCTCCCGCAGACCGTACCTCTTGTCTGAGGCATGGTTATCGAAATATTTGGCCAGGGCAAGGATCATGGACAATTTAACCAGTTCCGATGGCTGGAAAAAAAATCCTCCGATCAAAATCCATCTTTGAGATCCATGGGTCGTATGCCCGTAGAGAGAAACCATGATCAGTAAAGCAATAGAGAGGGCATAAATGATATAGGCGAAGCGGCCGATATATCGATAATCAATAAACAGGGTGATTCCCATAAACAAAAGACCCAGTATGATCCATTGGGCCTGCTTTATATAAAGGGTTTCCTGCTTGAAATCGTTAAGGCTGTGGCCGGCGCTGTAGATATTTAAAAGACTGATGAGAGTGATGGCCAGTACCAGAAAAAGAAGGGTCCAATCAAAATTGAAAAATAACCGGCGGTCGAATTTCATATTTCAGGTCTAAAAACGTTTGATGGTTTCGTTAAAAGTCAACTCATGCCTCAAATTGTCACTACCCCCGCTTTCGTGGGAGCGACAGAATTCTGACTTTCTTTATTCGTATATCAAGTTTGTATAACTTGATATGCAGATTCAGTGGGGCCTTCTATTCTCTTGCGGCTAAAACCGGCTGATTTTTATTGGGTCTTGTACGCTTATTTTCAAAATATGCATCGATAATCTTTCTCGCAATGGGAGCGGCGACAGATCCCCCATGACCTGCATTCTCCACGATGACCGCAATGGCAATTTCCGGATTTTTATAGGGAGCAAAGCACACAAAAAGGGCATGGTCCCTGAAACGCGCTAAAATTACCTTTCTTTTCCGTGCCATTTCATCTTCCGGCAGGCCGATGACCTGGGCGGTGCCCGTTTTGCCGCAGACATCCGCTTCCTTCCTTCTCAATGCAGAACCGGTCCCGCCATTTTCATTCACCACACCCCATAAGGCGCGACTGAGAATCTCGATATTTTTCCTGCTCAAAGGGATTCTGTTTTTCTGTTCCGGCTCAAATGTTCTGATGGCATGCCCGTCCATGGTTTCGATGCGTTTTATAAGCCTGGGACGGTAGACTACACCCCCATTGGCCAATGCCGCATAGGCGTTCACCAGCTGAAGGGGGGTAAGAAGATTATAGCCCTGACCGATGGCAATGGATATGGTTTCACCCATTTGCCATGCTTCTCTGAATCTTGAAAGTTTCCACTGCTTCGTCGGAATCAGCCCTCCCTTTTCCCGGGGCAGATCAATCCCTGATGCGGAACCCAGTCCGAATCCCCGGGCATACTCGGCTATCTTGTCCACACCGACCAATTTCCCGAGGTTGTAGAAATAGACATCGCACGATTCTACGATAGCCCTGTGAAGACTGATTTTGCCATGGCCATGTTTCTTCCAGCATCTGTAATTTCTGTTGCCAAGTTCGAACGACCCGTTACAGGAGAATGTCGTATCGGGTGTAATCAACCCTTCTTCGAGGGCGGCCGCGGCAATAATGAGCTTGTACGTGGAACCTGGGGGATACTGACCGGAGATGGCTCTGTTTTCCATGGGATGAGATGGATTTGTCGACAGGGTTTCCCAGTCTTTGATGGAAATCCCGCCATTGAAAAGATTCGGATCAAAGGACGGTGAGCTGACGAGAGCCAGAACGGAACCGTCGCGGGGATCTATGGCGACAGCAGACCCTTTCATATTATTAAGGGCTTCCCAGGCGACCTTTTGCAGAGATGCATCTATGGTGAGTACCGCATTGTACCCGGAAACAGGCTGAATCCTGCCTATGAGCTTGATTTCTTTTCCCAGAACATTGACTTCCACCTGTTCCACCCCGCTTTTTCCCTTAAGATAGGGGTCCAGATACTTTTCTACGCCGAATTTTCCCGTAATGTCGCCCATACTGGCTCCTCCGGAGGCGTCTTTCAGCAAATCATCACGACTGACCTCGCCGGTATATCCAATAAGGTGGGCCATCATTTCTCCACCAAGATACTGGCGAATGGGAACCACCTCGACAGCCACACCCGGCAGGTCCAGTGCGTGGGTCTCGATAACGGCCAGTTTTCTCCTGCTGATGTTTTTTTCAAGCTTGACCGGCGCAACAAACCGCTTCTTTCCCGGAGGGGGAAATTCCATGGAAAAGATGAGCGATCTTTCTTCATAAAGATTTCTTAATTTCTTTTCCGTGTCCTGAACGTTCCTGGAACGGTTCGGCATAAAAACGATATCGAAAGAGGGCTGGTTATCAACAAGAACCTGTCCGTTGGTGTCCATGACCAGTCCTCTCAGAGGCATTATTTTACGAAGACGGACGCTGTTGTTTTCCGATCGTTGGCTTAATTCATCCCCCCTTATGACCTGCAGATGCCACATTCTGATGATCAGGCAAGACAGCATGATCAATACGATGGCAAAAAAGATCCTTAGCCTTGGTCTGAATCTGCCGGAATCATGTCCGTTTAAGTTGCTTTGCATGTCCACCTTGTAACAATACGTCCATCCGGTAAAATATATGGAAGAATACCGGGCTTATCAATGTGACGACGAGTATCTGAGGAATGTAGAGCCTTAATATGTTGACGGATAGATCAATCCTGTATATCAACGAATAAAGGATGGTGATGATGATGCCTTTTAATAAAGCAAATATCAGGGTAAAAATCATGATCAGAGATGTTTTATCAAGCGATATTCTCATGGAGGTCATCATGGAAACAAGAAACAGGGATACATATGTAAATGCATGGAGACCTGAAACAGAACCACTGACACAGTCAAGGAAGAAACCGGCCACAAAGCTGAGAATGCCTCCTTTGATGACATCCAGATGGAGTCCTGCGTAGAGAACCAATATCATGGATATTTCCACTCCCACGACGCCGAAGAGCAGAACATCCGAAATGCTGCTCTGCAAAACGATCAGAAACAACAAGAAAAGGGGAAGGGACAGATAATAGATCATTTTCTGTTATCCTTGTCCGGCAATAACACCATAAGCTCTTCCAGCTTCGCAAAATCAACGTACGGCACAACTTGAACTTTCTGAAACAGTCCGGGTTCATTTTTACCTGCAATCGTTACCACTCCCATAAACAATCCCTTGGGAAAGACACCGGAGAGGCCTGAGGAAATGACAACATCTCCCACCTTGACCGTTTCGGTTTTCGGAATGTACTTCAGGTTGCAGACGCCTGCACCGCCTCCCTGAAGAATTCCCTGATTTCTGCCTTCCTGAAGCGAAGCATCTATTTTGCTGCTTTCGTCGATGAGCAAAAGAACCCTCGACGAGTGCCAGGATGATTCAATGATTCTGCCTGCAACACCCTTTTCCGCTACAACGGGGAGGCCAATTTTCAAACCATCGGCTGTCCCCTTGTCAATCAGTATCGTTTTTATCAGTGTCGTTTGACTTTTTGCGATGACCCTGGCGGCGATGGATTGGTAATTGAGATTTTCCTTCAGCTTAAGCAGTTTCTGTAAACGTATTCCTTCAAGATAGCCTTCGCGATATTGAAGCAGTTCGTTTGACAGCATTGCGCTTTCCTTCTTAAGGAGCCTGTTTTCCTCTTCCAGTCCCACAAGAAAAAGATATCGTTTCCATACCGTGCCGACTTCATTGATAGGAATGTTGATAGCGCTGACAAGGGGGGCTGCCATTTCCAATACCATTTTTCTGAAAAGACCAGCCTCAGATGGTTGTTTCACACTGTAGGACAATACGATCAGGGAGATAACAAGGAGAATGCATGCTATGATGATTGTCTGGTGTTTCTTGTGGAATAACATCTTTCTCCCGCAATCTTGAAGATGGAGAAATAAACTGTCCTGGAAGAATTGTGCAAAATCTCACCTTTTTATTTATACTTGGAAGGTAACCTCTTTCAAGACATCCAGGTGATCAAGTGCCATTCCCGCCCCCCTTGCCACGACCGAAAGGGGATCATCTGCAATGGTAATGGGGAGGCCTGTTTCTTCTCTTATGAGAAGATCAAGGTTTGTCAGAAGGGCTCCGCCGCCTGTTAACACAATTCCTCTGTCCACGATATCTCCGGCCAGCTCCGGAGGGGCATTATCCAGAGTGTCTTTTATGGCTTCAATGATAATGCTGACAGGTTCCATGATGGCTTCCCGGACTTCTTCAGAGCTGATTTCAACGATCTTCGGAATTCCGGATATCAGATTTCTTCCTTTGACATCCAGCTTTCGTATTTCACCATCAGGGTAGGCACACCCGATGGTCATCTTGATGATTTCAGCCGACCGCTCTCCGATGAGAAGATTGAATTTTCGCTTCATGTACGCTACGATTTCCTCGTCCATCCTGTCACCGGCCACACGGACCGACTTGGCATAGACAATCCCGCCCAGAGAAATGACAGCCACTTCCGTTGTTCCGCCTCCGATATCGACCACCATGGAACTGATCGGTTCCATGATGGGCAAGCCGGCTCCGAGAGCTGCCGCCATGGGTTCTTCGATAAGGTAAATTTCCCTTGCACCGGCAGATTCGACGGTTTCTCTGACCGCCCGCCTTTCCACCTGTGTGATACCGGAAGGGATCGAAACAATGATCCTCGGGCGAACAAGCGCCCTGCGGTTATGAACGCGAAGAATGAAATGTCTCAACATGGCTTCGGTGATGTCGAAGTCCGCAATCACTCCCTCTCTCATAGGTCTGATTGCAACGATATTGCCGGGTGTTCGTCCCAGCATTTTTTTTGCTTCAAGGCCTACTGCCAGGACTTTCTTTGTTCCTCTCAGGTCTTTATGAACAGCGACCACCGAGGGTTCGTTCAGTACAATACCCTTTCCCTTCATATAAACCAGGGTATTTGCCGTTCCCAGGTCTATGGCCAGATCATTGGAAAATTTCCCTAAAATAAAATCGAACAGCAAAGCCTTTCCTCCTTAACATTATTTATAAAACGCCTTTCACACAGCACGTTGGTATGTGTCGTGAAGAAGACTTTATACAGTATTTCATGACCCTAATCAATGAATTTTTCTAAAATGTTATTGCATTTTGAAAATGACTGTAATACTAATGCGGCTCTCAAATGACCTGTGAGGTAATGGTGTTATGCTTGACTTCATGAGAAAATACGCCAGAAACTGGCTCATGAAAATTTTGCTCGGGATTGTAATCATCGTTTTCATCTTTTATTTTGGTTCCATGCGCGGAAGAGATAAAGCGGAAGCGATTGCCATGATCGATGGCAAGGCTGTCTCATATATAGATTTTAATAAGGAATTCCAGAATCTTGTTGATTTCTATCGGCAGCGCTATGGCGGTAACCTGACGGATGAAATGATAAAGGGTCTGAACCTGAAGCAACAGGCCTATGATAACCTGATTCATCAGGCCATCATTCTTCAGAAGGCTGCAGATCTGAACCTGGTGGTTACCGACGAAGAAGTCAGGGCTTCCATTCTTTCCAATCCAGCCTTTCATCGAGGCGGCATTTTCGACGAGCGAATCTATCAGCAGATCCTGCGCTACAACAAGGTGACGCCTTCGGATTTTGAATCCGCCCAGAAGAAGGGAATGACGATCTCCAGAATGCAGGACCTGCTGCAGGATGGCGTTAAGATATCGGACGAGGAAGTATTGGATCTATACAGAATTCAGAACGAGAAGCTGAATGTGAGCTATCTTGTCCTTTCTACAAAGGAATTTAGAAAGGGAATCAATCCTGATCGTAAAGAGCTGGAATCATATCTGAAAGATCATGAGAATGATTTCCGTGCTCCGGAGAAGCTTCAGGTCAAATATGTATCTTTCGCGGGCCAGGATTTTTTGTCCACCGTGAAGGTATCGGATGCGGAAGTGACCGATTATTATGAGCGTCACAAAGACAAATTTATGAAAAAGGGTGGGAAACCGGTGTCCCTTGCAGAGGCAAGAAGCAGGATCGTTAACGAAATGAGAGAGGTGCAGGGGATGCACGCTGCTTATGATGCGGCCAAAAAGACCCATGATACCATCTATCAGAAAGAAAATTTTGATGATTATGCGCGTCAGAACGGTTTGAAGGTTGCTGTTACGGAATTTTTCAGCGTAAAAAATCCCCCGCAGGAATTCAAACAGGTGGGGGACTTTATCAAAGCAGTCCTGGAGCTTCAAACGGATGAAATCAGTTCCATCCTGTCAGACAATCGGCGTTACTATCTTTTCAAGCTCGTTGCAAAAAAACCTTCCCATGTACCTGCCCTGAAAGACATCATGTCGGAGGTTGAAAAACAGTATCTGGAATCGGAATCGAGCCGCATCTGTAGAAAGGAAGCAGAAGGAATTCTGGAGCGTTTGAAAAAGGGAGAGCCATTGGAAAAAGTTTCTTCGGAGAAAGGACTGAAAATCTCTGAAACAGGGTTCTTTAGCCATGGCTCGACTGTGCCGAAAATCGGATCTTCAAAGGAGTTGAATGAATCCCTCATGCTGATTTCCGAGAGAAACCCGTATTCAGGTCCATTTCATATCAACGAAAATTATGTGATCGTGAAATTCAGGGAGCGGGGGAAACTTGATAACCGGAATTTTGAGACCCAGAAGGCGCCTTTGAAGAATCTCCTTCTGGCCATGAAGAAAAATGAATATATCCGCTCGTGGTTGGACAACCAGAAGGCGTCCATGATCAAAGAAGGGAAACTCAAGCTGCTGAAAGATGTAAAGGACATGTAGCAACCGGAAGCCGGCATTTTTTCGGGATCGTGTTTTTTGTATGTCGAGGCAGCGGAATGCTATGATGTGCGACAGATGGAGTACTGCTCTATGAATTCTTTCAGTCGCTCCCGGTCAAAGATCCCGAGCCACTTGAACTCAACCCCCCTCCTCCTCAGCCCTCCGGTGGTGTTCTGTGTTTCTGGAAGGGAATCATCCGATACAGTTACAAAGTCCACACTTTCAAGACAGGGAGTTTCGTCGGCCACGAGGCTGAGGAGACCCATTTCGTCCAGTTCTTCCTTTGTGCCGTCGTAAATGAACGCGCAACCTCCTTCACTGATGTCAAGTATCTGAACCTTCTTTCCCTTTTTCCCGCCTGAGGTGTAAGGACTGACCACAACGAAGGTTTTCTTGGTGGTATAATAGCGGGGATGCTTTCTGGGTTTTAGAAGTCTTCGTAATAATCCCATTGTGCCTCCCCCTTTTTTCTCTATGATTGACATGAATTCCCTTCCGGCTTTGTGAAGTATAAGGGAAGGTGTTCTTGTATGTCAAGGCAATTTGACTGCTACATATCGCGAGTTTCATTGATCGATTTCGTCAGGCATAACCGGCGAGAGGAATATTTTAAATCGGCCTGTCAGCGGTGAGTTTCATATTGGATGCTGGCGGTCAGGCAGTGAAAAGGGGTACATGCTCAAACCGGCCGACATCTACAAGGCCTTTATCCGTGATCTTCAATTCCGGGATGACAGGCAATGCCAGAAAGGAAAGGGCCATGAAAGGCTCTTTTAACCGGCCGCCGAAGTCCTGCGAGGCATGGATCATTTTTTCCCATCCGCGGGCAACCTTCGAAAGTTTCTGATCGGACATAAGACCCCCGATGGGAAGCGGAAGCCAGGCCAGCACCTCTCCATCTTTGACAGCCGCAAGCCCGCCCTTCATCTTTTCGACCGCCTTTACTGCGCAGATCATGTCCGTATCGTTGCAGCCCACGCAGATGATGTTGTGAGAATCGTGCGCCACAGAGGAAGCCAGGGCTCCCTCTCTCAGGCCAAAGCCCTGAACCATTCCCAGGCCAATGTTGCCTGTGCCGTGATGGCGTTCGATAACGGCGATTTTGATCATGTCGTTTTTCGTGTCGGAGACGACGGAACCCTGCCGAATGGACGCCCTGAGAATACGGCACTCTGTAAGAATCTGGTCGGGAACGAGGCCGATCACGCGTATAAACTCCCCTTTTTGAGGGATACGGAATGAGTCGGAATCAAGGGGTTTTACATTCATGGGGGATATATCGTTTATAGGAGGGTGCGCCGGAAATCCGTTGGTTAGAGTTCCCTGATGGAAGACGACATGGCCGTTCTTTATAACGGTTTTGACTTCCACGGGTGAAAGGGACGACAGGATGAGAATGTCCGCCCGGTATCCCGGCGCAATTGCCCCGAGTCCCTCAATTCTGAAGTATCGCGCCGTATTCAGTGTCACCATGAGGATGGCGTGAAGTGGGTCCAGTCCCTCTGCGACAGCTGTATTGATGAGATGGTTCAGGTGGCCTCTGTGCAGGAGGTCATGGGGGTGGAGGTCATCGGTTACCATGGAACACTGACCGACCGTGGCCTCTGAAACAAGCGGAAGGAGCGTTTTTAAGTTTTTTGCCTGAGTTCCCTGACGGATCATGACGTGCATGCCAAGTCTCAGTTTTTCAAGGGCTTCCTCAAGGAGGGTACATTCATGATCCGAACGAATGCCGGCGCCTATGTAAGCGTTGAGATTTTTACCTGCAAGCAGCGGTGCATGGCCGTCCTTAACAGCATCGGAAAAGGCCACGATCTTTTTCAGAACGGGTTCCACGCTTGCAATGACGCCTGGATAATTCATCATCTCTGCCAACCCCAGGACACGGGGGTGGTTTCTGAAGGTCAGAAGGTCTTCACAGGATAATTCGGCGCCGGAGGTTTCCAGATGGGTAGCGGGAACACAGGAGGGAAGCATGATGTAGAAATCAACGGGAAGCCCGTCGCTCATATCCAGGATGTATTGTATCCCTCTTTCTCCCGATACGTTGGCGATCTCATGCGGATCGGCTATTATGGACGTGGTTCCGCAGGGAAGAACGGCCTTGGCCAGTTCGGGCGGTGATAGCATGGTGCTTTCAATATGAAAATGGCCGTCAATGAAACCGGGGCATATATACTGTCCTGTCACATCGATTTCCTTTTTCCCTGCGTATTCGCCGATTCCCGCGATGACACCGTCATGGATAGCCACATCCGCCTTAATGATCTCCCTCGAAAAAACATGGATGACCTTGCCGCCTTTCAGAACCATATCGGATGCAATCTCGCCGCGGGCGGCACGGATTCGATTCTTCAATTTTTCAACCGTTAAGGGCTTCGTTTTTTTCAGTTCCATCATCTGAACCCCTGCATATACTCCATATAAAAACGGTAGAATGCCACGATGACAAGAGAATGGGTGATGATAAAAAAATCATTGGTCCGGTTTGTGCGGGGTGAACACGCGTGATCCGTTCTCAGGTTGAAAACACGGTAGGATTTGTCACGGTGACTTGATACGATTGTCCAGGGTTTGGGCGCCATCATTGACCTCAAAATTGCGAGACGTCTGAAAAATGCGTTCCGTGAAGCGACTGGTTGGGGATTGCGTCTTTTATAGCATAATAGCCACAGGATACAATACCCTTTATATGAGAATACAGGGTTAGAATACAGAATATTCTCATGCTTCGTTGTGGCCCGCAGGGTCATGCGGGATAGAGCATGTAATTTAAAGCTCTCCGGGTGATATTCCCCAAAGCTTGCTTCGTTCCTTGGGGTCTTAGATACCACGTAGCTTGCTGCGGGGTAGTTCATTGGAATTTTTAAGGCAATTTTTTTATGATATTTCATACAAAAAAACTTGACAGGATAGCGGATGACATTGTATTAACCAAACAGTTAAACTAACCGGTTGGTTAAATTCTTGTACAGGGAGCAGGTGTGAATCTCTCATTGTCAACGGAAAAAAGAAGCGAGACGGTCACGCGCATTCTTGAGGCGGCAATGTATGTCTTTTCCGAAGTCGGATTCGGCAGCACGAGGGTTGATGAAATTGCCAGACGGGCCGGTGTAAACAAAGCCACCATTTACTATCACATTGGAAACAAAGAGACCCTCTACGCCGAAGTGATTCATGGCATCATTGGAAATATTGCCGACATGATTGCCGTCGGTATCCAGGAAGCCCAGTCACCCGAAGAGAAACTGAGAACATACATTCGCAATATCGCCCGTTCAATAGACCAGAATCCACAGATACCGCCCATCATGATGAGGGAAATCGCATCGGGGGGGCAGAATTTTCCGGAAGTCGTTGCGAAAGATGTCGCCCGTATTATCGGGATCGTTACGGACATTCTTGATGAGGGAGTCGAAAAGGGGGTTTTCATCGAAACGAATCCCTTTATCCTTCATATGATGGTCATCGGCGCTGTGATGTTTTATCAGGCAAGCGTACCAATCAGGGCGAGATTGAATTGGATTCCCGGACGTGTGAAACAATTGAACACGAAAACGACCCGGGAAGTTGCCGAAGAAATTGAACATCTGATTCTGAGGGCCATTAAACGATAGAAAATATAAAGTCATTCCCTCGAAAGAGGGAATCCAGGATTTGAAAAACTGGACTCCCGCCTCCGCGGGAGTGACACTTTAAAGGTTATTTTCGTAGCAATGACATTGGGTGTATGGATCCCCGCGTAGATGGGGCTGACAGTGGGTGTGTGGATACCTGATGAAGCCTGCCCTCGAATGTCCTTGTCGGGGGCGGGAATGACAATGGGTGTAATGTTACGGGAGTGAAAGTGTATGGGAGCGAGTGGTATGTTACGGTGTCTCGTTGTTGTTTTTCTGAGCTGTTTTGCAATGTCCTCGGGTGTGTCGGCGGCAGACAGTAATAGCCTGCTGACATTGCAGGACAGCATCGATCTGGCTTTAAAGCAAAGCGTCATCATTCATTCAGCCAGGGAAGGTGTAACCGGCGCGGAGGCGCAGAAACAGGAAGCGTTTACCGGTTTTTTGCCAAAGTTGAGCACAAGTTATAACTACACGAGGCTCAATGAAGCCCCCACGTTTCTGTTTCCGGGAATACCCCCTATTCCCCGGACCGTCATGACAACGGGCACGCAGGATAATTATACCTGGGCGCTGGAGGCAAAGCAGCCAATATTCGCCGGTGGAGGTATTCTTGCGAACTATGAAGCCAGCAGGTTTGGCCTGGACGCCGCGCGAATGGAAGAGAGGGGAGTTGTGCTGGACACCGTTCAGGAAGTCAGGATTGCCTATTTCAGTGTGATCAAGGCGGAGAAGCTTCTGGAGGTGGCGCAACAGTCGGTCAAACAATTAGAGGCTCACCGGAACATGGCGCAGAGCTTTTTTGATGTCGGAATGATCCCGCGGAATGATCTTCTTCACGCCGGGGTTCAGCTTGCCAATGGCCAGCAATTTCTTGTCAGATCTGAAAACGGTCTTGAACTGGCACGGTCGAAGCTCAACACGGTTCTCAGGAGGGGAATAGATACGCCCGTCAAAGTGGAAGATATCTTTGCTTACAAGCCTTTTGAGAAGTCTCCTGGAGAATGCCTGAAGGTTGCTCTGGAAAACAGGCCGGAACTCAAAGCATACTCTCTGAAGCTGGAACAGGCGAAAAAAATGGTCAGCCAGGCCAGGAGTGAATTTTTTCCCAACGTGAACCTGGTCGGGAATTACTCCCGTTTCGGAGATACTCCCGGTGTTTCCG
>Ga0315284_10011227_pt1 | contig 12779 bp, 12 predicted proteins | sample YL17G09_16_MG_FD_203696 | JGI IMG/M metagenome (GOLD analysis project Ga0315284, IMG submission 203696) | Sediment microbial communities from Yellowstone Lake, YNP, Wyoming, USA - YL17G09_16 | ecosystem: Environmental > Aquatic > Freshwater > Lake > Sediment | place: USA: Wyoming | collected... | reverse complement strand
AACTCCCGATGGACCTGGTTGTACAGGGCGTCCACCTGGTCATCCTCGGCCGGTATCGCACGGGCCAGGGCGACGTCCTGTCGCACGAAGGCATCCAGCGCCCGGTGGAGCATGGAGCGCGCCTTTTCCGCCATCAACGGAATGTCCACCAGCGGCTTGAGCAAGGGGCCCTCGCCGATCAGCAAGTTGATCTTGGCGATGCCCTTGGCGTAATCCCCGATCCGCTCCAGTTCCGTAGCGATTTCCAACACGGCGGCCAGAGTGCGCAGGTCGCCCGCCATCGGTTGCTGGGTGGCGATGAGGACCAGCGTGTCGCCCTCAATGGCAAAGCGCTTCTCGTTGATCTGGCGATCCTGAGCGATCAAGCGCCGGGAGCCCTCCATGTCCCGCCGCCTGAGTACCTCCACCGACTCCGCGATCGCCTGTTCCACCATGCTCCCCAGCGCCAGTATCTCATCTTCCAGTCGTTGTAGCTCCTGTTCGAACGCTTCCCGTGGCATACCCCCCCCTTACATGTGTTTCACCTACCCCGATCCCAACCAAAGGGGACAGTCCTGCGCCGCATTATCGCACACAGTGGTCGTCAGGTCAAACCTGGCATCACGGAATTCTTCCCCCGATTTTGAGCACTGCGAAGAGATGTCAATCTTCTTGCTCATCCAAACCTCCCTGTGATGTAGTCTTCGGTGCGTTTGTCTTTGGGATTGGTGAAAATACCCTTGGTCGGCCCGTACTCGACCAGGTATCCTGCTCGATCCTCGTCCATGTTGAAAAAGGCCGTATAGTCCGACACGCGCGCTGCTTGCTGCATGTTGTGGGTCACGACGATGATCGTATAGTCCTGCGCCAACTGGCGCATCAGGTCTTCGATCTTGAGGGTGGCGATCGGGTCCAGCGCCGAGGCTGGTTCGTCCATCAGGATGATCTCGGGTTTTACGGCGATGGCGCGGGCAATGCACAGCCGCTGCTGCTGCCCACCGGAGAGGGAGAGTCCACTCTGTTGAAGTTTGTCTTCGACTTCATCCCACAGTGCAGCCCGGCGCAGAGATTGCTCCACCAACGCGTCCACGTGGCCTCGAAAGCCGTTGATGCGCACCCCCCAAGCCACGTTTTCGTAGATACTCTTGGGGAACGGGTTCGGCTTCTGAAAGACCATCCCGACGCGCCGCCGCACCTCGACCGGGTCCACGTCCTCGGCGTAGATGTTCTGGCCCAGGAACAGGACCTCACCCATCGTGTGCGCCGTGGGCACCAACTCGTTCATCCGGTTGAAGGCACGCAGCATGGTGCTCTTACCGCAGCCCGACGGGCCGATGATGGCGGTGATCCTCTGGCGTTCGATCCGCAGGTCCACGTTCTTGACAGCCAGAAAGTCTCCATAGTAGACGTTCAGATCCCGCGCCTCAATCGCGTACTTGGCGTTCGATGGCAACCCACTCCCGTAATACCCCTCGTTATTGTTCGAATCCGACATGCTTCACTCTCCAACTCTCCATGTGCCAGTTCACGACTTGCGATTTGCCGATTTGCGATCCGCTGACCCTACATTCTCCTGCTATAGCGGTTGCGCAATAATATCGCCGAGGCATTGAGCGCCAGCAACAGAATCAACAAAACAATGATCGCGGCGGCGGCGATGTTGCGGAACTGGTCTTGTGGCCGCGAAGTCCACTGGTAAATCTGGATCGGCAGCGTGGTGAACTTGGAAAACGGCCCGCTGGGGTCCACCGCGATGAAGGTTGCAGCCCCTACCACGACCAGCGGAGCCGTCTCACCGATTGCGCGTGAGATCGCCAGGATCGTGCCGGTGAGGATGCCCGGCAGCGCGTTGGGCAAGACGTGGTGCCAGATGGTCTGCCAGTGGGTGGCGCCCAGACCGTAACTGGCGTCACGCAAGGAACGCGGTACGGCGCGCATGGCTTCCTGGGCGTTGATGATCAAGAGCGGCAACACCAAGAGCGCCAGCGTCAGCGCTGCCGAAAGGATCGTGCGCCCGTTGGCTGTCGTGGGGTCTGCGGCCGCGCCCAACAGCGCCCCGCTCGTCAGCGGCTCCAACACGCGCACAAAGAGCGCCAGCCCCAGCATCCCGTAGATGATCGAGGGCACCCCTGCCAGGTTGTTGATGTTGGTCTGGATGATACGATTGGCGACATTGTCGCGCGCATACTCCTCCAGGTAGATCGCCGCTCCTACGCCAACTGGGAACGCAATCAGGATGGTGATCATAATTGTCCACAGCGACCCCAAGAGCGCCGTGCGCACCCCCGCCAGTTCAGGCGTGCTCGACTGGGGGTGGCGCAGGAAATCCACGTTGAGCCAGGAACGCCATTCGAGCCGCGCGCCAGGGTAGGCTTGCGCCATTTCGGCCAGGATGACAGGCCGCCGCAAGAGCGAATCGCCCAACGACCAACTGGCGACAACTCCCGGCTTGACCACCCGCTCCACCACCAGCGCGTACATTTCCTCGCGACTGCGCTCGGCAAATGGCTTCTCGCTCTCCAAGCGGCGTATCACGCCTGCCGAAACATGCTCCGCCAGGATGGCCGCCAACTTTTCCTGCGACAACTGCTCCACCGGGACGCCGTTCACGGCCAGGCTGGCCGGGTCCACCGCGTCCTGCATTGCCACCAGCCCGAACGACTGCACGACGACGGTGTACAGGAGCGCCGTCAGCGCAATGATACCGACGATGGTCGAGGCCTGGAACAGCCAGTGCCAGATATGGCCGATGCGCTGGCGTGCCGCCAGATTCGCCGGACTTTGGACGCCTGATTTCCCTTCGACCACGGGCGTGCCGCCCGCGCTCAGGGCCGGCAGCCAGGCAGTCCTCGCTGAAGCGGGGCGCCCATTGAGGTCTGACTGACTCATTCGTACACCTCCCGGAAGCGTCGCACCACCTGGCGGCTGATGATGTTGAGCACGAACGTGATGAGGAACAACAGCAAGCCAATCGCAAACAGGCTGTTGTAGTCAATCGAGTTGTAACTCAGGTCGCCGCCGCTGATGCGCACGATGTGCCCGGTCATCGTTTCAGCGGCGCGGAAGGGGTTGAAGGTGAAGGCCGGCCCCGCTCCCGCCGCAATCGCCACGATCATCGTCTCGCCCACCGCCCGCGAGACGGCGACGATGACCGCCGCCGTGATGCCCGACAGCGCCGCCGGCAGCACCACCTGCAGCGCCGTCTCCAGCTTAGTTGCGCCTACCCCGTAGGCTGCCTCGCGCAAAGAACGCGGCACGGCGCTCAAGGCATCTTCGCTCATCGAAGTGACCAGCGGTAGAATCAGGATCCCCATCACCAACCCCGCCGAGGCCGTGTTGTAGATTTCGACCACGTCCCGCCCGAGAATCGCCCGCAGGAGCGGGGTCATAAAGGTCAGTGCGAAGTAGCCGTAGACGACGGTGGGGATGCCCGCCAGGACTTCGAGCGCAGGCTTGAGGATGCTGCGCGCGCGGACGGAGGCGTACTCGCTCAGGTAAATGGCCACGCCCAGTCCCAGCGGCAGCGCAACCGCCATCGCGATCGCACTCGTCATCAACGTGGCGTTTGCCAGCGGCAGGATGCCGAACTCGCCAATAGTGGGCTGCCAGCGGATGCCGGTGAAGAACTTCCACAGGCTGACGGCGGGGTCGGCGAAAAAGAGCAGCGACTCCCGCCCCAGGACGTAGACAATGCCCAGGGTGGTCAAAATGGACAACGCCGCACAGACGAAGAGAAAGCCCTGGATAGCGCTCTCGCTCAGCCGGCGGCGCTTGCGCAGGTCAATCGAGCGGGAGAGTGCCATTTCGGTCATCAACTGTTTCTGCATTCCGGTACCCCTCATGGTTCAGCCCCCGCCATCCTCGTGGGATGGCGAGGGCGACCATCTGGATAACGATCCAAATAACCAACTATCCAACTACTGCATCGCATCCAGCCAGACCTGCTTGGAAGCGTCGAGGGCATCATTGCCCAGCGGGAAGTAGCCTACACTGCTGATCTCCTCGTTCACGTATGTCAGGTAGAAGTTGATGAAGGCCGCCACCTGCGGCTTTTCCTGCATGATCTGGGCCGTCGTGTAGAGGTAGAGCGGGCGGGCCAGCGGGTACGTGCCACCCTCGACCGTCTCCGCCGTCGGCGCGATGCCGTTGATGGACAGGACGTTCAACCGGTCGGCGTTCTCCTGGTAGTAAGCGTAACCAAAGTAGCCGATGGCGTAGGGGCTGCCTTCGACACCCTGCACGAGAACGTTGTCGTCCTCGCTCAGTTGCAGGTTCGCCGCGTTCAGGATCAAATTCTTGTCCTTGTTCAGCACCTTCTCGACAAAGAAGTCGAACGTGCCGCTATCGGTACCGGGGCTGAAGCGCAGGATCGGTTCATTGGGCCATTCGGGGTTGACGTCTGACCAGTTCGTGGCGCTCGACGAGAAGATGGCCGCCAACTGCTTCATCGTCACGTCAGTCAGGAAGGTGTTCTCCTTGCTCACGACGACGGCGATACCATCCGTGCCGATGCGGAAGGCAATCGGTTCGCGGTTGATGGCCCGGCAACTGGCGAGTTCCTCGTCCGTGATGGCACGGCTGGCATTGGCAATGTCGGTCTCGCCGTTCACGCAGAAGCGCTCGAAGCCGCCACCGGTGCCGATGCTATCTATGGTGATGTTGCCGGTGTACCCTTCGTCACGGAAGCGCTCAGCCATCCGCTCGGACAGGGGGAAGACGGTGGAACTGCCCGCGCTGGTGATGTCCCCCATTATCTCCAACGGATTGACCTCCGGCAGCATGATGCCTGGTTCAGGTGCGGGTACCTCAGTCGGCTCAGCCAGCTGAGTGGGGGGAACGGCCGTAGGGGCCGGGGCCTGCGCGGGCGTTGCCGTCGGGACTGGCTGGCAACCCACGGCTGTTGCCAGCAGGACCAGGGCCAGCAGCCCTGTCAGGACCATGAACAACCGATTCTTACCGTACATCTTATTCTCCTTTTCACTCGCAGATTTCGCTACTGTTGTCTGATGGCCTGGAGTGCTTTCACTTTTCACAGGCTGTCAACGGCCAGCCTGCTGTCTGCCAGGAATTGCTCAATCTCGGGGCAGTCGAGCACGCTGATCAGCCTGACTCTATTTCCAAGCCAGAGGACGAAGTGATAGGTGTTCTCCTTCTTCAGGCGCAGACTCGACCGCCAGCGCGGGCGGACGTAAACTGGAGGTTCGATCTGCCATCCCTGCGTCAACATCGTCTCTAACTGGGCGTGGGAAGAGTACATGGTACCTCCACTCTCATCCATCGAAGCAGAGTGTACCACACGTATGTTAGGGGCGTTTTAAGGGAGACTTAAGAGGGGGTTAGGGTTCTGTTAACGGGGTGTTAAAGCCGGGAGCGTTACGTACAAAGTGGAGCCTTTTCCCTCCACACTCTCGGCCCAGATGTGCCCACCGTGACCCTGAACGATGTGCTTGGCGATGGATAGTCCCAGGCCAGTCCCACCACCAGAGCGGGCCCGGTCGGCCTTGTAGAATCGCTCGAAGATGCGAGGCAGGTCGTCGGCAGAGATGCCCACACCGGTGTCTTCTACAGAGACAAGGAGACAAGGAGTCAAGGAGACAGGGACAAGTGCCCCTCCTTGCCTACTTGTCTCCTTGCCCACCTCGCCCTCCAGGAGCGATACCCGCACGACGACCTGCCCTCCTCGGGGTGTGAACTTGATGGCGTTGTGGACCAGGTTGGTGACGACTTGCTGCATCCGCCCCACGTCCGCCACGACCTGCGGAAGGTCAGGGGTCAGCTCAACGGTGAGATGAAGGCCAGCCCGTTCTGCCTGGGGGCGCAGCCGCTCCACTGGGGGACACACCACGTCGGTCACGGCCGCCGGCACCAAGCGAAACGGCACCTGGCCCGACTCGATGCGCGCCAGCTCGAGCAACTCCTGGACCATCTGCGTCAGGGCATCCATCTCCGTGTCCATGCGATCCAGGAAGCGCTGGGTGGCAGGGGGATCCTCCAGCGCCCCACCCCGGAGCGTGTCCACCAGCGCCTTCAGCGAGGCCAGGGGGGTGCGCAGTTCGTGGGAGATGTTGCTGATGAAATCCCGGCGCACCGTCTCCAGCCGCCGCACCCGGGTCAGATCCTGGAGGACGACCAGGGAGGCCTGTGGCCCGGCGTCCCGCAGCGGCGTCGCGATAACCTGCAAGAAAGGGCCCTTTCGGCTCATCTCCACCGGCTCAGACTGTTCCTCATTCCGCTCGCAGCACTGCTGCCACAGCGCGATGGTGCGGTGGTCACGCGCGACCTGGGCGAAAGGACGACCCAGGGCCGTCTGTTCGTCGGTGCCGAGTAGCCGGGCTGCAGCAGGGTTGATGAGACGCACGCGCCCGTCACCATCAGTGATGATCGCGCCGTCGGCCATGTTGTCCAGCACGGCCGTCAGCCGGCTCCCTTCTTCCACCAGCGCAGTGATCGTCCCCCGCAGGCGGTCGGACATCTGATTGAAGGCACGGGTGAGCGTGCCCACTTCGTCCCAGGTAGTGGGCAGGAGGCGCGCGCTCAGGTCGCCTTCGGTCATACGCCGGGCCACCTCGGTCAACTGACGCACCGGGCGGGCAGTGCGCTCGGCGATGAACAGGGCCAGCAGGGTGGCCCCCAACGCCGCCAGCAGCGCCGCTGACACGACGGCCCAGCGTAGGCGGGCTACATGGGCCTCGACCTGGCGCAGGGGGAGCGCAACGCGCACGATGCCAAGGGCCTGCTTCCCTGCCGTAACCGGGACTGCCACGTACATCATATCGTAGCCCGCCGTTTGGCTAAAGCGGATACTGTGACCCTGTCCCTTTGCCAGCGCTTGCTGCACCTCCGGCCGCAGCAGATGGTTGTCCATCTGGGTGCGGTCCTCGTGCGATTCACCCAGCACGACGCCATCCGCCCCGATGAACGTCACCCGCGCGTCCAGCAAATCCGCGTAGCGCCGGGCCAGCGCGTCGAGGTCACCGCCAGGCTCAACCCAGGCAGGTGACGACGCCAGCACGTCGCTGACCAGCCGGGCTTCGGCGGTCAGTTTGGCCTCCAGGTCATCGAGGTGCGCATCCCGCACCAGGTCCGAAAGGTATATGACCAGGCCAGCCATAGCCAGCAGGATGAGGATCACATAGAAAACCGCGATGCGCCAGCGGATGCTGCGGAACATGGATCTCCTCATCGGCCAATACCCTGATGTTCCTGAGGAACCGTGCCTCTTGTGATCCGTAGCCGTCTCAGCATCTCTGTCAGCCTGCACCTTCAAACCGGTACCCCACCCCGCGCACGGTGACGATGCGGGATGGATGAGCCGGGTCGGGCTCGATCTTCTCCCGCAGCCAGCGTACGTGCACGTCCACCGTGCGACTACCCCCAACGTAATCCCAGCCCCAGACTCGCTCCAGGATCAGGTCACGGGAGAGGACGATGCCCCGGTTGCGGACCAGGAAGACCAACAGCTCGTACTCCCTGGGCTTCAGGGACAGGGGCTCCCCCTGGCGCAGCACCTCGTGGCGGGCCAGGTCTATAGTCAGATCTCCCAGTACCAGTATGTCCCCTGTGACAGCCTTACCTTTTATCGCCAGTTCCTCACGGGCAAGGCGCACCCGTCGTAGCAGGGCTTTGACCCGGGCCATGAGCTCCCGCATGCTGAAGGGCTTGGTCATGTAGTCGTCGGCCCCTACCTCCAGCCCGACCACTTTGTCCACCTCGTCGTCTCGGGCAGTCAGCATCAGGATGGGTACGTTCATCTCCTGGCGCAGGATGCGACAAACTTCGAAGCCATCCAGGCCAGGCAGCATGACGTCCAACAGGATGAGATCCGGATGCTCCCGCCGTGCCACTTCCAACGCGGTCGGACCGTCGGCGGCCGTGCATACCTGATAGCCCTGGTGGGTGAGATTGTACTCCAACGTATCCAGCAATGCTGGCTCATCCTCCACGACCAACACCTTATCGCCATCCATCGCTGCTCCCCTCGTCACTTGAGACAGTTGCACGAACCTCGGAGCCGGTTGGCACTACCTGGCCGATACAGCCAGGACGCCGACCACCCCCGGCCCGGCGTGGCAGGCGATCACCGCCCCCGTCTCGCACACCCAGATGTGTTCCCTGGGAAAACCGATGCGCTCCGCCAGCCAGTCGGCCACCTGCTCGGCCATCTCCTGCCGGCGCGTGTGGGCCACCGCCAGGTATTCCAGCGGCGCCATGCGCTCGACGAAATCCACCACGCGCCGCAGCCCACCCTGAAACGAGCGGGCCGTGGTCATCAGCCTGAGTTGGCCCTCCACCAGGTTGACGACAGGCTTGATGTTGAGCGCCCGCGTCATGCGATCTACGATGGGCATGAAGCGGTCGGCCCGTCCCCCGCGCCGCAGGTTCTCCAGCGTGTCCAGCACGATCGTCACGCTCACCCGCGCCCGCATGTCCTCCAGCAGGGCCAGGATCTCCTGCATTGAGCGCCCGGCGCGCGCCGCCTGCGCCGCCACCAGCGCCTGCAGCCCCAGGCCCAGCGAAAGCGACATAGAATCGAAGACCTGGACCGCCTCGCCGAAGCGCTGGGCAGCCAGAGAGGCCACGTTGAAAGTGCCGCTGTGCTTGCCGGTGATCGTCAGGCACAACACCTGCCTGCCCTGGGCGACCAGCCGCTCGAACAGGTGCTCGAACGTACCGATGGAGGGTTGAGAGGTCTGGGGATGGACGGTCCCCGCCGCTTTGTGCCAGAACTCGTCCGGGGACAACTCGCCGTCCTCGTACACCTCCGCTCCAAACCGGACGATGAGCGGCGCAATCATGATCTTGAGGCGCTCGACCAACCGTCGCGGCAGATCACAACTGGAATCGGTCACAATCGCGATCAGGTCCTTCATTTCATCCCCTTTCCAATCCATCGAGCATGCCCATCAGCGGTAGGCCCGCATGGGAACACAGCACCACATTTTGACGTCAGACGCCAGAGTCGCTTCCATTGGCCAACTCAGGTTCGTTCCCAATACGTTCCCAATTCGTTCCCGATTCGTTCCCAACCCTAAGGAATCAGGGCATAATACGTGCCTTTTCCCTTCCCCTGGCGAACGATCAGCCCTTTGGCCACCATTTCGCTCAATTCCCGATAGGCCTCCGTATCGCTCACCCCACACATCCGGCTGTATTCACGCCGTGCAATCCGGCCATAGGTTTTCAGATACTCCAATGCCTTGCCCTGTCGCTCATTCAGGCCTGATCGGGCCGGTTCCACGTACAGAGGGGAGGCCGCCTCTTCTGGCGGCAACACCGCCCCATACAGCGTCACAATCACCGATGCACCTGTGTCATAGAAAGTTGGCAGGCGGGGCCTGAAAGGATGTGCCTGTACCTCCTCAAAGACCCGATCAATGCCGTTGCCAAACTTTTCGATGAGGCCATAGTCCTTGAATGCCTGGGCAATGCGAGGGTTACGCAACTGGTGCTCTTCACGGATGTTCTGAGAAGTCACAGGCGGTGGGAAGGGGCCTGGGCTCTGTACCTCGATCCGGTCCGAGAACATCTTGACCAGCACCCGGGAGCCCTTGATGGACCAATCTCGGTGAACGATGGCATTGATGATGATCTCGCGAATGGCAAAACGGGGATACTGGGGCACGTCCTGGCGCACTACTTTGCCAGACAGTAGGCGGGAGAAGATCTGGACGTGCTCGTTCACATAGTCACTGGCAGCGACAGCGGCCTCAATGATTGTTCCGTAGTAGTCTCGGCTGTCTAGTCGGTACTCCGCCCCCACGCTCTCGCCGCGGTAGCGCGCGATAGAGACGTGAGGTTCGAAGAAATAACGGTGGGTCTCATGGCCGAAGAGAAGCAAGCCTGCTACTGTGGGCTGGTCATCCCGTGCCAAGCACCCCATAGCGACCAACAGATCGCGGTTGGGCAGGGCGAGGTCACGATTGTACACATCTTCATAACGCCGTCGAAAATCGCTCACTTTGGTCTGGTCCACATCGGCCAGACTGGCCTCGGCCACTGGCTCAGCCTCGTAACCGAGTTCCCCCCGCTCGTACAGAAGACGACGCAACGCCGCTTCATCCAGAGCCACGTTCCGCGAACCAGCCCGCCGCAGATAGCGGCCGTGGGTGTGATACACGCGAGGTAGTCGAGCAGGTACGTCTACGACCAACACTGTGACGCCGGGCTCCATCTCAACAGGTTGGGGTAGGCCAATGCCCAACGGTGGGCTGCAAAGGCCGATGGCTTCCACTACGTTGTCGGCCGCTCGCTTCGCGTCGCCCACTCCGTGCACGTGCCCCGAGTCGTCCACACCGATGAGGATGACGCCGCCTTCAGCATTGGCAAAGGCAACCAGGGCTTCCGCCAACCGGCCTGGCTTGATCGCCTCTTCTTTAAAGTCTATCTGTTGCCCTTCCCCTTGGGCAATCAGGCGCAAGAGTTCATCTCGTTTCATTCTGCTTCCTCACTATCTGAACCGCCGCCTTCGCTACATGCTCTCCAGCAGTTCTTTGTCCTCTTCTCCCGGTTCTGCCAGCCCCTCGACGGTTAAGGAAATCTGTTTGGCCTTGTTCCTCAAAGCCACCCGTGCGAGCACAGTCTCCCGTGTCTCTCTGGCAATTCTGTCGCGCAATACCTTATCCTTGGGGATGGGCAGAATGACCTCGTAGATACGCTTGCCGAGTGTGCAGGCCAGTTAGCGATTGCTTGTGGATACTCTCTCTTCGACATGATTGCGAGCATCTACCCTTTGCGCGAAATACTCCCGGCAGATTTCCATCAGCCGGGCCACCAACTCGAGGTGCTCGCTCACACACCACTCCTTGCCCGCCTCGTCTGTATAGTAGACCTTCTCATCGTCCCATCCGCTCAGCCTCGGTTCATACTTGAACCCTGCCATTTCACCCACCCCCATCCCCCCGCACCATCGCCCCGTGCGCCACCGCCTCCAGCCATCCGCTCAGCCACAGCCGGGCGCCGGGCGGTATCAGGCAGGCCAGCGTGAAGATAAAGTCGCGATGGTGACGAAAACGGGCCAATTCATTCTCATCGTCCGGGTCAATCCCGGTCTCCATGGCCCGGCACATGAACGCCGCGTTCCGCTCCGGCTCGTTCAGCCAATCCAGCGCCACGTTCTGGTACGGCCACGCCTCGATCTGCTCCAACAGCGCCTGGACGTCTACACCCTGCTGGTGCAGCCCTGCCACCAGCGACACCGCCTCGTCCCGGCTGATCCGCCGGTAGGGATCGCGCAGCGGCGCAGGAGGCAGCGGGACGTCGCAGCACTCTGCCAATTTCTGCGCCGCCTGGTGCAATGCAGGGTCGAGCCAGGGCCGGCGCAGCACCGAGAGAAACGTTTCCGGGTCGAGTTCGGGCCCCAAGACCGGCGGCGGAGCGTAATCAGGCGCGGGAGAGTGCGCTCGCTCGCGCTCCTCTTGAGCCGCCTCCATGTCAGCGAGCTCCTTGGCCCATCGCTCGTCACTTCCCTGTGGATCGTAGATGTCGAGCAGGCAAGAGTCGGGGCAATAAGTCCAGTGGTGGCCGTGCGCCTCGTCGCTCTCGGCGCTCTCGATCTCCTGGCGCATGGCTTGGCATAGAGGACAGTCGTCGTCGAACAACTGGGCAGCATATGCCCTGGGTACCGGGTTGGGCTCACCCAACTGCTCGCGCCAGATCACCTCGCGCGGCGCGGAGCCGTAGAGGTCCTCCTGGGGTGTGAAAAACCAGGAGCGGATGAACTCGTCAAGGTGGGCGCGGGCATCATCCACGTTGCCATCAAATCCGAGAGGGGCCAGTTGCCCGGCAGCGTAGTCGCGCAACGCCAGCACCAGGTCGCCATAGAGAGCAGTTTCTTGCACAGACACCCCAATCCCTCCTTTGTCGTATCTTTAGCCTGCTCTCCAGTATACGCCAAAACCGCCCCGAAGCAAAACCGCCCATCGTAGCCAGCGCGAGCACCGCTCTCCGGGCTCGACTGCAGCGTCTGGCTGTTCAGGATGGCGGCTCGGGGCTGTGTCATCCATTCGTTGATCTCACGATACTCTCACCGAAAGGGGGTGGTGGATAGGCCGACGTGATACACATCAGTGGGCGGTAGACGTAAGGGCTTCGCTGTCTCCCACCCCTTCTTCTTGGTCCAACTGTCCTCGCTTCCCCTGCACCGGCATGGTTGCCCCGGGAGGCGGAAGCTAGGCTTGGAGGAGGAGATTTCGCCCTGGGCCGGGAGGTTTTCCATTGCGGCGGGGTCCTGCGGTGGGCATCCTGGCCGCCGCAATCCAGACGGCCAATAGGAAGTAGACAATATTGGGTAGCCTGGCGCTAAACACTTCGCCCCATCGGCGTGAGAGGAGCCAGGATTGTGACGCCCGGGCGGGGGTGTTGCAGCGCAGAACAAGACCGCCCCAACCAGTGCGTCAGGGCGGTCGGTTCGACGGCAGCCGTATCACCAAGAACATCTACTCAGAAACAGGGCCTAACGCGAAATCAATGGCCGGCGTATCGTTGGGAGCATTGACGGTCACCGCCGTGGCGGATGCCTCGTCAGCGGCGGAGTGGTAGAATTGGGACTCATGACCTGACACGGTGGCCTGAACCCTGTACGTTCCCGAAGGGAGGCCTTGGATGGTGTAGCTGCCGTCAGGACCGGCATTGGCACCGGCACCAGGGTGATCACCTGTGATGGGAAAAGCGTACGCGCTGGCCCCGGCAATGGGAGTGACGCCATCCTCTTCGTAAACGTGTCCCGATATGCTGCCAGCCTTTGCCAGGTAAAAATCTATACCTGAAGTATCATGAGGAGCCACAACTTGAACTGGAGCAGC
>Ga0315284_10011226_pt1 | contig 12780 bp, 9 predicted proteins | sample YL17G09_16_MG_FD_203696 | JGI IMG/M metagenome (GOLD analysis project Ga0315284, IMG submission 203696) | Sediment microbial communities from Yellowstone Lake, YNP, Wyoming, USA - YL17G09_16 | ecosystem: Environmental > Aquatic > Freshwater > Lake > Sediment | place: USA: Wyoming | collected... | reverse complement strand
CGCAAGAGTCCTAGCGTCAGCCTCCTGAAGAGCCTGTATTGATTGCATCTGCTGTGCCGTTCCCTGTCTTAAGGCCTGGTTATAAGCCTCCATAGGTAACTGTACACCTCCTAAGAACTCCTTCTGATACTCGGCCTCTGCCTTCTGGGCTGCTTCTGCCGCAGCCTGCTCTGCAGCTGACTGAGCCTTAGCCTGTTTGGCAGCTCCAGATAGGTTCATAGCAACTGACGCTGCTGTTCCTGCTCCCATTAATATTGATGTAAATGCTGGCATATTATAATTGTTTTATCATTTCTAAACATCCCCTGGATCCTTTAACGTATCCAAGTTCCTCGTATATATTTACTAGACTCTCGTTCTTTAGAGAGACGTATGTGTACTTTGCTCCAACGCCTTTTAGTATATTACCAAGTGAATCTACAAGCGTGGACAGGTATAACTTCCTATTCTCTTTATTCTTATATTCCCTGTTTGAAATTATAAACTCTACCCATCCAGCTTTTGAGTTTGTCATATAAACAAATCCTGCACAAACTGGAACATCTCCGTCATATATAATTAGACCACCTGTTCCGTCATCTGGAAGAAAGTCCCTTGGAGGTGCTGACCATCTCCAGTCCTTCCACCACTTGGTTAGTATATCGTCGTAGTCGTTATATTCTAACTTTCGTATTTGCATACTGCAAAGATAGTGAATTTTTAAGGATTACTTTTGAAAATGCTTGACTGTACGTTATATAACTGAACCCTACTAGTTGATGTGTTCTCCAACTCAAACTGCATATAGTAACCCCTCAGTCCATACGCCTCAGCGTCAAGATCCTTAGAACACAAGAACATATGTGACACAAGTGGAATGCTTCCTCCTGTAGTGTTTATAGTTATAGAGTTAGTTGATCTGGCTGTTATAACGCCAACATTCTGAACTGATGCAACAGCACCTGACACTATCGCTCCAGATAGTACGGTATCACCTATACTAATTAGGTTTCCTATGGTCCTTGAGAACGTGACAACAACTGCCGTAGGAACCGTTGACACAACTGTGGACGGAACTCCTATTCCCTGAGACGACCTAAGTCTTAAGTCATTACTATTAGATGATCCTCGTATGTATGCAAAGTATCCACCCTCCTTCTCAACAAACTGAGACGATAGTATGTGTCCCTTTGACAGATCGGTATAGAACGTGCAGTCCCAAGGGGTGTCGTCATTAGTCATAAACGTGTTGAAGTTCTTTACAGAGTTTGGCTCCACATTAAAAACTCCAGCAACCTTTGACGTGTACTGAACGCCATAGAAGTTATTCCTAAGATCGTTAGTGTTGTGTCTGTATAGGTTACCATTCTTGAACGAATAGAAGTAACTATTCATCCCGATCATCTTCTCAGGTATGTAAGAAAAGAACGATGTCCATCCCTTCGACGTGTCGCTATATGCTAGTGTATTACTCATAACAATAGAATGTATTAGTTACTACTCCTGAATTACTTATCTGATTAGACTGCTCAAACTCTCCCCACTTATACCATAGACTAGCTCCAGCAAATGGAGTAGTTAATAAAGAGTCAGTATAAAGTGTACCTGACATTCCTGTAAATGTATTTGAGTATAACTTATTAGTATACGTCATATCTGCACAAGAAGTAGCTCCAGCTGCCCTTCCAGTGCTAGAGAACATATACGATATGAAGTCAGTGGTAGCAAACTCAAGAATATTACTATACAGAATCTCTCCAAAAATTATAGTATATGCTGCAACATAGTACGTAGTATCTGCAGTTAAATCTTGTACTGTTAATGAATATGTTCCAGATCCTGTAAGTCCATCAGTTATAACGTCATCATCTATAGTAGGAACTGGAGACTCGCTCAAACAGAACCCCCTTATAGCGCTACTGTCACCACCGTCGCTAACTACATTTCCAGTAATTGTTACCCTAGTAGCCTCTAGATCATCAAGTCCTACTAGCATTATTTCAGGACAAGGTAGAACATCAACAAGAACACCATCTATCTGATTTCTATATATTATTTCATTACCATACAGCCCGTCAAGAGCTGGCTCTGTAAGCAGTGCGTCTAAGTAAACTGTTCTGGCTGTTGAAAAACTTGGAGCGTCTATAAAGTACATATTATTATTTATTAAATGTTACACGCAGTAAGAATAGATTCTCCACCATAAGCAAAAGCCTCGTCCATTTCTGCAGATATAGTGTAGTCCCACACTAGGTATAAGTACTGAAGTACATCTGGGTTATTATAAACAAAACTAGACTCGTAGTTTCCTACTGATGGATTTAGTAATGGTGTTGCTGTGGATAACTCAGGTTTTAATGAGTTAATATCATTCTCTGTATACAGAGTGTCTGACACAAGGTACTTGAAATTAGTTATACCACCAGTAATCGTATCTCCAGTCTGTTTATTAGAGATCATCTTAACAGTACTTCCAATCGCTGGAATAACTCCGTTAGATGACATACCTGTATTAGCATTATATAATGAAACACCGTTCTGATTCATCGTTATGAAATCAGTAGCTGTAGGACTAGTATAACTATCAAGACTCCAGTTATAGCTATTATGTACTGTCTGACCAGCATAGTAAGGAGAGTTAATAACAACACTTACAACAGTAATCTCTGGCTCAACTGGACAGTTAACTAGTAACGTATATGTGGCATACTCAAGATAAAGAGATACCTCTACAAATGAAGGACCTATAGTGCCCTTATAGAAAAACACAGATCCAAGTCCATTTATTAAATCATTTATAACCTCAACACCGTCATACTTAACAACTATAGTTGCCTCGCCATATGTAAAGTTATAGTCAAATACTACATTACCAGTTACATCTCCTAACTCAACATTAAACTTGTTTAATACTACCTCTGTACTATATTGAGATATAGGAGTTCCGCAGTCATATACAATTGGATCTGAAGGAAGAGGACTATCCTTAAGAGATATTACATACTCATTCATATAAGGATCATATCCTCCAATATTCTGAGAGCTAATACTATCCTTAAACTTTGATCTAAACCAGTTACTCATTCTGTAGCTTGATATAGGAATTAGATCCTCGCCCTTAAGGTTAAGGACAACATTTCTCTTAGCATCAGTAAAGTAAGAGTCGTACCCATAGACAACAAAGCTCTCTGGGTTATTACTTATTCCGTACTCCTCTATCCTAGCTATCTGAGTTCCAAGCACCTCTGGATTTGAAGTTATAGCTCCACCTCCAGCTGCATCAGAAATTAAGTTCTTTCCAACTAACACATTAGACACCTTATCCTCCTGAAGAACAAGAACATCTGTCTTTCTTCCATGTAGTATATTTATAGGTCCGAATGACTTCTCGCAGTCCTTCCAGTTTGCTAGTCCTAGATTAAACTCGTTTAGTTTATTTATGTTTGTGTCTGCATTATATATTCCACTATATGTTATACTTGCATACCTGTCAGCCTCCTTGAAGTCCTCCTGAGATACAGCAGTAACCCTACTACCTAAGTAGAACGGAGCTCCTGTTAGTGAGTCATTTATCTTGTAACTCTCTGCACCATTTCCAAATGTGAAGCAGTTAAAGAAGTCAAGGTCAATTATAGCAGGAACTGATCCAGTCTGGTTCTGATCGTTGTCAGATAAACCGCTCATGTGGTACCCGTCAGTAATATCAAAGCTCTGGCTATTCTCAAAGTAAATCTCCCCATTAGATAGCTCTGGCTCTGTCTCAAATATTAAGTTTCCAGATCCAGTCTGAACTGTTACGTGAAGAGATACACTTGTATATTTTGAATTTACAGGTGATATACAGTTAGGCATTCCAGTTGTAGCTGTGAACTTTAATCTTCCCTGTTCATAATCTAATCCATACTGATTAATATTTGTATCTCCACCTAGTGCATTCTGTGCTGCCCAAAAATAATAATCGTTAAAATTTCCAGTCTCATATGGAGCAACAAGTCCAGGCCATGCTCTAAAATCAAACAATTGATTTGGAGTAGGATGAACCGTCTCTCCTCCAGAATAATCCCCTTGAGTTACGTCAACACCCTGTCCATTAAACCATTCATACATATTAGAATAGTCATTATTTGATGTAAATATTTTTTTATATCTATAAGTATAGTCATCACAAAAATTACCTCTACGATCTCTATGTACGTATAAACTAAAAGTTATAATACTTCCAGCTGGAACAGCAAATGGTCTATAATATCTATTAGTTTCAGATATAGCATCATCAGGATTATATAAAGGATTTAACTCATCAAAGTAGCATGAAGTGTACCCATTTGCCTTATTAACTCCTTTATCTCTAAATGAGTTAGGGTCATACTCTGCAGAAAAATCAGACGGTCTAAGTCTCATATATAGACCAGCTGGCTCTATAATTTCCTCTCCGCTATCATTTTGATTATTTTTTATAAAATTCTCTGGTTGTGTAACAAGCTCTAATACAGTAGTATTAACTAAACTGCTGACGGCTCCATTTGTATCCTTCTTAACTATAAGAATCTGATCCTCTTTTACCTTACTTCTATTATCTCCATCTAACTTAAACCAAGTATTTCCAAGCCCATCTAAAAAGAACATATTTGTATATACAGTCTCGTAAGATGACACTGATTGTTTTAATACGAACTTATACTTTGTAGCCCAAGATGGAGGTAAACTACTTAGAGTTACCCTCACGTTATTTATACTTACAGACTTATCTGCACCAAAGAATACTGTGTTATTAGTGTCTACAAGAGCTGTAGAACTCCTTAGATAATCATCCATATATACAATAGCGACCTCGTAATCTCTGTTACTATGAAGACTCCTCTTAGCTCCTAGTTTATTGTAATAAACATTTGTAATTGAGTTATTAAAGTACTGGTACCCATAAAGCGTACTTCCTGAGAAAAAAGTACTAAACTTAACTGCTGGACACTGTATACTTAATATATTACTTCCAGCACTTGCATGTATTCTAAATGAACCATTAACTCCAGTTATTCCACTATCTATATCGTTCCAAACTCCATAAGGAGGATCTGCAGGTTTTCCAACCTTATCCGCATTAAATAAGTCTGTCAATGAAAATCCACTAGAAGCATCCGCATACGGCTTATGAGTTGATATAGCATCTATAAAGTCTTGACTATTAGCCAACTGTAACACATTATCAAAATCTTGCTGTAATAGATATGAGAAGGTATATGAAAAATCATTCTGAGAACCTGGTCCTGGAGAGTCTGGTGGATCATTAAATGCTGCAGATCCAGAATATGAGTCGCTCTCGATATTAAACTCTATAGTTAAAACATATCCATTCTTTAGTTCGTATCCAGTAAAATCTATATCTATTGCAGAATTAGATACAGTCTTTGTAGTGTCTATAGTATAAGGTATTCCACTAGAGTACGTAACTGAAAGTTCGTTATCAGACACTGGAGTACTTATAGCTTCTAAAGAATAGTCTGAAGGAATTTCTATATCATATCCATCCACATAGTTACCATACATTATCCTATTTCCTATAGATGTTTGAGCCTTAGCTGTTCTAGGAACATTATCATATAATCGTAATAACTCACTCTCTAGAAGAGTCGTATATATCTTTCTATTTGTAAAATTTAATGACTGAGTAACATTATCAGACCAACCCTGTTTCTTCTTATTAAACTTCTCAATAACATTTATTATGTTAGAGTTTGAAAGCTTAAAGCATACGTCAATAGCAACCACATTCTTAGGTCCAGTTTCAAATCCAATTGTAACTGAGTTGAATGAGTTTGTCATCCCAACATTTAAAAAGTTAGAGTAGTCTATCTCAAACTCTCCTGGCTCGAATGCTATATCTGTAAACTGAGACAGTGCACTGTACTCTCCATCTTTATACCTGTACCTATATGAAAAAGATATAAACTTATCTAGCATGTAGTTCTCTCCACCTGGTGTATTTCTTAAAACAACTGTAGGTGAACTAATAGGTGGTGCCACTATAACAGAGATGTCACTCTCATCAATTGCATCAAATGGGTACTTACTTTTTACGTTTATTTTTCTCGGAGGGTTCAGATTATCTGTCCAAAATAATAAGTCATCAACCTTATTTATACCATTTATAAGGTATTCACTATTAAAATTTAACACGCTTGAAGATACCACGTGATAGGTTTCAGTATTATTAGTTGTATTGTATGAAACTATTGCGTCATACTCTACTGATGTTACAAACCAGTATATGGTCTCATTGGCTCCATCCTCAAACGCACCAATACACTTAGTATTTCCGTTAACATACTGAAGATCAGTAAGTGCTGTATTACCTCTAGAGTTCTCTAAAGCTCCTATACTACCAAGTTCTGAGTTAGTTATTCCTCCAAGTTCTGTAGATCCAACCCTTATATTTAAGGCATCTATATACTCGCCAGTAGGGATTAGTCTCTCGTCATAATCCTTATTCATCCTCCCAGCATAGAATAATGCCTCGGCTTGATCAAGTGTATTTGCCATATATTATTTAATCCATTTATCTTTACCTCTCATATTCATAAGAAGTCTTCCTGGGTGAATGTTTCCGAGTCTAATTCTAGTATTCCTTAGTATTGCGGTTCTTTCTTTCTTGGCTCTCTGTACAACATACTCCTGCACACCTAGCTTAGATGACAGTATCTGGTACTTTATGTGTGCGTATAAGAACTCCTCGGCCATCTTGTTTATGCTAACCTTAGAGTCTTCACCCTCCTCCATACCATCTGACACGTACTCAAGTATACAAAGCTCTCCAGCCATTCCTGATCCGAAGTTAATAACACCAGACTTCTTGTCTATCTTGTATGTAGGGTTAATGTTAGCTGTCTCTGTATTTAATCCAAATCTAGTCCCTACAGGGTAGTCAAAGTACCACATACCGTTGTAATTGAATCCTTCACGACCACTAAATGGTCCAGATCCAGGATACATAGTCCTCTGTTGGTTTGTTATCCTATCATTATCCATAATAGATGTACCCTCTAGAACATCCCCATCCTGATCAAAAAGAACCCTACAGTTATTATCCTGAAGGTAACTATTACTATAGTTTGTCTGTATGTTCTCTGTGAGTGGTCTAAGAACACCATCCTTATACAGTGATATCCTTACATAGTTTACGTAATTATCTGGAAGTATGAACCTTAGGTCATCACATATGCTTATCTCAAGAACCTTAATCTCCTTAAGTGCATCATAGTTAACCTCTTGAATACCTCTCTTTGCATGAAATAATACATTATATCTAGAAACATTATTGATTAACTTATCGTTACCGACATACATCAACATGAAGTTGTTTACAATATCATCAAGTGACGTGTACTGATACGAACCCCAGTTCTCAAACTCTGGAGTATTTCCAGCATTTTCGTAGTATTGATATCCAGTTAAGTAAGCCATATCTATCCTTGTGTTTGTTTATTACTAATATCCTCTGCAGTTCCAAACTGATAAACATCAGCCTCTCTTATAGACAGACCAGCATACTTAAGTATCTTGGCAACTATTAATGGCTCATCAGTAAGCGGAAGCTCAAAGTCTTGATAGTCAGCAACGTATGGGTTAAATATAGGCGAACCATTAGTCATTGTATATGTCCACTTAGGATCCTTTGGAATCCTTATGTACTGAGACTTTACATTGGTTATGATCGTGTCTGGATAGACAGTTATCTTGTTACCCTCCTGCGTGTATGCTGGATAAAGAGTAGACGGAGATGTTAGGTTTGAAGATAAAAGATTTAATGCCTTATCGTGTGAAACCCTATCTATCTCCTTTGATCCGTATCTTATTGTGTTTATGTAGTAGTAGTCACTAGGAAGAGTAAACTTACTAGATGCATATGCAAGAGTAGCTGTAGAAGATAGACTATCTATTACGTCCTCAATCAGCTTAATCATGTCTGCATATCCAGTTCCAGACTGTCTATTGTTCATCTTATTTATCCAGGTATTGTACTGGTAGAAATAATCTTCAAATATATCTATCTGTGCCTGCTTTGCAAATAAATTAAAATCATCTGGTGTTATATAGCCAAAATTATTTTTATTTACAGCAGAAAGCACTGTATTTCTTACTGAGTCTATCATGCTTAAAACTTTTTACAAAGATAGCAAAAAAAAACACCCCTTATTTTGGAGTGTTTAGTTTTATTACTTTATGTTATTCTCTAATAACTTTAAGACCTCAATCCCTTCATCTGTCTGAAGGTATGATGCCAGTATGTAGTTCTTATCCTCTCCATAAGGAACGGTAAGTAGTTTTTTCTTGTTTTGTGGTAAGTTGAAATAAATATCTCTCTCCTTGTTTTTCATAACAATAAGATTATACTCAAAGAACTTAGCGCAGGTATTCTGTAACTTTAACATTGGGTCGTTAAGCATACTCAAGAAATCAGTAGGGTATGACTTAGCGTAAACAAAAACGTCTCTCTTAAGTTCTGCTGTAGACATCTTCTCGATACTTACCCCTAATAAAACTCTAGCAACAGCCTCTAACATCTCTACATTTAAGTCTCTAGCCGCTATCTGAGCATCTAGTTCTGCATTAAAGTGTTCAATATCAACTACTGCATCTTTTTCATTGTTAACCTCTTCAAATACCTCTCCGTATCCTGGATGTAAAGATAAAAATTGTTGTAACACTGGATTTGTTTTAGGAACAATTAGTGCACCATCAACAAATACAATTGGTTCTAGTATTGCATTTCCATCCTGCTCTTCCTCAAAAGGTGTCTTTTGGTTTATTGCGTATCGTAATGCTCTGTTTGATGTTCCATCGAAGTGAAGTAGAGGTGATCTACGTGTGTTTCTTGATGACAACATGTAAGTAAGTGGAGTTGAGTCTCCTCTTAGAATGTAGATCTTATCTACTGGTACTGCTTGATTTTTCATTTGATGTGATTTAATTTATTAAAAAGAATGCGGCGATTACCGCCGCATCCCTAATTATTATTCTAGTTTGTGAACAAGAAGAAGTTATTAGCTCCTAATGTACATAAAGCTCTCTCAGATAAGAAGTGAACCTCCATTGCATCTAAGCTAGAGTTTTGTGCTCCACCTGCAGAACCTGTGATCCAAGTCTTGTAACGTCTGTCTTCTGTTTCAGAAGCTCTGTAACGAACGTGTAAGAATGGACGTTTAGCGTTTTTACCAAGAACTTGATCGTATACTGTAGTAGATCCAGCTGGAACTAATACACCATTGATAGCACCACCAACGATACCACCTCTTAATGAAGCGTCGTTCAAGTACTTCCAGTCAGTCTTGTAGAAGTCATAACCTCTACGGAAACCTGTGAACCCTAAGTTCAATGCCATCTCCTTGTCGTTATCAAACAAACCATAAGATGTACCACCTGCTCCGTAAGAGTTTTGAGCTGCTAACATATCGTCGATATCAAAAGAGAACTGACGGTTGATGAACAACACGTTCTCTTCGATAGCACCTTGTTTGTCAAGTCTAGTGATGATAGAGTCAAAGTCAGACAATGCAGTTGGGTTACCACCACTGAATACGTTACCTCTATTTCCAATAACGTAGAACATACCCTCAGATCCTTTATTTCCTACAGCAGTGGTAGCAATAGCTCCAGAAGCTGCTTCAGCAGGAACTGCCTCGATCATAGACATCTCTAAGTAATCCTCGAAACGTAAACGAGTTTCGTGCTCTGATTTAATGTACCACAAGAATCCTGTAGCACCATTTTCAGTTGTAACCTCAACCCATCCAATTTGTGCCATGTCAGATCCAGTAACAGCGTACTTGTCTTTGATGATGATTGGATTGTTAGAGAAGATAGAGTCAGAAGCCTCAACAGACTGAACCATTCCTTCTGTTCCTTTTCTGAACTCAGAACCGTATACGAAACAGCTTACAGTATCTGTAGTTGCAAATGTTTGACCTGCAGCTGCATAGTATGCAACATCAAATGTGTTTGCAGAAGAAGACACAGCTGTGATGATACCCTTGTTAGATAATGTAGATCCAGAAGTGTTTACAGAGATCAATACTGTCTGGCCAACTTTAAACGCAATTCTAGAAGTACCAGAAAGGTTAGAAGATGGAATCAAAGTATCAGAAACTGTAATAGTTGCAGTATCAGATCCTGCTGCTGATCCAGAAGCACAGTTTACATATTTAGTGTGTAAACGTCCTTGTTCAGCCCACTTGATAAGGTCTGATGTAGATGGCATCTCAGCTCCAACAGCTCTTAAGAAAGATGCTACTGAGCGATTTCCATATCGTTCGAACTCTTTCTCGTAAGTATCAGGAAGATACTGGTTCAAGAAGTTGAAGTCCGTGATGTAATTTGTCGCAAGAGTTTGTCTCGTTGCGCTTGGTTGTAATGCGAACCCTGGGGTACTTGCTACTTGTGCTGGCATGTTTTTGTGTTTTAATTGTTTTTACTACTTTTTATTCGTAGTCCTCTTCCACTGTCACTTTCTGTAGCTATAACTTTAAATCCAGATTGGCTGATTGATTGAGGGGTATTTCTAAACTCCATATCAATGTTTTTAATTTTTTTGGCATTATCTAATAACGCCTCAGCCTTGCCTTGCTCATAAAAGAACTTGGCCATCTTCTCTGGATTCATAGCCGCTGCTAACGAGCGGTGATAACCAACAGGATCAGAAATCATACCGTTAGCATCTATATACTTAGATATGAAGTTTGATACGTCTGATTGAACTCTCTTTGTCTCTTGAACATCTCCTGGTGAAAACTTAACTGTCTTATCTCCCATATCGAAATCAAAACCTTTGAAATCATTAGAGAAAAGTTCCTCGGTCTTCTTTTGAAAATACTCAGACTTTCTTGAGTTTTCTTCTTGTTGACTATGTGAATCTTGAACGTATTTCTTGTAGGCGTTGTAAGTCTCCTTCTCATCATCAGAGACAAGACCACCCGTTGACTCAACTGGTATCTTATACGCCTCCTTTGAATCCTCAAAGAATTTCTTAGCCTTAACAAGCTCTTTCTTCTTGGCGAGTTCCTTCTTCTTAATGTCCTTTGGATCGTCAAGATCCTCGTCATAAGAGAACTTATCTTCCATCATATAAATGATGTCCTCCTCGTCTAGATCTGAATCTGTCTGAGAGTAGTACTCTGCCAATAATGAGTCTGAATCCATGGAGTTGTAGTCTCTGTTTAACTTAACAAAGTCTTCAATACCTCTTCCAGTCTCTTTTTTATATTTAAAGTAAGCAGACACGTCACCTGGTAACTCCTCTACCTCCTCCCTCTTTTGAAATAACTCATCTATTGAGTTTACTTCTTTATTATATCTATTCTTAATGTACGACAGTACATCCTCGTCCTTCAGTTCATTGCTTTCTACTTGTTCATTTGCAATGAACGGCTCCTCCTGTTGAACATCCTGAGAAATCTTTTCCTCGTGTTGATCTAACAACTGTTGTTCTACCTCTTGGATAGACTTTTGCTCAGAGATACCTACATCTCTAACTGTGAAATTTTCCATTTGATTTAATTTTTTGCAAAGTTACTTATTTATCTTGGTTCAAATTCAGCCATATCGAATCCGTCCAAACTATCCTCATTCGATTCAAAGTTAACAGGAGGTAAGTTATTCTTACGCTGATCAATTAGCTTTGACTGCTGTGTATTCTGTATGCTTATTCTCTTATCTTTTGCCTTCTCCTTAAGGGTGTCCTTCTGACTTATCTGTTCTGTCTCAACTCCTTTAAGTTGCATCTGTAAATCAAACTCCATCCTCATTAACTCCATCTTAAGCTGAGCCTCCTGCTTCATCTTCTCAATATCAAAACCAACCTCAGCCTGCTTGATCTGCATCTTAGACTGTGTCTCAGCCTGTATAGCCTGCATAGCGTTCTGAGCAGCAGCCTGTTGAGACTGTTGTTGAATCTGGCCCTGCATCTGTTGCTGTTGCTGTTGACTCTTCTGTATAGCGTCATCCTTCTTCTTTCTCTGAAGCTTTAGGTACTGGTTTGCTAGCTTAAGGTTTCTCATCTCCCTGATATCTATAGCGTCCTCAAGATAAATCGAGTCACGTGATAGAGCCATCTGAATGTTTGCCTCTAGCTGAGCCTTCTGCTCCTCGTCTGGAGTAACCTCTATAAATATACCAAAGTCATATATGTAGAGTTCCTTGATATCCTCAAGTATACTCACGTTGTACTTACCTATCTGTAGTATGAACTCGTCCTTGAAGTCTGAGTACTCTAGTATGTCAGCTACTCTATAAGATATAGCCTCTGAAATTGATTTTGTAATGTATAGGCTAGACTCTAGTATGTGTCTTGTGGCTGTGTTTGAGTTAAGTGCAGCTAGTTTCTGTACTCCTACTAAAGAGTTTGGATCTGGCATAGAGCCATCCCTTGCCTCGTTAAGACCAGTTACGTCCCTAATCATTCCTAGGTAGTGGTTATAACTTCCAACAAGACTAGCTATCTTAGCCTGTCCACTGTTAGAGTTTAGCTCCTGGATTGGAACCCTTGCATTATTGAATTCGCCATCACCTGTGTAGCTTCTACCGATAACACTACCAGTCTGGAAGTATAGTCTAAGTGCGTCCTCTGGTGTGTATGCTCCTCCATTTCCTAAGTCAACCTCGTTAATACCATCGGCATCTATAAATACACCATCTGGTACAACCTTAGATATAACCTGCTGTAGTTTCAAGTGTGTAACCTGTATAAGGTCAGCGAATGGTATCATTCTCTTAACAAGAGACTCTATAGCTCCCTTGTACATCCTTGGCGCA
>Ga0315284_10011225_pt1 | contig 12780 bp, 8 predicted proteins | sample YL17G09_16_MG_FD_203696 | JGI IMG/M metagenome (GOLD analysis project Ga0315284, IMG submission 203696) | Sediment microbial communities from Yellowstone Lake, YNP, Wyoming, USA - YL17G09_16 | ecosystem: Environmental > Aquatic > Freshwater > Lake > Sediment | place: USA: Wyoming | collected... | reverse complement strand
TCAACTATCACGGCGACCTCGAACGCCGGCAACGGAGACGAATTCAGAATGAGTTCATGCAGGGCCGTTGTCCGCTTGTCCTCGCGACACCGGCGTTTGGCATGGGGATCGACAAAGAAGACATTCGGTTTGTGGTCCATGCCGAAATTCCCGGTTCGATGGAGGCGTGGTATCAAGAGATCGGACGAGCCGGACGAGATGGTTGGCCATCCGATTGCGTATTACTCTACGAAGAGTCCGATTTGACGACGCAGATGGAATTCATCCGCTGGTCCAATCCCGACCGCTTATTTTATGAGCGTGTGTACGATCTTCTCGTCCACGATGCGGAACAGGTGGCAGCGTTCGGCTTGGAATGGATGAGGGAAAAGTTGCACGCCCGGCAGAAGCACGATCGGCGTCTCGAAACGGCACTGGCGATGCTCGAACGCTATGGTGCAATTGAAGGAACGTGGGAGCCGATGCGACTGGAAGTGACTGGGCCCCTGCCGCGTGAGTTGCTCGATCAGGAACGATTGGCGGTGAAACTACGCCGAGATCAACAGAAGTTGCTGACGCTCGTACAACTCATTCGCCATCTGGGGGACCGAAAAGAGTTCATTCACCATTACTTTGGAATTGTCTCGAACAATTCCAACTTGGCAACGGCTCAGGGATGAGGATGCTGGTGACACAGAAAATATTGCAATTTGGCCGCGGAGTGACACTCATCTTAAGTCACGGCTTGGTACACCAATTTCAAAAAACGTGTCCAAGAAACTCGGACTTATCCTCGTTTGGCGCGACGGACATCGATCGTTTGACTCAAGTCCAATTGCAGGGTCAAACGGAGGGCCGTTCACGGGGGATTCAAGTGGCGAGGCGCGCTCACTACTATCTGGCAGATCGACTTACTACTTTCTGCCGTATTGCTGCTCATAGTAGGAGCGATACTCGCCGGACCTAATGCTCCCAACCCAAGACTGATTCGCAAGATACCAATCAACCGTCTGCTTCAGGCCTTGGCGGAAGAGAACTTTGGGTTCCCACTCGAGTTCGCGTTTGGCCTTTGTCGCGTCGATCGCGTAGCGGTGGTCGTGGCCCGGTCGGTCAGCGACGTATTTGATGAGCGACCTCGGTTTGTCCAGAGCCTCCAGCAGCGCGTAGGTCAGGTCAAGGTTCGTCAGTTCGCAATTGCCACCAAAGTTGTAGACCTCGCCCGCGCGGCCTCGTCGCAGCGCGGCGTCGATCCCTCGACAGTGATCGAGCACGTAAATCCAGTCGCGGACGTTGAGGCCCGTTCCGTAAACCGGCAGTGGTTGGTTCTGCAAGGCATTTGAAATGAACAGCGGGATCAGTTTCTCGGGGAACTGGTAGGGGCCGTAATTGTTCGAGCAGCGTGTCGTCACGGCCGGAAATCCGAACGTGTGGAAGTAGGCTCGTACGAGGAGGTCGGCCGCCGTTTTGGAGGCCGAGTACGGGCTGTTGGGAGCGAGTGGAGTCTCCTCCGTGAACATGCCGTCGTCGCCGAGTGAACCGTAGACCTCGTCTGTCGAGACCTGCACATAACGCGGTACGCCATGCAGGCGGCAGCAGTCAAGCAGCACCTGCGTTCCGACAATGTTGGTCTGCACGAACGGACCGGAATCGAGGATGCTCCGATCGACATGGCTTTCCGCCGCAAAGTGCACGACGGCGTCGATTCCCCCCGGCTGAAGCAGCGATGTGAGGAACTTGCGGTCGCAGATGTCGCCGTGAGCAAACGCATACCGCGAGTCCCCCGCTAGGTCGGCGAGGTTCTTAGGGTTGCCCGCATACGTCAGTTTGTCGATATTAAGGATCGACAGTTCGGGATACGTGGCCAGTTCGTGTCGAATGAAGTTTGACCCAATGAAACCACAACCGCCGGTGACAAGGATGTGTCGCATGGTCATGCCTCAGCTTGTGGCGGTGCCGCTGCAGGTGTCTCGGCTACGAGGTCGCTGGGGATACGGGCCATGCTGACCAGTTTGTCGCCTTCATCCATGCGGATGATCCGGACACCTTGCGTGTTGCGGCCGATCTCACTGATGTCGCCCGCACGGATCCGTTGAATTTTGCCGACCGCCGTGACCATCAGGACGTCATCGTGTTCCGCGACGGAGAGGATTTTCACGACTTGGCCGTTGCGTTCCGTGGTCTTAATATCCTTGAGGCCCTTACCACCACGACGCTGGCGGCGGTAGCCCTTGGCGGACGCGGTCGCTTCTTCGCCGCCTTCCACCTCGGAGGTATCTCCTTCCGAGGTCTCTAGCTCGTTCATATCGGCATCCGTTTCATCGGCTTCGTCCGTGAATCCGTCATCGGAGAGCGGGACACCCGTCGCCAGTGCTTCTTCCCCTTCGACGATCCCAGTCCCGACAGGCGTTCGCTTGCCGAAACCTTTCTCGCAAACGGTCAGCAAGCTCATCGAGGGATCGGCCAGGACCATGCCGACCACGGTCGAACCCTTGCCGAGTTTGATTCCCTTCACGCCACTCGTGTTGCGACCCATGCTGCGCGCGTCGGATTCAGCAAAGCGGATCGCCATCCCTCCCGAAGTTGCAAGCAACACGTTGTCGCCGGGTGAGACCAACATCGCTTCAATGAGAGCATCCCCTTCTCGCAGATTGATGGCGATGATGCCCCCCTTCTGCGGACGTTTATAGGCCGACAGCGGCGACTTTTTGATGAGACCATTCTTGGTGGCCATGATCAAAAATCGAGTCTCGTCGAATTCACGCACAGCAACGCAGGCACTGATGCGGTCTCCCTCGGGAAGTTGGAGCAGGTTAATCAGTGCCCTACCCTTACTGGTCCGGCTTTGCATGGGGAGGTTGTAGACTTTTTCCCACAACACTTTCCCCTTGTCCGTAAAGAACAACAGCCACGAGTGCGTACTCGAGACGAATAAATGTTCGACCGCATCCTCGTCATCAGCCTTGGTACCGGTGATTCCCTTGCCACCGCGATTTTGAGCCTGATAGGTATTGAGAGGGAGTCGTTTGATGTAGCCTCGCTGCGACAGTGTGACGACCATCGGCTCTTCGGCGATGAGGGCTTCCAGATCGTAGTCGCCCAGTTCTTCACCGCTGATTTCGGTCCGACGCTTGCTTCCATACTTGTCCTTGATGGCCAGCATATCATCGCGAACGACGGCTCGAATATTGGCCTCATCTGACAAGAGATAAAGGTGGCCCTTAATATCCGACAGCAATTTGCCGTGTTCGTCCCGCAGCTTCTCACGCTCGAGATTGGCCAGAGAACCAAGTTGCATCGAGACAATCGCCTCAGACTGATTCGCCGACAGGGAGTAGTTCTCCTTGGTGCCGCATTCCTCTTGGAACATCAGGAAGGCGTCATCGCCGACGGCTCTGGCGATCAGCGGCCCCGGAACTTGAATCAGTTGCAGCCGCTCTTTGGCCTCTGCTCGGCTGGGCGAGTTGCGGATGGTTGAGATCACCTGATCGAGATCGATTTGCGCAATCAGCAGACCTTCGACCGTATGCTTGCGTTTGCGAGCTTCGCCCAGCAAAAATTCGGTCCGCCGTCGAATCACGGTGACGCGGTGGCGGATGAACTCGGCCAGCATTTCCTTCAGCGTGAGCAACTTTGGTCGATTGCCGACCAACGCCAGCAGAATCACGCTGACTGTCGATTGCAGCGGAGAGAATTGGAACAACTGATTGAGAACCGTTTCCTTGTCGGCATCCCGTTTGAGGACGACGTGCAGACACGCCTGCCAAGAGGGGAGCGTACGGTCGGTCAGATCGGTGACGCGGCTGATCCCCTTAATCCGCTCGTCCTTGATGAGCTGTTCGATCTTTTCACGAATGCGGTCTCGCGTTTCTTGATGCGGAATCTCGGTGATTTCGATGATGTCCGTGTTCTTCTCGGTGATGAACCGCGTTCTGGCTCGTAGCGTCAGGGTGGACCGACCGGTGAGATAGGCCTGCCGAATGCCCAGCCGCCCACAAATCACGCCGCCGGTGGGGAAGTCGGGGCCGGGCAGCACTTCCAGCAAATCGTCGAGAGTACTCTCAGGGTCATCGATCAGCCGAATGATTGCGTCACACGATTCGCTGAGATTATGTGGTGGGATGCTCGTCGCCATGCCGACCGCGATCCCGGTCGAACCGTTGACGATCAGATTGGGGAACCGAGACGGCAGGACCACCGGTTCACGGTTGCGTTGATCGTAGGTCAACGTGTAATCGACAGTCTCTCGCTTGAGGTCGTCGAGCATTTCGGACGCGACCGCCGACAGACGTGCTTCGGTGTATCGCATCGCGGCGGGAGGCATCCCGGCCAGCGAGCCGAAGTTCCCCTGCTTGTCGATCAAGACCTCACGAACGTTCCAGTTCTGAGCCAGTCGGACGAGGGTCGGATAAATCGAACCATCGCCGTGCGGGTGATAATTTCCGCTCGTATCACCGCAAATCTTGGCACATTTGACTCGACCGGAATTCGGACCCAGATTCAGATCGTTCATCGCGACTAAAATGCGTCGCTGCGAAGGCTTCAGTCCGTCACGCACGTCTGGTAGCGCGCGGCTGATAATCACCGACATTGCGTAAGTCACATAACTTGTCTGCATCTCATCCTGAATGGCGATGTCCACAACTCGGCCACCGGAGTGAGCGACACCGTCGGGGGAATTAACAGGGAGATTCGGGTCGTTTGAGGTTCCGTCACCAGTAGACAAGCGAAAACTCCTTCCGTCGGAAAGCGGGGTTCGAATCGATTTCTTGACTCGTCAACTCGATCGGGCAATGCCCGCTTCAGAGCGGCCCTATCGGCCTGTCAGGACCGCTGAATAGCAAACCTTTGCAGAGTTGGAACTCTACTCCAAACGAGACCAATTCTCAACGGACTCAGGACACCGCAAACACCTAACAAGCCACGGTCTTTTCAGTTACTTTCAGCAGAGCCTCTCTCGGACGAATATCGGCACGTCGAGGCATCGAATTTCCTGTCTGGTATCGAAGTCGTCGACTGAGCGGCGCGACGATGCGGGTCTTGATTTAGCAATCCGGCAATGACGATGACAGCGGTCCCTCATCTGTGTATCTTTCACCACACTGCGTTTGGTCGCATACCGATCTGTGCTGTGACGAGAAGACTTCATGCTGACTCTTCGAGGTTCTCCAATTCAGTGTTGTGACGGACTGTCTCGACGCAGTTTCCTGCAGATTGGATCATTGGCAGTCGGTGGCCTGTCACTGCACGACGTGATCCGTGCGGAACAGAGTCAGGGACCGACCAACCGGTCCTCGAAGTCGGTCATCATGGTTTATCTGTCGGGCGGGCTAGCCCATCAAGACACGTTCGACCTCAAGCCGGATGCTCCTCGGGAAATTCGGGGTGAGTTCACGGGCATCGACTCCAGCCTGCCCGGCTATCAAGTCAGTGAACTATTGCCACAAACCGCACACTGCATCCACCGATTGGCAGTGGTCAGATCCCTCGTCGGGCTGCAAGACGAACACAGCAGCTTTCAAAATCTGACGGGTTACCCGATGACCCTCAGCAACCGTGAAGGGAAGCCGAACTTTGGTTCGATTGTTTCCCACAAGTTTGGTCAGCAAGATTCCTCACTCCCCGCGTTTGTCGATCTGTTTCCGACAATGAAATATCAACCCTACAATAGCCCGACGTCAGGGATACTCGGTCAGGCACATCGTGCGGTCCAAGCGGACGGCGAAGATCTGGCTAGCATGCAATTACGATTTGTCGAACCTTGGCAACTGGATGGCCGACGCCGATTGCTGGACTCCATGAACCACTTTCGTCGTGAGGTCGATGCCAGCCCGGTCCGCGACATGGACTCCAGTTACTCCAAGGCCTTTGATGTGCTGACCTCTAGTCGTCTGGTGGAGGCTCTGGACGTCACGAGAGAGGATCCTCAAATCCGTAAACGCTTCGGAGTGGGCTCTTCGAAACATATCAATGACGGAGCGCCTCTGTGGAACGATCAACTCCTCGCGGCACGACGGCTTGTCGAAGCGGGGGTCAGATGTGTCACGGTCGCCTACGGGTTTTGGGATTTTCACAGCCACAACTTTAGTAACCTGCGGGAGTATCTGCCGCTGTTCGACACGGGCATCGCCGCGTTGGTCAATGACATCTATGATCGCGGCTTGGAACACGACGTCACGGTCTGCGTCTGGGGCGAGTTCGGCCGGACACCAAAAATCAACAACGATGCCGGACGCGATCACTGGGCACGCGTCGGCCACGCCCTCCTGTGGGGCGGCGGCCTCAACGTCGGACAGGTTCTCGGAGCAACCGACAAACTGGGAGGCGAGGTCTTAGAGCGACCGATTCATTACCAACAGGTTCTGGCGACGCTGTATCACACGCTCGGCCTCGAAGAAGATCTCTCGGTCAACGATATGACGGGTCGACGCATGCCCGTGCTCGCGCCCGGCATCCGGCCGATTGCCGAGTTGATTTCGTAAAAACCCGCCCAAGAGCAACTCCATCGGCGGATTCGTTGCCTCATGGCGATGTCACGAGAGGCAAGACGGCTATGCGTTCGGCAAGGACCGTGATCGGAACCGACTTGAAGGCGGGGGTACGTGATCGGGGATCGGACGATCGGGGAACAAGAACGTTGCATTCGGGATAGTACATCGCCACGTTGCCTGGTCGTATTTTTTCAAACGACGTCGCAATGACTCGACGCATCTCCCCCGCCGAACTCTTCACTGTAACGAGTTGCCCCGATTGCAGACGCCATCGTGACAGGTCGTCGGGATGCATCAGGATCACGTGCCGCGATTCAATTCCGCGATAAAGATCATACTCTTCATACACGACCGTATTGAACTGACCTTCGCTGCGGATCGTCATCAGCCGGAGTTGGTTCGGCTCACCCACCAGTTCCGGCAGAGCATGAGTTCGCAACTGGGCACGTCCGGTCTTGGTCGGGAATTGAGGCGTATAAAAAGTGCGTCCGGCAAGTTGAAACTCCTTTTTTGTTTCGTCGATGTCACTGATTTCCTCAAAGCCCGGAACAACCTTCGCAATCGCTTCACGGATGCGGTTTGCGTTTTGCATCGATCGCCAATCAATGGGGCCTTGATCGCCCAACACGCCACTCGCAATGCGGCAGATGATTTCGATCTCGCTTCTCGGCCCGACGTGACGGGGTGGGCCACCGTCACTCAGTCGGATGAAATTGAACATCGATTCCTGCGTCGTCGATTGCGGTTCCTCGTCACGAGCCAATACAGGCAGGATCAGGGTCTCGTCGGCGAGGCCCTGTGCGTGGCCCGTGTTGAGTGTCGTGTTGAGATACACGAGCATCTCCAGTTGTTCCAGCGACGTCTTCGCGAAGGTGGCATCGGGGTTGGAGCCGTACAGGTTCCCGCCGAGACAGAAGCCGAACTTCAGTTCCTTCCGGCTGGAAGCCTCCATGCAGGCCAGCGTGTCGAGTCCGGCGGTCGTCGGAAGTTGCAGTCCGAAATGGGATTGCAGCCGCTCGAAAATCGCCTCCTTCAATTTCGGAGTCACTCCCATCGAGCCGATTCCCTGCACGTTGGAGTGACCTCGAATCGGTAGCAGACCCGCGTTCGGTCGCCCGACCATGCCTCGCAACAGTGCCAGATTGGCGATCGCTTCGACATTCTCGACACCATGCGCATGATGCGTGATTCCCATCGTCCACGTGAAGACCACGTTCTCCGCCGCCGCATAGCGCGTGGCAATCGCTTGGATGGCTTGCGGGCCGACCCCTGCCTTGCGATAGATGTCGTCCCAATCATGAGCGGCTAGACTCGCCTGTAGTTCGGGCCAGTGGTCACAGTATTTCGTCAGGAATTCCTCGTCGTGTGCCTGCATCTCGACGATCCGCTTCGCCACACCCGTCAGCAGTGCGAGATCACCGCCGATGTGAGGCTGCACATACAACGAAGCAATCTTCGTTCCGAACAACAAACTGAAGGGATCGCTCGGGACACTGAAATTGACGAGCCCCGTTTCGACGATCGGGTTGATGACGACCACTTGGCCACCTGTGCGGCGAATGTGTTTAAGCGTGGACATCAGACGCGGATGATTGCTCGCCGGATTCCCGCCGATGATGAACACCAGATCCGCGCGGTCGACATCCTCCAACACCAATGTGGCCGTTCCCGTCCCGAGAACACTGCTCAACCCAACACCGCTCGCCTGATGACAATAGAAACTGCAATTATTGACGTTATTCGTACCAAACACGCGGGCGAAAACTTGCAACAAAAATCCCGCCTCATTCGAACTGCGACCGCTGAAGTACCAAAACGAGTCATCGGGCGCAATGCCCTGGAGCTTGCCAATGATCTTGGCAAACGCCTCATCCCACGTGATCGGCTGATAGTAGTTCTCGCCCTTGCGATGCAGCATCGGTTGAGTTAACCGTCCGCTCGTCTCAAGCTCTCTGGGCGAGAAGGACTGCAGTTGCGGGATCGAATACGTCTGGAAAAACTCCGGAGTGATCGCCCCCTGCATGTCGGCGACCATTGCCTGCAACGACTTTTTGCAGACCTCGGGAAAGACCCCTCGTTCGTTGACCATCCCCCCCTGCTGCCCTCCCATGCCGAGGGCACAGGTCTTGCAGGCATTCTTCGACCGCATCGCCTTCCACAATTTCCAAAACCCACCGGCTTCACGCGCCTTGCGAAACGCGTAAAGCATTGCAGGCCAGCCACCACCGGTTTTGACTTTTCGCATCAGAAGGAGACCTCTTCGTCAAAGAACAATTCCTCGGTACACACGTCACGAAGGACGCCGTAGCCCGCACGATCCGTAATTGTAGAAGTGGCCGCGAGCCATCTCAACCGCAATCTTGGGGAAGTTTCTCTAACGCCGTTGAAGCAGTTTCGATCCTTCCGCGATTTCCTCGCAATTCCTCCCGCGGCAAAAACGGAGAGGTCATCACCACGTGCGGGATCGAGGGGAGTCGCCGACCGCGACACCTACGCAGGAAAACACTCCTCGAAAAGTTCTCGAGATTGAACGTCTGGCCAGTTCACTCTCGGGTGGATCCCGATCCAAACTCGCGAACGCGGCGTGACACAATTTGTGGCGGCCACGGAAAGAAGGAACTGGTGCGTGTTTGATAGGCCGCATACTCGGGACGACGGTCGATAATCGTCTTCTCCAGCAGTGTAACTCCGGATACCTTGAGTAACAAAAACGACATCAGTAGCGGACTGACGATTGTCCACGCCGCGCCACTGGCGAGGGCGATGATGTACAAGCCCCACCAGACGCAGAAGTCACCAAAGTAATTCGGATGTCGAGTCAGCCGCCAGAGGCCGCGGTCCAGGACTCGGCCAGCGTTTTGTGGATCCGCTTGAAATCGGGCCATCTGAAAATCGCCGACCGCTTCAAAGGTCAGCCCGATGCACCATAAGACGATGCCGATCAGGTCGAACCAACCGCGAGGAATCGTTGATGCCGTGACCAACGCCGCTTGAATTGGCATCGAGACAATCCACAGGATGAGGCCCTGCAATAGAAAAACCGTCAACAAACTGATCCACCAAAAATGTGGGCCATGATTTTCTCGCATCGCGCGATAGCGGCGATCTTCAAGGTGGCCCCAATTGCGCCACAGCAGGTACAGCGACAGGCGCAAACCCCAGACTGTCGTCAACGTGACGAGCCACCACGATCGCTCGAACACTGGTGCCCGGGGAGTCGATGCCAGTGCAAACCACGTCACGAGGACGAAACCTGTTCCCCAAAACGGATCGACGACGCTGGCATCGCGACGTATGAGGCTCAGCAACCACAAACAGGTCATCGTGGCCATCACAAGCAGCAGCGAACTCAGCAGCAGCATCGTCAAGGGCATCATGGTTTCTCACGGGTCTGCTGTAACAGAGAATGTGACACGAACCATTCACTCCCGCCGGCGTAGCCGAAGAGTTCCGCCACCGCGAGAAAGAACAGACGCCAGCGGTAAAACCAACGTCGAGCTGAGTCGCGGCCGTAGGTTGCTTCCAGAATCGGCAAGACCTCTGTGCGGTGAGCATCCAGATTCGCGAGCCAGGCTTCGGAGGTCCGTTGATAATTGGTGCCGGACCAACGCCATTGCCGCACAACGGTCAGATGCCGATCGAACTGTCGCAACATGTTCTCGCTGGGCATCAAGCCGCCGGTAAAGAAATAACGGCCCATCCAGTTCGCGTCGCCCTCCGTTTCAAACGGATACGCGAATTGCCGATGGCAAAAATGGTGTACGAACAATTTTCCGTCTGGCTTCAGCCACGATGCAACCTGCTCCAGCAACTGCTCATAGTTCCGCATATGTTCGAACATCTCGACGGAGACGATCCGATCAAAGTGGCTCGGCTCAGCGACGAACTGATTCATATCGGCAGTGATGATCTGCAAATTCGTCAGTCGGCGTGAGGCCGCTTCTGTTTCGATGAATCGCCGTTGCGAAGCGGAGTTGGAGATCGCCACGATCCGACTGTTGCGAAACCGCTCGGCGATCCACAGCGACAGCGAACCCCAGCCACAACCGAGCTCCAAAATCGTCTGACCATCGGCAAGATCAGCGCGTTCACAGGTGATCGCCAGTGATGCGGCTTCGGCCTCCGCCAACAAGATCTCCGCTGTCGGCCAAAAACAGGAGCTGTATTTGCGATGCGGCCCGAGAACTGCTGCGAAAAACTCTGGCGGCAATTCGTAATGCTGCTCGTTGGCTTTTTCAGGAACAGGTGCAATCGGCCCCGACCGCATCGACTCGACGAGTGCCGAAATCGTCCCTGAATTGGTGATTTTCTGGCCGCGATCGCAGCCGCGCAGACGTTGCGCGCACAACTGACGAATGGCCGCGCGCGTGATCACATCCGGGACCCACCCGCGTTCTACGGCATCAAGGCTCAAGGACAGCAGGCTCATAACGGACACCACTCCGCCGCACGGCGGCCAATGTGGATCGGATCGCGTTGGCAGAGAGGTTTGTCAAATTGAATTTGCACAACGCCGGTGTAACGTTCTTCGAATGCCGCCTCACAATAACTCAGGTAATAATCCCACATCCGAATGAACCTGTGGGGATAACCCAGAGCGAGCACATCCGTCACTCGTGCGTGAAATCGTTGCCTCCATTCTCGCAGTGTCTGAGCGTAATGCATGCCGAAGTCCTCGGCATGAACAAACCGCAAATCGGTCGCACGGGCCGTTGATTCCAGTATCGAACTTATGGACGGCAGGCAACCGCCGGGAAAGACGTAGCGTTGAATGAAATCGACAGACCGCAAATACTGCGCGTATCGTCGATCCGGCATCACGATCCCTTGTAGTACGAATGTCCCACCCGGCTGAAGCAGTTCGCTGCACTTACCAAAGTAATTGTCGAAGTAGCGATGCCCGACCGCTTCGATCATCTCCACTGAGACGAGCTTGTCAAACTGACCGGTCAGGTCGCGATAGTCCTGCAACAACAACGTCACACGATCCGATAACCCGGCGTCGACGATGCGTTGCTGAGCCACATCAAACTGCTGCTGCGAGATCGTCGTCGTTGTGACTCGGGAGCCGTATTTGACGGCCGCATGAATGGCGAGACCGCCCCAGCCGGTGCCAATCTCCAGCAGATGATCGTTCGGCCGCAGATCAAGCTTGCGGCAGATACGGTCCATTTTTTCCAGCGATGCGTCGTGGAGAGTACTCGTCGGCGTCAGAAAAATGCCGCTTGAATACGACAGTGTTTCGTCGAGCATCAGCCGAAAGAATTCATTCCCTAAATCGTAATGCGCCCGAATGTTTCGCTGGCTCCCCGACCGACTATTCGCGTGCCAACTGTGGTACAGCCGATGGAACAGCTTGGTGATTCGCGACAGACCGCGTTCGAGTTGATCCGTTATCGGAAGGTTTCGCAAGAAAATCCGAAAGAACGCCGTCAAGTCGTCACAGTCCCAGTCACCGCGGAGATACGACTCGGCGACGGACAAGCTTCCGCCGAGGACCGCGTGCCGGTAGAAGCTCGGATTGCGCACATCGAGACGTGCCTGCACATCGCCTCCCAGGCCAAGCGTGGTCGATCCCGACGAATCGGTTATCTGGATTGTTCCGCCACGCAGACACCCCAACTTCTGGACGAGCAATCGCCGCGCGAATCGATTCACATAACCCCGATGCGCCGACACGGGAGTGGAATCGTGATCGTCCGAGGGGACCTTTGAATGTTTGAAAGCGAACACAGTACTCATGGCGTCGAATTCTTCGAGGGTGAAAATTCAGGATTAGACACAGTCGCGATGGAGACGGTTTGTCCCGGATGCGGCACAACAGGGACTTGCTTGATCCACAGCCGCAACGCTTGCCAATAAATGCCGACGAAGATCTGTATCGTGATCAGCGGGTATCGCAACAACATCCGCGTCAGCTGCCACTGCGTCATCGGCCGTTGTTGCAAAGCCAACGTCGCATCGAATTGCTTGCTGCGGTCCACGTAGTTTTCGATCGAGACCATCAGCCGTTTGCCTGGTTCAGTGACCCGCCAACGATACGTCATGTTCATCGGAAAAAATGGCGAAACGTGAAACTCCTTAGAGTGCTCAAATCGCCCGGTCCGCGGCCGCTCCGTTTTGCGCCCTTGTTTGTCATCGCTTTCGGCTGAGACACCGGCCCCACCGACAAAGTTTAGCACGTAACTGTGCTTCTCGTTCCACGGCGTGTTGTTGACTTCCGCGACAACGCATTCGACTCTCTCGCCAGACGCATCGAAGCAGAAATAGAAGCTGACCGGATTCATACCGAATCCGAAGTACCGAAAGTTGG
>Ga0315284_10011224_pt1 | contig 12781 bp, 7 predicted proteins | sample YL17G09_16_MG_FD_203696 | JGI IMG/M metagenome (GOLD analysis project Ga0315284, IMG submission 203696) | Sediment microbial communities from Yellowstone Lake, YNP, Wyoming, USA - YL17G09_16 | ecosystem: Environmental > Aquatic > Freshwater > Lake > Sediment | place: USA: Wyoming | collected... | reverse complement strand
GGCGACCACAGCGATGTGCTCATGGCAGCGTTGGAGAAAATGGGCTATAGACCGAAACACTCTGGCGGATAAAATAAACATTTTTGCAGGCTGCATTTGGTTCCCGTCTTGAATCTTGAATTTGCTTGCCTTCCCAAACTTCGAGAACCAGGGGAGGACTTTCATTTTGACACCAAGAATGTGATGTAGTTATGAAAGAGAATAAATAAGGGTTCTTTTTTTGAATAAATAAAGAAAACGAATTATAATGAGTAGGTGATTCTGTTCTGTGGTGTAGTATGGTTTTTTTCAATGACATGATTTATTGAAGGAGACCATGATCATTGCTGGGAGGCTTCTCATCCTATAAATAGTGACGCTTTTGCATGAAATACATAAAAAAAATACTTATCGCAAATGATATAAAATCAGTAATTGAAAAAGAAGAAAGTTTCTTTAATAGAGAAAATATAAGAATATTCAACTCATCATCAAACGAAGAAGCTTTTTCTATTCATAAAACAGAAAAGGTCGATCTTATCATCACACATTTTGACACTCCACAAATGGATGGAGAAACTCTCTGTTCTCTCGTCAGAAATGATAAAAAATTGCAAAGGGTTTCTATAGTCATTGTTTGCTCAAGCAGCAAATTTCACATCGAAAGACAACCACGGTGCAGGGCTAATGCATTCCTGTATGAACCGTTAAATCTTTTAACTTTATTTGAGAAAGCTCATCAACTCCTCACTATCTCTCAAAGGGGGTCTTTAAGAGCACCGATAGCCATTAAAGTTCACGGGAAATACAAGGATAAGCCTTTCTTCTGCATATCTGATAATATCAGTGCATCGGGCATGTTATTCCAAACGGATAGAATCATTGATCAAGGAGACACTATCATATGTTCTTTTTTTCTCCCGAATTCTCTCTATTTTTTAACTGAAGCAGAGGTTGTCAGGGTTGTTGAAAAGAAATTTGAATTTGATACTTGCCACTATGGCATCAGATTCTCAAACCTTAACAGCAACGATAAAGCTGCGATAGAAAAGTATTCAAAAGAAAAGTTATTGAAGTTATACTAAATTATGCTCAGGGTATTTTTAATATTTATTTTGTTATCCATCCCGGTGATTGCGTTCCCCTTTTTATCAGATGATGAGATTGCATCATTTCAAAAAGACCTTGAAGGGAAGCCGATTGGTGAACGTATTGCATTCTGGGCGGATAAATTTGTAGGTACTCCCTACGATCCTGATCCGCTTGGAGAGTATGTAACGAAGAGTGCGATTGTTGCTGATGAGCGTGTTGACTGCATGTACCTCAGTTTCAGGACACTTGAGCTGAGTCTTGGCAAAACCCTGTCAGAGGCGATCATGATTGCACTGGACAAAAGATTTATTGATAAAGGAAGGATTGTGGATGGTAAGGTTGTTAATTATGAGAACAGGTTTCAATACGGTGAGGATATGCTCGATAGCGGCAAGTGGGGAAGGGAAGTTACAGAAGAGATAGGGCCGGTCACAGAGATAAAAGGTTCACGGGGGAGGGAGAAGGTAAAAATTATCTCAAAAGAAGCTCTGCAAGCCTTACTGAGTAAAAATTCTTCATGTAAATGTAAGGCTTCTTCAATTCACAATGGTGATATGCTTTTTTTCATCAAATCCCCTGATAAAAGAATCATGGATGAAATAGTCGGGCATATTGGTATTGTAAAAAAAGAGGATGGTGTTTTATACCTCATACACGCCAGCGGTGTTAAAAACCGGGGTGGTGTGGTTAAAAAAGTTCTACTTTCTGAGTATATTAAATCAATGCCATTTATAGGGGTAAGAATGCGCAGATTTAATTAAGGCGTTGACCTTATTTGCTCTTTCTCCTCTGGAATTTTGTCTTCTTTCTCAACTTGTCGTGCTTGTGCTTGCTCATCTTCTTTTTACGCCATTTTACAACATTACCCACTAAATCACCTCCTCCTCTTTCAGTAATTTACAACTATAGCTAAACTCTAAATGCTTTTACTTTGTCATTGCGAGCCCGAAGGGCGTGGCAATCTTTTCCTTGGCAAAACTCTAAATCCTAAGCACCAAATTCTAAACAAATTCAAAATTCCAATGCTTCAAACATATTTAGAATTTTACACATTTGGGTTTGTTTAGGATTTAGGATTTCGAATTTAGGATTTAATATGTCCATTGATTTATTATACCTCAAATATCTCATTTCACTATCTTGCGAAAGACCCTGATTTTTTATACTCCTTTGCCTGGTCCATAAATGCTTCAAGCTGTATTGCTATTGTTGGAGACTCTGTTCCGTCGTAAGGTATACTGATGCATGGGGTATCATAGTCTCTCCCCACACCCCTTAGAAGGGCTGTCACAATAGTCCCCGGCATGCAGCCAAAGGGCATAGCATTTATAATACCTGAGGCCCCTCTTTCCACAAGGTCCACACATTTCCCGATGCTCAAAATCGTTTCACCTTCAAACGAGCTATGTATATAAGGCGATGCCTTCTCAAGGATCTCTTTTGACTCCGGCTCTTTCAATGTCTTCAGAAAACCTTTAAAATATTTTGCAAACCTGTGCTCAATTTTCTTTTGGAAGAACTTCTTCAAAAGGAAGTTAATAATAGCAGACGTGTCCTTTTTTAACAACGCCTTTTTTAGCCCCATAAGATTTACATAGTAAATCCATTCTTCCACCGGCGCAAGCCATACCTCACCACCCAATGCCTCAACCTTTCTTATAAGGTCTTCATTAGAGAATCTGTGGCATCTCACAAATATCTCACCGATTACCCCGATAAGGGGTTTCCTGTCTTTATATGCAGGAAGGTTCTCAAAATCTCTTCTTATATTTTTCAGAATTCCTTCCAAACCATCAGTGCTATTTCTCAGGGAGAGGTATAACGTTTTAAGATAACTCTCATATAACTCATCTGCAGAGCCTCTATATATTTCATATGGTCTTGTCTCATGGAGACATTTGGAGAGAAGTTCACAGGCAATGATGCCCTTCCATGCGTGCATCGTAAAATCCTTGCCAATAATTCCAAGGTCGCTGTAAAAGGTGGTATCCTGATTCGGTGAGAATATCGGCACATCCTCATAACCCAGCTCATCAAGGATAAGCCTGTGAAAGACATTGTATTGGCCGAATCTGCACGGGCCTGTGCCAGAGGGCATGAAGAAAGCACTTTTCTCAGGAATAAAATCAGGCTGTAAGACTTTTTTAATCATATCACCTGTAGTGATTGTGCATGGATAGCATTCTTTACCGGAGATGTATTTTCTTCCGAGGTCTGTGGTTTCTTTATCAGACTCAGGGAGGACATGAGCATCTACGCCGCAATGCTCAAAGGCAGCTGCAATAGCAAATGCATGGTCTGACATGTGAGGGATGTAGATCATACATTTTTTAGTCGATAGTCGATAGTCAACAGTCTTTCTTAAGCTGCGGACTATTGACTGCTGACTGTCAACTGTTTTATTTGCTATGCTGTCAATAAATGCCTCGCACCTTGTGATGGTGCCTGCAGCAGCACTATGCTCGTCTATCTCGATATAAAGATATGGTTTGCCTTTCATCTCCTCTTCAAAATATTTGAGGATAAAAGAATCCGGGCCACACGAGAAGTTACCGATATACAATGCATAGAGAAGAGGATGATTCCTTATTAATTTTGCAGCCTGGAGCATCTTCTGGCCAGATTTCCAGTACATGTTCGGCCAGTCCTGATATATGCTCGTTTCCTCAATTGGCAGAAAATCCATCGGGATAGAATTGACCCCGAGGTCAGCAAGTTTTTTAGGAATCTCGAGATTTGCACCACTATCAAAGGCATTATAAGCTCTTCCTACAATCACAATAGTCCTCTCTTTTATAGAAGAGAGAACCTCTGCACCTTTTGCTTTGATCTGTGTGAAAAAATCTTCCTGAGCCTTTTCTGCTTTTTTAAGTGCCTTTGATATATCGTTTGATGTTATCCCGAACGGCTTCAGTGAACGTGTGATCTCTTTTTCAAGAAACTTCTTTCCTCGCCGGAAATTGATAATAGGGGTTAATAACTTTATCTCCTCAAATGCAATTTTTGATACATAGGGGATAGTCTGTGTATAGGGGCATGCATATCCTCTCTCGAAGCGCTCTTCGGGTGTATTAAGGTTAATAAAACTCGGGATGAAAAGAGCGTCAACATTTTTATCAAGCAAATATCTGATATGCCCATGTGCGACCTTTACCGGGAAACATGCCTCTGAAAGGACAGTCTCAAGACCAAGGTTAATGACCTGTCTGTTTGTCTTTGGAGAAACCTCTACATCGAATCCGAGTTCCCACAGGAGAGTTGTCCAGAAAGGGAGATCATCCTGAAAAAAGAAGATGTAAGGAATGCCTATTTTTAGTCGAGAGTCGAGAGTCGAGAGTCGAGAGTCTTCCGAGCTGTCTTTGACTGCTGACTGCTGACTATTGACTATTGACTGTCTTTTAAGGTGTTCCTTCCACAGCATCTCATCTCTGAATGAAAAGAGATCATGAGCAGTAAGTTGTGAATCAAGAGCTGATTTTTGATTCTTCCTTACATCATATTTTTCGCATCTACTCCCGTAAAAGAGAGAGTCTTCTTCTCCTGCAATCTTTACCTTGTTTATCTCGCATACATTAGGACAGCCCTTGCATTCAAAAGAGGTTATCTCATACAGACTTTTTGAAAGTTCAAAACCTTTAAACGTGGTGACTCGGTGATCTGTGCGTGTTTTTGTTTCCATGAGTCTCAGAGTTTCCGAGTCTCCATTTTTCATATAGTTCATTGCAATCAATGCCATACCGATTGCGCCTGTAACGTCATGGTGAGGGGGGACGGTTATTTTTCTCCCAAGGTATTTCTCGAATGCAGCAATGACTGACTTGTTAAAGGCCACCCCACCTTGAAAGAATATATTCTCGCCTATCGCCTTTCCTGCAACAACCCTGTTTATATAATTCTGAACGATAGAATATGCAAGGCCAGCGAGGAGGTCATTTTTATCAACACCTTTCTGAAGGTTTGCAATAAGGGAATTTTCCATAAACACAGTACATCTTTCACCGAGTCTGCAGGGATTTTGGGAAGACAGTGCAGATTTTTCAAATTCTTCTTTTATTGAGATGTTCAATTTCTCTGCCTGCTCTTCAAGAAAAGAGCCTGTACCTGCTGCACATGCCTTATTCATCTCGAAATCAATTACAAAACCATCTTTAAGTGATATATATTTTGAGTCCTGTCCACCTATTTCGAATATCGTATCAACATTCTTGTCTATAAAGGCTGCTGCAGTAGCCTGGGCTGTAATCTCATTTTTTACAATATCTGCGCCGATATAATCAGCAATCATATATCTCCCTGAGCCGGTTGTGCCAACACCCATAATCTCGACCTTATCTCCAATCTCCTCACCTATTTCTGCAAGTCCCTGGCGCACTGCCTCTATAGGCCTGCCTGCTGTCATAAGGTATCTTTTTGAGAGGAGTCTTCCCTGTTCATCTGTCACAGCGAGGTTAGTGCTGATAGAGCCGATATCAATACCTAAATAGGATTTCATTCGTTCTGAGTTCTGAGTTCTGAGCACAGGGTTAGTAATCCCCCCACTCCCCCCTTTAGTAAAGGGGGGTAAAGGGGGATTTGTTTGATGTTTGATGTCTGATGTCTGATGCAGGTCATTCAAAGGAGGGTATCCTACCTCGATAGGTTTTGGAGATGTTAAAAAATCTTCAAGCCTTGAGAGGTCAAAATGCTGTACAGTGCCTTCGTGCATATTTTTTAACGCAGCACCAATTGCTCCCATGAGTGCGTGATCTCCGGGGACAAACAGCTCGTCAAGTTCGAAAATTTCCTTAAAAGCCCTGACCATGCCTTTATTTGCTGCAACCCCTCCATGGAATGATACCGGCGGTATAATTTTCCTGCCTTTTACTATCGTGCCTCTGAAGTTTCTCGCAACAGCAAAGCAGAGACCTGCTACGATATCTTCAACAGGTGTTGCAATCTGCTGGAGATGTATCATGTCGGATTTTGCAAATACGCTGCATCTTCCAGCGATTCTTGAAGGTTTTTGCGATACAAGTGCAAGCTCGCTAAACTCCTCTATCGTAAGCCTCAGCCTTTCTGCCTGCTGGTCAAGAAAGGAGCCTGTTCCTGCAGCACACACAGAGTTCATGGAAAAATCTTTTACAGAACGACCATCTTTACTCAAAAGTATGAGCTTTGAATCCTCTCCCCCCATTTCAATTACTGTTTTGATGTGTGGAAAGAGGAGGTGTGTAGAATATGCCTGGGCAACAATCTCGTTGACCGGTTCAATAGCGAGAATGGATGCGATTAACTTTCCGGCAGAACCAGTGATTGACAGTGAAGAGTGAAGAGTAACGAGTGATGAGTCTGCTCTGAGGAGTTTAAGGGCAACACGAACAGGAAGCCCTTTGTGTCTTTCGTAGAAACTGCAAAGTCTATTTCCCTTTTCATCAACAACAACAAGCTTTACACTTACAGAGCCGGCATCAAGACCAATGAACTTCATTTTTCCCCCGATTTTTTGATTATACCACAGAAAAAATATCTCCTGTGAATAAGGGAATAAACAGTTCTCAGAAGACATTGCTATTTCGCTTTAATTTTTAGATAATGAATGGGAATGAAAAAGGTTATACAGGATCTATTTTTTGAAACTGCAAATAAATATAAAGATAACATTGTCTTCAATTACTTTGAACAAAATTGGAAGACAGTTACCTATAATGAGTTTCTGAATAATACAAAAGGCATCGCATCATATCTCATATATAATGGAGTCAAGAAAGGCGACAGGGTCGTACTCATCTCGGAAAACAGGCCTGAATGGTGTGCAGCATACCTTGCTCTATCCCTCTCAGGTGGTATTGCAGTTCCCTTAGATGCCCAGCTCAAACCAGAGGAAATAAGTATTTACATTGCTGACTCTCAGCCGAAGGCAGTATTTTTCAGCTCAAAAACAGAAGAAAATGTAAAGGAGGCAATTAAAGAACTTTTCACTTTTCACCTTTCACTCTTCACTGTTAATTTCGATTCACCCGAGTTTAAGGATATTTGCATAATGCCAGAAATGAATAATTACCCGGAAGTTTCTGAAGAAGATATTGCATCCCTTATCTATACATCGGGCACAACTGGTATGCCCAAGGGTGTAGAACTTACTCATAAGAACTTCTGTTCTGATGTAGAGGCCATTATAAAAATCAGGCTTGTTACACATAACGATAATATACTTTCAGTATTACCGTTGCACCATACCTATCCTTTTATGTGCACGTTTCTTTTACCTGTTTTTGTCGGTGGTTCCATTACCTATCCACCGAGTCTGAAAGGACCTGAACTCATGGCAGCCATGAGAGAACAGGGAGTGAGTATACTTGTTGGAGTACCACAATTATTTGAACTGATAAGAAATGGAATCATAAACAGGGTCAGGCAATTGCGACACCCACTCTCCGAGCTTCTGATTGGTATTTTGAAACTGAGCGGAATTCTGAGAAAAAAGACTGGAGTGAACCCCGGTAAATTATTTTTCAGATCAGCCCATAAAGCACTTGGTAAGAGGTTCAGATTTTTTGCAAGTGGAGGGGCACGACTTGACCCTGAGGTGGCAAGAGATCTTGAGGCCTTAGGATTTACTGTCCTTGAAGGGTACGGTCTGACCGAGACCTCTCCGGTTGTTACGTTCACACCCATGGAAAAGAGAAAAGCAGGCTCACCAGGTATTCCTTTGCCATCTGTAGAGATAAAGATACTTGATCCTGCTCGTCGTGAGGAGTTAGGTGTTATGGATGAGGGGGAGATTGCAATAAAGGGACCTATGGTTATGAAGGGCTATTATAAAAACGTAGTGGCTACAGAACAGGTGATACAAGAGGGATGGTTTTTGAGTGGAGACCTTGGCTATCTGGATAAAGACGGCTATTTATTTATAACCGGGAGACTAAAAGAAGTTATAGTCCTGAGTTCAGGAAAAACTGTGTATCCAGAGGATGTGGAAAAACTGTATATAAAGATTCCCCTTATAAAGGAGATATGTGTGATGGGTATCGAAGATAAGGGTATTGTTGAATCACTTTATGCAGTGATCGTACCGAATCTCGAATATGCAAAAAAGGCACAGATAGGAAATCTACAGGAGTCTCTGAAATGGGAGATAAATAATGTTTCACTCCACATGCCACCGTATATGCGGATAAAGGGGTATACCATTTACCCTGATCCTTTACCGAGAACTCCTCTTGGTAAACTTAGAAGGTTTATGGTTAAAGACCTTATAAAAGCAAAGAGTAAAGAGCTAAGAGCAGAGAGTCAGGATAAATCCCTGATTGAAGATGAGATTGGAAGAAAAGTTGTCGAATGTATAACACCGTTGATGAAAGAAAAGATTCACATACAGTCAAAAGACAATCTTGAGCTTGACCTCGGGCTTGACTCACTCACCCGTATAGAACTTGTTGTTTCACTTGAAAAAGCGTTTTCAATAAAGCTTCCTGAGACATTTTTATCGGAGATACAGACGGTTGACGAACTCATCACAAAGATAAAGGAACATGAAATCTCCAGCTCCATTGCTTTTGAAGAGATGCCAAGGTGGGAATCTATATTGAAGACAGAACCTGCATCGAAGGACAGGAAAAAAGTGGGACTCCATCACAGTGTTTTTGAAAAGTTGGTTATCTCTGTATGCTTGAAGATACTAAAAATTCTTTTTAAACTATTTTTCAGACTGAAGGTTAATGGCCTCGAAAACATGCCTGAGAAAGGACCTTATATCATCACACCAAATCACACAAGCTACCTTGATGGATTTAATATTGTTGCTGCTCTCCCCTCAAAATCATTTTGGGATTTATATTCTCTCGGTTTTCAGAAATATTTTACCGGTACTTGCAGGGAGTCTTTTGCAAAACTTGCTCATGTCATTCCGATAGACCCTGAAACCTATCTCAACAAGGCCCTCCAGATGGCTGCCTATGTCCTTAGAAATGGAAAATCTCTCATGGTATTCCCTGAAGGAGGGAGGTCTTATGATGGAGAAATAATGGAGTTCAAAAAGGGAGTTGGTATACTTTCCATAGAGTTGAATATACCCGTTATTCCAGCATCTATCAAAGGCTCTTTTAAGGCGTTACCAAGAGGTGCGAAGTGGCCAAAATTTACTGAGATAGAAATCACCCTTGGAAAACCTGTTTACCCTTCTGACCTCGATATGTCTAAAAAACCAGGAGATATAGATGAATATCAGTTCTTCGTGAATGAGTTGAAAGAAAAAGTAAAAGAATTACGAATTAAGCTTTAAAACATCCGATGCATTGGTGAATATCGAATCGTGTATTCCAAATTCCTTCAAGATGTTATAGTTATTATCCAGTGGGTTTCCCTGTTCTTTGATATGGTCTAAAAGTTCCTTAAGACTCAATAGATTTTGGAAGATATTTATATCCAAAATTGGTATAGGGAAATCACTTCCGTAAAGGAATCTGTGGGGGTTGAGAGACCCCTTGCTGATCTCTTCGTTTAATTTTTTGAGATAGGTGATTCTTGTAGGGGTGCAAAAGGCTGATATATCCGTATAGAGATTCCATTTCTTCTTTTCTGCAACCCTGAGCATTTCCTCAAGCTCTTTAAAGTAATCTTTATCAGCAGGGAGAATTCCACCGAGATAGGGTGTGGCACAATGTGCTGCAATAACTTTTACGCCGATAGCAAGTGCCTTCTTAAGCCTTCTCGGGTCATTAAATTTATTGGCAGTGAAGTCAGATGTGGGAACAGCGAGTTCTCCTCCAGTATGGCAGAGAAGAGGAATATCTTCCTTTGCAAGGGTTTTATAAAAGGGTGTGCATCTTTCATCTTCAGGGTCTATCTGCTGGCTTGAGGGTATCCATTTAAAGAGTACAGCACCGTTGTCAATACAGTGCTTCATCTCATTAAGCATCTCTTTTTTCTTTCGGTAAGGGTGGACAGATGCGCCGAAGAGCACACGTTTATTCGTCCTTGCGATATCAATTATATATTCATTAGGGGTGACAAGATGGGACTCGGATTCAGTATATTTACCATTCCTATATACACCATCAAGTGCCAGAACAACAGCATAATCAATCTTTTCAGATGTAGTAATGGCATCGAGAATAATCTCTTTTATTTTTTCATCTCTCAGATCAAGAGGAGAAGACTTAAGAGCAATGAGCATTGCTGCAAAGGCAGGACTGAAGATAAATTGATTGGACATCCTGCATCCTGAACCTGAATCTCCAGGACCTCCGATGTGGATATGGATATCGATGACTCTTGGCATAGCGGTTGGCTGTTATATACGTCCACAGGCAATATATTCCTCTATCCCGGTGGAAGCTCTCAATTTCTGATACAACATATCAGCAAGACTCAATAAATTTATGGTGTCTTCCCTGTTGTACATTAATAACAGTTCCTTCGCCTCTAAGCTTCCTCTTTTTGTTTCTTCCCATAATTTTACTGCATCGTAACCGTCCATTCCTTTCACTGCATCATCACGATCTATGCCAAACAGCATCTCCAATTTTTTCAACCCGCCATTGAATCCCAGTCTCCGTGCTGCAAAACAGAGGTCAAAATGGGGAATATCAAATCTCATACCATGGAAAGATCTTAAAAGAAAAGGGATATCAAAAGCAGCGCCATAAAAAGTTATAAGGCATTTATATCCTGATAGTTCATGAGTAAGGTTTTCTTCTGTGAGGTTTTCTCCTCTTACAAGACACCGCCAGTCATATCCATCGTAAAGCCCTACTACGGTGACATACCCACCGTATCCTGGCTGGTAGCCATTGGTTTCTATATCAAGACAGACTGCCTCTTTTTTAAATACATCAAATAGTCTCCAGTGTTCCCTTCTTTTCATTATTTGTGCAAAATACTCTGCGTTACCAATGCTGAGTTCAGAGGAGAATTGCATTAACTGGTTATCATAAACCCTTTTCCTCTCAGGGCTTATTCCCTCTATCTCCCTGTAATTACAGAAATCATCCCACGTCAGTATCCCTCTCCTCCAGATGTGACGCTCAAGTTTTTCACCTATCCCGTTAAGGACCGAAAATGTATGGCGTATCAACCATCGCTCCTTTCACTATAAAGGCATCTCCAAAAACTTCCAGAGAACTTTTGGGATGCCCTGTTTATTTTTGTTCTATTATAAACTTTGTGAGCAACCACTACAACACAGAAAAAAGATTGAGATTGCTTAAGGAGGTGAGATATGCCTAAACTTAGATTAAATATATAATAAGACAGGAATGGGTGATGGAAAAATATTTTCAGAAGATGCTTTGCATTCAAAAGGGATTTTGCTAAAATAAAGAGAGTTTTAAGACCTAAAATGGATGTATGGTAAAAATACAGGAAAAGGAGGATATCATGGCTGTACCTTTAAGAGCAAGCGAGGTTATCCAGTTTGCTATAAGGATTGAGGAAAACGGAGAAGCATTTTATCGTCAGATGGCAGAAAAGATAAAAACAAAGGATATAAAAGATCTATTTAATCGTCTTGCGAATGAGGAAGTCAGTCATCGGGACATATTCCAATATATGGTTTCTAAAATTGAGCAATATGAGCCGATGGAAACTTATCCGGGTGAATATTTTGCTTACCTCAGAGCCTATGCTGACGGACATGTTTTCACTAAGGAAAAAAAAGGACAACTCATGGCGAGAAAGATTAAGACAGCAAAAGAGGCATTGGAATTTGCCATCAGGGCTGAAATCGATTCTATTCTTTATTACATGGAGGCAAAAAATCTGGTTCCCGAGGACCAAAAAGGTATCATTGATAAAGTTATAGAAGAAGAGCGGAAACATTATCTCAAACTTGTAAAAATGAAAGAGAAATAGCTTATATCACTATACCTCTGTCATTAGTATCTGAATTTCAATGTGAGAGAGGGGAAGTAAGACAGACCACTGAAACAGTGGTTGAGGATTACACCATTTTGATAGAGAGGAAGAACTGCATTGTATTAAAGCTTTTGCAACTGACCCTTTGTCTTCCCGTTGGAATTTAAAAATAATACGAGTTCCCCTGTCCTTTTAAAACAGCAAGATAATACATTTCATTGAAAGAGATGCATATGGTGCCGGTAGAAAAAATAAAAATGGCAAATAAAGAAAAATTGATTGAGTTATTTTCAGGTATACATAAGAAATACGATTTGTTGAATCATGTTCTCAGCCTCTATCTTGATAAACGATGGAGAACATCACTGGTTGAACAGGCAATGCCTTTACACGTGAGCAGAATATTGGATGTCTGTACAGGAACAGGCGACCTTGCGATAGAGTTTGCGAGCAGGAACCCGGGAGCAATGGTTGTTGGAATTGATATTGTAGAGCAAATGCTCTCTACAGGGTTAGAGAAGATTAAAAAAGCAGGCCTTGATGGAAGGATAGTTCTCCAGAAATCTGATCTTTTCCATCTTCCGTTTAAAGATGGGGTTTTTGATGCAGTCAGTATCGGATTTGGTTTAAGAAATCTCCATGATATGAGAAGTGGAGTGAGAGAGATGGCCAGGGTTTTAGAAAAGGGGGGATTACTTTTGATATTGGAACTTACCCGACCTCAAAACGCCCTCTTAAAAAAAATGCATAATTTCTACCTGAACAATGTGGTACCAAAAGTAGGAGGAATGATATCAGGCTCAGAATATTCCTATGCGTACCTTTCATCCTCCATATTCAGATTTTTGAAAAAGGATGAGGTTATTGAACTCCTTAA
>Ga0315284_10011223_pt1 | contig 12781 bp, 12 predicted proteins | sample YL17G09_16_MG_FD_203696 | JGI IMG/M metagenome (GOLD analysis project Ga0315284, IMG submission 203696) | Sediment microbial communities from Yellowstone Lake, YNP, Wyoming, USA - YL17G09_16 | ecosystem: Environmental > Aquatic > Freshwater > Lake > Sediment | place: USA: Wyoming | collected... | reverse complement strand
TGCCATCCGGCAAGATGGACCCCTCCAATACTTTGACCACATTTAACTGCTGCTGGGTAATAGTGGCTCCATTCAGGATCGCAGCTCTCATTTCAACGCCGGTTAAATCAGCCCCGCTGAGGTCCGCCAGGCTCAAGTTAGCGCCGTTCAGCTTGGCCGTTTTCAAATTAGCCGCTTTTAGGACTGCGCCATCGAAATTCACGGCGCTAAGATTGGCTTTGGAGAGATCGGCCCCGGTGAGGTCAGCTCCAGCCAGGTTAGCAGCGCGCATATCCGCGCCACTCAAGTTAGCCGCCCGTAAATCGGCGCTGCTAAGAATTGTATTGGTGAGGTTGGCAGAACTCAGGTCAACCGTGGGGAGCTTGGCTGAACTAAGATCACAATCTGCCAGGTTGGCGCCCGGTTTGATGTCCGAATAGTCTCCTTTTTCCAGGTGGGAAGCGACTCTCTGGCAGAAAGGCACGGTCAGGTCACTGACGGTGGAGGAGATGGATGAACATCCAGTGACAAATAAAAGCAGGCTGATAAAAAGGATCAGGCGTTTCATAATTATGACTCCATCAAAAATATTATACCCACAAAACAGTAAATGTATTGGAACTATTATGCATGTCGGATACGAACTCTTTTATGATCCACCGTAATCAGTGCTCCATCTTCCAGCTCTGTTTGATATGAGGCAAGGATTTGCAGACAAATATTTACTTGATCGACCGTAGATAAATTTACCAAACGGATAACACCCGCATGGGGTAACCCAAATACAATTGCCAGCTCACCAAAGTCTTTGTCCAGGGTAACCAAGACTCGTCTTTCTCTATAAGCAAAGGCCAGGATTTCCTCATCACCAGGATCCTTTTCCCAATCGCCTGACCAAATCACATCATGACCAGCATTTTGCAGGAATATCTTTACTTTTCCCCATACACAGGTATCTAATAAGACTCTCACGAGGCCGGATCCAAGATCAGTGGCTCAACTCTCTCGTGACTCACTAACCTGGAGGCATAAACCAGGCAGGCTAAAATATCATCTCGTTCTAACCAGGGATAACCTTGTAAAATCGTGTCTTCTGTATCACCCGCAGCAAGCATGCCTAAGACATGCTCTACAGCCAAACGACGGCCTCGAATGATTGGTTTCCCACCGAATATTTTAGGATTAATCATAATCCTATTCAATAAAGCTGTTTCGTCCATTGGATAGTTTCCTCTCTAGGTTTATCATACCTCAACCTTCCTGTTCATGCAAATTATTCAAATCTGGTAAAGAAACCTATCTTGCCCCTTTTAGCGGATATGGTACGATTTCCCCATGCTCGACCGGATTGTCCTTTTCACCATCCTGCGCTGTGACCTGAATTGTATCCACTGCCTGCGCGGCCACCCTGTTGAGCGGCCTGATTTTCCGCTCGAATTGCTGCCGCGCCTACTGGAAGAAGCCCAGCTCTTCGGGGCGCGCCATGTCACCTTTACCGGTGGAGAGCCGCATCTGCATCCACAGTTTATTGAGTTGGCGTCAGCAATTGCGGAAGCTGGATACACCTGGAATTTCGTTTCTAATGGGCAACAAACCCAACCTTACCTGCCGGTGCTGGAGCGTTACGGCGAGCGGTTGAGTTCTATCACCCTGAGCCTGGATGGAGCCATTGCCGCCACACATGACACCCTCCGTAAAAAAGCCACTGCATCCGAGCGGGTTTTGGATGCAGCCCGCCAGTATATTTCCCTGGGTTATTGTGTTAATTTCTGAATGACCCTCAACCGCCTGGAACGGGGGGACCTATTGGAGGTGGCGGCTCCGGTATCCCCGACCCTGGGTCTCCCCCACCCAACGAAGGCTCACCTGTGCCATAGTCCTGGTTTCTCTTTTCTCTCCCATTCTGCCGAAGCCAATCTGGCGGCGCAGGATTTTGAAAGGTGAAGGGGTCGGCAAAGCCAATCGGCTTGCCCAAGCCTGAAAGGCCGGCGTCCTATGCCACCACCTGCCAGGTAAAATTTCCACCCCAGGGTAATGACTCCATATAGCGGTCATGACGGGTACCTTTCATAAGAAAGGTCACCTTTTTGCCGGTCGGGCTGATAATCTCCAGGCGGTTAATTTGAGTAGGTAAGTCTCCCCCTCTTCCTCGTAGGCTTCGACATTCCAGGATTTGAAGAGCTGTGTATATGCATCGAAGAGCTGCAACATGCCCGATTACCTGGTTTTATATTCTAAAATGGCCTCAAGCTGAGTCTGGGTAGTTTGGGCTGCATCAGCATACCATTGCCATTCAAGATAATCATTATCAGCAGAGAAATCTTCGTTTCCCACTACCTGATAATCCTGGCGCAGTTCTTCCAAAGTACAGCCTCGTTTAACCTCGAATTGGTGAAGGATGGCTTGATAACGAGCCAGACGGCCTAACAGGACCATACGGGCTTGCTGGCGAGCAGCATCTAGCGGATCAGAATAGCCTAAAGAGGCAAGGATACCTTCGGTTGTATATGTGTTCATACTCAATTCCAATAATAAGTTTATCATACCTTAACCTTCCAGTTCATGCAAATTTTTCAAAACGATCTACTTATGGCATTATAATGACGGGGTTTTTATCACGTACTCCGACGAGGTATTCAATGATCTACAACTTTGACATAACCCCCGACCGCCTCCACACCGACTCTGTCAAATGGCGGCATTACAGCGACGATGTGTTACCCCTGTGGGTGGCGGATATGGATTTTCCCTCCCCGCAGCCCGTGATTCAGGCGTTAGAAGAAAGAGTGGCGCATGGGGTTTTTGGCTACACAGATGATAATACTCAGTTCCGCCAGGTTCTGGTAGAGCGGATGGTTGAGCTTTATAACTGGGAAATCCAACCCCAAGACATTGTGTTCGTCCCGGGTGTGGTTGTCGGCTTTAACCTGGCCAGCCATACCGTGGCAACCCCTGATGGGGGTGTCTTGGTGCAGACGCCGGTCTACCCGCCCATGCTCGCAGCCGCCGCTGCGGCTGATATGACCCACCAGGAAATGGAGCTTAGCCGCCTCGTGGATGGCTTTTACAGCATTGATTTTGACGCCTTTGAGGCTGCGGTCACTGCGCAGACACGGCTTTTCCTGTTATGTAATCCGCATAACCCAACCGGCAGGGTGTTCACCCAGGTAGAGCTTGAACAGATGGCAGAAATCTGTCTGAAGTGTGAGGTCGTGATATGCTCAGATGAAATCCACTGTGACCTGATCTTTCCAGGATACAGGCATATCCCCATTGCCTCGCTCGACCCAGAAATTGCCCAGAATACGATAACGCTGGTGGCCCCCAGTAAGACCTTTAACACTGCCGGTCTGGAATGTTCGGTTGCAATTATCCAAAACCCAATTCTGCGAGAACGCTACAAAAAAGCGAGCAAAGGGCTGGTGGGGGGAGTCAATCTACTCGGGTCGCTGGCGGGACTGGTGGCATATCGTGACGGGGATGAATGGCTGCAGCAGTTACTGGTATACCTGGAAGCCAATCGTGATTTCCTTTACGATTACGTACAAAGGGAATTACCCGGCATATCCATGACAAAACCAGAGGGCACCTACCTGGCCTGGCTGGACTGCCGCCGGGCGCCCATCCAGGGCAATCCGCATGAATTTTTCTTGCGCGCAGCGCGGGTGGCTTTAAATGATGGCGTGGATTTTGGCCGCGGCGGAGAGGGTTTTGTGCGGTTAAATTTTGGCTGTTCCCGCCTCACGCTCACTGAGGCTTTAGAACGGATGAAAAATAGTCTTCAGAGACTCAAATAATATCACGAATGAGCCGAATGGTACGAATTACACGAATTTTTTCAAATAATATTCATGACTTTCTTGAAAATACCACATTTTCATGCTTTGCGGTGTCCAGCAGACATGACATCTGCCCTGAAAAAACATAAAAACCACAGATGACACAGATGAACACAGATTATCATGATGACTTAACAATGAAGAAAATCTTTGTGTTCTTTGCGTCTTTGCGTGAGATTATTGAGTTTTTTCAGTAGACTCATTCGTGGTATTCGTAATATTTGTGTTTATTTTTCCGCTTGATCCTTATGAGGATCGTGTATAGCCCCGTCAGGCATGGTTACCCCCTCTAAAGCACAAAAGCACAAGACTGCAACTGCTCGGATGTGATTTTAACGCCTATCAGGTTGACATTGCGCAGGTTAGCGCCACGCAGCAGGGCGCCCGTCAGATTTGCCCCTCTCAGGTCGGCGCTCCACAGGTCAGCGTCATGCAGGTCGGCATTACTCAAGTTAGCACCGCTCAAGTCAGAATAATTCAGACCAGCTTCGGTCAAGTTGGCGCCGCTTAAATCAGCCCTATTGAGTTTAGCCTTTCGCAGGTTGGCAGCGCACAGCACTGCATTGACCAGGACGGCATCGCTTAAATCGCTACCGTAAAGATCAACACTATGCAGATCAGTGCCGATCAAGATCGCCCCAACCAGTTTGGCATTGCGCAGGTCGGCACTGTGCAGGTCAGCCCCACTCAAGGTTGCCTGGCTTAAGTTGGCGCTGCGCAGGTCAGCATGCTCCAGGCCCACTTCGGTCAGGTCAATACGACTCAGGTCAACATTGCGCAGGTTGGCAAAGCTCAGGTCGGCGCCGCTTAAGGACAGCTCGCGCGGCTCCTGGTTGACAATCCTCCACACCAGGCGCCACTTGCTGGAGATCACAGTTCGTTCGTCCAACATTGCACCGGTCAAGTCAGCTTTACCCAGCCTGGCCCCGGTCAGGTTGGTGCCGCTCAGATCGGCCTGGCGCAAATTGGCATTGTGCAGACCGGCCTCACACAGGGATGAACCGCGTAGGATAGCCCCGCTCAGGTCGGCCATGATCAGCTCGGTCTCATTCAAGTTAGCATTGTGCAAGTCAGCTCCTTCCAGATTCGCCCTTTCCAGAATCGCGTTCCGCAAATCGACCTCGCTGAGGTTGGCTTGGCAAAGGTTGGCTTCGCTCAGGTCAGCGCCCACCAACTTTGCCCTGCTCAGGTCGGCGCTCTCAAGCTTGGCACCCCGTAAGTTGGCTAGGTTTGCCCATACCTCAATCAGGGAGGCCATTTTCAGACTGGCGCCCGCCATATTCACCCCATGCAACTTAGCGTTATCCAGCTTCACACGGATCATGTTGGCGTCGCTCAAGTCCGCCCCTCTCAGGTCAGCATTGCGCATGAGCGCACCCGCCAAGCTAGCGCCGTGCATTTTCACATCACGCAGGAAAAATCCATCCAGGTTTACCCCTGCTAGCATGATCGGGCCGGGGCCTTTCAACATTACTGCAAGTGTTTCGGGGGGAATTGCAGGCATCTCTATAAATATACCACAATAAAAACGTTATCTTTGGCATCTTTATTGCAACCCTTATTACGACGCGAAACTTTGAGCCCCAAATTTGCGTCATTTAAAAAACGTGCCAATTACTTTTAATAAGAAACTGGAGTCACTATGAAATCCAACACCAGCTTACAAATCGCTATAGGTCTTTTGATCCTGCTCACCCTTATACTCTCCCTGTTTTTACCTGGGACCCCTTCTTCGACCGCACAAGACCTTAAACAGGAATCCAATTCCCCACCTGTTACCCCTACATTAAAATCCACTCTAACGAGTGCCTTGCTACCCTTGCTCAACTTTGTGCGCAGTAATGGCATCAGCAACATCGTAAACAAATGATATTTTCTATTGGGGCTCTGTTACAATATATTCAATCGGCTGAAACCTGGCAAGACGCATACCTGGCGACAGAATCGAGGTCTTATGAATAAGCCATATCCCATAATCCGAATCCTTGCCATAGTCCTGATCATTGTGCTGCTGGCGGGATGGCTGCCTTTAAATTCTAGCAGCGCAATGGTAAGCTTCGATAACCCTGCCCCTACCCCTACACCTCCACAGGTCATCCCCCCGAATAAAATTGACCCTAATGTCCTGCGCCTCCTGCAAGAACGCCCCGGCGAAAAAGTGAGCATCATCGTCTATATGGCAAAGCAGGCTGACCTGAGCCAGCAAACCCTCCACAAAGGGCCGGCTGTTGAGAATATTGACCAGCAGCGCGAAGCGGTTTTCCAGACGCTGACTCAGACGGCAGCCAACACCCAGGGACCGGTAATCTCTGTGTTACGTCGACAGGAAGTCGAAGGCACGTTGGGCGGGGTCCACGGGGTGCAATCCAGCGATATCGAATCTTTTTGGATTTTTAATGGCATGGGCGCCACTGTTGACCAGGATACTATCCTGAAATTGGCTGTTATGCCTGAAGTTGGATATATTTACGAGGATGTCAAAATTACGATTCCACCCGAAGAACTGCAATCCGATGAGATCAGTTCCACAGTTGGAGGAGAAACTGCCTTGCCCTGGAACCTGACCAGAATTCGGGCTGACCGCGCTTGGAATGAATTGGGGTATAACGGCAAAGGGGTTGTCGTAGGGATCATCGATACGGGCGTTGATCCCAACCATCCGGCTTTGAAGAGCAAATACCGCGGCAACCATACTTATCAGGTCTATAGTTGGCACGATTTTGTCGACAGTAGTAAGCTTAGACCATATGATGACCAGGGACATGGAACCCACGTCGCCGGCATTATCTTGGGGGACGATGGCGCTGGCAATATCACGGGTGTGGCGCCCGGGGTTGAGTGGATCGCAGCCAAAGCGCTTGATGCTCACGGGCAGGGGTTTTCCAGGGCGCTGATGAGCGCCATGCAGTGGATGTTGGCGCCCGAGGGTGTCCCTTCCCTGGCTCCAGATGTGGTTAACAGCTCCTGGGGTGGCCCTTGCGGCTCAGAATATTTCCGCAAGGCACTGCAATCCTACCGGCTGGCAGGGATCGTGCCCATCTTTGCAGCCGGCAACTATGGCCCAGCCAGCAAGTCAATGGCGGAACCTGCCTGCTTACCAGAAGCGATTTCTGTGGGTGCAATCGGAGAAAACAATACCATGGCCAGCTTCAGCAGCCGCGGCCCATCTCCTTATGGTGAAACCAAACCGGAGCTATCCGCGCCGGGCGTAAATATCCGTTCAACTTTTCCTAACGGGCTCTATGCTGTCAAAAAGGGCACCTCTATGGCTGCCCCCCATGTAACAGGTGTGGTGGCCCTGATCCGCCAGGCTTATCCCAATATGTTGGTAGATGATATTGAAAAGCTGCTCCTTAACAAGGCTGTCGACCTGGGGCCCACCGGGCCGGACAATGATTACGGCTGGGGACGCGTGGATGCATACCGGGCGCTAGGCGGCAGGGTAATCGAAGAACCCCCGGGCGAAGTGACCCCAGTATCGCCTTCTGGGAGTGTCAGCGGACGGCAGCCAACCTTCACCTGGAACGCGGTGAGCGGGGCAGCTTCATACCAGTTGAAGATCGATGCTATGGCAGGGGAAACCACCACAACTACCCACCAGGCGGCAGAAGTATGTTCTGGAACAACTTGCTCTTTTAAGATCGCTTCACCCCTGGGAGGTTGGGCTTATAGTTGGCAGGTACGGGCTTCTAACTCGGCCGGTGATGGGCCTTGGAGCGACATCTTGAGCTTCACGGTGAATTCCCCAACTCAACCCACACCCACACCAACGCCCACACTTACCCCCACACAAAAGCCGCCTACGCCCACATCTACTTCCACACTGAAACCCGCTACGCCTACATCTACTTCAATACCACCCTCTACACCCACCTATACACCAACACCCACGTCCACATCTGTGGCCACGCCTGTAAATTACGACACCTATATCGTCCAGCCCGGTGACTACCTTGCCGAACTGGCCCAGCGCTGGGGAGTCAATTGGCTGGATATCGCCACACTGAACAATATCCAATATCCTTATATTATCTACGTGGGACAGACATTGAAGATACCGCGCAATGGGGTACAACCCACGCCCGTACCCACGAACCCTGGCGGAGGGACCTACACGGTGCAGCCCGGCGATTACCTTGCCAAGCTGGCACAGCAGTGGGGTGTCAGTTGGCAGCAGATCGCAGCTTTAAACAATATCTATTATCCCTATATCATCTACGTGGGGCAGGTGTTGAAGAAGCCGTAACGGATTTATACAGGGGATTCACGAACCTCCTAAGCATTGACAGTCATTGAGTTACCATCCCACAGTCCCTAAACCTGTGGGATGGTGCTATTTGATTTATTAATAATGTCAATCCAATACATGCCTCGCCTGAGGAAAGATATGGTTTTTAAGGGAAATTGTTATCTATCCCAAAAAATCCAGATAATTTTCTGGTGTGATAACTTCATACAGTGAGTTAGGGTAAGCAGTAAACCAGCTTGCCGGCGATTTTACCTGCTTTCTAGCTGTCCACTTACATTCATAGCCATATAAGCTGCCATCCCGCTCTTCGACCAGGTCAATTTCCTGTTGGGTGTAGGTTCGCCAAAAATACATATTGGCATAGATAGATTGGTGCGCGCGGTATTTGAGGCGTTCAATAAAAAAGAAATTTTCCCAAAGCTGTCCAATGTCGTTACGCTGGTCAAGCGGGTTGAATTGGGCAATCAGGGCATTACGGATGCCGTTATCCAGGAAATAATATTTTGACTTATTGACCACCTCGGAGCACAAATTACGACTGAAACCGCCCAGGCGGATAATCACAAAGGATTTTTCCAGCAAATCCAGGTAACGCTGTACGGTCTTAACGTCAATGCCCAATTGCGTCGCCAGTTCGTTGAAAGAGACTTCATGCCCGACCTGAAACGCCAGGAGCTGCAGAAAACTCATTAGAGTGCGTGAATTTTTCACGCGGTCGAAGGCTAAAATATCCTTGAGTAAGTAAGAATTTGCAATCTCGGTAATAACAGAAATTTTCTCGGCTCGCGAACTGGCCTGGACAACCTCAGGATATGTGCCATAGACCAGCATATACCCAAGATTCTGGCGGAGCTCGAAGTGATTATATAGTGACAATAACTCGGATTGGGAAAAAGGGTAGAGGGTGAGCGTATGTTTACGTCCTATAAGTGGCTCACCGATTTGCCCAGCTAATTCAAACGAAGATGATCCTGTTACAATGATATAGATGCCAGGTATTTGGTCCACTAAAATTTTCAATCCCATGCCGATATTAGGGATTTCCTGCGCTTCGTCAATTGCCAGGAGTTGGTAATCTTCGGCCAATCCCAGGATTTGGGAAAAATCCTGCGAACTCAGGGTGTGCTGCACACGGATATCATCACCTGAGATAAGTTTATATTTCAGCGAAGTGGTCTCCAGAAACTTTTTAAGTAAGGTGGTTTTTCCTACCCGACGCGGGCCATAAATCACCAGCACCCGGCTGGGGCGAAGGTGTTTTTCAAGCGGTTCATAAGCACGCGGTATTATCATAAACTTAATATACCACAAATCCATATATTTAGTCAAATATATGGATTTGCACTCCATGTATTATGTCTATTTTATAGCTCCGTATCCTCGCCCCCCTTCTCATCCAATGGCTTCATTAGGCGGATCAGGTTTCTTTCCACAATTTCCAGGATAACCACGTCGGGCTTTTCCCGTTGCAGATATTGCTCGACGCTTTGTTCAAGATAGCCATAATGGCGGATATAGGTGCGGCCGAAATGTTCTGCCAGGAAGGGAGCGAAAGCGGTGGTAAAACTGAAAGAATCGCCAAAGATCAGCGCTTTGGGCAAGGTTTGGTCTGTCGAGGTGAAGAGCAGCGTGCGCCGGTCATTGCCTTCCACGGTTTGGGCCTTTTGTTCAAAGAGGGGCGCCAGTTCAGTGATCTCTTCCTTGACTTCGCTTTGCATAGTGAGCAGATAGACCAGATTTCCCGCCCAGAGGCGTTTGTGAACATCAAAATCTTGTAGGGTGTGCGGCTGCATGTTGGGATAACGTGGTTGGAGGGCGTCTATCACGGCGCTATAGGCGATATAAGCTCCGTAGTCGTTCCAATGGGTATCGGTGCGCAGGTAAATCTGGTGAGTTTCCTTTCCCGCCAGCATTAGTTGCCTCAAGTCCAGGCTAGGCGTCTGCCCGTGCGCTTTGCTATAATCCAAAAACTGATCCAGCCGGGATACTTCCCCGATGCGCGGGATACTGCCCGGCATGAACTCCGCATAGACCGTTTCTTTATTTGGGGGAACAACGACAATGAAGGTGATCCCGCGGCTCATACAAAGATCATTCAGCGCCTCCAGGTTGCCCTGGATGACTGCCAGCTCTTCATTTGTGAAGGCTGGAAAACGCTGGTAATCTTCCATCACCGTGCCGCCGCCGGCTGAAAACCACCAGCCATCTTTGCCGATCATTACACGCTGGGTGAGGAAAATCTTCTGTTTGAATAAGTTCACTTTTAGCTGGTAATAATCATGGATCAGCCGGTTGCGCAGGGCAATGTGGTCGTTAAAATACGCCTCAAAAGCCTTGGGAAATGCTGACCAGGTTGCAGCCAGGTCATGGCTCGCTGAGCTGATCGCCGGCAGCGGCGCCAGGGCGCGTTTTTCCACAATGGTGATGTCTTTTATACCCAGCAGCAAAGCCAGGATATGCGCGCCGATCGCCATGGAAAACAAGGTTAAGAAGGCAATATTACGGCTCATTTTCTCCATTCGTAGGATGCGTTTATTCGTGACATTCTATATGAAAAGATCATAAGTCCATAAAATGTAAGGTGGTTAAAAGCGCATGTAAATATAGGCCTGGTGGGTGGAACTGGACAGGAAAATGATCGCCACTACCAACAGGCCCAGGATGACAGCATCCTGCAGCACCGACATGGCAATCGTGAATCCCCGGCCAGTAAAACCCTCCCCAGCGCGATATCGTTTGATGGCTGGCAGAAGCGGCATGGCGAACAAAACCGCTATGCCAAATATGAACCACAGGTAAGGCTCCACCGGAGTCATGACAGCAAACGGCAGGCTGGCTGAGCCATGGGTAAAGCCCAGCATGGCTTTCAGGTAATGGATGGCTGCTCCTAAGTTCTCGGCGCGGAAAAACACCCAACCCACCATAATGACCGCCAGGGCATAGATATGCTGCAATGGCCGCCATACGGACTTGAGCCATTTGCCGAAGGGGCCACGTTCCAGGGCAATCGCCAGCCCATGGATCAAGCCCCATAGCACGAAGTTGACCGCCGCGCCATGCCACAGACCGGTCAGCAAGAACACAATGAGGATGTTGGCAACCTGCGAAAAACCTGCCCAGAAACCGCCGCGTGGGCGCCCACGCCGGCTGCCTCTTTCCAGCGGGTAAAACACGTAATCGCGGAACCAGTTGGAAAGCGAAATGTGCCAGCGCCGCCAGAACTCGGTGATGCTCCTGGAGATATAGGGGTAATCGAAGTTCTCGATGAACTTAAACCCGAACATCTGCCCCAATCCAATGGCCATATCGCTATAGCCAGAAAAGTCAAAATAGATTTGCAGAGTGAAGAGACCCACCCCCAGCCAGGCCAATCCTGGGGTGAGGCCATAAGGACAGGTAGCGCACGAATTCAGCGCAAACACCTGGCTCACCACCGGACCGAAAATATCGGCGATTAACACTTTCTTGCTGAAACCCATGGCAAAACGCCGCGCCCCGTCTGCTAACCCTGGCAGAGAGACCGAACGTTCTAAAAGCTGCCCGGCGACCTCGCTGTAACGGGCAATCGGGCCGGCGATGATCTTGGGGAACAGCAGGACATACAGCGCAAAATTGAACAGGTCTACCTCGCTGGGGCAACGCTTTTTATGCACATCCACCAGGTAGGAGATGGTCGAGAAGGTGAAGAACGAAATGCCAAGCGGGAGATAAGTGATCGCCGAGAGGCGCCTGGCCGCGTTTGCCAGCCAGGTTGCTACCCCCGCCAGGTTGAGAGATGCAAAGACATTTCCCAGCCCGTTCAGCCAGTAAACGGTATAGTCCTTGAACAACACAAGCAAGGCAAGGTTAAAGAGCACTCCGGCAGCCAGCGCCCATCTGGCTTTGGGCGCATCCTCCTGGAACCGCCCAAGCCAGCGACCAAAGAAAAAATTAACTAGAATGGATACCAAGATGACGGGAAAATACAGCGGCTCACCCCAGCAGTAAAAAAACAGGCTGGCTATCCCCAGCCATAGATTACGCAAGCGCTTGCCAGCCAGCAGGTAAACCACCAGGACAACTGGGAAGAAAACGAAAATAAAAACAGGCGAGTTAAACAGCATGAGGAAGTTTCTTACCCCCGACTTCCTGTCGACTCTCGTTCAGCCAGATATTTCTCGCGGTTGGCCGAGCGAGATACCTTGCCGCTGCTGGTCTTAATCAACCAGCCCCGCTCAACCAGATGGACATAGCGCAAAGCCACATCCGAGCCTTTGGTCACCACGGTGCGCACCTGGTCGGCGATGAGCTGCCGCTCCTGGGCATCGTCCACATCCACCTCCGCCACGATGATGACATCATCTGTACCGCTGGTTTCATTGGCGACACCCAAAGCCGCCACCCGCCCTGGATGTACACCTTTGACCTCGCTCGCCAGGCTTTCCAGATCTTGCGGATAAATGTTCTTACCGCCCACGATGATCAGGTCTTTCTTGCGTCCGGTAATATATACTTCACCGGCTGCCAAGTAGCCCAGGTCGCCTGTCAGGTACCAGCCCTCATGAAAGGCGCTGGTGGTCAGGTCGGCGCGGTTGTAATAGGCGGTGAGCATGCAGTTGCTTTGCAGCGCAATCTCGCCCACCTGGCGCTCAGGCAGCTCCTGGCGTGTTTCAGGGTGCAGGATGCGCACGCTGACCTTGTCAATCGGCGGCCCGGCGGAGACCATGTCGATCGC
>Ga0315284_10011222_pt1 | contig 12782 bp, 14 predicted proteins | sample YL17G09_16_MG_FD_203696 | JGI IMG/M metagenome (GOLD analysis project Ga0315284, IMG submission 203696) | Sediment microbial communities from Yellowstone Lake, YNP, Wyoming, USA - YL17G09_16 | ecosystem: Environmental > Aquatic > Freshwater > Lake > Sediment | place: USA: Wyoming | collected... | reverse complement strand
GTGGCCGGCTGCCTGCCCCGGGTGCTCACCGCCGACACCGCAGCCCAGATCGAGGGCGTGGATGCCTTCATCGGGCCCGATGAGCTGCCCCGCATCGCCGCGCTGCTCGACCCGCCCGGCCCCACCCCCTCCCTGCAGGCCGCGCCCCCCCGCTATCTCTACGACCACCGCACCCCGCGCCTGCTCGCCACCCCGCCCTGGACCGCCTACCTCAAGATCGCCGAGGGCTGCAGCCATCGCTGCGCTTTCTGCGCCATCCCCGCCATCCGCGGGCCCTATCGCAGCCGCCGGCCGGAGTCGGTGCTCGCCGAGGCCCGGGCGCTGGCCGCCCGCGGGGTGCAGGAGCTGGTGCTCGTCGCCCAGGACACCAGCGCCTACGGCCTGGACCTGCAAGGCCGGCCGCTGCTGCCCACGCTGCTGGGGGAGCTGGCGGCGGTGCCGGGGCTGGATTGGATCCGCCTGCTCTATACCTACCCCGGGCACATCACCGACGAGCTGCTGGCGGTGATGGCTGCCCGCCCCGAGATCTGCCGCTACCTGGACCTCCCGCTCCAGCACAGCCACCCCGACTTGCTCCGGGCCATGCGCCGCCCGGGGGAGGGGGAGCGCTATCTGGAGCTGCTCGCCCGCATCCGCCGGGCCCTGCCCGGGGTCGCCCTGCGCACCTCCCTGCTGGTCGGCTTCCCCGGCGAGACGGAGGCGCATTTCGGGCACCTGCTCGCCTTCCTGCGGGAGGCCCGCTTCGACCGGGCAGGGGTGTTCGCCTACTCCCGGGAAGCCGGGACTCCGGCCGCCGCCATGCCCGGCCAGGTCCCCGCCTCGCTCGCCCAGGAGCGCTACCATGCCCTGATGCAGGCACAGCAGCAGATCAGCCGGGAGCGGAACCAGGAGTTGGTGGGTAGAGAGCTGTTGGTGCTGGTGGAATCACGGGCCGGGCGGCGGGCGGTCGGCCGCAGCTACCGGGATGCTCCCGAGATCGACGGCCTGGTCTACCTCCCGGCCCCGGGCCTGCACCCCGGCCAGCTGATCCAGGCCCGGGTCACCCGGGCGGAGCCCTATGACCTGCATGCCCGCCCGGTTGGCCAGGGGTCGGGATAACACGAACCGTTTGGCCTCTACTCCTCGACCAGCGCCCCCGCCGGTGCCGGCTCCAGGGTCACCCGCACCTGCACCCGCTTCTCCTCCAGTAGCAGCACCCCGGCCGGCCTCTGCAGCGCCAAGCTGTAGGTGCGCTCCCCGGCCCCTGCCTGCGCCAGGTCTATCACCTCCAGGGACAGGTAGCCGGTGCGGGCGAGCTGCTTGCTCTCCCCACTTACCGTCACCGTCGGCGGGTCAACTGCCACCGATTTGATGCGCATCCCCTCCGGCACCCCGGTCACCTGCACCCGCACCGGCACCGTCTTGTACTCGAGCCTGCGCTCGGTGGGCAGGGACACCCGCACCAGCGCCGGGGTGACTTTCACCTCCGGCACCACCGTGCCGTCCTGACGCACCGGGCGCACCGGGACCGCCAAGTCCCGCACCCCTGACAGGTCGGCCGACAGCGTCACCTGGGCGTGTGCGGCCATGTCCACCGCGGTATGCGGCCCGCTCACCCGCACCGCGGGGGGCGAGATCTCCACCGGCGCCAACACCGTGCCGGCCGGCGGGTTGCCCAGCACGGTGCACTCCACGCGCATGGACTTGGCCGCCTCCCGCTCCACCTGCAGGGTGACCCGGGGTGGCTGCACCCCCACCACCGTGACCTGGTCCGACGCCAGCGCCCTCACCGCCAGCGTCTGCTCGCCCTGCTTGCCCGCCGAGAGGTCCAGCAGTGCCCGCACCGCGTTTTCACCCAGGGCCGCCATCACCCGCTTCGGCCCGCGCAGCGTCACCTGCACCCGCTCCGGGTAGCCGGTGGCGACCAGGCCGGTGGCCACCCGCCCCACATGCAGGGGCACGGTCAGCTTGCGCTCGGTGATGGGGTTGTCCTCGGTGAGCAGGACATAGAACCACAGCCCGATCGCCAGCAGCACCGCGATGATCTTATAGCTCAGGTTTTGGCGCATTCGCTTTCCTGCGCAGCCGCAGGCCGTGTCCCTCCCTATCGCCCGGCTGCAGGATTTCCAGCAGCTGCCCTTTGAGCTTCTCGTCGGGCAAGTTGGCATACAGCTTGCCCTCGTGCGTCAGGGACACCGCCCCCGTCTCCTCCGACACCACCACCACTGCCGCGTCGCTGTACTCGCTCAGCCCCAATGCCGCCCGGTGCCGGGTACCCAGCAGCATGCCCACGTCGTCCCGCTCCGTCAGCGGCAGCAGGCAGCCGGCCGCCGCGATCCGGTCCCCCCGCAGCAGCACCGCCCCGTCGTGCAGGGGGCTGCCCGGGTAGAAGAGCGTGCACAGCATCTCCGTGGACACCACTGCATCCACGTTCCGCCCGCTCTGGGCCACGTCGTTCAGGCCCACCTGCCGCTCCAACACCACCAGCGCCCCCACCCGCCGCTTCGAGCACTGGCGGCAGGCGCGCACGATCTCGTCCACCACCCGCTCCACCTCCTCCCGCTTCAGCAGGAGTTGCGCGGGCGTCCAGAACCGCCCCCGCCCCAGCCGCTCCAGCGCCAGGCGCAGCTCCGGCTGGAACAGCACGATCAGGGCGATCACCCCGGGCAGCAGGGCCATGGAGAGCAGCCAGTGGATGGTGGCCAGGTGGGAGATGCGGGTGAGCAGGATGAACGCCAGCAGCACCGCCACCCCTTTGAGTAGCTGGATGGCGCGGGTGTCCTTGACTAGCAGCAGCAGGTAGTAGATGCCGACCGCCACCAGCGCGATGTCGAGGGCGCTGTCCCAGGCGAAGTTCGTGCGTAGGGTATCGAGAATCAGCCGCGTGTAGGACATGGGCCTGGGATGCTCCTGGGTCCTCGCATGCACCAGCACGGCGGCTGCAGTGCCGGAACCCTCCTGGATTATCGCATCGGGCTCTGCCGGGTGTCAAGGAAACTACGCTCCGGCCGCCTGTGGCCCCGGGTGCCCCCGGGCGACCCCCCGCCTGCCCGCCCAGCGCCCGGGGAATGGAGGTTTGGTCGCCCAGGGATTTGGCAAGAACTAAGGAAGGGAACACCGATACTCGATGGGAGAGCACTACTTCGCGCCCAGGCCCACCTCCCGCCAGCGCCCCGCCAGCATCAAGCTGCCGGCAGGCGCGCGCACCCTCGAGCTGGTCAGCGACGCCGGGGTCTTCTCCCGGGGGCGGCTCGACCCCGGCACCCGCCTGCTGCTGGAGGCCCTGGAGCCGCTCTTGCCCCAGGCCCACAGCCTGCTCGACCTGGGCTGCGGCTACGGCCCGGTCGGCCTGTGGGCGGCCGCCCGCTTCGGGCTGCGGGTGGTGCTCACCGACGTCAATGAGCGCGCCATCGAGCTTTGCCGCAGGAATATCGCCGCCAATGGTATAAGTAACGTAGCAGTCCGCCAGGGGGACGGCTACCAGCCGGTAGTGGGGGAGGCGTTTGACGTCATCGCCACCAATCCTCCGCTGCGCGCCGGCCAGGCAGTCGTGGCGTCCTTCATTCGCGGTGCTCCCGCTCACCTGACGCCGGGTGGCAACCTGCTGCTGGTGGCCCGCACCAGCCAGGGCGCGCGCACCCTCGCCCGCATCATGGGCGAAAGCTTCGCGCTGGTGGAGGAAGTCGAAAAGGGGAGTGGCTACCGGGTCTACCGGGCTCGGCAGCCGCGACCTGCCCAGGGGGTGTGAACGTGGAAGATCTTGCCAACTACGCCGTGGACCGCGCCCTGCGCGCCGGCGCCTCCTACGCCGATGCCCGGGTGGTGGATCGCCGGCACGAGTCCCTGAACGTGCGCTTGGGCCGGGTGGAGGCCCTGCAGAGCACCGCCGACGCCGGCCTGGGGGTGCGCGTGATCGTGGAGGGAGCCTGGGGCTTCGCCGCCACCGCCACCCTCAACCGGGAGGAGGCCGCCCGCGTGGCCGAGCTCGCGGTGCGCATCGCCCGGGCCAGCGCCCGCGTCAACCCCCAGCCGGTGGCCCTCGCCCCTGCCCCCCCGGTGCAGGATAGCTGGGAGTCCCAGTTCCGGGTCAACCCCTTCGACGTGCCCCAGGAGGACAAGATCGAGCTCCTGCTCGCCGCCGACCGCATCCTGCGCGAGCGCCCCGAGATCACCGTCTCCGGGGGCTCCATCGCCTACTCTCAGGAGAACAAGTACTTCTCCTCCAGCGAGGGCAGCCGCATCAGCCAGAAAAAGCTGGAAACCGGCGGCCAGGTGTTCGCCACCGCCGTGGCCGGCGACCAGGCCCAGGACCGCTCCTACCCCTCTTCCCTGGAAGGGCTCCACGCCTCCGCGGGCTATGAGCTGGTGGACGAGATAGATCTGCTCGGCGGCGCCCAGACCATCGCCGCAGAGGTGGTGGACCTGCTGCATGCCCCCCGCTGCCCCCAGGGCGAGCTGCCGGTGATCATTGACGGCAGCCACATGGCGCTGCAGATCCACGAGTCCTGCGGCCACCCCATCGAGCTCGACCGGGTGTTCGGCACCGAGGCCTCCTATGCCGGCACCAGCTTCCTCACCCCGGACAAGCTGGGGGAGTTCCGCTACGGCTCGGACCTGGTCAACATCTACGCCGATGCCACCATCCCCGGGGCCCTGGGCAGCTTCGGCTATGACGACGAGGGCGTGGCCGCCCAGCGCACCCCCATCGTGGTGGGGGGTACCTTCCAGGGCTACCTCAGCTCCCGGGAGATGGCCGCCCGGCTCGGTACCGCCAGCAGCGGCGCCATGCGTGCCGAAAGCTGGAACCGCCTGCCGCTGATCCGCATGACCAACATCAACCTGGAGCCGGGGGACTGGACCCTGGAGGAGATGATCAAGGACACCCGGCGCGGGCTCTACCTGCAGACCACCCGCTCCTGGTCCATTGACGACCAGCGGCTCAACTTCCAGTTCGGCTGCCAGGTGGGCTGGATGATCGAGGACGGGGCACTCACGCACATGGTGTCCAACCCCAACTACCAGGGCGTCACCCCGCGCTTCTGGGGGAGCTGCGATGCCATCGCCAACCGGGACGAGTGGCGGGTGTGGGGGGTGGTGAACTGCGCCAAGGGAGAGCCCGTGCAGCTCATGCACGTCGGCCACGGCGTCGCCCCCGCCCGCTTTAGCTCGGTCCGCGTGGGCTTGTAGGAGGACATCTCATGCTGGGCAAGGACCGCGCTCTCGAGCTCTTGGAGCAGGCCATCCGCGCCTCCCGGGCGGAGGCCACCGAGGTGGTGATCGAAGGCGAGGACCGCCAGGTAACCCGCTTTGCCGGCTCCGCCATTCACCAGAACATGGCGGAGACCAACGCCAAGGTCATCGTGCGGGCGGTGCTGGGCAAGCGCATCGGCTATGCCTCCACCAACCGCCTGGACGGCACCGGGATTCGGGAGACGGTGGACCGGGCCACCCGGCTCGCCTCCTTGCAGGCCGAGGATCCCCAGTTCCGCTCCCTGCCCGGCCCCCGGCCCGTGCCCGAGATTCGCACCTTCTTCCCCGCCACCGCCGGCAGTACCCCGGAGCAGCGGGCCGACGCGGTGGGCCGGGTGGTCGCTCGCCTGGGCCGCCACGGCTGCCAGGCCAGCGGCGCCCTCTCCGCCAACGTCAACGAGCTGGCGGTCGGCAATTCCCTCGGTATCCGCCTCTACCAGCCCCTCACCTCCGCCCAGCTGGTGGTGGTGGCCTCCGACGGCGACGCCTCCGGCTATGCGGAGTGGGAGAGCCGGGACATCAGCGGGCTGGACGTGGAGGCGGTGGCCGAGCGCGCGGGGGGCAAGTGCGGCGCCAGCCGCAACCCCATCACCCTGGAGCCCGGCGACTACCCCGTGCTGCTGGAGCCGGCCGCCGTCGGCGACATGCTGCAGACCCTCGCCTACGTCGGCCTCTCCGCCACCTCTCTCCAGGAGCAGCGCTCCTTCCTGGCCGGCAAGATCGGCCAGCCGGTGGCCAGCCCGGCCGTCTCCCTCTGGGACGATGGCCGGGACGAGCACACCCTGGCCATGCCCTTTGACTACGAGGGGGTGCCCAAGGAGAAGGTGGTGTTCATCGAGCAAGGGGTGGCCCGGGGCGTGGTCTATGACTCCTATACCGCCGGCAAGGAAGGCCGCCAGTCCACCGGGCATGCCCTGCCGCCGCCCAACGTTTGGGGGCCCTACCCGCTCAACCTGGTGCTGGCTCCCGGGGAGGCCAGCCTGGAGCAGATGACCCGCGCCACCGAGCGCGGCATCCTGGTCACCACCTTCCACTACACCAACGTGCTCAACCCCCGGGAGACCTCTTTCACCGGCATGACCCGTCACGGCACCTTTCTGGTGGAGTCCGGCCGGGTCTCCCGCCCCATCCGCAACCTGCGCTTCACCGACACCATCGTCGGCACCCTCTCCCGGGTGGAGGCGGTGGGGGACCGCCAGGAGCTCGCCTCGGGCGTGCTCTGCCCCGCGCTCAAGGTGTCTTCCTTCTCCTTCACCAGCTGACCAAGGGGCGCAGCCCGGCTGGCGCCGGGCTGCTGCGTATGGGAGGATAGTGCGGCCCCGGTAATGACCCCACCGGGGCATCTATGTAAACCGCTTATCGCTGCGGATAGCGGGACCCGGGAGGCTATTCGGCGGCCTTCTTGCCTTCCTCGATCAGCCGCTTCACCTTCTGGCCTCCCTTGTGTCCGATCTCCTCGTAGAAGGGATGCCCGCGCTCGGCCTTGACGGTCTCGCCGCCTTTCCTGCCGATCTCCTCGTAGAACTCGTGGCCGCGCTCGGCTTTGACGGCCTCGCCGCCCTTCTTGCCGATCTCCTCGTAGAACTGGTGGCCGCGCTCCGCCTTGACCGTCTCGCCGCCCTTCTTGCCGATCTCTTCGTAGAACTCGGGACCGTATTTCTCACGCGTGGTCTCGCCGCCCTTGCGACCGGCCTGGGCCACGGTCATCTCTCCCTTTTCCTTTCCCTTCTCACTCTCTTTGCGCATACCATTCACCTCCCCTCAAGGGGGGAGGGGGGCAGGGTGCCCCCCCCGTTCTATTCACCGGCGGTCCGCTTGCCTTGCTCAATCAGCTGCTTCACCTTCTGACCGCCCTTGTGCCCGATCTCCTCGTAGAACTCAGGCCCGTAGCGCTCCTTCACGGTTTCGCCGCCGATCTTGCCGCCTTTCTTGCCGATCTCCTCGTAGAACTCAGGGCCGTACTTGTCGCGGACGGTCTCGCCGCCTTTCTTCCCGATCTGCTCGTAGAACTCAGGCCCATACTTGTTGCGAACCGTCTCGCCACCCTTGCGACCGGCTTCGCGCACGGTCATCTCGCCTTTCCCTTTGCCGGCAGCCATCGCGCTCTCCTCCTATGGGCCTAGCTCCCCTGCCGCTTTCCCTGCTCGATCAGCTGCTTCACCTTCTGACCGCCCTTGTGGCCGATCTCCTCATAGAAGGGGGTTCCATACTTGCGCTTGACGGTTTCGCCACCCTTCCTGCCGGCTTCGCTTACGGTCATCTCGCCTTTCGTCGTCCTGCGCTCTGCCATGTTGCTCACCTCCTCCATTCAGGCATGGCTCCTTAGGAACCCGCCGCTCGTTTGCCTTGCTCGATCAGGCGCTTCACCTTCTGGCCACCCTTGTGGCCGATCTCCTCGTAGAACGGAGACCCGTACTTGGCCTTGGTGGTCTCGCCGCCCTTGCGGCCGCCCACCTGGCCGCCCTTCTTGCCGATCTCCTCGTAGAACTCTGGGCCGTAGCGCTCCCGGGTGGACAGCCCACCCTTGCGCCCGGCCTCACTGACGCTCATGGCGCCTTTCTCTCGTGATTGCCGCACCGTAACCTCCCCTCCTTGTCGCCCCACGCTCACTTCCCCGCCCGCGCCCGGCCGACGGCGTACTCCACGATGTTCTCCGCCATGTCCCGGCCCAGCGCCTGGTAAATCCCCTGCCAGAGCGGGGTGCCGTTCACCTCCAGCACCACCGGGCCCTGCGGGCCCTCCAGGATGTCCACCCCCGTGTAGTCGAGCCCCACCGCCCGCGCCGCCGCCAGCGCCAGCCTCCGCAGCCCCTCCGTGAGCTCGCAGGGCAGGGGAATCCCCCCCAGGTGGATGTTGGTCCGCCACTCCCCTGTCGGCGCCACGCGGTGGATGGCCGCGGGCAGCTCATCCCCCACCACGAACACCCGGATGTCCCGGCCGTTGTTGGGCACGTATTCCTGCAGATACAGCGCCCCGTGCTCGTGCACCAGCTTGCGAATCCGCTCCTCCCCGGCCCTTCCCGACCGCAGCCGCTCCACCCCCTTCCCCAGCGACCCGAACAGCGGTTTGCACACCACCTCCTGCAGGTGGATCAGCGCCTTCACCGCCTCCGTCGGGTTCTGGGTCACCACCGTCTTCGGTGTCGGGAGCCCGGCCCGGCGAAACAGGCAGGTGGCCTGGAACTTGTCCATCGCCGCCATGATCGCCCCGATGCTGTTGATCACCGGCTTACCCGCCCGCTCTAACACTCGGTAAGTCTCGATCTGGAAGTCGGGATTCCCCTCTTCCCCCAGTCCTCTCGCCAATATGAAGGCATCGTAGCGGCTTGCATTCTTGCCTCGCACTCTCACCAGCGGCCCGCCCCCGTTGATCTCCACCGAGAAGTCAGCCGGGTCCAGCACCACCGCCCGCCCGCGCCGCTGCGCCGCCTCTATCAGGCGCTGGCTGTGCCAGTCCTGCGTCGGAAACGCGGTGACGATCCCCAAGCGCATGGCAGTCTTCAACTCCACAGCCGCATGCCATTGTCAACCCCCCCCACGTCTCGCGGGGTCCCCGGGTCACCCTGCGCCACCCTTTCCCGGCTGGCTGGTTTCCCCGGCCTGCAAGCGTATTATAGGCCTGCCCCTACCGTGTTCAACCAGCACATGTCCCAGGCTAGGACAAGATCGCGTGGCCGAAGAGGCACAATGGCACAACCGGTCCACAAAGACCCGCGCGCACCCACCCACAGTGTTAGCTTTAGCCCCCGAGGGTGATGTATTGCCATCCCTGCGTGCGGGGGCTTGTTTGTCGGGTGAACAAGACGGGTTGGCGCAGAACCTGGTGAGGAAACCGAGGAAAACACGGTGACTGTCACCGTGTTTGGTGGAATCTGTGCCTACGGGGGCGCGTGCGGGGGGGCCGCTTGCCTACTGAAGATGCTCGATCATCACCTCGCCCATGCGCCGAGTGCCCACCGCGCGGGGGTCGTTGCGGTCCGGCTTCAGGTCGTAGGTGACGTCCTTGCCCTCGGCCAACACCGCTGCCACCGCGGCCTCCAGCCGGTCGGCCGCCGCCATCTCGCCCAAATGTCGCAGCATCAGCATCCCGGAGAGGATGAGCGCGGTGGGGTTCACCTTGTCCTGGCCCCGGTACTTGGGCGCCGAGCCGTGGATGGGCTCGAACACGGCCATCCCCTCGCCCAGGTTCGCCCCCGGCGCCACCCCCAGCCCGCCCACCAGCCCGTCGTAGAGATGCGGCTTCTGGACCAGCTGCATGCACATGTTGTCCACCAGCAGCTCCTCGTACGCCACCCGCCCCTCGTACTCCCGGGCCACCTCGGCCGCCGTGCGCAAGAAGAGCCCGTCCGTGAACTTCATGATGTTGGCTTTGGTCACCGCCGTCACTTTGCGCCGCTCGTGCGCCAGGGCGTACTCGAAGGCGAAGCGCACGATCCGCCGACTGGCCACTTCCGAGATGGGCTTGATGGAGATGGCCGCCCCCGGCTGGATCTTCCCCGCCGGCGCCATCTCGATGATCCGCTGGGCCTCCGGCGTCCCCGCGTCGAACTCCACCCCCGCGTACAGGTCCTCGGTGTTCTCGCGCACGATCACCAGGTCTATGTCCCGGTAGGGAGAGCGCACCCCAGGGTAGCTCTTGCAGGGCCGCAAACAGGCATACAGCCCCAGCTCCTGGCGCAGGGCCACGTTCACCGAGCGGAACCCCTTGCCGATGGGGGTGGTGATCCCGCCCTTCAGCGCCACCCGGTGCTTGCGGATGGCCGCCAGGGTCTCCTCCGGCAGCGTGGTCCCCAGCCGCTCCAGGGCCTCCATCCCCGCCGGGTGCTCCTCCCACTCGATCTCCACCCCGGTAGCCTCGATCACCCGCCGCGCCACCGCCATCAGCTCCGGCCCCGTCCCGTCACCGGGGATGCAGACTACCGTGTACGCCATTCAGTGCTCCTCTTGCTGGTACAGTATCCGTAGGGCAGGAGCAAGCTCCTGCCATTCCCCTCTTTCGCAAGGGCCGGGTTTCCTGACCCACCTGCATATTCCGAGCTTGCCGAGGAATCACCCTCTCCGCTGTTCCCCCTCCTCTTTCCTCGTAGGGCAGGAGCAAGCTCCTGCCATCCCTCTCCCTCTGGCAAGCGCAGAGTCTCCCTTCCCTCGTAGGGCAAGGAGCTTGCTCCTGCCTTCCTCAACCCAATGGATCACACGAAACCGGACCCTCCCCCGCTTCCCAATACCGGCAACTTGACCAGGGGTAATCCACCGGGTTCTCGACCAGGCCAGCTCGCACCGGGTTGGCATGCATGTAGCTGATCTTCGTGCGGTAATCTTCCTCGTCCCTGAGCACATGGTCCCGGAACCGGCGCTGCCAGGTTCGCCCCCGGACTTGGCTAACCTGATGGAGCCGGATGGCAAACGAGCTGTGCACTGCCCTCACCACCTGGCTGATGGAGGGGACGGTCTTCAGGGTGAGTAGCACGTGATAGTGGTCCGGCATGATGACATACCCATGGAGGGCAACGCCACCTTGGTCACGGAGGCGGCTATAGAGAGCGATAAGGTACTGGGCCAGCTCGGCCTGGCGCAGCAGCGGCCGCCGCCGATCCAGACAGTTGGTCAGGAAGTAGCTGCTGTGTTCCAGATCAAGCCGGGGAAGACGCCTGTGGCGCATGCCCTCACGATACGGTAACGGGCGTTCGTGTTCCTGCGGGCGCTTCGGGGCAGGAGCAAGCTCCTGCCCTACGGAATCCCGGCCCCTACCTCAGCCCCGCCGCCGCCAGCACTGCCGGCACGTGCTTGTCCCAGCCGAGGGGCATCAGGTGCACCCCCTGGCAGTACTTGCGCAGGCCCCCGATCAGCTCCGCCGCAATCTCGATGCTGGTGGCCGCCTTGTTGTCCGTGGTCGCCATGCGCTCGATCAGCCCGTCGGGCACCGACACCCCGGCCACGTTGTTGTTCATGTACTTCGCCATCCCCGCGCTCTTCAGCAGCACGATCCCGGCCAGCATCGGCACCTCCAGGTGGGCCACCCGGTCCATGAAGCGGGCGAGCTGCTCCACGTCGTACACCGCCTGCGTCTGCACGAAGCGCGCCCCCGCCGCCACCTTCTTCTCCAGCTTCATCACCTGGGCTTCCACCGGATTCCCCCCCGGCGTCACCACGCACCCGAGCAGGAAGTCCGGCTTGCCGTCCAGCTCATTGCCCGCCAGGTCGTGCCCCTCGTTCAGCCCCTGCGCCGCCGCCAAGAGCTGCACCGAATCCAGGTCGTACACCGGCATCGCCCCCTTGTGGTCGCCCAGGCTGGGGTAGTCCCCGGTCAGGCAGAGCACGTTGCGAATCCCCAGCACCCAGGCGGAGAGCAGGTCGCTCTGCAGCGCCAGCCGGTTGCGGTCCCGGCACACCACCTGCAGCACCGGCTCCAACCCCCGCTCGGCCAGCAGGTGGCAGGTCGCCAGCGACCCCAGCCGCATCGCCGCCGCCTGCAGGTCGGTGACGTTGATGGCATCCACCAGCCCCCGCAGGTGCTCGGCCTCCTCCAGCGCCGGCCCTACGTTGGTCCCCTTGGGCGGCCCCACCTCCGAGGTCACCACGAACATCCCCGACGCCAGTGCCTCGCGCAGGCTCATCCCGCCCCTCCTTTTCCTTCCCGCTCCAGGACCCGCTTGCCGGGATGCTTGTCATGCTCCCGGGCGGGCAGCACCTCCGCCAGCCGGTCGAGTTGCCCCCGGGCCGCCAGCCGGTCATAGATCAGCTTCCAGCCGCAGTCCTGCTCCGGGTCCACCTCGCACTTGCCCTCGGCGCTCGTGCCCCCGCAGGGGCCGTTTAGCAGGCTCTTGGCACAGCGGGTGACCGGGCAGATCCCCCCCGTGCGCGCGAGCAGGCAGGACCCGCAGGCCCGGCAGTACTCGGCGAAGCTGCCGAACCGCTGCACCGACCCCAGGAAGATGGTGTCGGTGCCCGGGTACACCTCCTTGTCCTCCAGCACCGCCGCCGCCGCCTGCACCCCCGTCCCGCAGGACAGCACCAGCACCGCCTCCGCCGCCGCCACTTCCGCCCTGTGCTGGCGCAGCAGCCGCTTCAGCTCCAGCAGGTGGCAGCCGGGCTCGCCTACCACGTACCCGGTCACCTGCTTGCCGTTCTCTTGCAGCGTCTTGGCCATCTCCTCCAGTTGGTCCTTACCCCCCACCTGGCACACGGTGGCGCAGTCGGAGCAGCCGATCAAAAACACCCGCTGGGCGCGGGACAGGTACCCCAGGATCTCCTCCAGCGGTTTGGGCTTGCTGATGGTCATTGCCGCCTCCTAGGAAAGCCCGACGGTGTTGCCCTGCTCGTCAATGTCAATCCGGGTCCCCACCGGGACCGAGGGCAGCCCGGGCATGGTGGCCATCTCGCCCAGCAGGGGGTAGAGGAACCCGGCCCCCGCACTCGGCCGCAGGTCCCGGATGGTCACCCGGAATCCGGTCGGCCGTCCCTTGCGCGCCGGGTCGTCCGTCAGGGAGAGGTGCGTCTTCGCCATGCAGATGGGCAGCTCCCCCAGGCCCCAAGCGGTGTAGCGCGCTATTCTTT
>Ga0315284_10011220_pt1 | contig 12782 bp, 9 predicted proteins | sample YL17G09_16_MG_FD_203696 | JGI IMG/M metagenome (GOLD analysis project Ga0315284, IMG submission 203696) | Sediment microbial communities from Yellowstone Lake, YNP, Wyoming, USA - YL17G09_16 | ecosystem: Environmental > Aquatic > Freshwater > Lake > Sediment | place: USA: Wyoming | collected... | reverse complement strand
AAAGGAGAGGAAGCTAAAAAACAGCAAGATTAAAGGCCTGCCTCCCAGCCTCCTAACAGCAAATTATTTGTTCTTCTTTTCTCGCTTTGCCTGTTTCTTCTCTTTAGCTGTTTTCTGGGGCGCTTTCTTTTTGTCTTTTCTAGCATCGTGTGATTTTGGCATACGATTTACCTCCTGCAGACTTACATAACAACGATGAATTACACTAAGGATAATAGTTAACTATATTTTCCTAACAATGCAATAACTATTTTTCACATAACTATTTTGCACCAGCGGACGCCTCCCCCCTCGACTGATGAACTTACGTCAATGATGAGGACTTCCAACAACGGATTCCAGCGTACGGCCGCTCCGCAGCCACCGCTGAAGGCAATTGTTACTTATGGTTCTGTTCCCATGTTCTAGCAGGCTGTTGAAAAAATGCGCAAGTAAATCTTGAAAGACATTCGTTTCTCTAACAGTTTGCTGAAAAAACAACTTTTGTAAGGCTGGTCAAAAATGTCCAGATGCAAGGCGCCCGAAATCCTGAGGAGTGAGGCGTACTTAAACGTACGCTGCAACGACGAAGGACGAGGGGAACGCCGCAGATGAACGTTTTTCAGCAGCCTGCTAATAAGTTGATCTCTCCCATACGTATGATAAAGTTTGATCTCGCTACTTTTTAAAAAACTTACACTAAACCTGCTGCTTTCATAATTTCAGGTACGAGTTCTTCCCTTCCGATAGCCATGATGTGCACACCGTCACACATCTTCTCCTCCCTAATCCTTTTGATCATGCGGCCTGCGATCTCTATGCCCTTGGCAATCGCACCCCCTTTGGGTGCGGAGGCCATCTCATCGATCAGCTCTTGTGGTACGTTGACCCCTGCCACATTCTTGTTCATGAAGCGGGCCATAGGAGCGGAGGTGAGCAAAATGACTCCTGCCAGGATCTTGACGGGAAACTTTCTGGCGTATGTCATGAATTGCTTAAAATGATCAAGATCATACACAGCCTGGGTTTGAATAAATTCTGCACCTGCCTCGATCTTCTTTTCATATTTGATAAGTTGGGGCTCAAGTGGATTTGCCTCAGGTGTCACAATTGCGCCTGCACAGAAGGAAACGGCACCCTCCAACTGGTTACCCCCAAGATCTTTCCCTTTTTCTAAGCTTTTGATCATTGCCAAGAGCTGACAGGAATCCAGGTCAAAAACCGATTTGGCCTCTTTATGGTCACCCAAAATAACTGAATCACCGGTGAGGCACAGGACGTTATGGATTCCTCTGCTATAGGCAAAAAGCAGATCGGCCTGAAGCGCCAACCGGTTACGATCCCTGCAGGTCATTTGCAGAATAGGTTCACCGCCCATCTCTTTAACAAGCAGGGCTCCTCCCAAGGAGGGAAAACGCATGACCGAACTCTGATGGTCGGTTACATTCATAGCATCCACCTTATCCTTGAGGAGTTCAATATGATGAACCATTTTTTCAAGATTTGTTCCCTTGGGTGGAGCAACTTCAGAGGTAATGACAAATTTGCCAGACTCCAATGCCTTTTTAAATGTAGAAACCATGTTTGACCTCTCCAGCTATGCGCTAAAACCGAAACTTCCCCGGTCTCGGCTCACCCTGATGATTCTTAGGTTTTTGAAACCTTCTCATCGCATCCAATCGGCCTTGTTCCTTCAATCGATTATAGATCAGAGTCCACACACAGTCCTTTTCAGAATCTATCTCGCATTTGCCATGGTTGGTGCCTCCACAAGGTCCGTTCACGAGGCCTTTGTGGCATGAGGTAACAGGACAGAAGCCGCCGGTTTCGCCCAAAATACAATTCCCGCACTGTGTGCATATCTCATCAAACTGACCAATTGCTGTCTCTTTACCGATGAAAAGGGTGTCAACGGCAGGGACAACCATCTTTTTGAGATGCCTGCCGATGGTTTGAACGCCAAAGGCACAGGACATAATGAGGAGGACATTGGCCTGCTCGATCTGGTGGCCGTACTCTGCCAAGGCCTCCCTTGTCAGATTGTCACATGCTACCGGAAGCACTATGCTTCCGGTGATCAGCTTGCCCTTTTCCGATAAGAGCTTAGCCATTGCCTCGACCTCAGGCTGTCCCCCTGTGTGTGTGAGAGTAACGCAGGTGCCGCAGCCGATGATGAACACTCTTCCTAATCCTTTCAGGAGCTGGTCAAGTTCCTCAGGAGTTTTTTGTCGGGTAATAGATCGGATCATCCTTCTCTCCTTTCTCTTTCTCCAGATCACATCGCAGGCACCTCTTCGCTTCACTGCCGGCCTGTTCTTCCGAGAAACCTTTTTCCACTTCCCTGAAGTCACAGATCCTTTCCTCTGGTCTCTCCATTGCAATCTGAATCCTCGGCCTTTCCTCGGTAGTTTCTTCATCCAGGGCCAGACCGGTATCCTCTTTCAGGATCGTTTTTTCATCCCTGATCTGTATCCGTCCCTTCTCACCCTGGAGATACTTATCAATGGAGATAGCAGCTCTTCTCCCTGAAGCAATGGCCCTGATGACATAGGTGGGCCCTGTAGTAAAGTCACCTCCTGCAAAAATACCGGGGATGTTCGTGGAGAGGGTGTTTTCGTCCACCACTAATGTCCCCAAAAGGGCCCTCTCGAGCTGACTGTCCTTGGACAAAAAGGACATATCAGCTGCCTGTCCTATGGAAATGACTACCGTATCCGCTCCGATTATTTGCGTAGTCTCTTCATCCAATTTCGGATTGAAACGTCCTTCCTCGTCGAAGACGGAGATACAGTGCGCAAACTCAACCCCCTTCACCCTGTTGTCCTGATATATGATCTGCCTCGGCCCCCAGGATGTGTTGATGGTAATACCTTCTTCTACCGCTTCCTCAACTTCTTTCTCCCACGCCGGCATTTCGTCCCTGGGTTCCACACAGAAGACTTGAACATCCTCCACCCCTACTCTCAGGGCGGTCCTGGCCACGTCAATGGCAACGTTGCCGCCACCAATGACTAAAACCTTCCCCTGCAAAAGCACCTTCTTACCCAGTTTGATATCGGTCAGGAATTGCAGTCCGTAGTAGAGTCCATCAAGGCCATCCTTCTCGCCAGGTATTCCAATCCGTTTACTGGCTTGAGCACCGCATGCGACGAATACAGCACTGTACCCTTCGGCCATCAAGTCATTTACCGTGTGTCTGGCATCAATGGAAGAGTTATATCTGATTTCAACCCCACAACTTTCAATGAATTCGATCTCTTTTTGGATAACATGACGTGGCAGGCGAAACTCAGGAACCGTAATCCCGAGCATGCCCCCTGCAACTGGTTGAGATTCAAAGACGGTAACCCTGTAACCCGCTTTTGCCAGAAAATAAGCACAGGTCAAACCAGCAGGTCCTGCCCCTACTACGGCGATTTTTTGCTTCTTGGTTACCGGCAAGGGTTCCCGGGCTCGACCAACATGCTCAAAATACCAGTCTGAAGCAAAACGTTTCAGGGCGCGGATGGCAACAGCCTCGTCTAATTCACCCCGGCGACACTTAACCTCACAGGGATGGATACAGACACGTCCACAGACAGCCGGGAATGGATTTCGTTCCCGGATGATTTCAACTGCCTTTTCATATTTTCCACTTGCAATGGCTGCAACGTAGTTGGGCACATCGATCCCTGCGGGGCAGGCATGCTGGCAGGCAGAGATAACCATAGACTCGCAGGTAGCACCCGTACAGCGGCGTTCTAATATGTGATCTTCATATTCTTTTGAGAAGTATCGTAAGGTAGAGAGAACAGGTTTGGCACAGTTCTGGCCAAGGCCGCACAGGGAAGACTCTGTAATGGTCTCGCCTAACTCCTTGATCCTCTGGATATCCTTGAGCTGTCCTATACCCTGGGTTATTCGGGTCAGTATCTCTAAGAGTTGTGTAGTGCCCAGACGGCAGGGTGCGCATTTCCCGCAAGATTCAGACTGGGTAAAACTCAGGAAGAAACGGGCAATCTCTACCATACAATTATTTTCATCCATTACGACCATCCCGCCGGAGCCCATAATGGCACCTATCCGCTGAAGAGTGTCATAATCGATGGGAAGGTTCAAATATTCAGCCGGAACACAGCCGCCTGATGGGCCGCCCATCTGTACGGCCTTGAACTTTCTTCCCTTTGGGATACCTCCACCGATATCGAAGACCACATCCTTAATGGTAACGCCAATGGGAACTTCCACCAGCCCGGTATTGTTGACCTTACCTGCGAGGGAGAAGATCTTTGTTCCCTTACTCTCTTCCGTGCCAACCTGTCCGTACCATGCTGCACCATTTTTAATAATTAACGGTACATTGGCCCAGGTCTCTACGTTGTTAATATTGGTAGGCCTTCCATCCAGTCCGGACTGTGCAGGAAAAGGAGGCCTTGCCCTCGGCATCCCCCGTTTCCCTTCAATGGAAGCCATGAGGGCGGTCTCTTCGCCGCATACAAAGGCCCCTGCCCCCATTTTCATGGAAAGCTGGAAATTGAAGCCCGTTCCCAATATGTTCTCTCCCAGAATGCCAAGTTCTTTCATTTGTTCTATGGCAATGCTCACGTGCTCCACTGCAATGGGATATTCCTCCCGCACATAGATGTATCCATATTCTGCTCCGATGGCGTACGCTCCTATTAACATCCCTTCGAGGACAGCATGGGGGTCCCCTTCCAGGAGCGCCCGATCCATAAAGGCGCCCGGGTCTCCCTCGTCAGCATTGCAGACGATGTATTTGGGACGGCCTTCGGACTGACGGGTGAACTTCCATTTGAGGCCCGTGAGAAATCCGGCGCCACCTCTTCCCTTCAGCTTCGCCGTGGTGATCTCCTCGATTACCTCCTCTGGAGTCATTCCGGAAACGGCCTTCACAAATCCTTGATAGCCGCCAGCGGCGATGTACTGTTCTAATTTCGTGGGATCAATCCTGCCGCAGTGGGCCAAAACCCTCCTCACCTGCTTCCGATAGAATGGAATCTGATTGAAATCAAAGATCGGCCTCTTCGTCAGGGTGTCTCTGTAGGCGAGGCGATCAATCAACTGGTTCTTTTGAAGAGTAAGAGAAACAATCTCAGGTGCATCGTGAGGGTTCACTTCCTGGTACTGGATGCCTAAAGGTTCAATTGCGATCACCGGAGCCTTTGCACAAAACCCATGGCAGCCAGTTCCGCGGACCTCTACCTGCTTCGCAAGGCCCTGATTCTTGACCTCTTTCTCCAGGGCCTCTTTGACCTCAGCAGATCCGTAAGCCCGGCAGCCGGTCATACAGACATACACGACGGTTTTTCTTTCATCAATTGCCCCGCGGATCTTATTGCGGAACCATTCAAATTGTCCGACAGAGGAGAGTTTTTCCATACCCTTAATCAGCCTTTTGTTCTTTCTTGTATTGTCCCAACACACTGCTCACCTTGGGCGGAGAAAGTTTCCCAAAATAGGTCCGGTTAACCATCATAGAAGGCGCTAAAAAACAGGCGCCGAAACACGCCACGGTCTCTAAGGTAAACTGGTAGTCAGGACTTGTCTCTCCTTCATTCAGTCCCAGTTCTCTCTTCATGAGCCTGAGCACGCTCCTGCCCCCTTTTACGTGGCATGCTGTACCGCGGCAGACACGGATCACATACTTCCCTTTCGGTTTCAGCGAGAAGTCTGCATAAAAGGTGATAACACCCTGAACCTGGGCAGGCGATACCCTGAGGGCTTCGGCAATGGGTTCAATCGATTCCGGCGGGATGTAGCCAAACGTCTCCTGAATATCCTGGAGCAGTGGTATAACGGCCCATTTTTGGGTCTTATGCTTCTCGATAATGGACGTGAGCCTTTTCCAGTCTATTTCTTTGGGATCCATGGAAACCTCTCTCTATGCCTTTATAAGGCTCACCGGGCAATGCTTCAAACCCTGTGAACCGCTCTCATCCAATGGGGCTAATCCCATCAGCCGCGCGGCATCATTACCGTTGAAAGCAACAGGTATGAAAACAGTACCTGGCCTCACTTCTTTGACCACCTTAATCTCTCTTTCTATAGATCCGAAAGAGGAAAGGACTCGAACCACATCTCCATCGCATACGCCCAGTTTCTCGCCATCTTCTGGGGAGACCTCTATCTCTCCCTTGAGAGAAAAATCACGGATGCGGTCTGAATGGTTGGTCCGGGTTCCGCTTCCCAGGTGATAGCGCAGGGATATAAAAATCGCTGTAAAAGGATAGCGATCATCAGATACCTTTTCTTCCCTTGAAACAACGGGCGAGAATGGAATCAAGTCTCTCTTTCCATCGGGATGAAAGAGACTTTTCTGACTTGTTGCATTGATCCAGGCCACATCTCCATCGTCCTTAAGATTTGCATACAGAGGGATGAGCTGGCATACTTCGGACCTCAACCTTTCCCATGACCCATAACGTTTCGGATAACCCATCTTGCCCGATAGGGTATCAAGGATCTCCCAATCAGGCCTGGCATTTCCAGGAGGCGGCACCACTTGCCTGAAGGTCTGTATTTTTCCTTCCATGTTTGTAAAGGAACCACTCTTTTCGGAAAAAGCAGCACCAGGTAAAACCACATCTGCAATGCGAGTTGTTTCCGTTTCGAGGATATCTTGTACTGCGAGGAATTCTAAACGTTCCAGGGCCTTTCTCACTCGCTCGGGTTGCGGCAGGCTGCGGAGGGGATTTTCTCCCATAATATAGAGGGCCTTAAGATTCCCCTTTTCAGCTTCTTCGATCATACGTACGATATTTAGTCCCTGATCGGGTGATATTCTCGTCTGCCAGAGGTGTTCCCACTGTTTCCGCGCAGAAGCACTGTTCAATGGCTGTCGACCAGGAAGCATGTCAGGCACCGTCCCCATGTCCCAGGCACCGACCTCGTTGTTCTCCCGTGTCACAAGGTAAAGGCCAGCCCCTTCCCTGCCCATGCTACCTGTCATCAAAGAGAGGTTAAGAATAGCCGCCATGGATTCTCTTCCGTATCTTTGTTGGAAGATCCCGTGTCCAACCAGGAAAGCGATCCCTTTTCCTTTTAAAAGAGTGGCCGCATAATTCATGGATTCCGCAGTAATTCCTGTGGCGCAGCAAAGCTTTTCTCTATCGAGGGAAATGAGGCTATCGCGGTAATCACTGAAGCCTTCTGTGAATTGATCGATGAAAGAGGGGTTATGTGCATCCCTTTGTAATAGGAGGGCAGCGATGCCATTTATCAAATCAAAATCGCTGTTCGGCAAGAGATGAAACCAGACTGCTGCAGATTTCGTTAACTCTGTTTTCCTCGGATCGGCCACAATCAGGGGAATACCTTTTCTCACAGCTCGTTTGATAACGTAGCTCACTACAGGAACTGACTGGGTGGGATCGGCACCTATGATAAAGATAGCCTCTGCCTTCTCAAGGGATCCGAGTGGATGTATCCGAGACCCGCCCCCAGTTTTTTCATCTATCAAACTCATGACAGCCCGTCCCGAGAGATAGCCGCCATTATCTACATTATTCGTCTTTAAAAGTACACGGGCAATCTTCTGAAAAAGGTAATTTTCTTCATTCGAGCATTTTGAAGAGCCGAGGAAAGCCACACTCTGGGGGCCATTCTTTCTTTTGATCTCCATGAGCCTGTTCGCTGTAAACTCCATCGCTTCATCCCAGGAGACAGAAATCATTTGCCCCTCTTTCCTGAGGCCCGGATCGGTCAGTCGTGCTGCCGTATTGAGAAAATCATTGGCAAAGTGTCCCCGGATACAGAGCGTCGATCCATTCACACTTCCCTCCCTGTTTCCGGGATTGACATCTACTATCCTTTCGTATGCCACCCCTATGCTCAAAGAACAGCCAACTCCACAGAACCCGCAAATGGAAAAAGACTCACGCTGGGGAGTTCCAACATATCTGGTATTTTTTACAGCCAGAGCACCTGTCGGGCATATGGACACACAGGTGCCGCAGAAGGTGCAATCAGAACGCTCTAACGGGTAATCGTGAACCGCTGCGGGCCGTGATCTGAATCCTCTGAGGTTAAATTCTATGGCTCCAACGACAACCAGTTCATGATCTGCCCTAATACACCTGCCACAGAGGATACATTTACTGAGATCTCTGATGATGAAGGGGTTCGCCTGCTCTAATGGTTTGTAATGGGGCATCGGGTAAAGTTCCTGCTGGCCTACACCTAATTGAGCTGCTGTTTCTCTCAGCTGACATCGGTTTCCCTTACTGCACATCAAGCAGGATTCCGGATGTTCGGCCATCATCAGACGGACGATGTTTCTCCTGTGCCTTATTACTCGCGAGGAGTCTGTGCGGATGCTCATATTCTGAGCGACCGGCGTGACGCATGAGGCCATGACCCGTCCGCTCTTTTCGTCCTCCACCAGACACAGACGGCAGGCCCCAAAGGGTTCAAGATCATGATGATAACAGAGGTTCGGAATTTTTATGCCGTTGCTTGCGGCAGCTTCTAAGATGCTGGTTCCCGGAAGGCAACTGATACTCTTACCATTGATAGACAATAGAATATTTTTCAAGACTGCAATTCCCCGTTACCTCAGCTTGGCTGCATTCAGATAATGTCTTAACTTTTCTTCTCCCCCAATGGTGATGATATGAACACCCTGGCAAAGGTCCTTGAGGTCTGATACGATGTCGGCAAAGATTTCAATGCTGGCCTTTTCTTTCTCCGGAGCACTGGCCAGTTTCTTGATTATCCACTCTGGAACTAAGCCTGACTTAAAATGCCGGTTCAGGAACTGGGCCATGCCAGCTGTCCTTAAAATCATCACCTCTGCAATCACTGGGACACCAAATGTCTGTATCTGCTTCAAGAATTTTTCAAACAAAGCCAGGTCGAATACGGGTGTCGTTAGAAAGTACTGAGTACCAATTTTCGTCATTTCCTCTATTTCTTTCATTTCCAATTCCGGTACGTTTTTCCCCCACGCAGATTCTACTCCTGAACCTACAACGAATTCTGCCTTTGAGGGGAGTTCTTTACCATCAATAGTGCAACCTTCTTTCAAGTGTTCAAGGACTGAGGTTAATTTCCCTGAATCTACATGAAAAAACATCATTTCCTGCAGGCTGTCGCCTGTGATGCGATAATCTTCAGTGAATACAAGTAAATTTTCGATGCCGGTTTCATGGGCAAGGATGAGATCCTTCTGCAATTGTGGCCGGCTCTTGTCCCGGGTGGTTGTCTGGTATATGGGCTCGAATCGGTTCTTTTTCAGGAGATCGCAGAACTTGATACTATCACCCACGACTCCTTCAATATCCAACTCCGATACCGTTACACCATCAACGCGCCCCCTCACCAACTCCAGCCTTTTTATAAGCTCTTCAGGTTCTTCATCAATCGGCGTCCTGACTTCAGAGATAACGGCGAATTCCCCTTTTTTCAAGGCTTCTTTGAGTCTCATCTATGTCAACTCCTCGGTCTTAATGATCTTTCTTTGGCCTTTGGTAGTTTGTTGTTCTTTAAAGGTATAATGATGCCCATCAAAGCGTCTGGATTAAACGGGCTACTTCTTCCTTCAACTGGGGAAGCGGTAAGGGTTTGGAAAAACAAACATCCGCACCGCATTCCTTCATTTTCCGAAACTTCTCCTCGTCCAGATAGGCTGATAAGACAATAATCTTTATACTCTTGGTCTCCTCATTACTCTTTATCTTCTTGCAAACCTCATATCCCTTAATGTCAGGCATCATGATATCCAGTATTAGGAGATGAGGTTTGAAGTGAGTGACCTGTAAGCCTGCCTCAAAGCCATCCGAGGCGGAAATGACTTCATAGTCGTATTCATCCTCTTCGAGACCCTGCACGATAGTTTCTACGATGATAGGATCATCGTCCACCACAAGAATCCTCTTGCGTTCTTCCACGTGCTCCTCTTGAGGGAGAGGAATGCCCTGGCTTTTCATAAAAGATTCAAGATCCGACCTCTTTATTCTACGATGTCCACCCACGGTCTTGTACGCCTTGATGTGACCGGACTCGATCCAGTTGATAATTGTCTTTGAAGAAACCATACAGTATTTGCTCGCCTTAAAAACAGTCAGTACATCTTCCATAAATTAACTCCTCAAGATTTGCAGTATTTTTAGCAATTCTATTTATTATAATTATTTCCACTTGTCAAGAGAAAATTTTTGAGGATTATAGACTATAATAAATATAATAACTATAAATTCATAGGTTAAATTAAATTATTCCATCTCCAAAATGGTGCAAATTTTATTTCACGATTGGGATGAGTGGGAGAGTTTTGAGAGAAATGTACTATTTCACTTGAAGCTTTTTGATCTTGCTTTGCAGAGAGTGATCACGATGCTACTTTTTCGGTCTCATTACTGCTGTAAATAGGTAGGATGATAGTAAAGGTTGTTCCAGAGCCAACTTTACTCTTTACCTTAATATCGCCTCCATGATCCTTTATAAAACCATAGCACACTGACAGGCCGAGGCCGACATCTTTAATACTGTCTTTGGTCGTAAAAAAGGCATCAAATATCTTATCAATGTTTTCTTCTCTAATACCTATGCCTATATCAGAGATCTCAATGTGAATCTGATCTCCTTTTGCCATTGTCTTTACCGTGAGGGTTCCCCCATCTGGCATGGCATCCCTTGCGTTGGAGATCATATTGAGAAAAACCTGCCGGAGTTGATTTTTAGAGGCATAGACCTTTTGTAAATCATCAGCAAAGGAGGTTGAGATACGGATGCTATTTTCCTGTAGTTGTTTTCTCACAATGAGTAAGATCTCATCAAGTATGGTATTAATATCCACCAGCTGTTTTTGTTCCTCATCGGGCTTGGAAAAACTGAGCATCTTACGGAGTAATTCTGTCAGGCGAACGGTTTCTGAAAGTGACATCTCGAGAATCTTTCTCCTCTTGTTTTTGGGGGAGATTTCTGTTTTAAGAAGTTCCAGGGTATTCATGATACCATACAACGGGTTATTCAGTTCATGGGCAATTTGAGAAGTTAACTTACCCATTGCCGCCAATTTCTCAGATTGCAGCAACTGCTCTTGTATATTCCTCAGTTTATGTTCCATCTCCAGCCTCTCTTTGAGATCTTTCTCCATTCGTTTTCTCTGAGATTGATCCATGTTGATTCCTTCATACCCCACGACATTACCCTGTTGATCATAACGGACATTAACTGTAACCAATACTGGGATAACACTTCCGTCCTTACGCTTAAAATCAAGTTCGTAGTCGATCACACGCCCTTCTCGTTCAATCCTTTCTTGGAACTTCCTACGGTCTTCAGACCTTAGATAGAGATCTTTGGTTATATCAATGTTAAGGAATTCCTCCTTGCTCTTATATCCTAACATATCGAGAAGAGCCTGGTTGGCGTCCAAAAACTTCCCTTCTTTACTGCTGATGAACACGCCGCAACCTACATGCTCAAACAACCCTTTATACTCCTCTTCCGAGGCCTTAAGTTTCTCTTCACCCCGTTTTCTCTGGGTGATGTCTTGAAAAATGCTCAGCTTTGATACTGTCCCGTCTCTATTTGTCAGAGGTAATTCAACAAGCTCATAGGTCTTATCTATCATCGGAACGTATTTCTCCCAGTATACCGTCTTTCCAGAAAAAACCTCCTTTGCCTTGCACCAGGGACAAACCTCGTCAAGGTGACTAATCCACTGATAGCATTTCTTTCCTTCCCCATTTTCAAATTCCTTGATCATGGCCTTGTTCATGAACTCAATAGTATAATCTTCTTTAATAATGTAAACGCCGTCCGGCATGGCGTCAAAAATAGAGGCAAGAAGTTTAAGTTCTTTCTCTGTCATAATACCCTCGCTTCATGACACTACTGTAATGATCTACCTTATTTTAAACTACCATCATTTCTTGTGAAAGAAAAGGAGGAAAGATTGACCTTACCGCACTTTGCCGTTAGCCAGTCAAAGAGAATAAAAGAAAACGAAGAGGAAGGCTATAGCTCAGGTGATCCTTGGGGCGCTCAGGCGTTTGATAGGCGGGAATTAAGAAACTTGTTGAGTTTTTCTAAAAGTTTTTCTAAAAGCTTACTCTCATTTCTCTCCCACCTTCCAAGGGTGGTGGGGTCAATTCCCAAGAGCTCGGCTAACTTTTTCTGGGTAAGGCCAAACATTCTTCGAACATTTTTTATTTGCTCTCCAAGGTTCTTTGCTTTAACATCATCAGACGCTTAAAAAAGAAAGGATTTGAAATCAGATGAGCAATGAACCGAATAAGGTCATTTACTCCATGATCGGGGTGAGCAAGTATTATGATAAGAAGCCGGTCCTGAAAGATATCTATCTCTCCTATTTCTACGGAGCAAAGATCGGTGTCATCGGTCTCAACGGGTCAGGGAAAAGCTCCCTGCTCCGTATCCTTGCGGGCGTGGATAGCGAGTTCAACGGGGAGACGGTCCTCTCTCCCGGCCACACCGTAGGCTTCCTTGAGCAGGAGCCGAAACTGGATAACAACAAGACCGTGCGGGAGGTTGTGGAAGAAGGGGTGCAGGAGATCGTAGATGCCCTGAATGAATATAACCGTATCAATGAAAAATTCGCTGAGCCGATGTCGGATGATGAGATGAGCAGGCTTATCGAGCGTCAGGGAAACGTGCAGGAGCGGCTGGATGCTCTGAATGCATGGGACCTGGATTCACGTCTGGAGATGGCCATGGATGCCCTGCGCTGTCCCCCGGGAGATACACCGGTCAAGGTCATCTCCGGAGGGGAAAGGCGGCGAGTGGCCCTTTGCAGGCTCCTCCTGCAGAAGCCGGACATCCTGCTCCTGGACGAGCCT
>Ga0315284_10011219_pt1 | contig 12782 bp, 6 predicted proteins | sample YL17G09_16_MG_FD_203696 | JGI IMG/M metagenome (GOLD analysis project Ga0315284, IMG submission 203696) | Sediment microbial communities from Yellowstone Lake, YNP, Wyoming, USA - YL17G09_16 | ecosystem: Environmental > Aquatic > Freshwater > Lake > Sediment | place: USA: Wyoming | collected... | reverse complement strand
TGAAGGTTGAGCAATCCGGGAATGACAGTCCTTCCTTCAAGATCCATTATCCGGTCGGCGTGGGCAGCATGCGTTCCGGCCAGGCGAAGAGACCGGATCCGTCCATCCCGCAATAACACGTCCCATACGCCCTCGCGCGGCTCGGGTGTGAGCAGCCGCGCGTTACGGAGCAGCAAAGATTCACTGACACGCGGAATTTCGCAAGAAAGCTGGACAGGGAGAGTTCTTTGTTCTCCGGTGCGGGTGTCGACCCGCATGAGTTTTCCCGAGCTGACATACAGCAAGGCGCGGTCCGGCGACCAAGCAGGGAAAAAGGCGGGCCCCTGAATGAGACGTCGTTCGGATCCCTTATCGGGCGCCAGACTTTGAATCCAGAGCTCCCCATGTGAGACGTAGGCCAGCGTGTCGCCCTGGGTTGAAAGGGCAGCAAACTCAATCTGATCCGGAGGGTCCATTGTCCAGGAGACGGCACGGCCGTCAAGACGGACGCGCTTGATCGTGCTCTTGGGAATCCGCGTCCTTGAGTCAAAGGCCAATTGCCCAAAAACCAAGCTTTGATCTTCCGGAAACCAGCCCAACGGCGTCATCCCCGCCGCTCCTTTAGGAACAATTGTTCGCGGATCGCCCCCGGACGCCGGAACAACACAGAGCGTCGGTTGAGCCCACGGCCTTGAACTCTGAACAAAAACGATGTTTTCTCCGGACGGCTGCCAAATCGGCGTTGTGGCATGGCCCGCCGTGGTCGTAACCTGCCGTCTCGCTCGACCGGCAAGATCCAGTGCCCACACCTGATAGTCCCCGCCGCGATTAGAGACATACGCCAGCTGCGAGCCGTCCGGCGACCATGCCGGGTCAGCATCATCCTCAGGCCCTGAGGTCAGTTGTTCCGCTGTGCCGTCCGCGTGTCTGAGCCAGAGATCGCCGAGAGCCGAAAAAGCGATCAGCCGGCCGTCAGGGGACGGCACCGGACTGTAAATCCCGTGGACGGGAAGTCGTTGTCCGGGAGCCGGGAGTTCAGGGACATTGCGCTTGTAGGATTCACGCGCCAGTGTTATGCGGGCAGAGAAAGGAATCATCCCCTTGGCCCCCGTCTTTGGGTCTAAGGTGCGGATCTTTCCGCCAGCGACATACACCAGAAGGTTTGTGCGGGGCATCCATTGAGGCGCATAGCCGGACAGATCCCGTTCGTCGGTCAATTGGATACGGTCGCCTCCCTCCATAGCCACGGACCAGATCTGTAGCTCGCCGGATTTTGGCGATAGAAAAAAGAGCTGCCGGCCATCGGGCGACCACGAAGGTGCTAGGTTGTCCGGTCCTTTTGTAACTTGCCGAACAGAGCCTCCGTCGGAAGCCATGACCGTTACGCCTCCCTGGCAGATACAGGCGATCCATCTCCCATCGGGTGACCATGCGGGAGACTGAGCTTCTTCTGCTTCTGACTTGATCTTCTGTGGGCTTCCTCCTTGGGCAGGGACCGTCCACAGGCCTCCGCGGCCCGCCCCCCCAAAAACTATGGTGCGACCGTCTGGAGACCAATTCGGCTGGAAGTCAAATTCGTGGAAAGTGAGCTGCCGCGGCTTGCCTCCGGAGATGGGCACGACGAAAAGCCCCCCATCTGATCGAAGAGAAGAAAAGACGATGGACATGCTGTCGGGAGACCAGCGTGGAGACATATGTTCATCGGGGCGTGTGATGGCATCCGTGAGCAGGCTCGCGTTTCCATTGCTTGTATCCAGGATCCAAATCTGTGACCATAGTTGAAGCGCCAGATAACGGCCGTCCGGCGAGGGCGACGCTTCCATATCCGTACCTTCGTGAAACTCAAGTTCTAGGGTCGTGCGGCGTCCGCTGCAGCTTTGGGCGAAAAGAAGCGGCAGTAAGAACAAGGCAACAATTCCCAAAGCAGAATGATCGTGTTTCCTAAGGGTTTGCATGGATCCTCCTGCTAAAAACACGAGATCTTTTTTCGGCTGGGGCGGGCCGCGGAGCTGCCTTGTACACTTTTTTCTTTCCCCCTTTGTGGGGTAAGTATAGATCGAGAATCAATAAGGTGTCAACGCGAGGACGTGAGCTACTTCAGGCCAGCTGGTTTCAAGGCAGGCGCCGCGACTCGACGCCCGCCTCGCTTTCTGCCCCCACCTTCTGCTGCTACTTGACGACTTTCGGCGCCGGCAGGAAGTTCTCTATCACCCAGACCTCGCTCTGCGACCGTCCTGCCGAAAACGCCAAGCGCTGGCCGTCGGGATGAAAACTAAAGTCGGTGATGCCGTTCATCGGGGAGGCAAGCTTCTGTGGCTCACCGCCGTCGGCGGGTACGAGGAAGTATTCGCGCTTGTCCTGCAACGTGATGGGGCAGAGGATCTGCCGACCATCCGGGGTCCACGCGGGAATCCGGACAATCGCGCGCGGCTTATCAACTCCGTAGATCTCCCGCGCCGCCCCGCCGGCGACCGGTACCACCATGATTGTGTGTCGGCCGCTCGCTTCGTCGGTGGTCGTGACCGCCACTTGCTGGCCGTCCGGGGAGAGCGCCATGCCGGTCGGTATGGGAGAAGGTTTTGTGATGACCTTCTCCTGACCAGTCTGCAGATCGCGGACGACGATCGGCTGCGACCCGCTCAGGACATTCATCGCAAGATAGACGAGCGACTTGCCGTCGCGCGTGGCGCAGGCTTGCGGAATGACCACGTTAGGTCCGGCGAGGACGAGCGTGCTGACCGTCCCGCTCATGAGGTCGACGCGGAAGACACCGGACCGCCGTTCCCGATCCAGGCCGGGAAAGATCAACGCGTTTCCGTCCTGGGCCCAGACCAGCCTTCGAATCGTGCTGGCATCGACGTTAAGACTGCGTTCCTCGCCCGCATCGACGGAACGAATGATGATTGTGTTTCCGGTCGTCGCGCCAGGTGTTCGCATGCGCAGGTACGCCAGGTACTTGCCATCCGGCGACCAACTCGCCAGATAAGTCGTGCCGACCATCTGCTTGCTGATCGGCGCCGGTGGTTTGAGCAGGCGCCCCGCTTTCAGATCAAACGTGGCCACATAGACGTCACTGATGTCGGTGGCCATTCCGTAGTACAGGCCGCCATTCCTCGTGAATCCCATCGGAACGAAGTTCCGACCGATGTCCGGTTTCACCAGTTCGGGAAGCGCGACCGCCTTGCCGTCGGCCACCTTCTGCGCCCAGAGCGCGGCACTTCCCGTGCGGTCGCTCATGAAGAGGACCCTCTCGCCGTCGGGTTGCCAGATAGGTACGCCGTCGTCGGCGGGATGCTCCACCAGCCGAGTCTCAGCGCCTTCAGGCAGCGATAGAAGGAAGATGTCTCGCTTTCCGTCCGCCTGGGGCACGTCATATGCCAGAGCGCGGCCGTCTGGCGACACGCTGATCTTGGTGGGGAAGCGTTCCGGGCTCGAGGACTTCAGCACGCGAGCGCTGCCGTTGGCGGCAGAGACAAGAGCAATCTGCTTGACTTTCTCTCCCTCCGACGCGAACACCGTTGCAATGATGTTCTTGCCATCGGGCGTCCAGCCAACCGGAAAAACGGACGCCGATTCGTCGTGATACAGGACGTGAGCGCCTGAGCCGTTTATTCCGGTCAACCACAGGTCAAAGCCCTTAAACTTCTTCGGGTCATACCAGGCATACGCGATCTGCTGTTCATTAGGAGAGAAGATCGCGTTGAGCGCGAAGATGGTCGATTGCATCACGTCCGCAGTCTTCGTGACACGGCGCATCTCGCCGGTGATCAGGTCGCGGATGGCGACGTCGCCTGTTTTCCAATCCGTTGTGGACAGGAAACGGCCGTCGGCGCTGGGCGAGCCGGTGAGATCGGCGTCACGGCCGGCCCACACCTGGCGCACGGAAAGTTCAAACTTGCGCGGGCCCGCCGCCCCGCCCAGTGCCGCCAGCCTCACCCGCGCCTGGGCCACAATCTTAGCCTGGTCGGCGTAGTCGCGCACGACGCGCTCGTAGGCTGTGCGGGCCTCCTTCGCCTGCGCCTCGCCCAATTTCTCATAGCAGAAGCCGAGGTGGAGCTGGGCCTGGGCTGCCAGTACACGGTTGCCCGGAAACTCCGCCAGGAGCTTTTTGTACGTTTTGATCGCCGCCTCAAGGTTCCCCTCCACTTCTTCCTGATGGAGCGCTGCTCCGAGAAGGACGTCCGCGGACTGGGATTTCTGGGCCGCCGTGTCCGGCGGCGACAGGACGATGGACAGGGCTAGGGCGATCAGCGGAAAAATAATCGATTTTTTCATCTTGCACCTCCTGACTTCAAGGACATAATAAGGAAAGTGCGTTGTCTTTGCTCCAAGCCTAGGTCAAGCCTGTGACAAGTTTCGGTCAAGACGGACCCCCCGCCCAGGCGGCTTCAACCATCGAACCGATACCCGAGGCCCCGGACGCCGATCAGAAATCGTGGTTTTTGGGGATTCTCCTCCAGCTTGTTGCGGAGGTTATTGACATGGGTATAGACGACTCGGTCCGTCAGGACGGCGTCGCGGCCCCACACCTCTCCCAGCAGGTCGTCGATCGTCAGGACCCGGCCGCGGTGTTCCAGGAAAACCCGCAGGAGCTTGAACTCCATGGCGGTCAGATCGATCTTCTCGCCCCGTCGCGAGACCTCACATCGGCCGTTGTCGACGGTGACATCGCCGAAACGATAAACCGCGCCCGGCTCCGAGCCGTTTTGGGAGCGGCGCAGGACGGCCTTGATGCGGGCGAGGAGCTCGCGCCGGCTGAAGGGTTTGGTGACGTAGTCGTCCGCCCCGAGTTCGAGGCCCACGACTTTGTCCACCTCCTGCCCTTTGGCCGTGAGCATGATGATCGGAGTGCGGTCTCCATTCAAGCGGGCTTCGCGGCATACGGTGAAGCCGTCCATCCCGGGCAGCATCAGGTCGAGCAGGATGAGGTCGAACTTTCCTTCGAGGATCCGGCTCAAGGCCGCCGTGCCGTCCTCGGCGACTTCCACGGCGAATCCCTCGATCTCCAAGTCGTCCCGAAGGCCCGTCGCGATCGTCGGCTCGTCCTCCACGACCAGAATGCGTTCGTTCATCTCATCCTCCTCCCCTAACCGGTACGGCCGGAATCCGGATGGTGAAGAGGCTGCCTTCGCCAATCCGGCTCCGGCATTCGACCGTACCGCCGTGGGCTGTCACGACATGCTTGACGAGGCTGAGACCAAGCCCGGCCCCCTTGATCCGCTTCGAAATTTCGCCTTCGGCCCGGTAGAACCGGTCGAAGATGCGCTTCCGGTCGTGTTCGGAAATTCCGACTCCCTTGTCCCGGACGGAGATCGTGACCGCGTCGCCCTCGGCGCCCGCGTCGAGCCAGACGGTCTTCGAGCCGGGCGAGTATTTCACCGCGTTGTCGAGGAGGTTGCGGACCGCGGATCCCAGGGCTTCTTTGTCGGCGGAGATCGGTGGAAGCCCGTCCTGGATTTCCGTTTCAACCGCCGCTCCATTCGCGGTGATCTCGGTCACGAAATCCGCGACGAGCGTTCGCAGCCACGGGGAAGGGTCGAGCGGCTCGAACCGGTATTCCTTGCGGCCTTCTTCCATCCGGGAAAAATCGAGGATGTTTTCGACGAGGCGAGACAGCCGGTCGCTCTCCTGGACGATCATCTTGAAATAGCCTCGCTGCTTCTCCGGGTCGGTCACGCGCCCGTCGAGCAGCATCCCGCCAAGTTGCCGGATCCCCGTCAGGGGGGAGCGGAATTCGTGGGAGACCGTCGAGACGAAGTCCGCCCGCAACCTGGCGATTTCGAGTTCCCTCTTGACGATCCGGATCGTGAGGTAGCTCCCGAAGGCAAGCATGACCGCGACGAAACCCAGCATCGTCAGGGATAGAGTTCGTCTTTGCCTGATGTCCGCATAAATCGCCTCCGGCCGGCCCGGCCAGATCTGAAGAAGCCAGGGTGTGTCATCGATCCGGAGGTCGCGCGTTACGGCGAAGGGAGGTGTCGCCGGGGGCGGTGATCCGAAAACCGGGGAGCCGTCGGCGGCGTACAGGACGACCTCGAGATCCGCCCCCCGGATCGAAAAGATCCGGGACCGCCAACGCGATCCCAGGACGTCCGCGGAGATGAGGACCGCGGCAAACGGATCGGTATTCCGGAAAGCGAGGTAGGCACTGTCTTCACCGGGAAGGACCGTTCGGGGATCTTTCAGGAAGTCCTCGGCGGCTCGGGATAGAGCCAACCTGCGCCCCTCGGTCGCTTGGAGACTGTTGAATTCGCCGGCCTCGCCTCGGCTGTCCCGGCACCAGGTCCGGCCGAGATCGGAATAATAGAGGTAACGCGGCTTGTCGAGAAGCCATTTCCCCGTCACCAGATCCCGATAGAAGGCCATGGCTTCCTGGGCAAGGCCAGCCGTATCGCCGCGCTCGGAGGCCAGGGAACAAAGCTCGGCCTGGGCGATGAGGTCCGACGGCAGCCCCGCGATCCAAACCGCGTCCAAGCGCCGGAGATCCCGATAAGCGCCGGCGGCCTCCTCCAGTCTGCCGGCTTTGCGGAGCGTCCGGGCCAGGCGATGGAGGATCAGCGGCTGCGACCCGGCGGCGGCCGAATCGAGCAGGTTTCGGTACGCCCGGATGGCTCTCGGATAGTCTTTTCGAGCGATCTCCAGGGACTCGGCTTCGGCCAGGCCGGTGGGCGGTTGACTTGACGCGGGTTGGGCCGGCGCTGGACTCCGTGAGATATACAACAGAGCACCCGCGGGGAACACATCGAGCCTTTCATCGGATATGGACAGAAACACGCCGCCGCCCGGTTCCGAGAAGGCTTGCCCGACAATCTCGGGAAAGGAGTTGGCCTCAAGCGGCCCCTTCAACGAAGCCGCCGACCGCACCGCATCTTTCCACCTCCGGAACTCCGCATCCAGATCGCGGCCGATCTCTTCCGCGGTTCTTTCCAGGCTTTCTCGCGTTCGCTGCCTGGCGAGTTGGCTCTCCTGGCGCAGCACGCGCAGCGCGAAAACGCCGAGGAACGCGCCCGGGAGCAGGATGAAAAGGGCGAAGACTCCGACGAGTCTCTGGCCGGGGCTCCGGAGGAAGCGCGGCCAGGCCAGACGGCGAAGCGGAGAATTCGGCATTCGGTTACCCATGGTCTAGAGTAACACGTTACCAGGAGAGATTTCACCCTCGACGGGTCAAGATTCGGTCAAGATTCGGTTAAGACCAGCTTATCGCCTGGTGCGAAAGGGTGTCGAGGAAAGTCCCGCTTGTGTCACCAATCGTCATCGGTAACAGATGTGCACAGTAAAGCGCGAGGCAGGCGCCGCGGCGCGACGCCTGCCTCGCTTTCTGTTACCGTTTCTACCGGCGACTGTGGTGTATCAGCAATGACTTTACAATGTTGTCATTCCGGACTTGATCCGGAATCCAGTTTTTTTTAATCTGGATTCCCGCTCCCCACTTTCGTGGGGACAAGTTTACCCCTGCGGAAGCAGGGGCGGGAATGACAGTTCCAGGATTATTGTAAAGCCGTTATTGAAACGCAAAACTACTTGGCGACTTTGAGCGGCGGCAGGAAGTTCTCCAGCACCCACAGCTCGAAGTCCACTTTGACATCGAAGATCGCCATCCGGCGGCCGTCGGAGTGCAGCCGCGCGTCGCGAAAACGGGCCGGGATCAGCCCGATCCGCCGCGGTTCTCCGCCCTCGGCTGCGACACGCCATAGCTCCCACTGGTTCGGGGCCTTGCCCTTGACGCCCTTCAGAAAGGCGACGTGGCGGCCGTCCGCCGTCCACGACGGCGATCCCCAAAAGGGGGTCTCCTTCTCGCCGTCGACTCTGACCAGCTCCCGGGCCTCTCCCCCGGCGGCCGGCATGACGAACGTGACCTGAGAGTAGCCTTCCCAAACGGCGATCAGCAGTCGCTGGCCATCGGGCGATACCGCGACCGCAAAGAGCCCTCGTTTCTCGATGATGACCGTCTCCCGGCCGGACCGCAGATCGCGGGCCACGAGCCGCGTCACGCTCACATCGGGAGGGGCAGCCTGCCTGACGTAGAAGACGACGTTGCCGTCTCGAGAAAAATCGAAGGAGCAGTCGACCAAAGCCGGAAGCGGCATCAGAGAAGTCACCTGTCCCGTTTGGACATCAATCCGTATCAGGTTCTTATACTCCGATTCCGGAACCACGACGGCCTTTCCGTCCGGAGTCCAGCGGAGGCCGATCCTCGCCCCCGCGATCGTCCTCTCCCCGACCCGAAGCTCTCGCTCCTCGCCCGTATCCATGGAGCGGATGATAACTGCCCGCATCGGCTTAAGTGCGTCAACGGCTGCAAGCCAGCGTCCGTCGGGAGACCAATCTGGAGACCGCACGTTGCCGCGTCGGAATGCCGGTTGCGGCGGCGAAACCAAGCTGCCGCTAGCCGGGTCGAGTTCGGCGATCTGGACGCTGAAAACATTGTTGTCGGCCGCGTAGAAGAAACTACCCGTGCGGGTGAACCCCATGGGCCTGGAGCCCCAGTCCTTCTTGACGAAGATCGGTTCGCCTTGCACCTTCCCGCCAGCCACGGCGATCAGCCACGCGTCGGCCGATCCCGAACGCTCACTGGAGAACAGAATGTGCTTCCCGTCCGGAGCCCAGCCCAGGACTTCGTGGTTCGTCCGGTCCGGGATGAGGGGAGACTCCGTTCCCGACTGGAGGTCGAACAACGAGAGCCCCTCCCTGGTCGCCCAAGCGACGTACCGTCCGTCAGGGGAGAACACCCCGCCAGGAGACGGGTCTTTTCCCACCGCCTTCAACAGCTTCGCGGAGCCGTCCGCGACGGCCACCAGCATCATGTCACGGGTGTTGTCGGTCTTCACGAATTCGACAAGGAGTTGCCTGCCGTCAGGCGACCACGCTCGCGGGAAAAGGTCGAGGACTCCATTTCCGGACGCCCGCAGGATTCTCGGCTTCGAGCCATCGAATCCGACGACGCAAAGGTTGTAGCCACCCGAATGCCAGGCGTAGGCGACATTCTTGTTATCGGGCGAAGGCATCGAGTACTCGGCCATTCCACGACCCGACCCGGCCAGGCTGCCCGTGCCGGTCAACAGCCGGTTCTGGCCGGTAGCGAGGTCGCGGATGGCGAGATCGCCCGTGTCCCAGTCGGTGAACGACAGGAAACGGCCGTCGGGCGACACCTTGCCCGTCACATCCGCTCCCGCCCACACCCTCCTCACGGCCAGCGTCGAACTGCCCGACGCGCCGGCGGCCCCCGCCAGCGCGGCCAGCTTGGTGCGGGCCTCAGCGGCTATCGCAGTCTGATCGCCATACTCCCGCACCACCTGCTCGTACGCCTTGCGCGCTTCTTGCGTGTCCGCATTGCCCAGCTTTTCGTGGCACTGGCCCATCCGCAGTAGGGCGGTCGCGACCGTGGCCCGGCCGGCGCCGGGCAGCGCGGCGATCTTCTTGTACAGCTCGATCGCGCCCTTAAGATCGCCCTCCACGACCTCTTTGTTGATCGCGGATTGGAGTTGCTGATCGGGCCGGTCGCTTTGCCGGCCGCCCAGCAACAGCGCCGCGCCAATCATCATCGCTAACAATAGTTTGTTCATCTTCCACCTCCGCGAACATAATACGCGGCGTCAATCTGGAGCGAATCGGAGAACGATCTGAATTCGGTTTGATTTTACGAGGCAGATCCGTTCCTTGGCGATGCGCCGATGCCGTGCGGTCACCCGTCGAAGCGGTATCCCAGGCCGCGCACGCTCACGATGTAGCGGGACTCATTCGGAGCCGGCTCGATCTTCCGCCTCAGGTTCATGATGTGATTATCGATCACCCGATCCGTAGGGCTGCTGTCGGGCCTCCAGACCTCGTCCAGCAACCGTTCGCGCGTGAGAAGGCGGCCGCGCCGGCGGATGAAAGTCGAGAGCAGCTTGAACTCCAGCGGGGTCATATCCACGGCCGCGCCCGCGCGGCGCACTTCGGCGCGCGTAAAGTCCACTTCCATGTCGCCGAACTTATAGACCTCCGGGGCCTCCCCGGAGGCGCGGCGGAGGATCGCTTTGACGCGCGCCCTCAGCTCGAGGGGGCTGAACGGCTTGGTCACGTAGTCGTCCGCGCCCAATTCCAGCCCGAGGACCTTCTCGGCCTCCTGGGCTTTCGCGGTGAGCATGATGATAGGGGTGCGGATACCCGCGTGCCGCAGTTCCCGGCAAACCGCCAGCCCGTCTTTGCGCGGGAGCATCAGATCGAGCAGGATCAGATCGAACGCTTCCCGGCCGGCGCGTCGCAAAGCGGTTTCTCCGTCCCCGGCCACCTCCACGGAATATCCTTCGAGCTTGAGGTCGTTCTTGAGTCCCAAGGCGATGGCGGGTTCGTCTTCCACAACCAAAATCTTGGCCATGGTTCACTCCAGTTCGGGCAGCAGGACCGTGAAGGTGCTCCCTTCGCCGGGCCGGCTGTCCACCACGATTTCTCCCTGGTGGGCGTTCGCGATCTGGCGCGCCATGGCCAGCCCCACACCCGCTCCGCGGATGCCGCCGGTTTTCGCGGCGGCGCCCCGCACGAATTTTCTGAAGATCAGTTTCTGCTCGCTCTCCGGAATCCCGATGCCCTGGTCGCGCACGCGGATCGCCACGCGCCGGTCTTCCCGGCCTAGCTCCACCCAAACGGTGAAGCAATCGGGAGAATACTTGACTGCATTATCGAGGAGGTTCCATATCACACAGCCGAGCGCCGCCCGGTCGGCGCGCAGGCGCGGCGGGGAACCGTCGGCGAGCATCTCGATCCGGTATCCGCGCGCCCCGGCGTCGCGCTGGAATTCCTCGACGACCGAGCGCAGCCACTCGGCCGCATCCAGCGGCTCGAAACGGAAGGGCATCGCGCCGGCTTCCAGGCGGCCGAAGGTCAGCAGGCCCTCGACCAGCCGGTGCAGGCGCTCGCTTTCCTGGGCCAGGGCGCGGTAATACTCCTGGCGGTCCTCGTCGCTTGCCACGCGCCCGCTCGCCAGCAATTCGCTCAGCTGCCGCAGCGCGGTGATGGGGGTGCGGAATTCGTGGGAAACCGAAGCGACAAAATCCGATTCCAGCCGCGCCACCGCCACCTCGCGGGCCGCCGCGCGGCCGATAAAATAAGTTCCGGCAAGCACCAGCAGGAGCAGGGTGGCGAGCCCGGTCACAATCAGTCGACGCGCGGCCAACCCGGCCGTGGCCGCGCCGCCCGCCGAAACGGCGTGCAGGGTCCAGGGAAGCTGCGCAGAGGAAGCCAGACGCACCGACTGGGTTTCGCTTCCTACAGGCAAATGGCCTGACACGGCCCGGCCGTCGGAGTCGGTGAGGGCGATACGCGTATCGAAGCGGCCGAGCGTTGGTAAAAGCGGCTCCAGCCATTGCGATTCCAGGTAGCGCCGACCCAACGCTAAAACCGCTAGACGTTCGGCCGTGCCCCTCCACACCAGAAGCACCGGCCGGTCGGCATGCCAGAAAATGCGGCGGCCGGCGATATTGCCTTCATCGCGGCGTCGGGCCTGCCATTCTTCCCAAATCGGTTCGGCGGCCGCCGACGCAGCCAAGGCCTCGGCCGGTTCCGGCGAGGTCAGGCCTATCCCTCGACAAGCCTCGCTCAGGTAGAAGTCGTAACCGGCCCGATTGATGCGCCACTCGCCGCCCCGAAGCGCTGAGGATAGCCCCGCCGCCTCTCGCCGCGCCGCCTCTTCGTCCTTCTGCTTTTCGAACACGAGCAGGCGGGCTTCCCGGGCCACGAGTTCCGCCGGCAATCCCGCCACGGGCGTCGATCCGGCCCGGGCCAGTTCGCCGTAGGCGGCCAAGGCTTCGGCCACCTGCCCGCTCTTCCACAAATTCCGCCCGAGGCGGGCTTGGGCTTCGGCGCGGACGGCGGGATCGGCATGGCGGGCCAGCGGGCGCAAGGCGCCGACCGCCTTGGAATAGTCCTGCTTCTGGAATTCCAAGGCCTCCGCGGCGGCAAAAATGCGGGGCCACGCGGCCGGCGCCGCGGAAATGTTCGGATAAAACAACAGCCGGCGCTCCGGGAAACCTTCCAGGTCGTTGGAGCGGAAAATCAAGAGCAGGCTGTCTTTGGGCAGTCCCGCCGCGTACTCGGAAGCCTGCTCGCGCAACCGGGGGGCGGCCGCTGTGCTCAGCCGCATCAAGTCCCCTTCGAGCTCGGAGAAATGCTTTTGCAGGGCGGCGACCGCCAGGTCGGCGGCATTCTCTCGCCTCTCCTCGAGGCGCTGGCCGGCCAGCGCGCGGTCCTGCCGCACCAACTGCCAACCCATCCAGGCCAGGGCCGTCACCAGCACGAACGTGGTGGCAAAAAACATCACCAGCAGGTGAGAGCCAGGCCGGAGCCGGACTTTTAGGGCTTTTCGCGACATGTCCATTCATTATAGCCCCGCGCCGGTCTGAAGGCTATCCGGCTTCAGTCAGGATTCAGTCAGAATGACTTCTGCCGGCTACTTGACGACGGCGGCCGGGGCGGCGGCAGGGGCCCCAGGCTTTGTCTGGGGATCCGTTTCCGCCGTAATCAGCCGCGTATTTACATCGCGGGTGAGTGCCCCGGGCTTTGTCCGGGGGTCCACTTCCGCCGCGAAGGCTCGTCCCTTGACTCGACGCCTGCCTCGCTTTCTGTCCCCGTTTCTAACCGGCTACTTGGCGACTTTGAGCGGCGGCAGGAAGTTCTCCAGCACCCACAGCTCGCTCTTGGACTCCTCATTGACGCTGAACGCAAAGCGGCGGTTGTCCGGGTGAAGCGCGAAGGAGAAGTCGTCCATTTTTGGAACGGAGATGTCCAGCTTCAGCGGCGTCCCGCCCTGTGCAGGTACCCGCCAGATT
>Ga0315284_10011217_pt1 | contig 12783 bp, 13 predicted proteins | sample YL17G09_16_MG_FD_203696 | JGI IMG/M metagenome (GOLD analysis project Ga0315284, IMG submission 203696) | Sediment microbial communities from Yellowstone Lake, YNP, Wyoming, USA - YL17G09_16 | ecosystem: Environmental > Aquatic > Freshwater > Lake > Sediment | place: USA: Wyoming | collected... | reverse complement strand
CTCAACGCAGCAACTCTCCAGGCTGAAAGCGGGCTGGCACGCCTAGCATTCAATAGAAAGGCGTTGAAAAGCTTAACAAACTGGCCCTGGATTAATGCCATCTTGAAGACTAGTTAGAATAAGCTGTGTCTGGGCTTAGCAATAGCTTTCAATCTAGGTTTGTTGATCAGCTTCAAATATGCCAGCTTTCTGGCTGGTACCGCAAACTCAGTGCTCGATTTGGCAGGCTTCAGCTCGATTCATCTGACTTTGCCCCTGTGGCATCTTCCTCTCGGAATTTCCTTTTTTACCTTCTCAGCCATATCCTATCTGATAGACATATATCGAGGGGAAGTGAAATTCGACCGCAATCCAATGAATACCGCTCTGTACATATCATTCTTTCCAAAGCTTCTGGCGGGGCCGATTGTTCAGTACCGTCACATGGCGGAGCAAATTGCAGATCGTACCATAACCATGGACAAAGCCGCGGGTGGGATTCAGAGTTTTGTCATTGGCCTGGGGAAGAAGGTTCTTATTGCTAATACCCTCGGCACAGTAGCTGACCAAATATTCGCCATACCATCTAATGACCTAACCACCAGCCTATCTTGGCTGGGAATAGTATGTTATACGTTGCAGATATATTTTGATTTCTCCGGTTACTCAGATATGGCTATAGGTATTGGTCGAATGGCTGGGTTTGATTTCTTGGAGAATTTCAATTACCCTTATATTTCTCAGTCCATAAGGGAGTTCTGGCGACGGTGGCATATATCGTTGTCAACTTGGTTTAGAGACTACTTGTACATTCCTCTCGGTGGCAACCGCCATAAACCCGCCAGAACCTACTTGAACCTTATGATTGTGTTCTTCCTATGTGGCTTGTGGCACGGTGCCGGATGGACTTTTGTGGTCTGGGGCGTATGGCATGGGATTTTCATGTCAGTAGAACATACGAGATTTGGAGATATAATCAAAAGGACATGGAGCCCAGTGAGGCATGTTTATGCGTTGGTGGTGGTAATGATTGGTTGGGTACTGTTCCGTTCAGAGACATTTTCCTACGCGGTAGTCTACCTGAAAGCAATGTTCGGTTTTGCCAGCGGTAACGGACTGGAATATTTCGCCGGTATGTATGTTAGCAGACTAGTCCTCTTCGTTCTCCTTGTAGCGTTAATTGGGGCGGTCCCGCTGTTTCCTACGCTAACGCGCCTGAAAGATGAAATCGTACAAGCATCCCAGGCTAAGGGACGAATCATCACAGACATCGTTGCTCTCAGTTCTCCTCTGGTAACCCTGGTATTTCTAGGTTCAGTCTTCGTTGCTTCGGCGATGTCTTTGAGCGGTGCATCAAATAATCCATTTATATACTTTAGGTTCTAGCGATATGCAGATGAAGGCGAAGCTGTTGGTCTTAGGTTGGATACTGATATGTCCTGCTATTATTTTCGCGTTGTGCATACTTAGCATTAAAGGTATGTCCACAATTTCCGCTTCAAGCAGGTTGTCTCTGATCTATTGTGCGGCATTGGTACTTTGGAGTGCCCTTTCTCTCCTTATAGATTACATAGTGAGACTGAAGAAAGTTCACGGTTACTTCAGTAAACGAACAGTGTTCAATATGGTTTTGATAATATCCTTTATACTCACGATTTTGCAGCCACTGATTGGGTTGACACTTGGCGTAGAAGGTCGACTGCCGAACTATGAGCGTCAACTGGCAGGGAGACCCGTACTAAACACCAAAGCACTGACTTCTTATCCGCATGATGTCGAAGCCTACATAAATGACCATCTTGGCTTTCGAAAAATGCTCATAAACTGGAATAGCGTTGCGAGAGTTACATACCTCAAAACCTCGTCAGTACCTGATGTAGTTCTTGGTAAGGACAACTGGTTGTTTTACGAACCTAGTCTCAAGGATTCTCAAGGTTCAACAAGTTTCACTGAAGGAGAGCTTCTAACCATACGGAACAATATCGAAGAGCGCAAAGACTGGCTCGCTGAAAGAGACATAGCTTATCTGATTGTGATTCCACCCAACAAAGAGACAATCTACCCGGAGTATTTGCCCAATACCGTCAGAACTGTCAACCAGCAAACAAGATTAGATCAGTTGCTGGATTACCTGCAATCAAATTCAGACGTACAGGTTCTTGACTTGAGGCCGGCTCTTCTCCAAGCGAAGGCTATGCACACGGTTTATTATAAGACAGATACTCATTGGAACAGTTACGGAGCATTTGTTGGCTACTGCGAAATCATGAAGCAACTCTCGGTTCGTTTCCCTGTGCTAAGTGTTCCATGGATGTCTGAATACCAAGTAGTTCCAGAAGCTGGATACGGGCCACAAGGTCTTTCCCATGCGTTGTCCATGCCGGACACTTGGTTGGACCAAGAGATACACAACGTCATATTAGATGACAACGAACTGTCAAACCAGACAAAGCTCAAGAGCGCAGTTGTGTTCGCAGATTCCTTTTTCTTTTCAGGGCTAGAACCATACTTCTCGAGAAATTTCGAGAGCGTTATCACGCCTGGGATGTGGCAGCCGTTTGATTACAATATGATTGAAACGGAGCAACCAGACATGGTTATGGAATTGTGGGTCGAACGTGACACCCCATTTCTACTTAAAGCCACACAACATGTGTGGACATCCTCATTGGTGGAGGGAATGTCGCTGCCGGCACAATCGCACGATTCAACCTTTAATATAGACTCCTCTAAAGAGGTCACGCAAGATGGAAACAAAGTCATAGAGATAGCAGGCTGGGCATTTATTAATGGCCAGAGCTCTGAGAACAGCAAGATCTATGTAGTACTGCAATCGGATTCCAACACATATGTTTTCGATACCCTGCCGCAATACAAGCCCGATGTGACTGCGTATTATCACACGTTGAGCCTCAACCTAGATGAATCGGGATTTCTTGCTAGAATACCCAAGGATAACATCGGAAATGCAACCTACAGAATTGGTGTTTACGTAGAAAAGGATGGTATTGAAGCGCTCGGATGGAGTGGCAACGCGCTAGAAAAATAGGGTTAGAACGAAGAATTAGCGGCATTCTGTCAAATCAGACATTCCAAAGACCGTCTTGCCAAATGAAAACGTCTACCCAACCTTTCTGGCACATACTCGAACTTCCTCTAGTTGGCCTTGCTTTGCCTTAGCCAGCGCCACTGCCATCATAGCTAGAACCGCCAGGGTAGCATGAACGCTAATGCGCTCAAACCCGCGAAATTGGTGTTTGGACAGCCTTCTCATCTCTTTGAGCCTAGAATTGCAGCGCTCAACAGCGACCCGTTTGTGGTAGAGAGCCTGCCATTCCTCAGAACCTCTATCGATGTGGTAACCGAATCGCCTGTAATCCTTGACCGGCCTTATCCAAGCCATCTTGATTGTGCAGCCGTCAGTTAAGGGGCAAATAGCTCTTCCTGCCTTATGTGGGCATTGGTATTGAAGCCCTTTCTTGGCATCCCAGCTTCGATAAATCATTGGCAAACCTGCGGGACAGATTGGTGCTGCGGGCAAACCAGTTAGCTCATAATCAGGATGTTTAACGTGCTTGATGATAGGATCAGCGTCAAAATTCTTCACTATGATTTCGTAGTGGTCATATTTGTCGTAAGCTTTGTCGGCTATGACGGCATTCGGCTTGAACCAAGTTAAGCTGTCCTTCGCTTTCTGAAGCAATGGAATCGTAGCTTTCTTCTCGCCATCTCCAGCTAAGGTTAACTCTTTTGCTATCGGAAGCTCCCACTTTGCATCTACGATGAGATGCAAGCGATACCCGAATTCCCACTGCTTTCTGGGGGAGCCTTCCCTCACCATCCAGCCAGCCTCTGGGTCTGAAACTGGCTCGTTATCCGGGTTGCTGTAAGTTGACACCGGTGTGCAGTCTATGGCGACAGTCTTGCCAAAATCTGGCAGTAAATCCCTGAGACCATTGGCCATGATTTTCAGACATTCGTCTAACAACTCTTGGTGCTTGGTCAATCTAGAAATAAACCTACTGAAGGTACTCCTGTCAATATCAGATAGCAAGTTGTTTAGATATTTTTTGCTATTACCTTTTTGAACAACTATATTGAACGTAGAAATCATTAAAGGGGGACAAATGAAAGTAGGAAAGATGGTTAAAATACGAGCGTACGGAGATAAAATATTGACTCTTAAGCTAATTCGGCAAGATAAGGATACAGTGATTGTTTGTAGTGCGGAGGAGTATAATAAGGCTCAGTCTGAAGGACGCGCCCCAATATGTGTAGGATTTCAGGCAAAATATATACCAGAGGAACAGTAGGTGTGGATGGTTCAAGCTTTGATTTCTACTACTTTAAAGGACTTTGACACCGAGATTGGTTAACATAAGGTTTTGCACGGCCCTACTTATAGTGCTCCAGGCTGTCGAAAGGAACGCATAGGGCGTATGAGAGTTGGTTTCTATCGTTGGAAGATGCCCGCGAGAAGACTGAAACCTTGAGAAAGTACTATAATAGTGAACGCTCTCATGGTGCGCTGGGAGATCTGGCGCCTCTGGAGTATGTGTCGTTGGTCAAATGAATGGTCCCACAAGAGTAACATTACAACTGGTACAGAAAATGGGGCAGGCGCATGTATTTCCAGTCTAACACTAGAACTGGTGCCGTTTTTGGGGGGCAGGTCATCCATCGCCGCAAATCTCCTGATCGACATTTCTACACCGGTCCAGAGTGGAGCAAGGCAGAGGCGTAATTCTTCCTAAATTGCGGCTCGTGTCTTTCTAACTTCAATAGAATCAATGACTTTTTTACCTCCAACATTCTCCAGTGTAGGTTATGTCAACTACAATAGGGTTGCAAATTGTGATACAATTATGCAAATATCTGATGAAGGAGTATAGCATATTATTTGGCTTCAATGAGCCCGGAAATAACCAATTTTATAATGGAAACCATTTAGATCACAACTGATAACTTAGCTTATGATGAATTCCCACGATGAGTAAGTTAAAACAAGGTAACAGCGACATAGGGCCATTAAGGGTATTCAACTCATCAACGAGATGGATACCGTTTAGCTTTCGTGAGCTGTGGATGCATCGAGAGCTGCTATATGTACTGACAGCGCGAGAAATACAGATGCGCTATAAGCAATCTATCCTAGGTGTGGCTTGGGCAGTGCTACAGCCGCTAGCATTGATGTTGGTGTTCACCCTCATATTCTCGGTTTTACTTAAGGTCCCAAGCGAGGGGATTCCTTATCCTATATTTTCCTACAGCGCGCTTATGTTCTGGACATACTTCGCGGGCTCTCTCGGCCGCGCCATCCCCAGCCTGGAGGCGAACGCCGACCTGATCAAAAAGATTTATTTTCCGCGCGAGTTCTTCCCTCTATCATCTGTCCTATCAGCCATCTTCGACTTGGCGATTGCTTTCGTTATCTACTTGGGTATGATGCTGTATTTCCACACGCCCTTCAGCTTAAACCTGCTATACGTATTGCCTATACTTCTGATACAAACTGTCTTCACTTTAGGCGTTTCCTTCTTCGCTTCGGCGCTGAACGTTTACTACAGAGATGTGAAGCATGCTCTCCCCCTGCTTATACAGCTGTGGATGTACGCAACGCCGATAATATATCCCAGCAGCCTGATCCCTGACCGATTGCTCACCTTCTATGCGTTGAACCCAATGACAGGGATTATAGAAAGCTACCGCAATGTTCTAGTCAAGGGCATATCACCCGACTTCTTCTACCTGGGCGTGGCGGCAGCGGGGTCAGTATTTCTCTTTGTCCTTGGTTATGTCTATTTCAAGCGAATCGAAATGACTTTCGCCGATATCGTATAGCATGCTTTTGGAGAAATTGACTGTATGGCTGTCATAACTGTTGACAACGTATCGAAGAGATTTAGAAAAGGGCAAACTGGGTATCATACCCTGCGTGAGGATATCTACGAGCTTACCGGCAGACTGATCACCTTCGGTGGGAACAAGCGAAGGGATAGCGACTCCGAGCACATGTGGGCATTAAACGATGTAAGTTTCCAGGTAGAGAAGGGTGAAAGGGTGGGCATAATCGGCCGAAATGGGTCTGGTAAGACCACCCTGCTGAGGCTTCTGGCAGGCATCTCACGCCCAACAAAGGGCAAGATTACAGTGCGGGGCAGGATGGGGGTGCTCATCGAGATCATGGCAGGGTTTCACCCCGAACTAACAGGGCGGGAGAATGTTTACCTCAATGGCGCTATTATGGGGATGAGCCAGCAAGAGATAAAGCGCAAGTTCGATGAAATTGTCGCTTTCTCTGAACTGGAGGACTTCATCGACACACCCATCAAACGCTACTCCAGCGGCATGCACGTCCGCCTCGGCTTCGCTGTGGCAGCGCACTTGGATCCGGAAATCCTACTGGTAGACGAAGTGCTGGCAGTGGGCGACGCTGCATTTCAAAAGAAGTGTCTGGGGAAGATGGAAGGAACTGCAGCCGAGGGGCGTACAGTGGTTTTTGTGAGCCACAATCTGGCAGCGGTTACGCGCCTGTGCCCACGAGCTATTTTACTAGATGATGGCAAGCTGCTGCAAGATGGCTTATCAGACAAGGTAGTTGGTATATACTTGGACACCGGGAGAGGCACCAAAGCGGCGCGCGAGTGGCCTGACTTGAGCAAAGCCCCTGGAAATGATATGGTCCGTTTACGGGCTGTACGAGTTCGCACAGAGGACGGCAAAATAAACGATGCCGTAGACATACGACGAAAGGTTGGAATGGAAATGGAATACGAAGTGCTTGGGCCAGGTTATGTCTTGGTACCGAATTACCACGTCTTCAACGAAGATGGCGTCCGCGTGTTCAGTGCCTTGGACCTTGACCCCGAGTGGCATAGGAAGCCTCGATTGGTAGGCAGCTACATCACCACGGTGTGGATTCCCGGCAACTTTCTTTCTGAAGGCAGACTGACTGTTGGCGTAGGTATGAGCACGGTGGACCGGCAGAGGATACATTTCTATGAGCTCGATGTAGTCGCATTTCAAGTAGTTGACAGCCCTGATGGCGACGGGGCACGCGGTGATTATGCCGGCCCCTTCCCGGGTGCCGTAAGGCCGCTCTTACACTGTACAACTCAGTTCAACCCAAATGCTCAGAGGACTTTAGGGCCTGCTACAGGAGAAACGGTCATATGAATGTTGTCATTCTCGCCTGTGGCTTAGGTATACGGCTCGCTGAAGAGAGGGAGGTTAGGCCCAAACTAATGGTAGAGATTGGAGGAAGGCCGATAATCTGGCATATTATGAAGCACTATGCCTAACATGGGTTCAAAGAGTCAATCGTTGTGTTTGTTTTGGGATAAGCGCAATGTAATTCTTTTGAATCAAGTATTGATTATAGCTGTTCATCAGCTAATCTTCTTGAGAAAGCCCCCTGAGTTGGAAGTCATCATATACTTTTCTCTTCTGGTGTCTCGTATAGAGTCTTTTCTGCGGTGCAGAAACTCTGCATGGCCTTTGCAGGTCATGGTCCCCAATACAAGCATCTTGCACAACCAGGTAGTTGCTCACAGAAACGAACTTGCTATACAGTTCCAGTTCCCTTATGACATGTTACTTGCTATGTTCAGAATCCAGTGACACCATAGCAGTCTTGTTCCGCACGATTTGACGAACTTGGCTAGCCACATCATCAGAAACAGAACTCCCTACAATCGTGGTTATACGGGGATGGGATAGCGTACCAGAGGCAATATCCTGAATATCAATGCTGACAACTCTCCCTTCTCTAATGAGATCAAAGATGTGGGCAAAGTACAGGGCACTACCACCTTCATACGATCCCGTCTCGATCAAGACTGGGGCCTGGTCTCCCAGATTATGTCCTGATATATCCATAAATCCATCGGATTTTTCGCTAAAGGTACACTGAACCAATATGTATCCATCCATGTATATGAATACCAATACAGTTTTTGGATAACCCTAAAACACCTAATGTTGAAGCTGGGGAAGCGCATACTCTGTTTAATCAAAGACTCCAAGGCGACTTCCCACCATTTTGCCCCTGGAGCAATCATCAATCCCCTATTGACACGTGAACGAATATCCACTCTATGCCTCCGTCAGATACAAGAGAAGTGGCAGCGACGCCGCAGTACTATTTCTTCAATGGTTTGCACGCTTCGCTATCATTCTGTACCGACCCAACTCCCCAGTATTCTCTATCTTCGCCACGATTATTCGCATCAAGACAATTCATACATATACCTTGCTTACGCTTGATACTAGATATGGCTTGCTTCCATCGTTTTCCATTTACGATTTTCTTCATGTCCGTTTCATCATATAAATTACCTACGTTCCAGGCAATATTAACATCAAGGTTGCATGGTGTACAATCACCATTCCATGCTACTGTTAGATATTTGCAGGATGGAATAATACAAGGGTATTTACTCATATGGCTGTCTCTCATTACTCCGCCATAGGATAAGATTGTCTTCGTCTGCACGTGGTCTCGAGGAGAGAGCTTTGGATGCCATAGATTAACGTGTTTCTCTACATCATGCTCGTTAATTGATGATACAACACAGACAAGCCTGGTAGGAGCATGATCTTTTAGTTGAAGCCAATATTCAATCTTTTCAGCAACTACATTGTATCTATCTATGGATGGCACGCCGTTGAGATCGAGGACAGCTCCTCCTGGACACAGCCTTTCCCATAGAGATGCATTTGAAGTATCAAGACTTATCCTAACAAGGTCGAAACACTTTAATGTCTCCATATTTTCTTTCGTGACCAAAGACCAGTTGGTATTGATATGTAAAATATAGGGTCGAGTAGCTGGAATCATTCGTATGAAACTTTGAAACTTCGGGTGCAAGAGTGGTTCACCAAAGAAACCCATCATAATAATAGAACCATATTTTGCTGCATTTCTTAAAACGATATCCCACAATTCTTCGGACATGAAACCTTTCTCACGATTGAATTGATTACTACCATCTACCCTTTTCCTGTAAACCGAGTGAGGGCAGTATACGCATCTGAAATTACAGTTATTTGTAAGCTCAGGCTGTATCAACCATTCTTGTCGCACACTCCAATTTTGTCGCACACTCCAAGATTTGGTATAGGGTATCTGCTCAAGCAGTTTTTGTGGTATTTTCTCAATTAGCTTGTTCATCTGTCCCTCAACTCCATTTAATGAAGGCCATTTGTCATTGATGCCTGCTTTCAAATAGGCGAGTTTGGTGCCTAGCATTTGTTAAGCGATATTTTGTTTAGACTTATCCTTGAATCCTCCGCTGGGCACTAGATTTTGACGTTGGAGACTAGTTTATACACTATCCTAGGCTATTTGGCAAGATATCGCCATTGCCCGTATTCTATCGTAACTTTACTGCAAATTCAATTAATACTTATAATACTTAGCTTAAAAAAATCGTGATGACCATCTTTTCATCTGTCTTTTGAATTCTACCCTGAAACTTCTCTGGTTTCTCATGGCAAGGTCCTCTCCTTTCCCTATCATATGGGTTTTGACCCCGCCAAATCTTCCTAACCCAAAGTCTCCAGTTTCAGGGGTTCACTCCAATTTCACTGCAATATAGGCTTATTCTAGGACAGATGCTTGCTATATTTCGTTTCTATATTTATACTGCTGCAAGAGCAACTTGGAGACCTAACGAAAAGGCGATTTTCCCAATAATCACGTTTTTAAAAAGGGAAGAGATGCTATGAATGTTAAAGCTATGGTCTTGACGATGTTTCACAAGCTAGGATATGATGTACATAAGCTGGGACATGACACACGTAGAATCGGAACTAAGGAAGAATATACTGTATATCCCCCCTACGATTACCCTACATACTCTCCCTGGTTTGAAAACTGGTTCCAAGTAATTTACGGTAAAGTCAGAGACCGAACGCTGCTCGAGGAGCACAGATGCTATATAATCTATGAATTCTGCCGCCATTGTTTACACTTGGAGGGAGATTTTGCTGAATGCGGTGTCTATAAAGGTGGCAGTGCCTTTTTAATCAGTGATACATTACTTAACAACCGAATCAACGACAAGCAGGTACATCTCTTTGATACTTTCACCGGTATGCCAGAGATGACGAAACAAGATCCCGCAAGCAACGCCGTCTGGGAAGGGCGTTTTGGTGATACTTCCCTTAGTTCTGTCAAGGAGTACCTTCGCAACTTTACATTTGTGGTTTTTCATCCTGGCCTTATTCCCGAAACATTACATGCAGTAGAAAATAGGAAATTTGCCTTTGTTCACATAGATGTTGACCTCTACAAAACTCATATAGACTGCTGTAACTTCTTCTATGAAAGAATGCCCAGGGGTGGTGTCATGATTTTTGACGACTACGGCCGAGATTTTTTTAAAGCCTCCGCGAAGAAAGCAGTCGACGAATTTTTTGATGATAAACCTGAAATTCCTATAGCCTTGCACACTGGGCAGTGTATCGTCGTCAAATTGTGACAGTTGTTACGTCCATATAGTGGCCCGATAACAAGTTGCCTGAGAGAAGTCGTCTTGAATATTGGTTTAGCTTTGGGAATGGGGCTGCTTAGATTGCTTACTCGGCATCCCTCTGGCTTCAACACCATGGAAGATATAATGAAATGGCTTGAGAGCCACAGCTACTACAACGCATACTCGTTCGACGTCTTCGATACATTGCTCCGACGAAGGATTGACCCTCCCGAACTCATCAAGCACCTCGTTGCAGAACGGGTATCGGAATTATTAGCCAAAAGCGGAACCTACGTTAGCCCGCAAGAGATAATGACGCAAAGACATAGCGTTGAAAATATGCTGCTGCCAGAAGCGATATCGAAGGGCTGGGACCCTGATTATTCTCTTAACGATGTCATAGCCGGGACGGTAAAAGCGCTCCGAGCCAACAGCATTCTGGCCACAGAACACATTGTAAACTACGAAATTGACCTTGAGAAGAAAGCGGCCGAAGCGATGCCAGGCGCATTGGCAGTACTTACTCACCTTAAATCAATAGGCAAGCGAGTGATATGTATATCTGATTCGTATTTATCGATTAATCAAATGTCATCAATACTGGAACATCACGGCTTACTGAAATACATAGACCAGCTCTATGTTTCGTCCGAGGTAGGCAAAAGAAAATCTACAGGCAGATTGTTCCAGCATGTTTTTGAAAAAGAAGGCAAGAAGTTTGTTCACATCGGTGACAATCACGACTCCGACTATATCATTCCCAAGAAGCTGGGCATAAAGGCTTTGTGGTTCCACAGCAGAAGCGAGCAGTGCAGAAAGAGCAAATTAAAGACGCTACTCGACAGCAAAAACAAGATGGACTATGTGAGCACGATAATCAGGAGCACTGTCGGGTATAAAAGCGAGTTGCAGCGTGTGGGCTACGAGGTTCTGGGCCCTGCATTGACAGTGTTTGTGCATAACATAGCTGAACAGGCCAGGAAAGATAACGTAGAGGTGCTGTTCTTCGTTGCCAGGGATGGCTATGCTATGAAGAAAATATATGAGACTTTGCAGCGCACGATTTATGTCGAATCGGCCCTGCCGCCGGGAAGATATATGTGTTTGGGCAGATTGCCTGTGAGATTGGCCTCGCTACGTGAGCTGAGTTATGCATCTATATTGGACGCTTATGCATATATAGCGAGATTAAAAGGGAGAAGTGTGAGCCTGAAAGATATTCTGGGTAGCTATGGGTTGCAGCCCCATATGTTCATCAGTATAGCAAAACAATATGACCTGGATTTAAATGAACCTATCATTAACTCAGCCCAAGATGAGAGACTGCCTAGACTTTTGGAAAGTAGTGAATTGAAGGAGGTCATTAGGACCGAAAGCGCTCAAGCCAGAGAGTTACTGCGAGACTATCTTACTGGCATCGGGTTCATGGGGAAGAAGAAGGTGGCGGTTGTAGATGCTAATGCAGAAGGAATCACCCAATCCATCCTGGACATGATTTTCTCCGACGACACAAGCTACCCAGTCGTCAGACGATATTATTTCAATTTGGTTACTCTGAATGTAGACACAGCAGGCATTAAGCCCGAGTTGTCTAATGCTCTAGGAATCGTCACTGATTGGAGAAGTTATCCATCAGGTGGGCAAGTGCCTTTTAGAATTTTCGGGCTGCTGATCGAGCTATTCTGTCACCCAAATCATGGGGTTACTGTAGGCTATAAAAGGGTCGGCGACAGGACAATTCCGATATTCAGAAAGACGCCGCAGGAAAGAGTATACCCTCTTACGTCACAGGGGCTGCGGGGGATTTTATCTTACGCCACTGGTTACGGAATACACTATAGACTGCATAGTTACACTGACACGGAATTGCTAAGCTACATGAAGAACAATGTCAGACAGTGGGTGTTACGTCCACCAAGAACAGATGCAGCCTCGCTGAAGCACCTATCATTTACAAGTGATTGGCCCATAGAGACTAACCACCAACTTATGCAGCGGGTGACTTTTGGGGACATAGTGACAATCAAAGGAATTCACAAAAAAGTGGAAGCCTCGATATGGCCTCAAGCTACCTTGTCTTTAGCTCCGGCGCCAAGGTTAAGCCGAGTCTTATACCGAGCATCGAACTACTGCGGTCAGAGGTCACCCTAGCTTTAAATTAGGTTATATCGAGTCTTTCGGCCTGAGGATTATCCTTTAGAGCTCTAGCCACACATAGAACGCTGGAGCAGGCAATCCATGGTGATATCTTAAGGGACGTCTGTGATATAAATCTACCCAGACGATTAAGCTGAAAATTCGCACCTTTGCTATCTGCTAGGAAGGG
>Ga0315284_10011215_pt1 | contig 12786 bp, 14 predicted proteins | sample YL17G09_16_MG_FD_203696 | JGI IMG/M metagenome (GOLD analysis project Ga0315284, IMG submission 203696) | Sediment microbial communities from Yellowstone Lake, YNP, Wyoming, USA - YL17G09_16 | ecosystem: Environmental > Aquatic > Freshwater > Lake > Sediment | place: USA: Wyoming | collected... | reverse complement strand
AAATGATACGATTCAAAAGGAAAGTTTTCAGCTGTGATGTTGTTCCAAATATGCTTGGGCATGATTCCTATGGTGGAATTTTCTAAAAAGGCGCCGTAGGGTTTTCTTAGGGTGAATTTAATTGTCAGATCGTTAATTTTTTCTGCTTCTATTCCTACCCAATTGGCTTGCAAGGGGCTTTTAAAATCAGGATTTTGAATTGTTTGAATGGTAAAAATTACATCATCGGCGGTGATCGGTTTATTATCCTGCCAAAATAAATTTTCTTTCAAATAAAATTTGTAAACCTCTCCTTCTCCCTCGATTTCATATCTTTCGGCCAAATCCGGAACAATGTTCATATTTTCATCATATCTCATTAAGCCGGAAAAGATGAGTTGGACTAAATCTCGGTCAACATCAGAATTAGCATAAGCCGGGTTGATAAATCTGGGTTGGCCGATCACCCCTTCAACAAAAGTTCCTCCTTTGGCCGCTACCGGTTCGGTATTTTGGAAATAAAAATTTAAAAAAAGAAAAGTTAAAGAGCTTAAAAATAAAATAAAGAAGATGAAAAAAGTAATTTTTTCTTTTTTGCTAAGAACTTTGAAAAACTGCCTCCACTGATATCTAGTAGGCCATTTTGAGTTTTTTCTTTTAAACATTAAATAATTAGATTTACTAAGGCCAAACCAATAAATAAAAATGCAGAAATTATGGTCAGCCAGAGTATTTTTTTCTGAAGGCCTCTTCTGGTAGAATAAAAGCCTCCGCCTTCGCCTCCGAAAGAAGAACCCAAAGCAGTTCCTCTTTGTTGAAGCATGATAAATGTTATTAAAAGAGCCGCAATTATTATTTGAATGATTGATATTATTTTTTCCATGATTTTTTATTTAATCCGAAAAATAAATTTAAAGCCCCAACAATAAGAGTGGTCCAGAAAAGAGGAATCAGGCCGGTAATTTCCAGTTCTTTGGGAAAAACGATTTCTACCAGCCAAATCATCGCCATATTTATTATTAAACTAAAAATGCCTAAAGTCAATATCCTGATGGGCAGAGATATTATTTTTAAAAATGGCTTGATGAAAAAATTGACCAGGCCGATCGCTGTTCCCACGATTAAGAGCATTAAAAAACTTCCGTAAAATTCTACTCCGGGAACAAATTTAGCAGCCAAGAAAATACCTAAAACTCCAGAGATAATATGAAAGAGTAGTTTTCCTATATACATATATTATATCTATCTTACCAAACTTTTTCCAAAAGGTCAACAAAATATACAGAATATACAGAGGACGGGCCTCTGTATATTTTATGTTTACTCTAAAAATAAATTGCTATATTTCTCTAATCTTCCTTTATATTCTATCCAATATTTAATAAAATTTTTACATCCTTCGGGCCCGCCCATTATTTCAAGTAAAAAATCTCTTTGAGTAACAGAAGGAAAGTTTTTAATACCAATAAGGTCAGGATAACTAGACCACTTATAATCTTCTAAAAAACCATGAGCTTCTGCTGAATCTTTAATTTTTATCTTTTTCCATTCAGGGTATCTTAAAGATAAAGGATTTGTGCAGATATATGCAACAACCACTTTTAACTGTTCATCTGTTTTTATAGGAACTGCGTTAAATCTTCTTTGAAAGACGTGTCCTTGTCTATTATATTTTTTATTAAAATAACCACCTAAACCTGTTCCTGTTTTAGACATAAATTTAGTTATCCCATCGTCTTTTATTTGTTTTAATAATAAATGAATATGATTTGGCATAAGACAAAAACATAGAATATCTACCAATTTATCTCTTTTATCCTCAAAATTTACAGAGGCCCGTCCTCTGTATATTTTGTTTTTTAGGACGTTACGGACCCTTCGGCGTTCTCTTATTGTAATCGGTTTTGAATTATTGAATTCGTAGATAGAAAAAATTCCCCGATAATAATCATCTTCATTTTTAAATATCAAATTATTATCTATTGCTTTTAAAGTTATATGATGTATATCATTATTGGCGAATTGTTGTTTTCTATATGGCATAAAACCTACAGAGGCCCGTCCTCTGTATATTTTTATTATAGCATAAATACGATGACTTGATTTTGTTTTATATATTTTGTATAATGGAATACTTAGAGATTTTATGGATAACGACTTTATTAGAATTAGAGGAGCCAAAGTTCATAATCTAAAGAACGTGAATGTTGATATTCCCAGAAATAAACTGGTGGTTATCACCGGGATTTCCGGTTCCGGCAAAAGTTCTTTAGCTTTTGATACTTTATACGCTGAAGGCCAGAGAAGATATGTTGAAAGCTTGTCAGCTTACGCCCGGCAATTTTTAGGAATTATGGATAAGCCCAATGTTGAAAAAATTGAAGGCATAAGCCCGGCTATTGCCATTGACCAGAGAAAGGGCGCTCACAATCCGCGCTCTACTGTGGGAACAACTACGGAGATTTATGATTATCTCCGTCTTTTATTTTCCAGAATCGGAAAGCCCTATTGCCCTCAATGCGGCAAAGCTATTTCTTGCCAGACGTCTGATCAGATATTCAATCAGGTTTTAAAAAATTCTGGAAATTCAGAAATTATTATTTTAGCTCCGGTCGTCCGTTCTAAAAAAGGAGAGCATAAAGGAGTTTTAGAAGAGATTAAAAGAGGAGGATATATTAGGGTGAGAATTGATGGGATAATATATCCAGTTAAAGAAGCATTAGAGATAGAGTTAGATAGCAACAAAAAACACAGTATTGAAATAGTTGTAGATGGTTTAGTGATTGATAAAGAGCTAGACAAATTTAGGTTAAAAGATTCTTTGGGGATATCCTTAAGAATGGGCAAGGGGACAGTAATAGTAAGCACGAAGCACGAAGCACAAAGTGAAAAAAACTTCAGACCTCAGACCTCAGATTTCAGTTTTAGCACTCATTTTGCCTGTGAAAAGTGCGGCATTTCTTTGCCGGAATTAGAGCCCAGGTTATTTTCCTTTAACAGTCCTTATGGGGCCTGCCCTGAATGCACCGGCTTGGGAGAAAAATTAGAAATTGATCCAAGTTTAATTATTCCCAATTCTAATTTAACTATTGCCGAAGGGGCTATTATCCCTTATCGTTCTTGGCAGCAGCTTTCTGATTTGGCAGATAGATATAATTTTTCTTTAGATGAGCCGATTGGCAATCTGTCGGAAAAAGCAGTAAATGTTATTCTTTATGGCGATGATAAATTCGAAGGAGTTATTAAAAATCTGGAAAGAAAGCACCAGGAAACTGATTCCGACTGGATGCGCCAGGAAATTGAACAGTATATGACAGTAAAGAGATGCCCGCAGTGCTTGGGCAAAAGATTAAAGCCGGAAGTTTTAGCGGTGAAAGTTGCCGGAAAATCAATTGATGAAGCAGTAGAGATGTCAATTGATAAAATCAAGCAATGGTTTGAGGGGCCTGACCCGGGCCTGACTCCAGTTACCCAGCCAATAGTTAAAGAAATTTTGAACCGCTGCCAGCTTTTAATTGATGTCGGTTTGGAATATTTAACCTTAGACAGAAAAGCTGACAGTTTAGCCGGAGGCGAGGAGCAGAGAATAAAGCTGGCCATCCAAATAGGATCAAGATTAACCGGAGTGCTATATGTATTAGACGAACCCTCAATCGGCCTTCATGCTCGGGATCAGGCCAGACTGATTGATACCTTAAAAAAATTAAGAGATTTCGGCAATACGGTGATAGTAGTAGAACATGATCTCCAGACAATTAAAGAAGCGGATTGGGTTATTGATGTCGGGCCCGGAGCAGGAAAATATGGAGGAGAAATTATGTTTCAAGGGACGCCAAAGCAGTTAATAAAAGCCAATACATTGACTGGGAAGTATTTGTCAGGGAAATTACAAATCCACCCGGTCATTCGACCGGGTGCCCGATCGAATGATCGGGCAAACTTTTTAACAATCAAAGGGGCGGAAGAAAATAACTTAAAAAATATAGATGTTCAAATTCCTTTGGGAAACTTTGTTTGCATTACTGGAGTTTCCGGGTCTGGAAAAAGCTCTTTAATGAATGATATTTTAGCCAAGGCCTTGCTTAAGAAATTTTATCGGGCCAAAGAAGAACCGGGCAAGCACAAGGAAATTTCCGGGATAGAATCTTTTAACAAGGTTGTTTTGGTTGACCAGTCTCCAATCGGCCGGACCGCTCGTTCCAATCCGGCTACTTATACCAGCGCCTTTTCATATATCAGGGAATTGTTTGCCAAAACCAAAGAAGCTAAGGCCAGGAATTATTCTCCCAGTTTATTCAGTTTTAATATTAAAGGCGGCCGATGCGAGGCCTGCGAAGGCCAGGGCCAAATTAAGATTGAAATGTATTTTCTGCCTGATGTTTATATTGAGTGCAGGGATTGCCAGGGAAAAAGATACAGCAAAGATGTTTTAGAGGTTGATTATAAGGGCAAGAATATTGCTGAAGTTTTGGAGATGACAATTGATGAGGCATCAGAATTTTTTAAAGATATTGCCGGACTGGCCCAAAAGATAAAAACTCTTAAAGAAGTCGGCTTGTCATATGTCCAGCTTGGCCAGCCCGGGCCTTCTTTATCCGGAGGAGAGGCTCAGAGAATAAAACTGGCCACTGAGCTTTCTCGAAAATCATTTGGCAGAACATTATATATTCTTGACGAGCCGACAACCGGGCTTCATTTGGATGATATCAATAAACTGATTAAAGTGTTAAGAGAATTAGTTGACAAGAGGAATACAGTGGTGGCGGTTGAGCATAATATTGATTTTATCAGGTGCGCCGACTGGATTATTGATCTTGGCCCGGAAGGGGGAGACAAAGGCGGATATATCGTTGCTCAAGGAACGCCTTCAGATATAGCCAAAGTCAAAAAATCCTACACTGGCCAATATTTAAAAAAAGCTTGACAAAAAATCTTGAACGGTTAAGATGTAAGATATTAAAAATAATTAAATTATAAAGATATGAATATTAAACCATTATCCGATCATATTTTAATTGAACCAATAACGGTTGAAGAAAAAACCAAGAGCGGAATTCTTCTGCCCGATACGGCAGAAAAAGAAAAGCCGGAACAGGGCCGGGTTATTGCGGTTGGTCCGGGCAAGAAAACAGCTGCCGGAAAAGTTATCCTTATGGATATAAAAGTAGGAGACAAGGTTTTATTTACTAAATACGGCCCCAATGAAATAAAAATTGATAATAAAGAATATTTAATTGCCAGACAAGAAGACATTTTGGCAATTATTGAATAATATGAGCAAACAAATTAAATTTAGCGAAGAAGCAAGAAAAAAATTAAAAACTGGAGCAGACAAATTGGCTGATGCAGTTAAGGTTACTCTAGGCCCTAAAGGCAGAAACGTTGTTTTAGACAAAGGATTTGGCGTTCCTATTATTACTAATGACGGAGTAACTATTGCCAAAGAGATTGAGCTGGAAGATAAAATTGAGAATTTAGGAGCAGAGATTGTTAAAGAAGTCGCGGAAAAAACTAATGATGCCGCAGGCGACGGCACAACCACGGCTGTTGTTTTGGCCCAAGCGATAATCGCCGAGGGTTTTAAAAATGTTGCTGCCGGAGCTAATCCTTTAGCTTTGAAAAGAGGCATTGAAAAAGGAGTAGAAAAAGTAGTTGAGGCCTTAAAAGAAATGGCTAAACAAATTACCACTAAAGAGGAAATGGCTCAAGTCGCGACTATTTCTGCTCAAGATAAAGGACTGGGAAATTTAATCGCTGAAGCTATGGAAGAAGTCGGCCGGGACGGAGTAATTACTGTTGAAGAATCAAAAGGATTTGGAATCCAAAAAGATATTGTTAAGGGGCTTCAGTTTGACCGAGGATACATTTCTTCTTATATGGTTACTAATACTGAAAGGATGGAAGCAGTTTACGAAGATCCTTTAATTTTAATAACCGATAAAAAAATATCTGCTTTAAATGATATTCTTCCTATTTTGGAAAAAATTGCCCAAAGCGGAAAAAAAGAACTAGTTATTATTGCTGAAGAGATTGACGGAGAAGCCTTGGCTACTTTAGTAGTTAACAAGCTTAGAGGAATATTTAACACTTTAGCAATTAAGGCTCCGGGATTTGGAGACAGAAAAAAGGAAATGCTTGAAGATATCGCAGCTGTTATCGGAGCGGAAGTTATTTCTGAAGAAAAAGGATTAAAACTGGAAACCGTTGATTTAAAAATGCTCGGTTCGGCCCGAAGAATTGTTTCAACTAAAGATAATACGACTATTATTGAGGGCAAGGGAGAAAAAGATAAAATTAATTCAAGAACAAATCAAATTAGAAAAGCTATTGAAAGTTCTGATTCTGATTTTGACAAAGAAAAGCTTCAAGAAAGATTAGCTAAATTATCAGGCGGAGTGGCCGTGATTAAGGTGGGAGCGGCTACCGAAGTAGAGCAGAAAGCCAAGCAGCATAAAACAGAAGATGCTCTTTCTGCAACCAGAGCTGCTGTTGAAGAGGGGATTGTTCCCGGCGGAGGCGTTGCCTTATTAAGAGCGAGCCTGGTTTTAAACGAATTAAAAGTTAATGGAGAAGAGCAGATTGGCGTTAATATTCTTAAAAGAGTTTTAGAAGAGCCAATCAGGCAAATTAGCCAGAATGCCGGAGCAGACGGATCTGTGGTCGTCCAGAAAGTGAAGGAAACAAATAAAAGTTTTGGTTTTAATGCCGAAACTTTGAATTACGAAGATTTAATGGAAGCAGGAATTGTTGATCCTGTTAAGGTGGTTAGGTCGTCTCTTCAGAACGCAGCCTCTGCTGCAAGCATGTTTTTAACTACTGAAGTAGTAGTGGCGGAAAACCCGGAAGATAAGAATCCCGCCTCGGCGGGACAGATGTCTCAAATGGGATATTAAAGAGAAATTAAAAACCCCCGCCAAAGACGGGGGTTTTAATTTAATAGAGCTTGACAAACTTACTCGAGGGACTAAAATAAAATATGGAACAGATTAGAAAATAGCTAAAAAATATGGCAGATCAAAAAAAATTCTATTTAACAAAAAAAGGATTGGAGGATTTGAAAAAAGAATGCGAAGTTTTAAAAAATCTTAGGAACGCCAAAATTAAAGGCGAATCTCCTAAGCTTTGGGAATCAGAGGATTTAAACCCTGAGTATCTTTCTTTTCAGGAAGATTTAGAATTTCTTGAGACAAGATTAGCTGAATTGGAAAACGTCTTAGATAATTTTTCTTTAATTGAAAAACCCTCAAAGGATAAATTGGGCGTGGTAGATTTAGGAGCTACTGTTACCGTTCAAGTTGATGGCGCGAAAGACGAGTTTGTTGTTGTTGGCACCCTTGAAGCCAATCCAGCTTTAGGCAAGATTAGCGACGAATCTCCAGTGGGCCATGCTTTGTTAGGAAGTAAAGTTGGAGATGAGATCATTATTTCTTCTCCGGTAAAAACAATATATAAGATTGAGAAGATTAAATATAGCTAGTTAAAAGCAATCCCGCTTAGCGGGATTGCTTTGTTTTATATTATGAATAAACTCGTTCATTTTTTTTACGAAACAGGCAAATTAAAAGATATTCCCAGAAGGGGCTGGGTTCTAATTGGAATGAAAAAACCGGCTAGCATTATGGATCATAGCTACAGAATGGCTCTTATGACTTGGATTTTAGGCAGAAGAAAAAGATTAAATATGGAAAGGGCTATTAAAATGGCTTTGGTTCACGATCTTTGCGAATTGTATGCCGGAGACATAACTCCTTATGATCACGGCTCAGTCTTGCCTAAAGATAAAAAGAAATGGCCTAAATTATTTGATACCTGGCCAAGATTTTCAAAATACGAAAAAATGCAGAACTTTCTTAAGAAACATAAGAAAGAACAGGATGCTTTAAAAAAACTTACTAAAGATATTCCTTCAGAAATTGGAGAAGAAATAATAAATCTTTGGCGTGATTATGAAAAAGGAACATCAAAGGAGGCAAGGTTCGTCAGGCAGATAAACAGGATGGAAACTCTTTTGCAGGCATGTGAATACAGTAAAGAAACCAATAAGCGCCCTTATAATTCTTGGTGGATTGGATCGGAAGAGCATATTGACGACCCTTTATTAAAAGAGTTTATGCTGGAAGTAGCCAGAAAATTTCCTCACAATCCTAAAAAAACTAAAAAAAAGAAATGAACAAGACCAGTAAAATCAATAAAGTTGTGAAGATAATGGTTTTTTCTGATTTATTTATTAATTCCGGCTGGGGTTTAATCAGCCCGATTCTTGCCATTTATATTATCGGCAATATTAAAAACGGAGATGCCGAGGTGGTTGGGATTGCCGTGGGCATATATTGGTTGGTCAAATCAATTCTTCAAATTCCCATTGCTAATCATTTGGATGTCAACCATGGAGAAAAAGATGATTATTATGCTTTAATCGGAGGAACCCTTTTAACCAGTTTCGTTCCCTTGGGATTTATTTTTGCTACTTTGCCTTGGCATATTTATCTTCTCCAGGCGACGCATGCTTTAGGAATGGCTTTTGCTCTTCCTTCTTGGTGGGCGATTTTCACCCGCCATATTGAGAAAAAAAGAGAGGCCTTCTGTTGGAGTTTAGACAGTTCTGCTCTTGGGCTGGGCGTAGGGGTTTGTGGAATTATAGGAGGAATAATAGCCAAGGCCTTTGGATTTATCCCTCTTTTTATTGCGGTAAGCGTTTTAGGAATAATAGCCAGCATAGTATTGCTTTTTATAACAAAAGATATTTTATTAAAAGTGCCAAGACAGGGAGTTTTTTCTGTCACTAAGCATGAATAATCAAGAAATAGCTAAAATATTTTATGAGATAGCCAGTTATTTAGAGATAGATAGAGTTCCTTTTAAGCCCTATGCTTATCAAAGAGCGGCTATGGGACTAGAAGGATTAGAAGAGGACGCCAGAGAAATCTATGATCGAGGAGGATTAAAAGAGCTTGAAGAAATTCCCGGAGTAGGCAAGAATATTGCTTTAAAAATTGAAGAATGTCTTAAGACCGGAAAAATAGGAACCTACGAAAGATTGAAAAAGAGAAACCCGTTTAATTTAGGAGAGCTGACGGCAGTAGAGGGGTTAGGGGTTAGAAAATCAAAAATTCTTTATCAGCAGCTTAAAATTAAAAATCTTAAAGATTTAGAAAAAGCAGCCAAAGCCCATAAGGTCGCTTCCTTAGAAGGTTTTGGAGAAAAGACAGAAAAAAATATTCTTCAAAGCATAGCATTTCTTAAAAGAAGCAAAGGAAGATTTCTTTTAGGCGAAATAATGCCGATTGTAGAAAACATTGTAGAAAAACTAAAAACCTTTAAAGAGGTTGAAAAAATAAGCGTGGCCGGTTCGGTCAGAAGAATGAAAGAAACAATCGGCGATGTTGATATTTTAGCAGTTTCTAAAAAGCCAGAAAAAGTTATGGCTTTTTTTGTTTCCTTAGACGGGGTGGAAAAAGTTTGGAGCCAAGGTTCAACTAAATCTTCAGTGCGCATGAAAGAAGGCCTTGATATGGATCTAAGAGTTGTTCCGGATAAAAGCTATGGTTCCGCTCTCCAATATTTTACCGGATCAAAGGAGCACAACATTGCCACTCGCAGGATCGCTATTTCTAAAAATTTAAAATTAAATGAATACGGAGTTTTTAAGGGCCTTAAAATGATTGCCGGCAAAAACGAAGAAGAGGTTTATAAAGCGATCGGGCTTAAGGCGATGGAACCGGAATTAAGAGAAAATGGAGGCGAGTTAGAGGCTTCTTATAATAATAAGCTTCCTGAAATTATTGGATACAATGATATAAAAGGGGATTTGCATTGCCATTCAAATTGGGACGGAGGAGCTAATTCAATTGAAGAGATTGTCCAGGCAGCTGAAAAAATGGGCTATCAATATATCGGAATTTCAGACCATACAAAATTTCTACGCATAGAAAAAGGATTAGACGAAAAGCAATTACTTGAACAACGGAAAGAAATAGATCAATTAAATCAAAGTTTAAAAATTAAAAATTTAAAATTAAAAATTCTTCAAGGGTGCGAGGCGAATATTTTAAATGATGGTTCAGTAGACATTAAAGATGAAGTTCTGGCTAAATTAGATTTTGTTATTGCCGGAGTTCATTCCAGCATGAAAATGGATAAGGATAAAATGACCGAAAGAATAATTAAAGCAATGAAAAATCCTAATGTTGATATTATTTCTCATCCAACCGGAAGAATACTTAAGCGCCGTGATGAATACCAGGCTGATTTCGACAAAATTCTAAGAGCAGCCAAAGAAACAAATACAATCTTAGAAATCAATTCTTCGCCTTGCCGGTTAGATTTAAAAGACATTAATATTAAAAAAGCTAAAAATTTAGGAGTAAAGATGGTAATTAATACCGATGCCCATCAAATAGACCAATTAGGATTTATTAAATATGGCATTAGCCAGGCGCGCCGGGGCTGGGCCGAAAAAAAAGACATCATCAACACTCAACCCCTATCTAAACTCCTCCAATACTTTTAAACAACCAGAAAAAAGGGCGAGATTCTGGCCGTAAAGATTCCCGATATAGAAGACAGGGCTAGAAAATTGGGCGTTGCTAGCTTGAAATATAATAGTCCAACAGATTTTATTGGGGCAATTGGAGTTTTGCCAGATCAGGTTTGTATGGATTGCGCTTTTTCTTCTAAAAAATAAAAACTAAAATCCCCCTGCCAAGGCGGGGGGATTTATCATTTAACCTGTTTAATAATTTTCTCAAATATTTCCGGATATTTTTCTGCTAATTGAGCCAATATTTTTCTGTCAATTTCAATCTTTTTCTCTTTTAAACCATGAATGAGTTTATTGTATGATAGGCCTTGTTTTTTGCCGCCGGCATTAATTTTAATCTGCCAGAGCTTTCTTATTTCTCTCTTCTTTGTTCTTCTGTCCCGGTAAGCATATCTGCCCGCATGTTTAAAGGCGTCTTTGGCTAGCGCATATTTTGATTTTCTGCCCCAACGAAAACCTTTCGTATGTTTTAATATATTCTTCCTTCTTTTATGAGCAGATTTTCCTCTTTTTACTCTTACCATATTATCTTAATTATCTTATTAATTGTTTAACTTTTTTAGCCAAATCATCAGAAACCTTAACCCATTTTCTGGTTTTTCTGACTTGTTTCCCTGTTTTTTTAGCCCTGAAATGGTCTTGGCCGATTGCTCTTCTGAACACCTTGCCGTTTTTTGTTATTTTAAATCTCTTTTTTATTGATTTGCGTGTTTTCATATTATGTTTTTATTTTTTTGAAATTATCATTGTCATTCCTCGGCTTTCTTTTTTAAGATCTCTTTCTATTCTTATTGGAATTGCGTTGTTTAATATTTCTAAAAACTTTTTTATCTTCTCTTTAGCAAAATCTTGATGAGCTTTTTCTCTTCCCCTCAGCCTCATTTCTAATCTGATTTTATCCCCTGATTTTAAAAATTTTTCTGATTGTTTGGTTCTTGTTTCTAAATCATGATCAGAGATATTAAAAGTAATCCTAATCCCTTTCATTTCTCCTCCTTTGTTATGGCTGATTGATCTTTCTTTCTTTTTTAAAGCATAAATATATTTTCCGTAATTCATTATTTTGCATACGGGCGGTTCCACCTTTTCTGTTACTTGGATTAAATCAAGATTTTTTTCTCTGGCTTTTTCAATTGCTTCTGATAATCCTAAAACCCCAAGCTGTTTTCCGGTTTCATCAATTAATCTTACTTCTTTGGCTCTTATTCTATTGTTCATCAAGGGCCGATATTCTATTTTCGGTCTTGGTTTAAATCCTTTTTTCATTAATAAAGCTGGTGGAGATGGAGGGAGTTGAACCCTCGTCAAAAAGTTTAATTTAGATAGCTCTACAAGTTTATCTCCCGAAGGGAGAGAATTTTTTGTCTCTATTTTTTTAATAGTTCTTTCGAGACGAAAAGAATTATCTATCTCAATGTATGACACCCGGATTCGCCTATTGAGAATGTGGCGAAGTGGATGGCGTTAGGCAAACGCTAACGCAGGTTTCTTGAATAAGTTGGCACTTATTAAAGTTTTCAAATTTTAACGAGATTTGAGCTCGGCTTGCACTATTTAAATTAAAGCTTCTTTCGAATCCTGTCATCCCCGGGCTTTTAATTCTCTTTCTATTATCTTATCTGTTTCTCTTTTTTTGATTAATTCTCTTTTGTCTAATTTCTTTTTTCCTTTGGCTATTCCAAACTCAAGCTTTATTTTAGCATATTTAGTATAAACTTTCAAGGGGATTAAAGTCAAGCCCCTTTCTTTTGTTTTGCCGATTAAATATTTAATTTCCAATTTATTTAAAAGAAGCTTTCTTGATCTTTCCGGATCATAGTCGGGAGAAGTGTTTTTCGGCTGATAGGGAGGAATTGTGGCTCCTATTAAATAAACTTCTTCTCCTTTAAGCACAACATAAGAGCCCTTCAGGCCAATATGCCCTGTTTTGATTGATTTAACTTCCGAACCGGTTAAAACAAATCCTGCTTCAAACTTCTCCAGGATTTCATAATCATAATACGCCTTTTTGTTATCCGCCAATATCTTCATTATTATTTCATCTTACCATATTTCAAATCTATTGACAGTATTTGAGAATTTGTTAAACTTATAGTAAGTTTTAAGATAAAATTATGGGTAAATTAAATTTAAAAAATGTAGTGTGGAAAGAAGGCAAATATTATATTGCCCAATGTCTTAATGTTGATGTATCTAGTTTTGGCAAAACCAAAAAAGAAGCTTTAGCTAATTTAGACGAGGCCTTAGAGTTATATTTTGAAGACGAA
>Ga0315284_10011214_pt1 | contig 12786 bp, 11 predicted proteins | sample YL17G09_16_MG_FD_203696 | JGI IMG/M metagenome (GOLD analysis project Ga0315284, IMG submission 203696) | Sediment microbial communities from Yellowstone Lake, YNP, Wyoming, USA - YL17G09_16 | ecosystem: Environmental > Aquatic > Freshwater > Lake > Sediment | place: USA: Wyoming | collected... | reverse complement strand
TCTGTCTCAGAAATGGTATAGCGTCCAGACGGCTCAATACCGTAAATGAACGGGGTGTCTTCGGCACCACCCCGATCTGTAATATGGGTTTCTCCAAACATCTGGAGGGCTTCCCGCCAGAGAGTGCTGTGATATTTTGCCACTTCTGGCGGACCCGAAGAAAAGACTGTGCCAAGATACGATCTTCGGTTCATCCGATATCCACACACATGCCTGATACAATCCAAGTTCCAAGGAGCCAATGCCTCAAGTACCTCTGGTTTATGATCCTTCGAAAGAAACATCCCGTTACATTCTCTGACAATCTCTCTTAATACCTTCTCTTCATATTCAATTTGTTTATCTGAGGTAATCCCAGCAATGATGACATATAGATTCCAGGGTGGGAAAAATTTCTCTTTCACCCTCTTCTCAGTCATTTCCTGGGTCTGAGAACAGTAGTAGGCAGAGTAGACTCCCGAGGCGTTTAACCCTATTCCTATTTCAGAATGGGCAATCTCCCTATATGCTTTTATCTCAGTATCAAAATCAGGAAACTCTATCCAGTAAAGACTGTGCTTGCGGGGAGGAGGAGCTGTGTCGAACTTTGGTTCATAATACTGGGGAATGGAGGGACGACCTGCTGGTGGTTCTGGCAACTCTGGACCCCCTACCCAGGTGTGAAGTTTTACCGTTATCTCAGTAATAATCCCAGTGGTCCCAAAACTCCCCCTTATCAATCCCAAGAGGTCAGGACCAGGTCCATAATCCCAGAAAGCCTTAATACCAGATACGGCTGGAGAACCTGTTTTTAAAATCTCACCTGTCGGTAATACCACTTTAAGATTCACAATGTTTCTATCAAGGAGCCCATACTTTTTACTGGTCTGCCAAACCCCTGCAAAGGAAACTTGCGAAGAAAGTTTAGCAATAGTTGTCGCAAGAGGAGTTCCCCCATTCCACAATCCCACCTTGGCCGTTTCAGCTAAGAGTTGTCCATAGTCTGCATAAGCTTCAAGTGTTGCTGTCATGTTCTCTTCATCAACAGTGAGTACCCTATTCATCCTGCTTAAATGGATACAGATCGTCGGAGCAGGGCTGGTAGGAGTACAAAAGCCCTGCCCATTGGTGAAAGGAACAAAAGGAACTCTATGCCTATTGGCAACCTTTACAATTGCCTGAACCTCCTCTGTACTGGCTGGTAAAATGATACAAGCAGGTATATCGGATGGATCTCTCATATGCTTCTTCAAAAAGCTATTTACATCACCTGTTAACTTGCTATACGTTTCCACTATTGCCCGATCCTGAGAAATCCATTCCTTCCCAACGATGTTTTCTAGATCTCGATAAACTTCAGGTGCCAGTCTGTTAGAAATCACCTTCCTCTTTTCCATACCAGTTCTACTCATTTGGCTTAGCTTAGGATTCAGGAGTCTCTCCATGAAATATAAATTTGTAATGCTTCTTCCTAATATAATTAATACCTTTGGGTTCCTCCTTTGTCAAGAGAATTAAGTGAGGTTTCTGAAAAAGTATTCTTCTTATTCCTTCTGCGACACTTCTGATCACATTTTAAAAAAAATTGGTGATACGGTAAGAAAACACATACGGTAAGAAAACACTTGGCATCCATTCTGGTGTATAATATTATATATCACCATGAAGGACACAGAACGTGAGAAGGGAAAGATACGAAGGGAGATTCAGGAATGCGGGGGGATACTACAGGGGAGCTTGGTAACCATATACCGGAAGTGCGGCAAGAAGGGATGTAGGTGTGAACGGGGAGAGAAACATGGGCCGGCCTATTACCTTTCCTTCAAGGAAGGTGGGAAGTCACAGATGGTGTACATTCCTGCTTCCCGGTTAGAAGAGGTGAAGGAGGCGATGGGGGCATTTTCGAGGTACTGGGAGCTTGGGGTGAAGCTTTCGCGGTTGAACCTTGAGATCATGGGATTGAGGAGGAGAGATGCTGGGAGAAAAGAATAAACAGAGTAATTTTTTTGATCACTTTGTCTATGGTCACCACATACCAGAGGATCATGAGCTGGTAAGGATTAACCGGGAGGTGGACTTCTCCTTTGTGAAAGAGGAGACAAAAGATCTCTACGAGGAAGGCATGGGGAGGCCATCGTGGCCGCCGGAAGTTCTCTTCTGGATGCTCTTTCTTGAGTACTATGCCAATCTCTCAGACGTGCAGGTTTCTGAGCAATGTAGGTATAACCTGTTGTACCGGTGGTTTGCGGGGTTAGAGGTGGGGGATGAGACACCTGATGATACCACGCTGGTGGTCTTTCGGAAGCGGTTAGGGAGAGAGCGGATTGAGTAGTTATTCTCACGGGTGGTTGAACAGGCGAAGGGGAAAGGACTCCTAGTGGGTCGATATAAGATCTTCGATGCTACCCATGTGATTGCCGATGTAGCAATCCCATCAACGGTGGGGTTACTGAGGCATGACCGAAGGAAGGTACTGAAGGTTATCGGGAAGAGGTATCCGAAGAGCGCAGAGCAACTGGCTGAAGATTACGGGGAGGGAGACCTTAAGGGGAGGAGAGCAACAAAAGAGGAGTTAGTAAAGGAACTGGAGTTAACTCGGCAGTTCTTCTCCTTGGCGAAGGGGAAGTATACGAAGAAGGTGGACAAGGCAATCGAACGGATGGAGAAGATGCACTACGGGGGAGAGAAGATTGCCTCCCTGGTAGACCCAGATGCCCGGTTTGGGTACAAGGATGAGGATCACCCCTTTTGTGGGTATAAGGTGCACATTGCCTGTGATGAGAGTGAGCTGGTAACTTCCCTGGAGGTCCTCCCGGGCAATGAAAACGAGGGGGCAGAGAAGAACGTCCGCACGTTACTTAAGAAGGAACGGGCGTTGGAGACTAAGCATAAAGCAGTGGTGGCAGATGGCCTCTATGATAGTGCAGAGACCCGGAAGGCGATTCATGGAGAGGGGATGAATGCCTACATACCTTCCCGGCAGAAGAGGATCGGTCGGTTTCACTATGTAAAAGACGAAGATAAGGTCTCCTGTCCTGCCAGGCAAGCTTCGATAGGCAAGAGTCCTCACGAGCAAGGGTTTCTCTACTACTTCTCGGTTGCATCCTGTAGGGATTGTCCCTATCAGGAAGGCTGTCTCCCCTTAAATGGAGGGCGGGCACGGGTATTTGTCAGTGAGGATTATCAGCTGAAGCTTCTGGATGAAACAACGGAGCGGAAAGCGGCGTTAAAGAAGCGAGGGTTAGTTGAGCGTCGGTTGGGGGGGGGAAGAAGTGGCATGGTCTGAGTCGAGCCCGCTATCGAGGGAAATGGCGAGTAGCAATTCAAGCGCTCATGACCTTTTTGGTTATGAACGTGAAGCGGATGGTAAGACTTCTTTCCCAGAGAGAAGAAACGCCCCTAATGCTCCCTGTAATGGAGACAGGCTGATAGGAAACCTGGTTAAAAAGAACAAGGGAGGATGATTAAGGAACAAGAAATAAGACTTGAAGATCAGAAGGCTTGCTTTTAAGCCTGCTCGCAAGATTCACCTCTAACCCTAAAAAAGAGAACATCACCAGAAACGGCCACTTTTTCAGAGACCTGTAGGTAAGTGGAGTTTCCTGAGTTTTTCTTTTCAAAAACTCTTAAGTTATTGAAATAATTGAAAGACGACGAATGAAAGAGGTGGAACGGAGACTTTTTTGAAAACCGAGAGATTCCTGAGTAAGATAGCCTCCAAGGGATGAAGATGCTCATTAATTAAGGAGAAGGAGGAAAGGATGGGCTGGGAATCTAAGACTGTAGCGGTTTTAAAAGGACAGCTTTCAAAATTCTCAGGAATCATTTCGAAGGGATTCACGAAGCCAAAGCGAAGACTGATCAGGGAGATTCTCTACGGGATACAAGCCTCAAAGGATATAAAGCTTTCCAATATTTCCAGGACATTGAAAGAGGATCAGGCGTTGATAAAGGTAGAGGACAGGCTGTCACGGAACTTAGACGATGTAGATTTCACCGAAGGAATCAATGAAGAAATTGTGAGGCTTGCATCTTCCAAGGTAAGCGACGATATGGTCATCGCTATTGATCCTGGGGACATTCGGAAGAAGTATGGGAAGAAGATGGAGTACCTTGCAAAGATCTACGATGGCAGTGAGCATGAGGTTGCCGAGGGGTACTGGTTATGCAAGGCGGTGGCGTCAGATATGGAACAGAAGAGAGTAATCCCCCTTTACTTTGAGGCTTATTCTGAAAGGGCTAAGGTCTTCAAAAGTGAGAATGATCAACTTTCGAAAGTGATCGATGTGGTATTCAGGCATATAGAGAATCGGAGTATCCATGCCATAGATCGGGGTGGAGATCGGAACTTTATTTACGCGAAGTACCTTGATAAAGAGGAACCAACCCGATTTGTGATTCGATTGAAGAAACGGAATGTGATACACAGAGGTGTCTCAAGGGACAGTTATGATTTAGCACGATATCTCCCCACTCCTCATGAGACACTCCTTGTGGTCTATGAAGATGGGCAGGAAACGAGGAAGAAGGTTACTTACAACGCCGTCTCTGTAAAACACCCTCACCACAGACATCCTCTCTATCTCGTGGTGGTGAAAGGATTTGGTAAGGAGCCCATGATGCTCTTAACAAGCATAAAGGTACATATCCACAAAAAAGAATCCATCTGGAAGATTGTCGAGATTTATCTGAACCGATGGAAATGTGATGAATCCTACCGGTACATAAAACAGTGCTATAACCTTGAGGATATATGGGTCAGGAGCTATATAAGTATCAGGAATATGGTGGTGCTTGTCTTGGCAGTAACCTTTTTTTCTGCGGTATACCTGGGACAGAACATGAGGCTTAAGGTTCTTGTTGAGAAGATATTTCTGGTATCTAAACGCTTCTTTGGAGCCCCAAGCTTTTTCAATTATGCAATCGCCGATGGAATTTACAACCTGCTCTTCCCTGATAAGACGGCTTTACGTCAGATTCACAACACTACTATTGATGACTTCCAACTGCCTTTTGACTTTGGATAAATTTAAAAACTCAGGAAACTCCGCTATTTAGATCCATGACACCATTCTATTTTGGTGTCAGATCTTTTACAATCCCCTATTAGTATTGTAATTCAGGGATATCTTTATAGAGTTCCAGTGCCTCTGGGTTGGCCAAAGCATCCCTATTCAAAACTGGCTGGCCGTGAATCACATTCTTTACAGCCAGTTCCACCTTCTTCATGTTGAGGGTATAGGGGATGTCCTTAACTGCAATAATTTTGGCCGGTATGTGCCTGGGACTGAGATTCTCTCGGATTGTGGTCTTGATCTTCTTGACGAGATCCTCAGTCAGCTCGATCCCCTCAACCAGTTTGACGAAGAGTATAACCCGTACGTCATTTCCCCAGTTCTGCCCGACAACAATGCTGTCTTTAACCCACTCCATGGTCTCCACCGCTCGATAAAGTTCGGCTGTGCCGATTCTCACTCCTTCTGGATTAAGAGTTGCATCAGACCGCCCATAGATTATTACCCCACCGGTGTCAGTGATTTTGATAAAATCTCCATGACGCCACACATTGGGATAGGTATCAAAATAAGCACTCCTGTATTTCGAGCCATCTGGATCATTCCAAAAGTAGAGGGGCTGGGAGGGAAAGGGTGCGGTGCAGACCAGCTCCCCCAGCTGGTTAATAACCGAATTTCCTTTGTCATCGAATGCCTCTACTTTCATGCCCAGACCCCGGCATTGAAGCTGTCCAGCATAAACCGGACCGATGGGGTTACCAAGGGCAAAACAGCCATTCAGGTCTGTCCCTCCAGAGATTGAGGCGAGCTGTATCTCTCGTTTGACTTCTCGGTAAACATATTCAAAACCCTCCACTGGAAGAGGGGAACCAGTGGAGAGCACCGTTTTTAAAGGGTTAATATCGTAATCCTTTCCTGGTTTAACTCCCTTTTTTTCAATAGCGGCAATGTACCTTGCACTGGTTCCAAATATGGTGATTTTCTCATCCTGAGCCAATTTCCAGAGAGTTCCAGGATCAGGATAAAATGGAGAACCATCATAAAGAACGACCGTTGCACCGAGCGCCAGGGAGCTGACCAGCCAGTTCCACATCATCCAGCCACAGGTGGTAAAATAGAAGATGGTGTCTTCTCGCTTGACATCAGTATGTATCTTCAATTCCTTGAGGTGGTTTACGAGAATGCCGACAGTGCTCTGGACCATACACTTGGGGAGTCCGGTCGTTCCAGAGGAGTACATGATATAGAGGGGATGGTCTGAGGGCACCTGTTCAAATTCAATCTCAAGCCCCTTTTTATCAGATAGAAATTCATAGTAGAAAACAGATTTGGGAACCTGACTAATATCTGGCTTCTTTTCCGTGTAAGGAATAACTATCACTTTCTGGATAGAATTAATTTGTTTTACGATATCTGAAACCCTTCCAAGGCAATCAAACTTCTTTCCGTTGTAGAAATACCCATCGGCGGTAAACAGAACTTTTGGCTCGATCTGGCATAAGCGGTCAAGAACAGCCTTGATGCCAAAATCGGGAGAACAGGAGGACCAAATTGCTCCGATGGTGGTGGCAGCCAGCATAGCGATCACAGTTTCTATCATATTAGGGATGAAGGCGCTCACCCGATCACCTCTGGTAATGCCGATTCCTCGCAAAGACTGGGCAAGGCGGGCTACCTGGTCACATAGTTCGGCATAAGTTATCCTGATAGCATCTTGGGCCTCTCCCTTAAATACCAGGGCAGTTTTGTCATCCCTGAAACGGAGAAGGTTCTCGGCAAAGTTGAGTCTGGCTCCCGTAAACCACTGTGCCCTAAGCATGTCGTCGGGGGTTGACAGGACGGTGTCATAAGGTCTTGAATACTTAACCTCCACGAATTCCCAGATAGTACCCCAGAATTCAGGGATGTTCTTGATTGACCCGTCATAAAGCTCATCATAGGATTTGAATTCCAACCCGTGTTTCTGTCGGAGAAATTCCATATAGAGGGTCATATTTGCCTTTTTCTTTCTTTCTTTAGATGGTTGCCATAATAGATGATCACTCATGATAGAATACCTTTGGCCGTTATTACTTGTCTATTCATGAACCATTTATTTTCTTTTTGGGGATTATAAATGATCTGACACCAAATTACAGAGATTTTGAACAAATAAAGGGAAAATGTTTCTCCTACGGTTATTGTATCTAAATTCAATTTATTTTAAGTAAAGAGGGAATCGTTTTTTAGAGACCCCATGATGCTTAATCAGTCTTTCCTTTGCGTAACTCCAGAAACCTTCCAGGCCATTGATATAGACTTTCCCATGAGAGAACCGTCTGTTGTGGTCAACCGTTAGGTGCTTGTACCCATAGAACATCAGGGTATCATAGCTTTTGAATTTATCGGTATAAACGATACTGCCCCTTCTTACCAGCTTAACCGTCAGGTTGAGCAATGTTTCTGCCGTGACATCCTTGATGACTTCACTGCTGTCCAAAATAACTTAGATTCAAGAATCCCACCCTTGTAAAATAAAGCTTTTTGACAGGTAAATAACCATTTTCAAAACCAGGTTGCTTTACTTCTCCTCATTAGTTTTCTTCTAATATTGGTTTTAATATATTTTTACTTTTCTCTTATCTCACTCACAAATTTGGGAAGGCAATACCTGGATTCAAAATATTATTCGGGTCGATCAATCGTTTAAATCGCTCTGCCACATCATAAAAAGTTCCCAATAGATCAGCAGGCTCATGCTCTCTTAAAGCGGCGTAAGGCCCCTGTCCCATCTTCCAGCCCAAATGCCCCATTTTTTGGATGAGTTTTGCAAAGCCAGTTACATGTTTTGGATCATCATGATCGATAGAAAAGGAATATTCACAGAGGACATACTGTCCATAGAGGATACTGTGCATCTGAGCCCCACAATTATAGATTCCATCCCCGGGATTGGGATAGTCTCTCCATTCAGGTGTATCTAAAACCGTTTGATCACAGATATTGGCAAACTCAGAAAATTTATCAATAGGGTTGTAAACATACAATCCAGTAAGAGCGGGATTATGCCTCATTAACCGACAACTGTCCCCCTGGGCCCAGCCCTCGATGTTGGCTCGAGGACCTCCATAAACTAAAATAAGCTCCGGGGGAACAATCCTTCCTTTGGTACGTTTTGCCATCTCCTGACAAACCTTTAAGTCATGTGCTACATGTCGTTTGGTCCCTTCTAATGCCACCCCTAAAAAGTACTTTGGGGCAGCTCTTTCCAGTCGAAAATCTTCATCACGAGTTGTCGCGGAATAAGCACAATGCATCCATCGAGTTGTAATCACTAACCCCGTGCCCACTTCTCGATGAAGGAGTTCTATGGCAGCTTCAACAGCAGGCTCCGTTGCCATGTAAGTCGCCCAAAAGGGCATAAAACCAGGCTGTATGGGGAAAAGTTTCATGGTCATTTTAGTACAAATCCCGTAGGCCCCCCAAGAAGTAAAGGGTAACATTGTAAGATCTGGGCCAGGGCCATGCTGCCAAAATTTACCTGGACCCAAGGGAAATGCCCCTGATCCGGTATTTAAAATAGATCCATCAGGCATTACCATTTCTAATGAGGTAACCGTTGCCATCCCTTGACCAAGCTTATTACTGACCAATTTATTGATCCCCGCGAAAATTAAAGCACCTATGTAGGTAGATGAACCAGGAGCTCCTGGGAAATAGGGCCGGACGTTTTTACCTCCTTTTCTCACTCGACTCCGAAATTCTCCAGATATGCCTCCTGCAATCACCCCTGGTTCTAATGTTACGGTCATATTGTCTTCATCGATCCAAAAACCATCCATCCTCTTGTAATCCAGAGTTATCCCACCCGTGGTTGGAATACTACCACAGAGCAGATGGACGCCTGCGCCAATCTGATTAATAGGAATTTTATGCCTATTCGCTAAAACAACTATTTTCTGAATCTGTTCTGTCGTCTTAGGCATCACTACAAAATCGGGCATACGGGAAGGTAGAAAACCCATTGCGGTTACCTTATCTTTTGAGTAAGGCAAACGATCCTCATATCTGTCAGAAACCCACTCATTACCTACAACATTTATCAAATCGTTCTTAATATCTTTTAGGGACACCTCTGCCTCCTTATAACACAGCTTGCTGTAAAATCTCCACGATATCCAGAACCCCGAGGGAACTTTCAATTCTTCCTAAATTACTTTTACAAAAAGGGCAATGGGTAATAAGGGTTGATGCACCCGTTGCCTCTGCTTCTCTCATTCTCTCATTACCTGTATATTCAGAGAGCTCATCAAACTCTGAACGAACTCCCCCACCTCCCCCGCAACACCACGAAAATTCTCGATTACGTTCCATTTCCACCAATTCAATACCTGGAATTAAACTCAATATCTCGCGGGGCTCTTCATAAACACCCGTATGCCTTCCTAAATGACAGGGATCATGATAGGTCACTTTCATCTCCACTTCTTTTTTAAAAGACAACCTCCCTTCTTTTATAAGCGTTTGGATATACTGAATTCCTGTGATTACTTCTGCCTTCATCTCTCCAGATTCTGGGTATTCTTTAAAAAAGGTATGATAACAACCTGCGCATGAGGTGACAATCATTTTTACACCTAAGTCATTAAACTGCCGGATATTCTCCTTTGCGTAAGCATCCCAAATGGCTTTACCCCCTATCCTCCTTGCCGTACTTCCACAACAGCGTTCTTTAGTCTCTAAAATTCCAAAGTCGATGCCTGCTTTATGGAGGAGTTCGGCCGTGGCGATAGCAACTCCATGCAGCATTGGATCCAAGGCAGTCGTACAGCCAACATAATAGAGGACTGCAACCTTCTCTTTGGTGGCATCTTTAATCTCAAAACTAAGGTTTTTTGTCCATCGAGTCCTGGAAGTACGAGGTTGTAACCAAGGGTTGTCGTAAGATCTTAAGCTGTCTATAATTGTGTTATGACCAGGGAGGATCTTCCCTCTGCTAAAAGACAAAGTACGAATATCTTCAATAATTTCACAGGGGGTTATGATATTCACCTTACTGCATAGTTCGCTACAAGAACCACATAGGGTACAGGCATACATTATCTTTAGCAGATGCTCTGACCAATCTAATTTGCCTCGATAAATCTCCGAGGCCAAATACATCCTCCCAGCAGGGTAGAAAGACTCAAATTTATACCTGGTACCTGATGGACACTGGTAACTAAAACGGACACTTGAGGTATTATCCGCATAGACTGCACGGCATGTACCACAACGAGCACATTTCTCGGCGAGGGCTGGGTTATCGTACCTTTCCAAGGGGTACTTTGGTTTAGCCATGAATGACTCCTCTTCGATAAAAAGCAAGCTTTCCAGGATTCATAATATTTTCTGGATCTAACATATGTTTAATCTCTCTAATCTTTCGGTGAAATTTGCCTGCGTTGTTGTATACCATCTCAGCCCAGGCTCCATAGGGGCGATCAAAAATTGCCCCTTCCTGAAAAAGTGCCTCGCTCACTCGATTGAATAGGGTCCTTACCTTTTCAGTCTCTGAGATATCTTCAGGGTTTCTATGAAAACTTGGCTCAAAATAATACCCCCTCGCATAATCCAGAGGGAGGAGGAAAAACCCAATATCACGTGAGGGATATTGGTATTCTTTAGCCAATTGTTCTGTTATTCCTATCAACTTCCATATCTGTTTAGGAAGCACATAGGTAAAGATAGGATTGCAGACACCTTTATAAAGCCTTTGACTATCGTTACCACGAGGATACAAGATCTCTCTAAGAATTTTCTCTCCGGCATCAGGAATTCCAGGGAGTTCAGTTAAAAGTTCAAATTTGCTGTTGAGAGCGAGCTCCCTTAAATCTTCTTCCTGATATGCTGCCTCTTCTTGCCACCCGGAAATTACTAAGATCACTGTCCAGGGAGATAAATTCTTTCGATAGGTCTCAAATTCCTCTGGCGATCGATCAGCAAGCATTAGCGATAAATATAATGGGTTTGCAATGAAGGTCTCTTCCCCTATCTCTACACTTCGAATCTCGAAAACCGCCTTTATGGCTTCCTCAATAGTCTGGAAGGGGATAAATATCACCTTTCTCACTTCATGTAAGGTCTTCAAATTGATCGCCCCTGCCGTGGCAACTCCATAGGTTCCCTGGGCACCGATGAACATTCGGTTAATGACTGTAAACTGAGTTACCCAGGTAAAAGGCGTGTCAGCCCCAGACCTTACTGCCCATTGTCCTGTCTTCATTATCTCGCCAGTTGGCAAAACCATCTCTATATTAAGAAGCTGCCAGATGGAATAAAGGCACCAGGAATAAAGTGGGGTGAGATCCAGATAGGTTGCTAAAACGGAACCATAGGCTGGCACTCCTGGTGCTGTAAGAACTTTTAAACCATACTTTTGGACCTCATCTTGAAGCTGGGCAAAAGTTACCCCTGGCTCAATAATGGCATTTCTAGAAATCGTATCTATCTTATGAATTCGTTTCATTTTACTGAGATCAATGGTAATCCCCCTTTCAGTAGGAATATGACCTCCCTGGAGATTTGTGCCTGAACTATAAGGAAAAATGGCAACCCTCTCTCGGTTGGCCATCATCACTATCTGCTGCACCTCTTCCATCGAAGCTGGTTTAGCCGCAAAGAGAGGATTCCTAGGCTTCGTAAAGCTTTGATCCTTTCCGTATTTTCTTAACTCCCTTTCCTCAGTCACAACATTTTCTTTTCCCACAATATCAACAAGACTATCATAGATATACTCAACAGCCTTCTCTCTCATGCCTTTTCTCCTAATTGCTGAATAAATTGGCGTGCCTCTGCATCTTTTTTAACCAATTCTTGGGCCAGGTAAAACATTTCTATTATGCTCGATCCATTAAAGTGAGTAAAATGCGATGTGTTGAAAGAAAGGTTTCCTCTTTCATCAAGAAGCGCATATAAAACAGGTTGCTTGTTTAGAAGGACTTCTTGAAAAAGAGAAATAGGCAGGTCCCAACAAAGGAGGGGATTGTGAAAGACACCTCTATTAATTTGAAACTTTCCATCTTTTATATGCACGCTATAATGACCTATCCCATTAATATTTAATTTTATGGCCACTTTCCCTTCTAAGGTTGATGCTTTGTCTCTATTTCTTAGCCAAAGCTCTTCATCGGCATTGAGACTATCTTCCCACTTCTTCATGAAGTTATTTATTTTTTCCATTAATACGTCTCCTGAAATCTTTTTAGAAAAGCCCAAATTAATAAACTTATTTCTTTTCTTCAATAGAAATAGGATGGGAAGGATTTGAGACACTCTTAGGATCGAGGGCCTTTTTAATTCCTCCTAACAACGTGTGATAATTAAAGAATGCCGGTCCTGCTACATTATGGTAAACACTACCCAGACCAGGCCCAATACCTATTTCTAACCCTTCTTGAAGTCTCTGTTGCACCATGTCCATGCAGGCTCCAACTACTGCCTGACAATCTTCCGGTGTCTTTTCATAAGCAAATAGATCTTCACCATGGGCAAAATGGCCAAATTCGTAAACACCAATTTTATCTGGGTGATCACAATCTACAAAGGAGGGGTGTACTTATCGATAAATTTCATTTGCCTTTTAAGATTCTCCATACTGCTATTTATGGTATCTGCTGCTATAGTAAAGGCTAGAAATGTGCCGGTGGCACGCATAACCCGAGGTCCATTACCGAATCATATTAGCAGCCACATAAGGAACAAATCTTTCAAAAACTTCATCTGATACCAGTTTTCCCCTTGTCTCTGAAATATCAAAAAGGGAGAATCCTCC
>Ga0315284_10011213_pt1 | contig 12787 bp, 27 predicted proteins | sample YL17G09_16_MG_FD_203696 | JGI IMG/M metagenome (GOLD analysis project Ga0315284, IMG submission 203696) | Sediment microbial communities from Yellowstone Lake, YNP, Wyoming, USA - YL17G09_16 | ecosystem: Environmental > Aquatic > Freshwater > Lake > Sediment | place: USA: Wyoming | collected... | reverse complement strand
CAAAATTAAAAATAATTAAAAAATAAAAAATAAGAATAAGAGGGGGGTGGGTGTGTTCTGCCACCTCCCCAATCCGGCAACCGTAGGTGGCTTAACTAAGCTCCTTTCGGGTTCTGGATGATGCGGATGCCCTGCGGATAATCGCAGACCATTGCGCCCAAGTCCAGAATACCGTTGTCGTTGTCGTAGAACGCGTACTGGCGCGTGTCTAGGCGGTATAGCTTCGCTATATCGTCTATACGGTCGTCTGCGTTTACAACTACGTTCCTTGTCCTGCCGTCATAGTTCACTGGAACAGTGATCTGTTCGGCTGGTTCGTTGTCAAATTCGGCCATTCTTTATCTACCTCCTTTATTTTTATCCAAACGTCTTTCGACGTATGAAACTGAGAAAGGGAATCTTTTGTCTAGTTCCTTAATTATTACTGGAACATCAACATAGCTTCCTTCGTGCGTGTAGTGGCTTTTCGTCTCTTTGTTAATCAACCACTCTCTGAAATTAGAAATCTCTGCATACAGATTCATCTCCTGTTCGGACATGAACAGGTGTTTTAGCTTTGGGTCGTTGCGCATTTCTTCCACTTGCTCTAATAGGGGTTTTTTCAGTTTACACTTGAACCTTTTCTTGCACGTATAACCTAATGCGGTTACATGGTTCATATCCCTGAGTGGTCTGCGTTTGCCGCAAATCATGCACCAAGCTTGCTTGGATTTTTCAGAATTCATCTTTTAGCCCCCGAACGACATCGGACTGGGTAACCTGTGGTTTTGCCTCTATAAGTATAGGAAGGCTGGGTTTATAAATATGTCCATTGCGTCAGTTCGGTTTAGGCAAGATGTTTAGGGGGTTTTTGGTATAAGGGGTTTAATACCGTATTGTACAGCGTTTAAAGATACCACAACAAACCGTTCCTTGAATTCTTATTTCTTGTGGGTTTGTGGCTTCGAAGCGGGTTCTTATGTAGTCGTCTTCACTACAATCAAGAGGTCCGATTCCTGTTATGACTATGTTTGTAAAGCCGGCTTTGTCGAGTGTTTCAATTGTCCGTGCTTCGTTTTTCATCAAACTACCTATACAGTATAGGAAGCCAATGATTATTGTGATGATTGCGATGAAAATTATTATATCTTTCAGTTCCATTATACATCATCACCAGTTTTTTCAGGTTCTATAACTTCTTCGTGACTGCGTCTGCCGGTGAACCAATCGAACATATCACAGCGTAGTTTTGCCATGCGTCCGTCGGGATGGGTGAATACAATTCCTTCAACAAATCCCTGCTCTCCATTATGCTGTCTCATATAGAAGAGAGGCATGAGGGTTTTGAACCATTCGCTTATAGATTCATATGTCTTGGGATATTTACCCCATGATTTGTAAAAGAGTTTGTTCCAACAGTAGGTTTTGAATGGTATCCATAGCCAGCAATCTAATTTGTAGGGGTTTCCATTGACTCTTGGACCGATTAATTCTCCAAACCACTGTCCATCTTCTAGTTCGCAGTATCCGCGTTCATATGATTCTAACACTCCCTCAACAATGAATCTCTTTCCTTTGTTGAAGAAAGGAATGCGGGCGGTGCGATTCCAAATGCTGTCTGGGTATCCATTCTTTATTACTATAGATACATCAGTGCCGTGGAGTTTTTCTATGGCACGAACAGACGAGTCTTCAAATACCCATTCATATCCTTCTTGAATTTCATTATAAACTATATAATCGTTTTGTTCATTTAACTTACGTTTGAATGGACTCTGTAATTTTGGCATATCATTTATTGACATTGTATTACCTTTTTATGTGGACAAATTCCATTGTTATACGGAAAACTTCTTGATAGATTACAATTAAAACACAACACATCAAATCCTTTTGGGAGATGTTTATCTATAAGCCATTTGTAAATATGTCCAGTGATTTTGTGTTTTTTTCTATGCTGAGTGCCATTTTGATTAATGTGATCTATAGTAAGAAAATCTAATATAGTTTCTCCGCAACAAGAGCATTTTGGTGCTCCTTTGCTATAATGCGTCATTACTAGTATTTTTCTTTTGGTATGTATTTTTTTGTTATATTCTTGCATATATTTTAATTTTTTAGTCTTTTCACTAGGAGTTAAATTATGCCATCGATATGATGCTGCAATTCTATCTTTTTCTCGTTCTATTTTTCTATATGCGGGATTTAGTCTAAGCTTTCTTTGTCTTTTGACAGCTTTGAATCTATTTTTAGGATTAGATCTCCATTTTCTCATACGATCTCTAGATTCGCGTCTAGTTTTAGCATCAGTTTTAAATGGCGAACCATCGGGTCTGGTTTTTCGTAATTTTTGTATTCCAGTATGAGTTATTGGCATAATATGATTGTAAATTATATTTCTGGCGTGACTATATATTCTCCATTTATTAGTTTTCTAATGAATGGCGAATGCAACTTCGGCATGTCCTGAATTGTCATTTTGATTAGTGAGAAGGACTCTGGTATGAATGATAGTGTCCGATGATTAATGCATTCGGCGGATGCGATACAGTCGAGCGGTGTCTTAACTCGCTTATGCCTCTACGACATATCATTCAACTTAGTCCAGACCAGAGCTTCTCTTTCTTTTGGGCAAAAGAGTGTTATGCGCCGTCTAAAAAATCAACGGCGTCGTCCTCATCTGCGAACAATACCATGTTACACAGAGGGCAAGTGAAAACTATGACTTCGTTCTTTTCCCCTTCATTCTCGTAGTCAATCATTCTCGATATGCCGTCTGTTTCGGCTTGTCCACTTTCGATGACACACCTTTTGTAATTCAGGTTTTCCAGTTTTTTCTTGCATCCTGGGCAAGTTGATGTTTCTTTCACTGGTGCGGCTGGTGTCGGTGTCGTCTGCTGTGGCGGCGATGGAATCGCTGCAACAGGCTGCGGTGTCGTTCCTTCCGGTGTCGTTCCTTGCGGCACCACCGGTGGTGCCTCTTCGTCTGCAAATCGTGCCATCTTGAATCAATGTGTGAGAGTCACTTCGTATTTGATTCTCTTGCCCCTATAATATATTAGACCGAGGGTTCTTTGCGAGCCGTTGGATTCGACAATCTCTTTGATTTCATCAATCACACGTCTTTGGTCGTCATATAATTCTGCCTCCATTTCATATTCGTCTATGGAGTCATATAATACGACATATGCACTGGTGTTGATATCGTTTTCGAGGCATTCGATAGCCTCTTTCATCTTGTCCCTTGTTTCGGGTTCGCATCGTCTTATGTCGGCTACAATCATCTCATAGTAGCTCAACTTTCTTGGTGGCGCGTTTGCTGATGAATCGTCAGCGAAGTGTGCCATCTTAAGAGGACGGTCTCATATTCCTAAAGACTTCGTCCAAGTTTACCGACCTGAAGTCTGGGCGTTGCCAGTCGATTTCAGAGTCGTGTTGCATTTCAAAAAGCAACTCTCCGTTCTCGTCCTTGAAAACGGTCATAGACCAGTATCTCAGTTCGTCTTCCGGTATTCCTGCCATTGTTGCCATCTTTTCACCTCTTTAACCATTGTTTGAATAATGGGTCTGATTTCTTCTCGTTATTGTGAATGCATTTTGGTTTATGCCTGACTCCGTAGCGATGGAGAATCTGCCCCATCTCGCCTTTGGTTGCGATTACTACTCCGCAGTCTTCGCATTTTATTTGTTCTGTCATTTTAGTGCGCTACGAATACACGTCCTCGCAACGGTGATTCGATTGGATTGTTTGCTACTTCTTCTGCTCTAGTCAGAAATCGGTTCACCATGCACGAGGCACAATGTGTTCCGAATCTGCAAAAACCACATCTTGATTGTTTTGCCATTTAGACACCTCTCTATCTTATCATCAATACGCCATATGTAATCATGACTACACCCATGACTATGACGTAGACTATGACGATTCCCGTCAATACCAAAAACTTCTTCAACAAATCACCCTTTATTCTATATGCTGGATTATATCATCGGGGGCTTTTAACTTGCCCTCAAGAAACAATCCTGCGAGATTGTGGTCGCGCGGTATATATTCGAATGTGACATCCAATTCTAGATTTGTAATGACATCTCTGACAAGACCATTCAATAGACGAAGATGGTCGAAGTTGATTTTCCAGGGCTTTTCTGGTGCGAGTTGATTGACAACCAACATGGAGTCCGACAGGACTTTAACTTTGGAATGATATTCCAATTCTTCAAGAGCCAGCAATACTGCGGAATATTCCGCTTCGTTGCAGGTCATCTTTGTTGGGTTTGTCCTATACAGAATCTCTGTCGGCGTTTTGCCATCAACAGTTTTTACGGCAACGGTTCTGCCGCCAACGACTGATGATGCTCCACCACCGTCCGTGTAAATTATGTAGTTGTAGTCCATTTTATTAGAAGTTAGATTCTTCGAGTGCGGCTTCTATCTTTTTACACTCGTCACATTTGCCTATGGATGTGCTATCGGATTGATAGCACTTGAAGAGCGCCTCGCTCTTGCAATATAATTTTGAGAATGCGATAGCAAGATGACGTTTGCCCCTTAGATACTGTCTTTCTGATTCATCGATATCATCTGTCATTTTTTGCGTCTTGTTGGAAATTTATGCTTGTGAAGGTCTGCTCCTATCTTTGCGATTGTTTCTTTGGCGAGGCGTTCTCCTGTCTGTTCTATGGTTTCTTCTTTCTTGAGCCTCTCCTCGCGGCTTTTAGGAAGATATATTCTCTCGAAATCATCGAAGCTTGATATTGCAGTCCCGACTTTGATTGCTTCGAAGTCTTCGAAGTGGGCGTCAATGCCACGGTCTTTTAGAAGTTCGAGGACTATCTGGATGTCGCGGGGTTTTAATACCTGTTCAGTCACTAGTTTGTAGTTAATCATTTCTTCACCCCGACAAAACGCATATTCTTGAGTTCGTTGCTTATGAATTTGGAATCTTCCTTTATGAAGGTTTCCATCTTGTTTATAGTGCCCGTGTAATCGCTGATTAGCATACGAGACATTTCCTTTTCTCCTGGGTCTCGCGATTGTTTCAGTTCCTTGTTGAATTTGCGGACATGGAGTTTTGATTTTCTTCTCGTCTCCTTGTTTCGCTGGATGTTGTGGAATACAGATGCGATGCGGATAACTCGTTCAAGGTTTTCCTTCATCTCCTGCTGTATCTGCTGTTTGGTTTTTGGTTTCCTACCCTTTCTTTTTTTAACCATTTTTATACCTTGGCGACGCTCGGAGTTTGAACCGAGAGACGGAGTAATGCTCAATCGCAAACCGTCAGTATAACCCTCTCATCGCCTATCCGTATATTATGTCGTCAAAAATAGCGAGCTGAACGACACCGTCGATAGAATAGCCATCATAATCTCCTGCATCGAATTGAAGGACATTATCGAATGTTAGACCGCAAAACTTCCATTTCTTGAATATAATACCTTCGATGAATTTTGGAAGAACACGGGCTATGTCTTTTGTAGTTACCGTATATTCGGTATCTGTTTCTGTATCGATGAATACGAATATTCCATTTTTGTAGTCATATCTCACGCATTGAAGACAGTTGCCGCTTGAGGCTTCGGGATAATTATCCATTATGTCTTTGGCAAGTTTTGGCATGACATCGTCTGGAATTTCTATCTCGATTTTCATTTTTATCTGTGGTAATATTTGTCGAATATATCGGTTATGAACGAGTATGATTCTGGGCAAGCCTTGACTTTCTCTGGCTCGTTTTTATACCACATGCATCCGCAAGTCTCGTCGGAAACACGTTTGGCAAGTTCAGCAACGAACTTTGCGAATCTGTCTGGGTCTCTCCTGCGTCTGAGTTCCGACAATCCTACACCGACAGCCTTATCGCAGCAATTGCAACAAGAGCCGTCCTGCATCAAATCGTCTCTCCCACAACAATCACAAGTTCCCATTTTATTTTTTAGAGGGTTTTATTTCGTTCTTTTTCCTCTCTTCAATCTCCCTTATTTTTATTCTCTTTACCATCTCATCGCTTGCTGCATGGATGATGTCAATAAGATATGAATCGGGGGCTTGTGGTATCCAATAGAATATCTTCTCAAGCACTCTGAATTGTTTGGCAGTCTGTTTTATATCCATCTTGAATCTGCCAAAGTCTTTCATTTCATTCCTTCTCGTATTTGATGATTTCTTTCATCACTTCGACTTTGATTGGTTTTATTTCTGCAGCGGGGTGGCTCTTATCCCATCCGCGTTCCTCTATGAATTTGAGGCATTTGAATTTATCATTGTCTATAAACCGTATGCTCTTCTCTCCATCGAAGACCGCATATGCTATTTTTTCTGGATAGAACAGTATCTTACCATCTAGATTTGACATCTTTCCACCTCGTATATGTTGAGTTTTTGAATTTGGACAAATCAACGAAGAATCCTCCGATTTCGATATAACGCTGTTCTGGATCCATCATAATCAGTCTTTCTTGATTGGCTGCGAAGTTACTCGTTTGAGGCAGAGTTTCATCAGAATATTATTGTCCAACATCGTCTCATCGTATTTCTTCTTCGCATCTTTGAGGCGTTGTTGGGCGTCTTTTATTTCTTCTTCGGTCTTCTGAATGTCAAGCAGAAGTTCTTTTATCACTTCTTTAATCGTTTGCTCTTTCTCGGATTCAATCTCCGACTTGGCTTCACGCTCAAGAATATCAGGGGTTTTCATTTTATTCACAATCGAAATCTTCCAAAAACCAGGTGACATCGAGTATTTTTGGAGAGAATAATATGGAGAGCATTTGTAAACCCTGCTTCTCAAGATAGCCAGAAAGTTCCCATTCATCCAATGTATCGGGAGCCATCACGCTGAAAGAGAGCGTAACATGACCCATCTCTGTATTATCGATTGGGTCTGCGCCGAATCTTACACGATGCTCTATCATGCATATTCTATCTGGTTGTTTCTCGTCTGCAAAATGAGCCATTTTAATGTTTGATGACTATATCGAAATCTATCGGTCTGCCTCTGTCGAATATCTTCACGACATGATATGTCGTTTCTTCGCCGGGTGGTTCCGAAAAGTTCTTCTTGAGATAGTTCAATACGTCTATCTCTCTATCGAAGCACGAAATGTCGTATATGTAATCCGCCTCTTCTGTAGCGTATCCCATTACGAGAGTGAAATCACATTCATCTATTAGTCGTTTCTGTCTGAGAAGCGAGAAGAACAGTTGTCTGTCTGGAAAATGCTGACAGCGAACATCATCGTCAAGAAGGTCTTTTCCGCTGTCGCATCGTAGGCTATTGAATATGCTGAATGAATGTCTGCCGTCCAATCTAATCTTCATGCTTGGATTCGTGAAACAGCGCGAACAAGTCAATGCTCCTTCCGCTGATTCATGTGTTTCGCCACATCCGCAATTGAGGCATTTCATCAATGCCATTTCTTCGTCTTCTTTGCTTGCGAATCTAGCCATCTTATTCTCGCTTTCTCCAACAAGGAGTTCTTATTGAACCGCATCCTTTTTGTAGGATGCAATTCATATGGTCGGAATTGATTATTTGTTTGATGCCTATTTTTAATATGCATGTGGGTTGTGGACGACAAGCGTTACAATGATATATGGAATATTCATCATTGTTAATATCATTGAATCGAGTCTTATCATCAACAAAATCCTGCGCCCCTTCACAGTCTTCGAATGATTTCATTTTATTTACTCCTCATTTCTTTAAGTGTTGTCTTGAAGGCATGAATCTTTTCGTTCTGCTGGAATATGATTGTATCCTTCTCCCTGAGATTTTTCTCAAAGGCGGAAACAAGTTTATTGAGTTCTTCAATTTTAACGACAGAAAGTTTCTTGGCTTCCTCGCTTATGAATTTATCCTTGTCGCGGAGGAATAGAAAAAGGTCTCTAATTGGAATGCTTCTTGAGCATTCACTATCGTTGCATTCTGCATATCTGCTTATCTGCCATGCGGCAAATACTGTCATTTTACAGTCTTTGCTTGCGAGTATGGAGATATGATTATGCCCCTCTTCGAAGCATATTTCTTCGTTGATTATATCATTTCTCATTTTATATCTTGGTATCTCGAATCCCCGTTTGTATATTCATCATCCAAAACGTGAATGGGTATCTGACCATACCACGAGCATATTCTGCAAAAGACATTCCCATTACAATGCCCATCTTTGGAAAGTTGCTCCAGATTTTTTCTGGAAATGCATAGACGAGGGCTGTCGTCTTGTGTAAAATTTGTTCTTATGCCAAGATGCTTGAACCAAAGACCCATGCCTTCGGTTTTATGAACTTCTATTATGTCTTCCATTTAAAGATTCCTCAACCTCACGTTGTAGATGAAATCATCCCACGCGGTTTGATTGGTGGGCTTGTCTGGAAGCAAAGATGAAATCTTCGCAAGCTCGATGCGACCTTTCAATCGTGCAACCACTTCGCGGCAACGCTTGTGGTCTATCGCGGTTATCTGATATTCCGCATCCTCTTTCTTGTCGATTAGTTCGTTTATGAGAATGCGGTCTTCTTTGCTGTCATAATGCCACTCTTTCTTTAAGTGGAATCTGATGTTGGGTTCTATCTCCCCGGTTTCTAGGGCATAAGTGCCAACGAGATAAGCACGAATGACATACAGATATTTCTTAACGAGTTTGTCTCTGTATGTGGGATTCATAGACTCGATAAATTTCTTATAATTGAATTCAGCGAGTCCGTGATATGGATTGAAGACAATCTTTGATATTGATTGCTTCGTCAATTCCTTGAGCCGCAGATATTCTGTCGGTGGGGAATTGAGCATATTCTTAGAGAATATATGCTCAAGTATGTTTGAGTTGTTTCCCATCGCAAGTCCGATAGTCTTTTGGATTTCTTGCGATTCGAATTCAATCTCTATCCCATCTATCTTGTCTTTCCATTGGATAATATCGGAAGGTTTTGAAAGATGGAAGAATGATTTTGAATCCACTATATGCGAGCATCTTATGTCGATGTCGCTATCCTTTGAAGGAAATCCGTATAAATGACTTCCGCTCAACGCAATGTATACTGGTTTTATTTTCAGCTCCTGGAATTTATTAAGAGCGAGATTTCTACATTCGTTAAGGACAGAGGTCTTTAATCCCCATTCGTTCATTTTGAGTTGTTTGGCGGACAGACAGCCATAGCGAGTGACACAACAAGTTGTGCACTGTGCTCGTCTTTTATAAAAAGACGAGACACACAGAAAGCATAAATCATTTAAATTTGCATCCGCTTTCTAAGTTCCGTCTGCCCTGTCGCACGGTTTCCGTTAAATAGTCACGGATGCCTGCTTTTAATACATTTCTAAATAGGTTTTAAACGCGCGACCGATTAATTCACCTCATTGCGCGGCCAAGAAATGTTTTCGACTGTCTGCCTTTCGCCCTCTATAACTGGATACATTTTCAAATCTTTCTCTGTTGCCTTGTTGAGAAAGTTCTGAACGTCCTTGTGGGTGAGTTTCAGTTTAAGCCGTGCCTCATCTCTGGTCTTGGCTTCGACTATCTTCTTCTTTACCTCGTAGATATAGAATGGCATGAGTATGAATTGGTTGGTGGTGGGGAATTTGATTGGGGGGAATCCCCACCACCAACCGCCCAATGCCGCTAATCCAAGGACTGCGGACTTACGTTGGGCAATTCTTTCATAAGTGTTTCTCGTCTGAGAAGATTTGGGTCTATATAGACTTCAGTCTTCGTCTTTCCGATAAACTTATAATCTATCATCTTAAGGGCATTGTAGGCGCGCTCCTGCGCCTCGTTGTTCGGTATTGCTACCTACACCTATTGAGGGGGCGAGAGGATTTTAACCTCTGACCTTTCAAAGACTGATGTCTTCGAATGCTCTGAACGGACTGAGCTACGTCCCTTTTTGCCAATAGGTCTCTTGCCTAAACAATGAATGATGAGCGTCACCGCCATGATAATTCCTCTTTCTTCATGGCGGGCGGAATCGCCTTCTCAACGTCCTGCGATGAAAAGGTTCTTCGAGTGTAGCGAGGCAGGGGTCTTCGTGCTTATTCATCCTGCGTTACTTAGACAGTCGCCTAAGCACAGACGCTGCGGTAACACAGGGGGCAATTTTTACTACATTTGCCCCAAATCCTTTTCGCCCTCGATTGCTTTTGCTTTCGTATCGGCATCGTATAACGGACTGTCCTCTTTCATATGATTGAGAACCATATCCGAAACGAGATTGAGTCTGTCATTAGACCATTTGAGATGCTTGCCTATCTTATCGACAAATTCTGCTCCAAGATATTCGTGTTTGTAATATACGCTTCTGGGGGGATTATCTTTATATTGTTTCACAAATGGTTTTCCGACATCGTGAAGCAATGCCGCCCATCTCATATACGGGTCTGCTATTGTATTCTCTATCACACGGATTGTATGTTCGTGTAATGGGAATGCGTGATAAGGATTTTCTTGTTCGTAATTGTATTGAAGTCCTATCTCTGGAAGCATGAAATTCATGAGTTTTGTTTTGAACATGAATTCCAATCCTGGGCGCGGATTGTCGGTTGATAGGAGTTTATCCAATTCCATCATCCACCGTTCTTTTGAAACCTCCAATATCTTATGATTCATTTCTTCGGTGGCTTCATAGATTGATTCGTGTATTTGGAATCCGAGTTTTGATGCGAATCTCGCGGCCCGCAACATACGGAGCGGGTCTTCTTTGAATCGGTGCTTCGGTTTGCCGACACAGCGGAGAATCTTATTCTTCAAATCAGTCTGTCCATCGAAAGGGTCGATTATGTTTCCATCCGATTTCATCGCCATCGCATTGACGGTGAAATCTCGACGAGACAAATCTTCTTCAAGAGAATTAACATAAGACACGTTTGGTTTTCTGCTTCCATCTTCGTATGTCTCTGTTCGATAGGTTGTTATCTCAACTAAATGATATTCGTTTCCTATCGGGACTTTTACTCCAACAGTTCCAAAGCGATTGCCTATAAGATAAGGACGCCTTCCTGCCGTCCTGATTTTTTCTTCAACGGCAAAAGGAGCGAGCGGAGTACAGAAGTCATAATCATTTGGTTCAATTTCCAAAAGCAAATCCCGAACGCATCCACCCACCATAACGACGGGAGACACGATTTTTTCAGTAGCCTCGAAAAGTGCCTTATGATTCATTTTCTGCCCAAAGTAGAGATTACATTAACTCCATCATATATGATGGACTATATATACAATGTTCCAAAAAAATTCCAACGCATTTTTGAGTAGTTGGAATTATTGGAAAGTTGAGTTTGAAGCCTATAAGCCTTGTAGGTGAAGTATATGGCAGATTTGGACAACAGAACACGACCATAAATTAACATGGTCTAAGACCTACTCGCGGCTTATAGGCGATAATAAGGCATTCCAGGATACAGACACATGTTTTCAAAAAGATTGGAAAAAGTGCCTTTATCCTATGGAATATATATGTTAGAGTTAAGTGGCGGATAAAACTGCCTAAAGGGTGGTCAAAAAGGCAGTTTATGATGGGTTAAATCCGCCACTCTCACTTCTACTCAGAAATGAGTATGAACAATGTACATATGCCAAACGCTTAAATAAATACTTATTGGTTGGCACTCAGACGGTCTAAATCCTTATTATACATAGGATTTTTTTACCGTTACCGTTATCGCTACCGATTTCGTTACCGATTTCGATACCGAAAAGTGAGTAGAATGTACAAAAATGTACGATATATCGATTGGAATATATATACTACAGCCGATATAAAAAAAGAAACGAAAAAAAAACAGCCGAAATAAAAAATCAGCAAGAATCGTTACACTCGTTATTATTGATTATAGTGAGGGCTTTGGCACTTTCCAGGCAGATGCCTCTATTTTTACAAATATCGCAAATGGGGTCGTCGATGAGATTGGTGGTTGTCTTACTGGTCTGCCTCTCGTATAACTGGTCAATCATTTCTGGGGATTTGTCCATTTTATCCCTTTGTTTCTATCTTTGGTTCTTCATTGAGTTCCAATTCGTTTTCCATACGAATTAGAGGTTTATCGGTCTTGCTATCCGATGTTCTCTCGGCAATTGCTTTTGCCTGCCAGAACCCAACTCCGTTTCCAATCAATGTTCCGTATTGTCCGCGATTCATTTTACCACCTCTTTAATGAGAATTACTGGCGAGATATTTCACTCGCCAGATTCTACCTTATGCCGTAGAAAGCATTGTTAAACGTTGGGGTTTTTATTTACAATAGCGAAACCCTTAGTAAAACGCTTTTGGTGGAGTTTTTTGTTTTTGGTAAAAAACCGACCTAGGAAAAAATCCTTACACTCAACTTGTGTTGAGAATGAGGGCTGATGGTGATTAATCATCAGCCCATTTGTATCGAAGGCGGAGGCTAATGATAGCCTCGGAGTTTGACAAAAACGGGACACGTTTATTTAGTCTCCTCGCCTTCCTCAATATTTGAGTCTGATTCGCTATCGTCTTTCGCTTGGTCTTTCAACTCTTGCGAAACTTCATCACCTCTATACATCATTATCTCAACGCATAGTTTGGTGATTTTCTTTACTAATGACAACTTCAACTTTAACGGCATCTTTTCCGTTTCGGCAACGCTTGTCGTCAATACACGCATTGCGTTATAGATGTCATCTTTTTTGAATTGCGTTTCCATTTTCCACACCTTTAACGATTACCGTTTCGGCATCGAATATCGCCAATAGGTAATCGTAACCGTTTTCGATTACGATGGCTGTCATTTTCTCACCTCCGTCGATTCGAAAATTCAGCCACCACCCTTATTGGAGTTTGATACTCGCTTGAATG
>Ga0315284_10011211_pt1 | contig 12787 bp, 28 predicted proteins | sample YL17G09_16_MG_FD_203696 | JGI IMG/M metagenome (GOLD analysis project Ga0315284, IMG submission 203696) | Sediment microbial communities from Yellowstone Lake, YNP, Wyoming, USA - YL17G09_16 | ecosystem: Environmental > Aquatic > Freshwater > Lake > Sediment | place: USA: Wyoming | collected... | reverse complement strand
TTGGAGCGATTGCAGCAGCAGGTGATGTACCTTGAGGTTGATCGATCGTCGTTGTTGCGCAAAGTCAATGAGATGGTGCGCGAACATAAAGCGTCTACGGTTTGAGAGTGCGTCTTTGAGGTAGTTGGTGGCAATTCGCCGCCGACCATGTTATAGGCAAACCTATTTACAAAGGAGCATTATGCGTGCAACGAGAGTGTATTTCGAGCGCACCAAGTCGGAGCCTGGTTACTGTAATCGTAAGGCCGGTATTGAGATCGAGATTTCTGGGACAGAACGGGCCGCCGATGCTTTGCGGAATGCAGAAATATTCGTGGCTCATGCGCTCAATGAAAGTCCGTCGCCTCAGCAAATGGCAGTGGCGCTCGAATTTGTGAATCGTGGCAAAGCGATCGCTGAACTACCATTTTGACGGTTTGCATCGTGAGGAGCGGCGGCGAACAACCACCAACACGACAAAGGGTTGCCATTAGTAAACGGCACCCTTTGCGGGACCGTTATGCACCATTATTGGCGAGCCATGTTATAGGCCGCCGCAGGAGGTTCTAAATGGCTATTTACGCATGCGAAGATCATTCTTTTGTCGTTGTTTGGGAGTCGGCGCGTATTGGTCGTGGTAATTGTCCAGCTTGTGAGATGGTAAGCGAGATTGATCGTCTTGAGAAACAGGTTGCTGATCTCGAAGAGGCGGCGGCAACTATAGGAGTCGCCAAAAACGGCGCATAACACGGCAAGGCGTGCCACGAGTACGCAGCAGCCGTTGCCCTGAGCGTTGTGCACAATGGGCGCGGAACCATATTGTAAAGGAGCGCTTTATGCAGTATCGGAGTGAGGCGTATTCTTGCCCTCTCGATGAGGCGAGGCAACATTGGCTTGATTATCTCGATGATCACGACTCTATAGCCATTGAGTTATGTGCTCAATTTACTGTGGATGCTATTAACGACGCGCTCCTTAAGAGGGTGGAGTCCGCGCCCACAGACGCACAACAACCGCAGCCCAAAATTTGCCCCTGCTTTATCGATGGTGCGGGGTGTGTTATCCAAGAAACAACCATGTTGTGCTACGGTAAGCCGTGCGTGCTCGAACGGGGCAAACTATCGGGCGTGCGGTGAACGTTGGGATGCCATAGTTGACAAGTCGATATACTGAGGAGGTGCATCATGGATGTCTGTGCTGGCTGCGAATTGTCGGATGTTTGCGCGGAGGACTATCCGGGTGCTGACAACGGTCCCCCGTGCGCCTCCCAACCAGTGGAGTTGTCAACAACGGCACCCAACTCGGCAAGTGATGCCATTCCGCTGCCCATTATTCGCAAGGTCTTTGACGAAATAGTAGATTGTCGGCAGGACGTTATTGATAATTTCATCGACGCCTTGGTTAGGGCAGCGCAACAGCACACGTTGCCATAGGCGGTGTAGGTAATTCGGCGAACAGACGACCATGAAGTCTGGTGCTACCGAGGTGCGGCGCAACTTCTCAAGGTGCCGGTCGAAGCGTTCGTACTCGGTGAAGAACCGGCATTCAGGGAAGTACGAATCGAGTACTCCGACCGAGTCATTGATATCCATGGCGGCCACGAGAGTGCCACCTGTTTCCTTGATGGCCTTCATGTGGCGCGGGGCGATGTATCCACCGGCGCCGATCATCGCGTAGGTCATGGATCGAGTCATTGAAGGGTGCGTCTCCTTGTTCGATAGGTGGTGTGTCAGGCGAGTTTGAATCCTTCGAAGTCCAGGATTTTCCCGCGTGAGCGCTGTTCGTCTCGGATCTGTTTCTGCTCGTCTCCATTCCAGAAGAGAATGAACTCGTCGATTGCTCGAGTATACCGGGCGCGGTTGGTTGGCGTTTGTCCTCTGAGTACTGCCAGGTGGCAGTCAAGGACCTCCCGGCACCTTGGGTGATCCTTGCTGTACCCAATCCAGTGAATCATCTCCGGGGTGAGTCCCTTTTCGGCTGGAACGAGGAACATAACTACTTCCTTCCTGGCAGGTGGATGTTCGTGGTGTAGAGCTCGACCGCCTTGCGGACGAACACGACCGAGGACTTGAACGGGATGCAGCATGAGTACGGGATCCAGCGGTAGTCGCCGGTTGAGCATTTGACTTTGACCGAGGTGATGTTATCACCATCGAGTTCCCACGCCGCGACCGCAAGGGCTTTGTTTCGAGGAAAGCGCGATAGTGAAGTCAGGGGTGACGCCGGGTCGATCTTGACGTATTGCACCCTTCTGAATTCTTCACTCATAGCAACCTCGGTAGTACCGGGTCGAATTCGATGTGACCATGGTCCGCTTCCTGACATACATCGAAGTCGTTTCCGACGGTGATTCTGATTTCTGAAAAAGTTACCTTGGTGGGGGTGCGGAAATCGAAGGCGTCTCCTTGTGGGTGCATGCTGCCCGGGGTATGTGTGCCTTCACGGATAGAGGTGATGATGAGGTCTTCGCCTTTCGTATCGAAGAACTTTTCCATTTTTCGTTTGGCATTGGCGATCTCGCGATTGAGGTCCCCAAAAACTCCCTGCTTGATCAATGTTGACATGTTGGCTTCTCCTTTCGGTACGCGGTGGTTTGATTCGAAGCGGCGCCCCACTGTTTGAAGAAGAACGGGATCCTGGCTTCTTCAGCTTCTTCCGAGAGTTCTTTGACCCATATTGGTTCCATCTCCCGTGCCTTCGGGCCGCTCTCGCCTCCCACGATGAGCCAGGAGACGCGATCGAGGCCCAGGTGGGCCGACAGTGCCAGCGGTCCTATCAGCGGCTCTGCGCTGACGAAACGGATTCCTGAGGGGACGGGCGTTTCTCGAAGTGCCTGTATCCTCTCGACATATTCGCCCGATTCTACTGTCACTCCTGCCCATACGTTTTTTGGGAAAGGTCTGGCCTCCGTTGCCCAACTCATCATCGCCCAGGCGCGTTTAGTGAGGATCATGAAGGTAACGTCCGGGCGGCTTTCAATGGTATCCAGCGCGCGGTTTCGCCATCTATCGGCGTTGGGAAACGGGATGAAGAAATCACTTAGAGAGCAGACGAAAACGCTGTCGCCGGTCTGCACTCTCTTTGACAATGGCAAGTGCCATGTCGCCTCCGAACTCGAGTGCGGTTCGAAGGAAACGCCGTATCTTTCCGCGCGCCGGCGGGCATAACAGTGATCGCATCCGGCCGACTTGTGAACGCATCCTTGCCAGGGATTCCATGTGTGGTCCGTCCATTTTATCTTCGAGTCGATCATTTTGCCTGCTTTATAGCGATATATGCTGCAACGATTATCGCGAGTGCGAAAAGAATTGCCGTGGCTTCGAAAAACATTATGATGCAATACCATCTTGGTATCGATTGGAAAAAGAACAGTACGGGTGTGGAAATAAGGGCGAATGCCGCTGCAATGCAGAGAAGTACGATCAGCGTCTTTGACATGAAGAACAGAATCTCGATCCAGGTATGGAAGTGAATTCCGATGAATTTCATTGTGGTCTCCGTCCTGTGGTTGCGAACTCCGGAGGGAAGTATCTGAATCTCGACCCAATCTTTTTCGCCGGCACGCCCCCCCATATCGAGAACTCTTCGGTGATCGGCCTGGTCACCACGGCGCCGGCTCCTACTACTACTCCCCGAGCAATGAAATTACATTTGCCCAGGATGGTCGCGTCTGAAAGAATCCACACGTCTTCGGAGATTGTTTTGTCAAGGATTGTGGTGAATCTTTCCGGGTCTTCTTCCTCCTGCAATAGCAGCGGGCGTGTTCCTTCAAGGCGGTGATCGTGCGTGTAGATGCGCGCGCCCGATGAGATTACTGAGTACTTACCGATTGTGATGTTTCCTGACATGTCCAGGAGACACCACTTCGAGATTGATACGGTTGTATCGCCCTCGAAACGCTGGGCATCATCGGTTTGGATTTTCAGTTTGCCCCGGCCGCGCGGCGTTTCGTGCAGCACGACCATAGTGCCTTGATTCAGGCTGCGGAGTGATTCTTCCGACATGGACAGAAACGAATGGCCCATTGTGACCTCAACAGGGTGAATAGTGTTTGCGTTGCCCGGATATCGGCAAGCGCATTGTGCGCCCCCGGGAGTGGAATCTTGAACCATGCGCAGACTGTCGACAATTGGAAATTACATGGTTTCGACTGCAGGTCCGAAAAGTAAATTTGTGTGAGTGCATATACGTCCACGACATACGGACTGAACAATTGGATTGGTCGATACCCGAGGCGGATCATGCTTTCAAAGATGAAGTTTTTGTCGAAACCGGCATTGTATCCCGCGATCATGAACGGCTGTTCATCGAAGCAGGTCACGAATTTACAGAAGCGTGAGAAGCCCTCGAATTGGGTTTCTCGCGTCATGAGTTGTTTGACGGTTATCCCTTGTACCTGGAGCGCTTTGGGTGAGATTTCTGCACCATCGAAGGGTTTCATTTCAATAGAGCACTCCGAGCCGTTTGGCGCGATGGCCGCAATCTGTGAGATCGCCGATGTCTTTGGATCCAGACCGGTCGTCTCCACATCAAGCCATAAGATGTTCATGAGACTGTCTCGCTTTTTCTTTGAGGTTGTGTACTCTCATTAGAAATTTGAAGATGTCGTCCAGGTCATCTTCGTTCCCGCGTGTGATCGGGATGTGAGCCGCATCGTAGACGATGCCCATGCCCTCCTGGTGTGGTTGCAGGCGTACCTTCTCTGTCCCTTTGTTCACTTTGCTTTTTAGTTCGATTGCCCATGCGATTCCCAGAACATCGTAGTGGCCGGCCATCTTCGGGTTTACGATGTTGTTGCACACGGACAAAGGCGTCTTTCCGCACATTGGACAGATGGGCAGAACGGGGGCATGAGAACCGCCCCCGTCGCATGCCTGGTAGAATCGATGGCCGCAGTACGTGGATATGTGCACGCACTGCAGGCCCAACGACTCAGCGAGCCCCATCACTGTCTGGAGCAACTTCTTCTCGTTCCTGCTCTTCTTCGCTTGCGGTGTACGAACGGGCTTTGACTTCGGTTCGTCCCCGAACAACGAGAGCTGTGATGTTTTCTTTTTCCGTGACACCCGTTGCCTCCGGCGTTTGGTTGGTTGCCTGCGCGTTCTCGTCTGCTGCGCCGATCCCGAAGTCATCCATAGAGCGAAATGCGGTACCCTTCAGAATGGTTTCCATCTCTTCCTGATCCCAGATCGACATCGGCTCGCCCGTCTCCTTGTCGGTCATCTTTCGAACCGAACCGGGAATGAGAATGCCGGTGTCTGCCCTGCGCCGGAACACGAGGCGTTTCTCGTAATCGTAGACCTCGAACGCCTCTCCATCGCGCGTCATGGTGTTGCTGCGCATCTCAAGGTTGAGCGTGTGGATTTTGCCGGTTTCTTCCTCGATCGGTTCCTTTGTGCGGCCTTTCTCGGCGTCCAGGATCGCCTTCACCTTGAGCACGCAGTTCTCCATCTCCTCAACGAAGAGGAGTCTGTCCGACATCTCCTTTGCCTTCTCGATGTACTCCTCGGTTGTCATCGGGAACGGAAGCGGAATCTCGATCCTCTTGGCTCTGATCATGCTCGGTATCCTCCCAGGCATTGCCATAGGTGATTGTGATACAGATGTTCGGCTTCCTCATGGAAACCGCGACTATTGAAGAAGGTAAGGGTTTTCCGACCGAAGTGAGACATGCCGCGGCCGCCTCGATGAAACGTGCCAAGTCGAACTGATGCGGGCACTCTGCGCGAATGCCAAGCATTGGCTCCTTGCCCGGATTGGTTTTTGCCGCCTCTGTCCTGAATCGATCGACCGGGAAGATGAGCGGGTCTATCGATCGATCCGTGTCATCCAATATGATTTTCATGGCGCAGGGTTCCTTGTGGGATGGAAAAAAGCGCCCGGGTGGGCGCTGTTGTCAGAATGGTAAAGCTTCTTGAGTGCGCGGATCTTCGGGTACTGTTGCTGGTACTGCCGGTCCCGCCGCGGTCCCTGCCGTGTTGTTGAGCGCCGCGAACACCTTTCCCGTCTCCTGCATGAATGCGGAAAGTTGATCCGTTGACAGTTTTTTCGGGGTGCGGTCTTTGTTGAAGAAACTGATCTTCATGCGCTCCTCTCCTTCCCATTCCTCGGTGTCAATAACTACCTGACACTTCAGGCCGGCGAGAACCGGCTCGTTGAGTACACGGAGATCATCGGACATCATGAATCCAAAGACTTCCTGCAGCGTCTCGCGGGTGCGCTGTGCTGTCTTGTACGTCAACCATAGATCGCCCGTCAGGTTGATTTCGTGGCCTTCGTGTGGGAAGCGGACGGTAATCTTTACCGCCGGGGTGTTGTTCTTCCCGACGACTGCCAAGGTGTTCGATACGACTGTTGCGTTTGCGGTGAATCGTTCCATTATCATCCTCCTGTTGACGTGTGTATCGTATCTACTTGATTACTTCGAACTGTGCATCTTCCGCTTCAATCGCCAGTTGAACGTCCGGAGACTTCGGGATCCACTTCGATAATTCGCGTATGACGGTTTTCTGCCACATTGCGGCGGTATCCGTCACCCAGGGGCCTTCCTTCTTGTCTGCGTATCCCGCCGATCGGTTGCGGTGATTGGTGTTGATCTCGTCTTCATACATGACGAGGAATCGGTATGCGCCATTTTGCATCTTTGCGTAAGCATAGGCGCCCAGCGCCGCGCCTCGGTCGCGTTCCCGGGACTCTGTGTGGTCGAGGAATTCGCTGGTGCCGTACTTGTAGGCGAACGTGTCTTTCTCGTGGAACACGCGGGCATACATCGTGAGCACGCGCTCCGAACGATAGTGCAGGTCAATGAGCCCCTGATAACCGATGATGAGTTGCGCCTCGGTGGTCATCGTCTTGTTGTTTTTGAACGGGATCAGGTACGCCTGCTTCATCGCCGTGTTGGGCTCCAGCCCCAGCGCAAGGCAATCCATCGTCGCGATGGCCAGACTGTTGATCGTGCACTTGAGCAGGTCCGGGTTTCGGTTGACCGCCGAGAGTGCCAAGCGCATGAGACGGTCTAGCGCACCCGACGCTTTCATCTGTGCAGGGATGACCTTCGCGAATTCCGCCTTGTTGACTTCAAGCCACTGCCCGAAGGTGTCGGACTGCACGACTGTGGGCACGCCTGCTGCTGCCGTGGATACGGCCTTTGTCAGGTCCGTGGCCTGCTGCTCAGCGGTTTTTTTTGTTGCGTCGGACATTGGAATTCATCCTTTCTCTGAGGTTTTTGGTTTCCTCCGCGCACTCTTTGCAGAGACGCGGGGTTTCTGATACGTTCTCTTCTTCGATGAACACTCCGCAGCACTCGCATAACGTGCCGTCGAGCATCATTTCCGTAACGTCGCCCATTTACCATCCTTCTTTCTGGGTGGTGGAAGGGAGTGCGGATGTTCGCCTCAACCGGACAAGGCCTTTCAGGAAGAGACTACTTATCCGCACCCCGAACGGTTTACTTTTCAAACGTGAATAACGGGTATCTTATCGGGAACGATTTCATGTACTGAGACACGATCTCGGGTTTCTCCGCTTTGAGTTTCTTTTCGTCAAGGGACATTTTGTCGTACGCAACTCGCGTCACTTTGAAACCCGTACCGGTCGCGTACTTCGCTTCCTTCATCGCCGCGAGTATCTGTGCATCGATGCCGGCCTTTCCTTCTTTCGCCTTCTTCTCGATTTTGTCAAGTTCGTGACGCTGCTTGGCAAGATCGCATAGTTCCGGCTCCAGCTCCACGGTTGCATCGATTACGTTCGGATAGAGACGTCCGAGGGCTTCCTTGGCCGCATATGTCATCTCGGGCTTCGGCGGGGTCTGCTTGAGGACATTGTCCTGCCAGAAGCGTTCCGCGATCAGCCGCAGGTGATCCCAGAGCTGCCGGGAGGCCGGCGGCGGGATGATGAGGTCTTGGCCCTGCACCAGCGTTGCGAACTGTCCCCACGCCAGTCCGGTGATGCCCAGGTACCACTGGAGCTGCAGGGCGTACATATCGGGGATCATTCCGTCCGCCCATGCCGGAGCGTAACTCGTGGTCTTGACTTCGAGAATGCCGTTGGTGTCGTAGCCTGTGTTCTCCTTCAGAATCAGCCGGTCGATGTTCGCCAGACAGACCGGGCTTTCCGGGTGCTGGAGGATGGCGTTGCAATGCTGCACCTTGACGTTTTTTTGTTTCGCGTACTCCTGCGCAACGGGTTCCTCCAGGAGCTTGCCCCACTTCATTTTCTCGTTCTCTTCGATCTCCGCGCCTCGTCCCGTCTTGTCAAGGAAAACGTCGATGGCTGACTTGAACGGATTTACGCCCACAAGGGCGGAGATATCCGATCCGCCGATGCCCTGCCTGCGCAATTTCAACCATTCCGCGCGAGCTTCCGGACCGTCATTTCCCGCCGCGGGATTGTCAATGCGGAATGCTTTGATCCCGGTCATCTGGTTCCATGCTGTGAGTGTTCCCATGATTTTTTTTCCTTCGGGTTGAGGGGATGATTACTATGCACTTCGACGAATTTGTTTGACTGCTTCTCTGACGCAGGGGAAACACAGCCATTTATCGTACATCTTGATTTCCTTCCCGGACGTGAGAATACGATTGACTGTGATCCTTTGCAGTGGGCGCTCTTTACCGCATTCAGAACATTCGGATGGTTCTATCCCGACGCCTGGCGTCATCGTATGGCTGATGGTTTTTTCTACCATGTCCTGTCTCCTTGTTGGGTTGGGGGAAAAGAAAAAGGCGCATCCGTCGCGTTCCCCAACCCGAGGAGAACGGCGACGGCGCGCCTGCTGCCTATCAAATATACTCTATTCCTGTAGGATGTGAGACATGAAGAACACGTCGAACTTCTTGCGTAGTTGCCCTACTATCCGCGTCATGTGGCGACGGCTGGTCTGCTGTCGGTGGGCGATCTCTACAATCGTCGCGCCCCATAATAGCATCTGAAGGACGAGGATTTCTCTCAGGTCCAGTTGTTGGATGAATCGCGCGAATTGAATCTCGGTCATTATCTTGTCTTCTTCGGGCGTGAATTGCATGGATGATCTTCCTTATCCCATGGGTTGAGAAAATGATGACGCATACGGTTGCAGGCGCGAAGATTGCCGGGATCGCCATCTCTCCTAAGATGATATTCCAGGTGCCGCTGTCTTGTGCCTGTGCTGCTGTTACAGTGAGGAGGATTGATAGGATGAAGTGTTTCATAAAAGGCGCCCGCACCTGCGCGGCGGGCCTGCGGTTGAAGGTGGACCGCTTATGCGCCGTTGTGCGCCAAATACGTGGCCGCGGTGGTGTGCGATTGTGCGGGTTTCTCCTCTGCCCGCATTGGCAAAAGGTGATCCGTAATCGTGCTCCCGATGCTGATGGCCGTGAGGCCATTGAGGGAGTGCGAGGCAACAAACGTGAGAGCCTGATAAAGACCGAAGAGCGTCGCCTCCTCTTTGGCGAGTTGCCCGAGGACTTCGCCCCATTTGCTGGTAGGCATCTCGGTTCTGGCGTGGGCCGTGGTGATCGCCTCGGCGGTGATCGGCGCCGCTTGGAGCTGTTTGATAGCCGGCGCGATCGCGATGACGTTTTGAGCGCCGATCGCGAGCGAAGACAGAGCATCGTCAACGTCCAGTTGCCGGTTGTCTGCTCCCGTGTGTCGCCATGCAAAAAAGCCAAAGCGGTTGCGGCTGTGATACTGGTTTGTGCAGAAAGGATTGAGCGCGAAGCACTCAAAGCCGCTCGCGCGTGTACCGTCGTAACTGTTCCAGCATGCGAGCCCGAGGTGTAGCGGAAGATCCTTTCCGTTGTGGATTGATACAATGGGATTGTTGCTTGCGAAGAAATCGACGTACCGTTTTCCGTCGAAGAGCGTTTTGAGGTTGCGGTATCCGCCGTACTCTTGTCCGGTGCGAGACATGATGTCTTCGGCGTAGTCGCGGACCTTGCGGTTGCTGAGAAGTTGGTAGTCCTTGCTCAGAATACCCATCACCTGGTACTCGCCGGAATCGTCCTTGACGCGCACGGCGATCTTACTGGAAACTTCCCGACCGCCCACGTTGATAGGCGTCATATCGACATCCGCGAATGGGTTGGTGTAGGTTACTTTTTTGTCGCTTGACATAATGCGTGTATCCTTGTAGTTGGGGTTGACTGATCGAAACAGACTGCATGCAGACAGACTGCGCCGCGATCCGCCGGCGCGTAGACAATGTGCTGACCTGCGGCGATTGCCTCCCGACATGCCGGGCAGGTGCTCATGGTGCGCGGTGCGACAGTGCGCCGGACCGCTGCCCAGTATTGGGCCTTGGGACCTTGGAAGGGTTCTATTGACATATTCATATCGTTGGCCATTGCGACATTGAACGCATGGAAATTGTTGCAGTGTCGGATATGATGATGTGGTCTACAAGCCGGATCGAAAGCGTATCGCCTGTTGCGTAGAGCTTTCTTGTTAGATGCCAGTCTGCTATTGATGGCTCGCGGGTTCCGCCCGGGTGATTGTGGGCGAGAATGAAATTTGAAGCGCATGACAGGATGAGAAACTGGAAAATGTGTTGTGGCAGAACCGGGCATTCGCCGGCCGTGCCCCGAAATACGATGTGGCCTATGACGCGATGCCCTGGGTCGAATGCGATGACCACGCAAGACTCTGAGGGCTGATCTGACAAGAGAGTACGCGCGTACGCTGCTGCATCGTCGTGGTGTTGTATGCATGTGCGCGTTGGCGCCGGAAGTGATGGCTCGCGAACGCAGAGCACGCGGTATGCACGTGTGACCTTGCAATATGGGAGCGGTGCCGCGCCGAGATCGAGAGAGAGTTGAGTTGACATATGATATACCTTTAGAGTAAGTTGACTTGTACGACGTTGATGATTGCCTGACACAAAGAGGCGCCCCAGACTGCGGACAGACCGGGCACGGCGGTTGCTGCGCACGATTGCCAGCCCACGACCCCGCGACAAGTGGGGAGCGAGTGCGCCGGGGTGCCCGGAAGACATACATAGGTTGGGATGCCCATAGAAGCGGCTGCGAAAATGGATAACCACGTACCGCTGTGAATGAAATTTGGAGACGCGGGAAATGCAATTAGCGTGTTGCAGCCTCGGACAAGTGCGAGTGAGCGCGCGCGCAGTGCTGCCGATGCGCGGGACTCGGCTTGGAATTGGGTGAGGTGCACGCCTACGCGCTGCTGCATGTAGCGGATAACTGCCGCATCGAGGCCAGTGGGGCAACAACCGACGGCGATAGTTTGGCCGGTGCCAATGCCGCCCAGAATGGCGTTGAGTGCGCTTGCCTGTGCGGATGTGAGGTTGTGGCGGGTGCCGCTGAGACCGTAGACCATTAAAGACCCCCTGTGACTGGCTTGATGGTGAGACCCTGCAGGGTTGCGCCTGCCTGAAGGGTGGAATATGGGATGGTGAAGAATGCCTGACCGGTGCAGAGCGTGATTGACCCCAGCGCCCATGTGCCGTGGCCGACGTGGGCCAGTGTGTGCCGCTTGCCGGTGCCCGCCTGAATGACAACAAACCGTTGCCCTGCTTGACAAAAGAGCATTATTGACCCCTTGGGAAGGTGACGAAGATGCGGCCCTGCCCTGAGTTTGCCAGTGCGAACCGGTAGGACCGCTGAAATGTGATGATACCAGCTTGGGACCGGACGACACCCCCGCGCCGGGTGATTGACTGCTGCCGGGCTGCCGATACGAGGGGAAGCCAGAGCCGCCAAGGTACGCCGATGCTGCGGAGTGCGCGGGCGGTGCCTGCTGTGCTGGGTGTTGTGAATTGGGATACTACCATGATGCACCGCCGGGAGTGGGGATAGAGATTGAGAGACCAAACCAACCGGGAAGCATTGCGGGGATGACTGATACTGCGAACCGTGCGCCGCGCGTGATGTGCAGGCGGATGCCCGACCTGCCCGCGCTGCCCATGGTTGGGATAAGACACCAATGGTGCCCGATGATGCCCGCCTGCAGGTAGGCTTGGACTGCGCGCTTGACTGCTGGATGCTGAAGCGCCCGATACGTTTCCGGGACTTGCGCCGTTGCTGCCGCTACTACTGCCGCTGATGCTGCCGTGATCGTTTCACGTGAAACACTGCTGGTTGACACTGGCTACCCCCTGGAAAGTTGTTGACTTGTGAGCCGCGACCCGCGACCCGCGACTGATAAGCGGAGCAATACAGCCGGGCTTGTGGCTGGCGCAATGGCGTGCCTGGCGGCTCTGCGCCGGGACACGGGTGGAGCGGTTTATTTTGGGGGGACCGCTGACGGTGCGATGAGTGGGAACGGACGCCGCCCGAGTGTAATCACGAGTGGACGGCTGCCGTGGGAACGAGTTGACACCGCGGCGGGGGAGCCGAAAAAAAGTGCGGAACCTTCGACCGAGGGGTGCCGTGTACTCACGGTGCCCCGACCGAGAACCGTTGCGCCAGACGCGAGGCCGGCGTAAATTACCCCAAAAGGCGCGGGCTTACAAGATGAGCCCCTGGGGGTGTGGGGGATCCGGCTTCGGTCCCCTTCCATATATTGTATGTGGAATTGGTTTGACGGAGGCCCTGGGGCCGGTGGGTGGGTGGGCGGGGATCAGTGTCGTGCCGAATGCTGCCGCAGTGCCTGCGCCTGCCGTGGAGTGCCGTAGTGCCGAAGGACACGGAGGACACCGCACGGCTGGACGCGGGACACGACGGCCGACATGAGGCGCCCTTCCGCATATTGTATGTGGAATTGGTTTGACGGAGGCCCTGGGGCCGGTGGGTGGGTGGGCGGGGATCAGTGTCGTGCCGAATGCTGCCGCAGTGCCTGCGCCTGCCGTGGAGTGCCGTAGTGCCGAAGGACA
>Ga0315284_10011210_pt1 | contig 12788 bp, 7 predicted proteins | sample YL17G09_16_MG_FD_203696 | JGI IMG/M metagenome (GOLD analysis project Ga0315284, IMG submission 203696) | Sediment microbial communities from Yellowstone Lake, YNP, Wyoming, USA - YL17G09_16 | ecosystem: Environmental > Aquatic > Freshwater > Lake > Sediment | place: USA: Wyoming | collected... | reverse complement strand
CCCTTGGCAGGCTGGGCACTGACCGATCGGGATGCTTCCTGCACAAGGTCACCGAGCCACTCCATGGGCTCAGCCCATACGATCGGCGATGCCTCGACAAACTGCGGAGTAATCTTTGCACGGCCCCATAGCGCTCAGCGATCCACTTCACCCATGACGATGTCGATGGAGCCGACGATGGCGGGGACGTCGGCGAAGGGGATGTTTCGGCAGAGTTCGGGAATGACGGCGAGGTTGACGAAGCTGGGGCCGCGGACTTTGACGCGGTAGGGGATGACGCCGCCCTGGGATTCGATGAAGAAGCCGAGGTGGCCGCGGGGGTTTTCGTATTCGCAATAGACTTCGCCGACGGGGACCTTCATGCTGCGGGGGAGCTTGGCGCGGAAGGGGCCGGCGGGCATCTGCTGAATGCACTGCCGCACGATGCGGCAGCACTGTTTCATCTCCTGCATCTTGACCCAGTAGCGGTCCCAGCAGTCGCCGACGGTTCCCTTGAGGCCCTGGCCGACGCAGATTTCGAAGTCGAGGTTGGGGTAGATGGAGTAGGGGCGCGTGCGGCGGAAGTCCAGGGGGAGGCCGGAGCCGCGGATCATCGGGCCGGAGCAGGCGTAGGCGATGGCCAGCTCTTGGGAGAGGACGCCGACGTTGGCGGTGCGTTTGATGAAGATATGGTTGAAGCTGAGGAGGTCGTTGTACTCGTCGATCTTGGGCTCGAAGTAATCGAGGAACTCGGTGAGCTTTTCGAGGAACTGCGGGGGGAGGTCGTAGGTGACGCCGCCGATGTTGATGTAGGAGTAGGTGAGGCGGGCGCCGCAGAGCTGTTCGAAGAGGTCGAGGATGTATTCGCGATCGCGGAAGGCGTAGAGGAAGGGCGTGAAGGCGCCGAGGTCCATGCCGTAGCTGCCGAGGGAGACGAGGTGGGAGGCGATGCGGTTGAGCTCGGAGGCGATGACGCGGATGTACTCGGCGCGGAGGGGGACTTCGATGTCGGCGAGCTTTTCGACGGCCATGGCCCAGGCGTGGTTGTTGTTCATGGCCGAGACATAGTCAAGGCGGTCGGAGTAGCCGACGTACTGGACATAGGGGAGGTTTTCGCCGATTTTTTCTTTGCAGCGGTGGAGGTAGCCGATGTGGGGGACGGCGTCGAGGACCATTTCGCCGTCGGTGTGGAGGACGATGCGGAGGACGCCGTGTGTGGAGGGGTGTTGGGGGCCCATGTTGATGAGCATTTCCTCCGAGAGGACGTCGACGTCGTCGTCGAGGGAGCCGGGGAGGAGGTTATAGGCGAGGTTTTTCGTGTCGGCGGTGGTCATGGGCAGATGCTCCACATTGCAGCGGGGATTCTAGGGCCGGAGGGGGGAAATGGCCAGACGGGGGCGGACCTGCGGTCGCGCGCCGTTACGCGGGGCGCGCCCAACTGCCGGGAGGACCAAGGTGGCGAAGGGCGGGGGGCGTTGTGGAGGGGTTTTTTTGGTTGATTTTGGGGGCGGCGTGTGGTCTGCTGGAGGCGGGTAGAACAGGGGCAGCGGGATATGGCTGAGTCATCAAGGTCAGAGACGGCGGTAGCGGTGGAGACGGCAAAGCCGAAACCCAAGCGAAAGCGGAAGGCCAGCGGGGGGACGAAGCCGCGCAAGCTGCCGCCTTACAATGTGGTGTTGCTGAATGATGACGATCACACGTATGCGTACGTGATCGAGATGCTGGGGGCGTTGTTCGGGTATGGGAAGACGAAGGGGTATCTGCTGGCCGACGAGGTAGACCGGAAGGGGCGGGTGATCGTGCTGACGACGACCAAGGAGCATGCGGAGTTGAAACGTGACCAGATCCATGCGTATGGACCGGACAAGCGGATCGAGCGGTGCCGGGGTTCGATGTCGGCGGTGATCGAGCCGGCGGAGGGGTAGCGGTCTGCATGGCGATCTGGGCCTGTGCGCAAACCAATCGGCATCGGGACTGTCTATAATGCAAGGGTGATGCGGCTTTGGGACATGGGGCGTGTTCCGCCAGCGAGGCATGGACCATGAGAAGCTGGATTTTCGCGGTTGCGGCGTTGGTGGTGCTGCCGGCGTGGGGCGATGTGGTTCGGCTGCAGGACGGGACCACGCTCGATGGGACGCTGAAGCGAGAGTCGGGGGGGTGGGCGGTGACGGACAAGACGGGGAAGACGACGCACATCACCGATGACAAAGTCGATTCCATCGAGAAGACTGGCAGCGCGACTGCGGCGGATGCCAGCGAGAGCAAGCTGAACGTTGTACGGCGATCGGTGGAGAATCTGACGGACATATCGCAGATCATTGATCGTTATACCAAGTTCATCGAGCAGAACCGGAACACGCCGGCGGCTGCGACGGCGCAGAGGGAATTGGAGGTGTGGCAGGACCGGCAAAGCAAGGGGCTGGTGAAGGTGGGGGGCGCGTGGGTGACGCCGGCCGAGCAGGGCGAGCTTCTGGGGAAGACGGCGGCGGTCGTGCAGGAGGTGCGCGGGCTGATCAGGGACGCGCGGTGGAAAGAAGCCGATGCCGCGGCGGGGAGACTGCTGGCGGGCGATGCGAACAGCGCGACGGGGCTGTACCTTCGCGGAGTCATCGCCTGCAAGCAGGAGCAACTGGGTGTGGCCAGGAAGTCGTTTGAGCGTGTGCGCGAGCTGATGGCGGATCATGGGCCGACGCTGAACAACCTGGGCGTGATTGCCTGGCGGCAGAAACAGCCGGGCATGGCGCTGGCGATGTACGATTTTGCCATGGTGGCGACTCCGCGGAACCGGCGGATTCTGGACAACGTGGCCGAGGCGTTGGGGGCCGTAGGCGACTCCGAGAAGAACTCCACGGTCGGCAAGAAGGTGATCCGGCATTTTCAGGAGCAGGATGTCGAGTTGGCCAAGCAGTTGGCGCAGGAGGGGCTGACGCGGTTTGGCGCGACGTACCTGACGAAAGAGCAGGCGGCCGAGGTCAAGAAGGTGCAGGCGAAGATCGATCTGCTGGTGCAGGACGAGGAGAAGGTGGTTGCGCGGCTTCAGGAGATCGAGCGGCAGGTCAGCGCGAACAACGAAACGCTAAGGCGGATCGACCGGGACTCCAACGTGGTCGATCCGGGGACGGGGCAGGTTGTTCGCCTTCGCCGCCCGAGCATCTACTACGACATCAAGCGAGATAACGACCGGCTGGACCAGGAGGCCGTCGCGCTGGACGCGAGGCGGAGGACGTACGACGACCGAAAGCGTGCGGTGTGGGCGGAGTCGCCCGTCAAGCCCTTCACGGGGGTGCATCGGATCATCGAGGCGGAGGGGACGCCGCTCGTGGCGACGAACGTGGGGGCGAGCACGCAGCCGGCCACGCGGCCCAGCGGGGGGTAGGTAGTCCAGGGCGTGCGCAGGTCTCCGGGAGGACATCAGGGCCCCAAGGTTTTCTGGTGGGACGAAGGGGGCGGACCTGCGGTCGCGCCGCGACGCGGGCACAAAGGGGAGTTGCGATCGGGGGGCGCGGGCGATATTCTACCCCGTCCGGTCCCGGAAACACGGCTGCCACGCGGGTTCCACTGAGTTGTTTCACGACGGTTGGCGCCACGTCTGCTGTGTCTGAGCCTCTGGTGCGTTCGTCTCTCCAGCCACAGACAGAACGGCGCCGAGCCTTGTTTGCAGTATGGTCAGCACCTAGAGTGAAAGATGAATCTATGAGTACGTTGACACCCAGCGATCGTGCCCAGAGCGCAACAGCGGCCGCGAAGACCAAGCCTGTGACGAACCTGTCGTCTGTGACCATCCGTTTCGCCGGTGACTCGGGCGACGGGATGCAACTGGCGGGGACGCAGTTCGGGGACACATCGGCGCTGCTGGGCAATGACATCAGCACGTTCCCCGACTACCCCGCCGAGATCCGCGCCCCTGCGGGCACGGTTGCCGGCGTCTCCGGGTTCCAGCTCCAGTTTTCGAGCGTGGACATTTACACCCCAGGGGATGAGGTGGATGCGCTGGTCGCAATGAACCCGGCGTCGCTGAAGGCGAATCTCCGATTCGTGAAAAAGGGCGGGATCATCATCGTCAATGATGATACGTTCGTCGAGCATGAGCTGAAGAAGGCGGAGTATGCGGAAAACCCCCTGAACAGCACCGCGCTGGCCGGATACCACGTGATCAGGGTGCCGGTGAACAGGCTGAACACGCTTGCTGTCCAGGAGACGGGGCTGGGGGCGAAACAGGCCGACCGCTGCAAGAACTTTTTCGCGTTGGGGCTGGCGTATTGGTTGTTCGGGCGCCCGCTGGAGACGACGCTGGCCTATATCGAGGGGAAATTCGCGGCCAAGGCGCCAGCGGTGGCGCAGGCCAACGCGTTGGCCCTGAAGGCGGGGTACAACTTTGGCGAGACGAGCGAGCTTTTTGACCATCAGTATGTGGTGGCCAAGGCGCGGCTGGCGCCGGGGACGTACCGCAAGGTCACCGGGAACGAAGCGGTGGCGCTGGGGATGGTGACGGCGGCGAAGCTTGCGGGGAAGAACCTTTTCTATGGCACCTACCCGATCACACCGGCCAGCGACATCCTGCACGCGCTGTCGGAGTGGAAGAACTGCGGCGTGGTGACGTTCCAGGCGGAGGACGAGATTGCCGCGATGGGGGCGGCGATCGGCGCGGCGTTCGGGGGCGCCATGGCGTGTACGGGGACGAGCGGGCCGGGTATGGCGTTGAAGACCGAGGGGATCGGGCTGGCGGTGATCGCGGAGCTTCCGGTGGTGATTGTGAACGTTCAGCGGGGCGGGCCGAGCACGGGGCTGCCGACCAAGACGGAGCAAGCGGACCTGTGGCAGGCGGTCCTGGGGCGGAACGGGGAGTGCCCTCTTCCGGTGATCGCGGCGGTATCTCCGTCGGATTGTTTTGCCGCGACCATCGAGGCGTTTCGCATCGCGGTGCGATACATGACGCCGGTCATCGTTCTGACGGACGGGTATGTCGGGAACAGCGCTGAGCCGTGGATGATTCCGGATGTTTCGGAGATGGAGCCGATCAAGGTTGAGCATCCGACGCAGCCGAACGATCCGAAGGGCTTCATGCCTTACAAACGCAACGAGGAAGGCGCGCGGCCTTGGGCGATCCCCGGGACGCCGGGCCTGGAACATCGCATTGGCGGGCTTGAGAAGGCGGACGTGGTCGGGACGGTCAGTTACGACCCCGCGAATCATGATCGGATGATCAATCTGCGAGCGGAGAAGATCGCGGGCGTGCAGGCGGCCGGGGCGGAGTATCTCTGGACCGGGCCGGACACCGGGGACCTGCTGCTGGTCGGGTGGGGCGGAACGTACGGGCATATCAAGGAGGCCGCGCTGGAACTGCAACGCCTGGGACTGTCCGTCTCCGCCTGTCAGATCCGGTATCTGAATCCGATGCCCGACGTGATCGGCCAGAAGCTGCGTGCATTCAAGCGGGTGCTGGTGTGCGAGATCAACCTGGGTCAACTGCGATACATCCTGCGTGCGAACTACCTGATCGACGTGAAGGGCTTCAACAAGGTTCGCGGGCAGCCGCTGGTGGCGCACGAGATTGTCGAGGCGGCGCGGGCGGCCATGGGAAGATAGGATTGCCAGGCCGGGTTCGCAGGGCCGGGCGTGCGGGGGATGAGATCGACAAAGTGAGCGAGATTGGGAGTTGTGATATGAGCGTTGCTCCTACGCAGGTTGTCGGCGGTTTGAAAGCCACGGATTTCGCCAGCAGCGCGGAAGTGCGCTGGTGCCCTGGGTGCGGGGACTACTCGATCCTCGCGATCATGAAGAAGACGCTGGCGAAGGTTGGCGCCGACCGCAGCAAGACGGTGTTTGTGTCGGGCATCGGGTGTTCCAGCCGGTTTCCGTATTACATGGCGACGTACGGGTTTCACTCGATCCACGGTCGGGCGCCGACGTTGGCGACCGGGCTGAAGCTTGCCAGGCCCGACCTGGACGTATGGGTGATCACCGGCGACGGGGACGGGCTGTCAATCGGGGGGAATCACCTGATCCACGCGTTGCGGCGGAACGTGGATCTGAAGATCATCCTGTTCAACAACCGGATATACGGGTTGACCAAGGGGCAATACTCGCCGACGAGCGTGTTCGACCAGCGGACGAAGTCGAGCCCATTCGGGGTGCCGGACTATCCTGTGCAGCCGGTCAGCCTGGCGCTGGGCGCGGGCGCGACGTTTGTGGCCCGGACGGTGGACATCGATCTGCGGCATCTGGAGTACGTTTTGGAGCGCGCCGCCAGGCACGTGGGCAGCGCTTTGGTGGAGGTGTACCAGAACTGCGTCATCTTCAATGACGGGGCGTACAGCTACGTCAGCAACAAGGAAGTGAAGGCGGAGAACATGGTGTATATCGAGCACGGCAAGCCGCTGATCTACGGCAAGGCCGCCGACAAGGGAATCCGCGTCAAGGAGTGCAAGCCCGAGGCGGTGAGCCTGAAGGATGTGAAGGCCGAGGAGCTGTTGGTGCATGACGAGAAGGCGGCGGACGCCAGCGCGGCGTTCATGCTCGGCCAGATGAGACATCCGGAGTTGCCCGAGGCGATGGGCGTGTTCAGGGCTGTGGAGATGCCGACGTACTCGGACCTGGTGTGGCAGCAGATCAAGCAAGCCAAGGCCAAGCAGGGCGAGGGGGACGTGCAGAAGCTGCTGGCGGGGACGGAGACGTGGAAGGTGGAGTAACGGGGGGTTGAGGGGCGGGGATTCTGACGGAGTGAAGGGGGCGGACCTTCGGTGGCGCCGCTAGGCCGCACGCGTCTGGAGTTCCGGGAGAACCAAGGCGCCGAAAGCTCGCTGCACCAAGCACTTACCCCTTTCCGGGAGCATGGGCACGCGCATCACCGCGGTTCACGCGGAATTTCGTTGAAGGCCAGTGGTCATGACGTATCATGGAAGTGTGGCGTAAGCGTGGCGGTGCGCGGTGGGAAGAGGGCAGCAACAATGAACAGCAGCATGGTTGAAGGATTTGAGGAGAGGGTTTTGCTGTCGGGGCCGTCGGAGGAGGCGGCGTTGCTGGCGGCGGGGGAGGCGGCGCCGACGGGGCAAACGCCGATGACGATGAGCAAGGCGGTGCAGCCGATGGAGGCGGCGTTGCTGGCGACCGCGGACGCGGTGGCAGAGGCGGCCAACGAGCCGATCGGGGAGGCGAAGGGGTTGTTTCCGGGGCGTGTGGGGTGGGTGTATGACCCCGCGGCCGCGAAGTGGAACGGGACGAGCGGGCATTGGTGGGATGACGCGGCGACGAGCCAGGCGGCGGTGGACAGCATGATGTCGCGCGGGCTGCGGTCGATCACGGGAGCGGCGAGCGACGCCGGGGCATGGGATGCGCTCTTCAGGTCGTTCAACCGGACGCATGGTCGGCCAGACGCGGGGTATGCGGCGGGGGAGAAGATCGCGGTGAAGATCAATCTGAACAATACAAACGGGTATACGGATGGGGACAATCAGCTTGACGCCTCGCCACACACCGTGCTGTCGATGGTGAGGCAGTTGGTGAACGTGGCGGGAGTGCCGCAGAACATGATCACGCTGTACGACGCGGTGAGGCCGGTCCCGGACCGGATCTACACGAAGGTGAAGGCGGAATTCCCGAACGTGATCTTCGTGGACAACACGGGGACGGGGGGGCGTGTGAAGAACACGTGGCAGACGAATGCGATCACATATTCGGTGAGCAACGGGTGCGGGCGGAACATACCGACGGCGGTGAAGCAGGCGACCTATCTGATCAACATGGCGCTGTTGAAGGGGCACAACACGGCCGGGGTGACGCTGACGGCGAAGAACCACTACGGGAGCATCGACAACCGGGAGCACACGTACATCCAGTCGGCGAACCAGCCGATGGGGACGTACAGCCCGTTTGTGGACCTGGTGGGGCACAAGGATCTGGGGGGCAAGACGATGCTGTTCATGATCGATGCGTTGTACGGGACGAACGATGTGGGGAGCACGCCGAGGAAGTGGGCGCTGGCGCCGTTCAACAACCGGTGGACGTCGAGCTTTTTCATGTCGCAGGACCCGGTGGCGATTGATTCGGTGGCGGTGGATTTTCTGCTGACCGAGTTTGGCGCGTCCCAGGGATTCATGAAGAACAGCGACAACTATCTTCACGAGGGTGCGCTGGCGAATGCGCCGGCGTCGGGGACGTTTTATAAGCCGAACGGGGACGGGAAGCGGCTGGGGAGCCTTGGGGTCCACGAGCATTGGAACGACAAGACGAAGAAGCAGTATTCGCGGAACCTGGGGACGGGCAGCGGGATTGAGCTGTTTACGCCGAAGGAGCCGAGCATTGTGGGGCCGGCGTTTTTGCCGGAGGGTGCTGAGCATGAGGGGTATCCGGCGCAGACGTTCACGGCGGACGGGTCCGGGCCGATCGAGTGGAGCGTAGCGTCGGGGGAGCTTCCGCCGGGGATGAGACTGGACAGCGCGACGGGGGTTTACAGCGGGACGCCGACGGCGGGGGGGATTTTCACGTTCATTGTGATCGCCAAGAACAATCTGGGGAGCAGCAGCAGGACGTTCACGCACAGGGTTGCGCCGGATGCGGTGACGCCGACGATTCAGACGGGGGATGATGCGGACGACGTGGTGGTCGAGCGCGACGACGAGTCCGGGCAGCTTCGGGTATCGGTGAACGGATCGGCGATCTACCTGCTGGGGTTTGAAGCGATCGAGAGGCTGACGATCAGGACGGGGGGCGGGGATGATCGGCTGAGAGTGATGTGCATGGATCGCAGCCCGGTGCCGCCGGGGGGGATCGAGGTGGATGGGGGCAGCGGCAGCGATTCGGTGGAGGCGATTGGGTTCTTGCCGAGGGCGAAGCTGGAGGTGGGTCGCGAGCAGATTCAGATTGACCAGTGGCGAATCGGGTGCGCCGGCGTCGAGGATGCGTCGATGGCGTTGCCCGGTTCAACGGAGCTGTCTTCGCTGAACATCGACGGCGGGCGGATGGTGATGGCCGGGCAGGACATGACGCTGCAGACGCAGTCGCTGAGCATCAGCGGCGAGGGCGAACTGGCTCTGGGTGACAATGTGCTGGTGTTGATGAGCAGCCCGGAGCGGATGGAGGCGGACGAGGCCAATGTATTCAACTGGGTCGGGCAGGGCCGACGAGGGTCGCACAAGGGGCTGAGCTGCGAGGTGGCCGAGACCACGCCGTACACGGGGCTTGGGATGTCGGTAGACAGAAGCGGCAGCGCGATCGTGGTGAAGTACAGTTACGAAGGCGACATGAACCTGGATGGGGTGGTGAACGCGGATGACTACTTCCTGATCGACCGGGGATTCATCACGCAGAAGGGGGGGTATGCGAACGGAGACCTGAATTACGATGGTGTGGTGAATGCGGACGATTACCACCTGATCGACAGCGCGTTTCTCGGGCAGAGTGGGCCATTGGGCGTGGGGGAGGCGCTGGTTGAGGAAGCGCCGGCCGCGATGAGCGTAAAGGGATCGCAGAGCGGGACCAAGCGGCCGGAGGAAGATGAGGTTTTCGCGTGAACAGATGATGCGTGGTTCGGCTGTGGACGAGCGGGGCGTGGGGTTGGTTGGCGCGGGGGTGAGGGGCGATTAACATCCGTCGCCCATGGAGAACGGAGCTGATCTTTCGTCGCCGGGAGTGCGTGAGGCGGAGCGTGCGCCGCCGTTTCCCTGGAAGATGAAGGAGTGGCTGGGGAGGCATCGGGAAGCGGCAGTGTTGGTTGCTCCGATGGCGGTGTATGTGCCGCTGGCGATCATCCTGGGGATCCGGCATAAGGAGAATCTGCTCGGGGACGCGGTCTGCTACGTGCGGCGGGCGCTGTATCTGTCGCAGGGCGAGTTCTATTACTCGATATCGGGGTACTGGAGCCCGCTGATTTCCTGGTGCATGACGCCGCTGGTGTACTTCGGGATGGATGGGCTGTATGCGGCGAGGGTGGTGCTGTGCGTGTGGGGCGCGCTGTTCATCGTGGTGGCGGGGTTTCTGCTGCGTGCGATGACGACGTGGGACGCATGGTGGAGGCTGGGGGTGATGGTGGTGGTGGCGCTGGGGACGGCGTCAGTGGCGGCGGGGCATGTGACGCCGGATATTCTCATGGCAACGGGGCTGGTAGCGTACCTTGCGGCGATCATGAGCGCGGATTTGATGGAGCGGCGAGGAGCGCAGTGGCTGGTGGGAGTGTTGGGAGGCGTGGCATATCTGGGGAAGGCGTATGCGTTGCCGTTTGTGGTGGTGCATCTGCCGGTGACGCTGGCGTTGCGGGGGTGGGTGATGTGGCGAGGGGGCAACGGACCCACGGCGGAGGCGCGGGCGTTTGGGGCGGTGTGTCGGCGGGTGTTCAACGCGTACGGGATGGCGATGCTGGGGTTGGCGGTGACGGCCGGGGTGTGGGTTGGGGTGCTGTCATGGCGGTATGGGCGGTTCACGTTCAGCACGGCGGGCGCGCGGGCGCACGCGGTGGTGGGGCCGTACAGGCCGGCGCGTGAGATACCCGTGCTGACGCCGCCGGAGGGGCCTTACCTGGTGGGGTGGGAGAATCCGGAGACGCTACGGTACAAGTTCTGGTCGCCGTTCGAGAATCGCCGATGCTTCAACCGCCAGTTGTATGTGATCGGGAAGAATGCGCGGGAGATGAGGCAGACGATCGGGGGGCTGGCGTTTGGGTATCTGGCGTGGGTGGGGATTGCGCTGTGCCCGCTGGCGTTGTTCGGGCTGGTGGGGCGTGGGCAGCGGTGGAAGGTGCTCTGGCTGGTGGGGACGATGGCGGTGTACTGTTCGGGGTTTGTGCCGGTGTTTTACTCGCCGAGGTATATCGTGGATGTGATGTTTGTGCTGACACTGGTGCTGTGCATGGCGTTGGCCATGGGCTTTGGGGGGAGCAGGTTAGGCGAAGCGCGGGCGGTGGCGGCGTGCGTGGTGCTGGCGCTGTTTGCGGCGGGGGGCATCCGGCAGATGGTGGTGATGTTCAACACGAGCCGGCCGGGGGTCTATCGGCAGCTTGCTCAGGAGATCCGGCGGATGGGGCTGAAGGGGCCGATGGTGAGCACGGACCTGTACAAGGGGTATTGTCTCTCGCTGCAGTTGGGGGAGAAGATGCTGTGGTTTCCGCCGGGGACGGATGCGGATCTGGCGGAGCAGAGGATTCGTGAGCACAAGGCGGGTGTGATGGTGGTGTGGCGCGAGCGGAAGGGACAGGTGGGGATGGTGAATGAAGCGGCGAAGGTGGCGGAGCATCTGCAGTGGAAGCGGGTGCTGGCTTGGAAACGAGGGGGGGTGGAGGTTCTTGCGCCGGCGACGCAGCCGGCTCGTTGAGCGAAGGATTGAGGGGGATGGCATCAGCATTGGCGGACTGTGGAAAACAGCGGTGACTTGCCGGTGTGCGAGGCGCAGGCGACCGGGGGATTGCACGCGAGGGGCCCAGCGCGGCCGTGGGTGGCTCGTATCACGTGGTTGTGGCGGAGATTCGCATGGGTGCTGGTGTTCGGGGCGCCGCTGTACGTGTATGCGAGGATCGCGATTCCGCTGGTGGCTCACCGCAGCGAGACGTTGCGGCCGGATGCGCTGTGTTACGTGCGCAGGGCGCTGTACCTGAGCCAGGGAGATTTCTATCACTCGATCTCGGGGTACTGGGGCCCGCTGATCTCATGGTGCATGGCGCCCCTGATGGGGTGGGGCGTGGACGGGGCACACGCGGCGTGGGGGGTGCTGTGCGCGTGGGGGGCGCTGCTGGTCGTGGCGATAGGGTGGTTGCTGTATACGTGCACCTCGCTGAATCCCGTATGGAAACTGGCTGTGATGATCGTGGCGGCGTTGGCGGCGTGCCCGCCAGCGGCGGCGGCCATTGCGCCGGACCTGATCCTGTCGGCGTGCGTGATCGCGTATCTGGCGGCGGTGATGAGGCCGACACTGATCGAGCGGCGGGGGTCACAGTTGCTGGCGGGCGCGCTGGGGGGGGTGGCCTATCTGGCGAAGGCGTATGCGATGCCGTTCGTGGTGGTGCATCTGCCGCTGACGCTGGCGATGCGAGGGTTTGTGATGTGGCGAGGGGGAACGGGATCTACGGCGGGGCCGCGGGCGTTTGGGGCGGTGGGTCGGCGGGTGTTGGGCGCGTATGGGATGGCGATGTTGGGGTTGGCGTTGACGGCCGGGCCGTGGATCGGGGTATTGAGCTGGCGCTATGGCGGGTTGACGATCAGCACAACGGCCTCGCGAGCGCACGCGGTGGTGGGGCCGGGAGGCGGGCATCCGCTGCCGGCGTTCTACGTGGCGGAGGACCCGTATATATGGGTGTGGGAGAATCCGGAGGACCTGCCGTACAAGTTCTGGTCGCCGCTGGCGAGCCGGGAGAACTTCAGGCACCAGATGCGGGTGGTGCGGGCGAACGCGGCGGAGATCGGCGCCGCGATCAGCGACTTCGCGTGGGGGTATGCGGCATGGGTGGGCTTGGGGTTGGGGCTGCTGCTGGCGCTGGGGCTTGGCGAGCGAGGGGAGAGGTGGAAGAGCTGGTGGCTGCTGGCGACGCTGGGAATCTACTGCGGCGGGTTTCTGCCCGTGTTCTTCACGTCGCGGTACATCTGGTCGGTGGGAATCGGGCTGACACTGGTGCTGGGGATGAAGGGGGCGCTGGAGACGCGGGCGGCGAAGGGGAGCGGCCTGCGCGCGTGGGTGTTCCGCGCTGTCGGTTGGTTGCTTGCGGGGGGGATATTGGCCGGGTATTGGGGGAGGGCAAATCAGGAGATCCGCGAACTGGCCGGCACGCAGAGGACAGGGGTGTATCGTCAGGTGGCGGGGGTGATCACGAAGCAGAAGCTCAAGGGGCC
>Ga0315284_10011208_pt1 | contig 12790 bp, 27 predicted proteins | sample YL17G09_16_MG_FD_203696 | JGI IMG/M metagenome (GOLD analysis project Ga0315284, IMG submission 203696) | Sediment microbial communities from Yellowstone Lake, YNP, Wyoming, USA - YL17G09_16 | ecosystem: Environmental > Aquatic > Freshwater > Lake > Sediment | place: USA: Wyoming | collected... | reverse complement strand
CTGGCCACGAGCATGGTCCCGTCCGAACAGCTGTTCGGCGAGTTCGTGGTGGTAAGCATGACGCTGAGCGACATCAGGTACAAGGGAACCTACGACGTATCGTTCGACGACGCAAACCTCCCGGTGGTAATGGGAGCGAACATAATATCGATCGAAGACGCGAACCAATAGCAATAACCTTAAAACGAAAGCATATGACGGACACAACTCAAAAGCAAGTGACGCCTTGCGAAATGATGCCGGAGGTCAACAAGATGATCATGGAACACGGGACGGAACACACCCTAAAGGTGTTCCAGGAAATGCGCGACAAAGAGCAAGACCCCATACAGAGGGCCGGCCTCACTCAACTCGTCGGCCACATCGAAAGCATGAAGGCGATGTCAACACTCAAATTCTAATGGGAGAACTCTCAAACAAGGAAAGCAAACACTTTAAGTCGAAGGCCGACAGAGACCTGTGGCTAAAGCTGTGCGCGGAATACCAGATCGAGTGGGAGAAAGGTCTCACTTACTTCGACAAGACCAGCGGCAAACACCTCCCCACCCTACAGGCCCGGAACCCCAGGGGAATGGAAGAGGCCCTGCGAATCGCCCGAAACCAATTGAACTACGACATGGACCACCCCGAGGAATACGACGGGGGACTGAGGGTGACACTTGAGGAATTCCTGACCATGACCGCGCAAGAGATCGCCGATAAGACACGAAGACACTTCAAATCATACTGGGTACCCAAATTCGAAAGATAACGAAAGACCAATAGTAATAACCTTTAAAACGAACAAACATGAAAACACAGACACGCTACGCGAAAGAATTAATCAAGAGAGCGCTCTACGTCAACAGGGCCGGCAAACCAAACCCCGAACTCATCATGGCGCCGGGATCCGAGGAACTCGCACGCCTAACCGAACAGGCCGAGCTCAACGGCGAGAAGGCGATCAACGACCTGGACCGACAGACGCTCACGCTCAAAGACACGGTAACGGCTAAGCGCAACATGATCACCGACTACCTGCGAATATACCCCGTGCCGTTCAACGACATCTGCTCCAGCGAGAGGATCGTAAGGCAATGCGAGGAGGACCTGCAGGTTCTCGCGAAACTCAGAGCCGAACTCACCAGCACGGAATAAAACAAGTCGCACATTAATGGACGGCCACGCACGACAGCGCGGCCGTTTTTTTTCATCGCGCCGGCGCAAACCCGATGCGACCCGACGGCATACAACCCGATATGATACGCACGTCCAACTTCAAGACCGCCGGAGAATCCCCGGAATCCATATCGATAGCCAGGTGGCCGCCCAAGTCGTACAAGGGACCCGAGTTCCCGTACCTCTTCCCGCCAGCGGAAATCATAACCTCGCACAAGAAGAGATTCATAGGGGACGAGGAGTACGAGAGGAGGTACCGCGAACAGGTGCTCGACAGACTCGACCCGCAAAACATAATAGGGATGCTAGAGGGAAAGACCCTGCTCTGCTGGTGCCCGACCGGACAGTTCTGCCACAGGGCCATCGTCGCCCAATGGATAAGGGAGAACGGCGGGGAGTGCGAGGAACTCACACACCAAGAGACATGAAACTAACACACATAACATAAGCCATGACCAATAAAGAATTGAAGACACTATACTCGGACCACGGACGCGAGACCAACCTCGGCATCGCATACGAACCCGACTACTACAACAGGAGATGCTTCTACAAGGCGGGAGACAAAGTCGCCGTGCTCGAAGACTACCACGACGACAGGAAGACGGCCTGCGTGGAATGCGAGGTCACCAAACTGTGCGAGCCGTTCATGATAATGGGAAGCGGCGGCCACGTGTACTACAGGAGACTGCACCACGAAACCATGATGCTCAGGTTCCCCGACGGCCGCACCAAGAACTACAGCCCGCAATACGTCGGAGTGGTGGGCAAGCTGACGACCCTCGACGAGTACATCAGATTCATGACCGGCAAAGACCTAAAGAAATAAGACCCATGAAACTGACAATGGAACTCGTCCCGGCCAAAGCGTGGAACACCAACCTAAGAAGCATGCTCAGCAAGGACGACTGGGACACGATCAGGAACATATGCTACAGGAACGCAAACTTCCGATGCGAGATATGCGGCGGATCCAACGACTACCCAAAGGTCCCGTGGAGGGTCGAGTGCCACGAGGTGTGGAGATTCGACCCAGACAACCTCACACAGACACTCGCCGGACTCGCGTCACTCTGCACGGCATGCCACAGGGTAAAGCACGCCGGACTCTGGGCCACGCGCGGATACGCCCCGCAGATCCTGGCCCAACTGATGAGGGTCAACGGCATGACCAAGGAAGACGCCAAGGAATACATGCTCACGGAATACAAGAGGTACCAGGACACGCTCAGCCACCTCACATGGAACAAACCCGACCTGTCATTCATAGAGGACTACACGGCAGGAGTCGTCAGAGCCCCGAACCCGTAAGGATCGAACGGTCGCACCACGCGGCCGTTTTTCATTACATATAATCAAGGGATATAGGAACAAGGCCGCAAGGGATAGAACGCGAAGAACGCCACGGAAACGCACGTATAAAGCGTAACGCGGCCCGGTGACTCGCCAAGCATTTTTTCAGGACGAGCGTCTGAAATCCGCCGTGAAATCTACGTATGGAAAGTTCTCTTTTACGTAAATCATACGTATAACGATGTAACGCCGTTACGTCCATACACAGGAGCGCGAGCGCGTGCATGCGTATGCGGGGAATAAATAAGGAATATGGAGCTGAAGAAGGATTTATACTGGTTCGAGCACCGGCTGGCCGTGGTGGCCGAGGCCGTTCGGCGGCGCCTGGAGAACCCCGGGCTTCGGTTGCTGCATGACGGCCGGCACGTATGGCTTAGGGGAGAGGTATTGGACGGCCGCGAGGTGACTTGGGTGGAGAAGAGCTATACGGAGAACCGTAGGTTGTTCATGTGGGCGGCCAGTACGGGGTGGCTTGACGTTACCGAGGAGGGTTGGGATCTATCCTCGGCCGGCCGGGCGGAGTACTACGCGGCCTATCCGGACATGCCCATGCTCCTGGAGATCCGCGCTGCCATGTACGAGGCGGCCAGGAACGGGACGTTGCCGGCCGGGCCCCCGGAAGGGTTGTAGGTGACCGGTTCGGCCGAGGCCCATCTCCCCATTGCCGCATTGGCAGGCCTGGTTGAACCGTTCCCGGGAACCGTTCTATCTATAAGGTGCCGTTCTGGCGCCTTTAATTCAGGTCGAAAGAGACCTTAGTTCGATATCCTCGATTCCAGGGTGGTCAGTTCGGCTTTCAACCGGTCCCTCTTGTCGGCCATTGGTTTGGCGTGGCATGGGAGGGGGTCCCGGTACTGCTCTATGAAGGCGAGCTCTGCCTGGAGCCTTTGGCGTTTGGCCTCGAGTCTCCTTTGGATGTACCTTCTTATCATGGCTTGAATATGTTGACCAGTTCGGAGAGGTTGCAGTACACGTCTCCCCAGCCCGATGCGTGTCCCCTGGACCATGCGCACGACCACACACCCTCCCTGTACGGTTCGGGCACGGCCTTCATGTCGGCCAGGAACTCGAGGTATTCCCTCATGCATTCGTTGAGGTCCCTTTCCTTCTCGTTCCACGACTTCCTCTGGGCCACGATGGCCTTATCCAGGTTCTCCCATGTGGTTAGGGCCTGTTCGAAGGCGGCCACGTCCTTGCTGGTGAAGGAGTCTTTCCACACCGGCTTCCTGGACGAGTGCTGGGGGTACGGGCCGAGTTGCGAGTTCATCGCGAGTATGACCTTGTCGTACCGGTCGCCGAACTCGTCTATCCAGTTCTTGGTCTGTTGTCTCATGTCTTGGTTCCTCCTATGTTATATTGATCCTATGTGTTCGTGCAGGACGCACTCGTCCCACATGTTGTTGTCGAAGTAGATCTGGTTGGACAGCCTCATCGACGGGTCCATCCCGTACTGCAGGTCTGATTCGTTATCCAGCCATTCCTCCCTCACGAGCTTCCTCAGCTGGGCCTTGGATCGGGCCGCGAACAGCTGGGTCTGCAGGAACTCGTTGTTGTTCTGGTCGTCCAGGTACGTCACGGCGTACAGGCGGTTTCTCTTCTTCAGGGATCCCTTTACGTCGTTCAGTCTGACGTGTAGTTTCAGTTGCTTGTTCATCGCTTGGTTCCTCCTATTGGTTCGTTTGGTTCATTTCAGCCGTAGACCTGTTCGTCGAACAGTGCGTATTGTATTATGAGGTCGGCGTCGTTGGCGTCCAGGTTGGCCGGGTCTATGGTCCCGTTCTCCTCCACCTTGCCAGGTTCCATGCTTAGGTACTTGGACAGGCCCTTGAAGAACTTGTCCTTGGTGAGTTCCCACTTGGTGTCGGGTTCCTCCGCGTCGGATAGCTCCAGGATGCCGCCTTTGGATATGATGTCCGAGGCGTACATGTCGGCCGGGTTCCCCACGGGCCTTGCCTTGACCCTGGCTTTCCCGCACCAGTAGTTTATGCCACCCTCGAGGGCCGTCACCATTATGTCGTCAACGTCCTGGTCCGATACTGTGATGACCGTGGTCATCGTGATCTTGGTTTCCATGTTGGTTCCTCCTATCGGTTTAGGTCGTTCATTATGTTGGTCGCCAGTTTGGTCGCCAGTTCCGGGGATTCGCATGCTATCACCTCGTTGTAACCGAGGTTGATCGCGCTGCCTTCGGTGGTTATGGGGCCGCGGATCTTCAGCCTCTTGTGGATGAACATGCTATCCCATTTGGTCTTGGTGTGGGCGTTGAACATATGAGTCACACCGTCTTGTCCTTTCTTGATTATCATGTCTTGGTTCCTCCTATAGTTTGATGGTGATTACTGTGTTGAGGGGTACGGGCACTGCCGTAACCATGTGGCCGAGTCGGTTGACTACGTGGTATCCGGACACCAGGTACCTGTCGGCGTTCTCCTCGACTATGGTCCATATTCTGCGTCGTCCGGCGGTCTCGTGGTTCAGGGACAGGATGTATTTGAATTCGTCCCCGTAGGTCTCGAACATGCGGCCGTCGAACGAGGCGTCTTCCTCGCAGAGGTCGTTCTGTACCGGGCTGTATTGCTTCTCGAACTCATCCTCGGTCATTCTTATCTTCTTGATCTTTGATCCCATTGCTTGGTTCCTCCTATGCTTTAAGTTTGGTAATTCGGATCTCTCGGTATCGGCGCTTCCTCCATCATCGCCTTGATCGTCCGCTTCGTGGCGGCCGCGGACCAGTTGGCTATTCCCCGGAAGCAGGTCACGTCGGACGTCCCGCCGTCCCAGGTCGGCCTGCCGTCGCCGCACCAGGTCATGGTCGACGCCCCCACCTTGTAGTAGTGGCCGTCGTCGGTGACCATGATGAACTGTTTCTTTCCCTCGCGGGTCCTTTGGTAGATGTTGCATATGCCGCCTCGGCCCCTCATGACGTCGTTCCTCTCGACCCAGGCCTTGAGCTCGTCGTCGAAGATGTATTCGTCCCTCTCGCAGAGGTCGTTCGGTATGGGCGTCGGCATTATCTCCGACCACCCGTTAGGTAATGTTTTCTTTGCCATGATATGTTTCCTCCTATTTCAATCGTATGAATTCGCACGCGCCCTTCAGGTACTCCAGGCTGATGCGGCCGTCGCAGCAGCTGTAGTAGCCCTGGCGCTCGTAGCGTTCCTTCCACAGCTCGAACGCCTCTTCGGCCTTCGCCTTGCTGGGGTAGGTCTCGGTCCTGGATATGGATATGCCGTCTGGCGACAGCACGTCCCACTGTTCTTTCTTGGCCTTCTTGGCGGTCTTGTGTTCTGCCGCGCAGGCGGCGAAGTGCCTGTCAAGCTTGGCCAGGTCTAGCTTGGCCAGGTCTTTCTTGGCGATGATGTATGCTCCCATGATGTGTTTCCTCCTATTTTTTAACGGGTTTCTTCCATGCCTTGACTTTGAGCACCTTCATTCCCTGTGACAGGTATGAGGGGAATTCGATGACGGCGTCGGTCCTGGGGTTCCTGCCGCTGGGGTACGAGCCCCTCAGGTATTCGGCTCCGGCCGGGATCTCGCACAGGGCCAGCGCGTACTCGGACTTCTTCCAGTACCTCTCCTTGGAGAAGAAGTACCTCGCGTCCTTCTCTGTGAGGAACGAGTGGAAGCCGCCCCGGTCCATGGTGGTCTCGGACGCCGGCAGTGGTATGTTCATGTTGTTGGTAACCTCGAGGTCGCCTTGCCAGTCGCGGTTCTCGTTGTATCTCTTGTAGGTCGCGTGCATGTTCTTGGCTTCCAGCAGTTGCGCTTTCCAGTCGCGAGAGGTGTAGATGAATCCCCGCAGGTACTCGAATCTCGAATACACGCCTTCGAGCTTGCGCTCGTTGTTCCAGCGCAGTATCTTCCAGCATCTCACGGGTTTGGTTGCCACTATGGGCTCGTCTTTCACTTTGATTGTGGTGCACATGATGTAATCCTCCTATTGTTTTAATGGTTCATTTGGTTCGTTTGCGGGCCCCGGATTTGGCCGAAAGGCATTCAGCCTATGAAAGCGCAGGCCCGAATCCCAGGGTAGCGATTCGGGCCCTTACGCGCTTGGTTCAGAATGCCATGCCCAGGAACACCGAGCGGAAGAACCGCCATGTTGCGAGGGTATAGCCGTGGTCGCAGAACACATTGACGCCCAACCAGATGATGAGGTCGAACATGATTGCCGAGAACACTATCATGAATATGGGGGCGAGTATCTTGACCAGACCCCGTATGATGACGAACAGTATCCCGGCCGTCGCGACGGTCTTCACCGTGGAAGAGCTCACCTTGAAGATGCCCATCTGTCTGAGGATGAGTACCACAAGTACTATGGCTATTATCGTGAGTATCATAAGCGCTCCTTTCCTTTTAAATGGTTTAGTCCTTGAATGGTTTGTGGACCTTGATGGTCTTGCCGGTCTTTTTGTCCCAGCACATCAGGTCGTGTCGCGGGTTGGTCTCGTTGCCGGCCGAGTCCCAGGTTCGGCCCCTCGCGTTCTTGTTTGGTTTCCAGTCGTCATCCGATGCGCTCACGCTCTTCTTGCTTTTCCTGTGGAAGAGTTTCACGAGGATGAGTATCCCGATCAGTATCAATACCGTTGTTCTCATATCAACCTCACTTTCTTTTTGGTTTACCTCCTATACGAAAAGGATGCGGTCCGATTACTTTCGCTCTCTCGCCGCATCCCCAACCATCATAACATAGGAGTATTATGATATTGTTTGAATCGTGTGTTTCCTTTATTTTATTCCGAGCATCTCCAGCATCGGCTGCGGTACCACGTCACCGGTCTCCAGGTACCAGAGATCCTTCAGCGCCTCTTCGACCTTGGTGTCCGAGGTTATCAGTTCGTACTTGTCGGTGATCGCGCGGTAGTGGGCCTTGCATATCTCGGTCAGTCTCTTGAATTCGATCTCGAACGCGTCGACCACTCCCTTCGCGTAGGTCTCGTTGGCCGGGTCTTCCCCGTCGATGGGGTCCAGGGTGATGTCGAAGTTGTCGGGTCCGGACTGGGTCCATCTCTCGATGTCGCCGTCGCTGCGCGGAACATCGTAGAAGTATCCGATCGCCGGGTTGCTCTTGACCGGTTCGATCTCGATTCCGATTCGCAGCTGGTCGGGGTTGGCGAACATTCTCATGCTCGCTTTCTTGGTCAGCTTGTCGATGTCGATTCCAAGCGATTGCTTCTTTATCCCGAGGCCGGCGTTCGGTCCGTACAGCTCGCACACTATATATGATGTGTGGGCGTTGAAGACGGTCGCCGAGTTTATCTCCTCGATGAACGCCTCGAGTTCGGTCCGGAAGTTTTCGTTTCTCAGGTTTACCTTTCTGTTCCTTTCGATGACGGCCTTCCTCACGGCGTAGCACAGTTCGTTTATCTTCACTATCTGCAGTTGCTTGGTTGGCAGTTCCGCTTTCTTCACGGCCACCGCTTGGGTGGTAGCGGCGGTGTTGGCCGCCGTGCCGTCGCCTTCTTTGAGGCGGGTGCTGTGGATCAGGGCGGTCTCGCCGGCTCTCACTCCGTCTATGATGTCGACGTTGAATATCCCGACGAAGGGAGACAGCGATTTGATTTTCACGGTCGTTCCGGGTTCCACGTTGTCGTAGAGGTCCGTGACGATCGCCAGAAGTCCGATCAATGCTTTTCCGTATTTCATGTTGTTTCCTCCTATTATTAGTTTATGTGATTGATTGCGATACGAATATAATGCTTATTATTGGATCCGCACACGTTATACGTATGATCATTTCGCTTCCTCGATCTCGCGGATGATGGATCCGAGGTGGGTCTTCTGACTGCCCCAGTGCCAGCCAATGGACCTCACGCCTCCTAACCTTATCTTTACGAGGGCGAGCCGCGCGGGGATCCTGTTCCCATTCAACTGCGCTTCCGGGCTGTTGCGTATTCCGCCGTCCAACCACTCAGTGAGGATGGACTCGGCATCCTCGCGGCTGAGCACGGCGGTGAGTCCCGTGTATTCCTTCCGGAAGAACTTGTTCTTGGGGTCGTGGGAGCTGTCGCACCAGCCGCACGGCGGTGGGGTGTGTTCGTCAGGCGGCACGATTTTGCCGACCTTGTACTCGACGCCCGATGACGGGCTGTAGAATCTTCCTTTGTGGGTGAGCGCGACCTTGTAGCCGATCACCTGCTTCTTGCCCTTGAAGGGTGCTATGATTTCACACATGATTTGGTTCCTCCTATTATATTAATGGTTAATACTATTTCAATTCCACCAGGTACTTGACGGTGCACTGCGGGGTGTCGTAGACGATGTACTCGTTGTTCCTGAGGTCGGCGCCGCCGTGGGCGAAGACGCTGTCGAACCCGTCGGTCTGGAGCTTCCTCTTATTGAGCGAGTAGCAGTCCGAGCTGTGATGGGTTATGTTCTTCTGGTTGCCGACGTGGGTGGCGAATATTCCGAGGAATCCCTGGCTCGAGTTGCCCTTGGCCCAGTAGGATCCTGAGAGCGAGCTGTAGCCTATGGATTTGGCGGCCTTGTCGGCGAAGTAGATCCCGTCACCGAACATGGAGCCGGTGTAGACCGCGCCGGATGGTCTGATCATCAACCCGGTCTGCAGGATGTTGAACCAGTTCTGGTTCCTCGACCCGTGGAAGAACATGTCGACCTTCTTGTTGGATACCGAGGCCAGGTGCTTCTCGTATGACTTCTTGGTCTTGTTGCACTCGGTGCGGTATGCGCGGATGAAGCGGCCGGCGTCGGGGCCGAGCATCTTCTTTATCATCTCGATCTCCTTGGGGTCGGCGACGAGCATGGATATCCCCAGCTGGTCGAGCAGGCTGACGGACTTAACGTCCTTCTCCTTGCCGAGTTCCTTCTGGTTGGATATCAGGAGAACCTGTCCCGCCATGGTATCCAGCGTGGACTGCTCGACGTCGAGCATCCTCTTGGCGAGCTCCACCAGTTCCTTGTCGCTCGGCCTGTTGCCGCGGCAGGTGTGCTCTATCCATTCGGGGGTCATCAGCATGTGAAGCTTCACGTGCTTCATCTTCCTTGGGATCGTGGTGTATAGCTTTAATAAGATATCGTTGATCTGCTGGATGTCCATGCTCTTCTTCACCAGTCCCGACAGTTCGTCGACTATGGCCTGGGCCTCGTCGACCATCGCCTGGGTTACCGCCTCCTGCGAGACCTCGTAGTTCTCGCTGACTGTCGCGTTTGCGTAGGACTGCAGTTGCTTGACCACCGTTCTCACGGCGGCGTCGGCGATGTCGGTCACCTTGACGGTCGCTGCCGGCGCGGCGGGGTCGGCGGCTTTGGTCTCGACGTAGAGATGGGTCACGTCCTTGTATCCCTTCTTCAGTTTCTCCTTGTACTTCTTCTCCCACATCGACATGGGGTATTCGTCCTTCTGCTCGGTGACGTTCACGCGGCCGTACTTCACGTCGAAGTTGCCGTCGCCGCGATCGAGCATCTCGTAGTACTTGTTGTTGTTGTCGCCCGTCACGCAGATGAGTTTGCAGAATTTGTTTGCCATGGTTTGTTCCTCCTATGATTAAATGGTTAGCATTTCATGAATCCTTCGAACCTGATCTTGGTCGACACCCGGGTGCCGCGGCCACCGCCGTCGGTGCCCTCGATGTACCTAGCCCCTTTGGGTATGGTGAACCTGCCGAGCTTGTCCTGGTTGGATTTGACCGATTCAATGGCCTCACTTATCCGGGTGAACGAGTGGAATCCCTCGCCATTCAGTCTTATGTCGAACGATGGCGCGGCGCACTTCAGCCTGTAGACGCGGTCGTTGAACGCCCGGTCCTGGTACTTTCCCTTCTGGGAGTAGCCTCGGCGGTATAGGTAGCTGTTGTACACCGCCGGGTTGCACGCGTTGAGTATGACCTTCGACCGGCCCGATGTCGGGTTGGTCCACGCTTTCCTGATACCCTTCCACACCTGGATATCTTCGGTGGCCGTTTTAACGATTGTCCGTTGCGTTGTTGTCTGACACATGATTTGTTTCCTCCTATTATTAAATGGTTAGTCTATGAAGTCTTTCAGAACGATCTTGTTGCTGACGTAAGTCTCGCTGCCGTCGTTGTCGCGGCCGGCTATGTACTTGGCGCCTTTCGGGATTTCGAAGATCGCACCCCTCTGGCCGAAGTCTTCGCAGCCGAACACGGACCGCTTGTTCTTGAACGAGTGGAATCCCTGGCGGCCGAGGATGAACGTGACCATCTTCGCTATCGACCTCTTGTATGACACCGCGTCGTAGAACTGTCGCTTGCTCGCGTTCTTCTTGTGGGTCACGAACTGCTTGTACTCGAAGCTCTGGTGCTGGCTGAAGCCGCGGCCGTTGTCCCTGTCGTGTCGCTTGTCGAACGCAGGGTTCAGGATCTTGTACACTTCGATCGCCTGTGTGGCGACCTGTATCTTTTCGGTCTTCCTTGATATCTGGCACATGATGTATTCCTCCTATGTTATGATGTGTTGCGGTAATTCGACTTTCGTGGTTTTGATTCTGTTGCTGACGATGGTGAACCTGTCGTTCATGTCGAAGCCCTCGATGTACTTGGACTCCTTCGGTATCACGCATTTCATGATGCGCCGGTCGCTGCCGGCGCGGTTGGCCACGGTCTCGGCGTCTCTCCTGAATCTGTAGGAGTGGAATCCCTCGCCCTCCAATACGATGTGCTTGGGGTGGCAGTGCGATAGGTCTGCTTCGGTCTTGCGCATTACGTAGATGAGGTCGTTGAACGCGCGACCCTGAGGGCGAGCCTTGTAGGTTTTGCCGATCTCGTAGGCGAAGTCATGGAACATCGCCCAGTAGCCTTTGATCTTGCCGGTCTTCACGACCTTCCACACGGTGACGTTGGCCTTGGCCGTGCGGACTCTTTCCTTGGTGCTGCTGTATTGACACATATTAAATCCTCCTATGGTTTAAATGGTTAATCGAATATACGTGGTTTCTACGTACCGGTCATCGTTATACGTATGAAAAAAGAGGTCGACTCTCGCGAGCGGACCTCTCAGGGCATTAGTGTATTACTTATCTATGACAACCGTAAAAAGCCTTATTTGCCGTAATCGTAGGATATCATGTACTCCACGAGGTGGTCGCCGAGTATGACGTGGGTGTCGCACACCTTCACGGTCATGTCCTCTATGGCCTGGCCCGCTCCGGTCAACACGGCCGTTATGTGCGGGAACCTGCTCTTGACCTGGTCGCAGATGTTCTCTTTCGTAGATTCGTCCGGCGCCTGGGCCGAAGCCATCATCTGGGTGTACCTGTCGGTCGGCAGGTTGCTGGCGAGCCTTCGCTCGAGCTTCACGAGTCTTATGTTCTTCTTGGCCGCCGCTCTCTGAAGTTCCAGTTCGAGCATCCCGGGTTCCTGTCCCATCGGGACCGCTATCATTTGGTGAGTGGTGGGTATCGGTGTTCCGCCTTCTCCGTCGTTGCGGCCGCTCGCGTGTTCCTCGAGGATCATCTCCATGAGTTTCTTCACTTTGATCGGCGGGTGCATCGACGATGCCATCTGGTTCAGCGCGTTCACGACACTGTTGTCCAGGTGGACTTCTTTGCGTTGGGTGTTGTCCTTACTCATTTATTATGTGGTTTTACGGTTTGTCAACTTCCTTGTCCCAAAGTATCCGGTCCCGCTGCCTGTCGGGGTCGATGAACATGATGACCTCGTACTTGGACCAATCGTCCGGCAGTGTCAGGTCGTCAAGATTCAGTTCGTCCACATCACGCCCCATGGCTTTGAACTTGCTCGTGCCCCTGAGGTTCAGGTCCTCGGGATACAGGATGAGGTGCTTGTACTTCTCCTCTTCGGCCATGGATTTACGTATTGCGTCATGTGAAAATAAATGTTTTACGCGAAATAAAAAAGATATACGTGATTTATTTTTCGACGTATTTCCGTTCCTCTCGTATGAGTATGCCGCGAGCGGCTTGGTGTCGTTGATGTCTAGGACCTTGTGAGCCCCCGTTCTGTGGGCCGCCAGCATCGCGGCTGACGACCCGTCATGGTACACGACGCCCACGCTTGTCATTTGGGTTTGGGTTTGGGTTTCAACTCCCTGTCGTGGTATGACACGAGGCATGTCGCGATCGCGTCGGCCACGGACTTGGCGTTGAATTCGTCGAGCTTCATCTGGGTGACGGTCCTGGATATCTCGTTGTCGTTGGATTCCTCCACGGTGATCCACACGGAATACTGTTTTCTCTTTGCCATGATTCGGTTCCTCCTATTGTATTATGATTGCAGTTTCTTGATCGTCTTGTAGGCGTCAGCCCAGAACGCGTCGTCGCTCGGCGTGTTGGGCCTGT
>Ga0315284_10011207_pt1 | contig 12790 bp, 6 predicted proteins | sample YL17G09_16_MG_FD_203696 | JGI IMG/M metagenome (GOLD analysis project Ga0315284, IMG submission 203696) | Sediment microbial communities from Yellowstone Lake, YNP, Wyoming, USA - YL17G09_16 | ecosystem: Environmental > Aquatic > Freshwater > Lake > Sediment | place: USA: Wyoming | collected... | reverse complement strand
TCCACCCCCTTATCCACCCCCACCCCACCCCACCCCACCCCGGAGATGGAGAGAGGCGGGTTTGTTTGTTTGTTTGTTTTTACTTGATAGGGGACCCGCTGGAGCGGGCGGCAAATTTGTTTTGGTAACCCAAAAGATTGCGATGAGCGGCCGAGCGATCAAAAGCGGCCGAGCCTCAAAAGGAGGAAAAGGGAGAAGAAGACGAGGTAGGACGGCGGGCGGGCCTTGACGACAGCGTTGGGTCGGAAGCTTCTTCTTCTGAGTCAAAGGAAGAGGCCTCGTGGCGGGCCGAACCGGAGCAGGACGGGCCGAGGAGAGGGCGCTCGAGGGCCTTTTGGTCGCTTGCTCGCCTGCCGCCGCCGCCCGCCGCCGCCCCGCTCAAACGCGCTCGACCTCTGCTCCCCCAAAGGTCGAGACGTCAAGATGTCGGGGCTACGTTAGTCTCCGCAGCGCGAACGGGCCTGGCCGCGGCGATGGAGAGAGGTGAAGGAGGCGGATTCGTTTTTACTTGATAGGGGACCCGCTGGAGCGGGCGGCAAAAATTTTTTGGGGTCGGCGGGAGCGATCCTCTCTTCCGAGGACGGCAGCGAGAGCGAGAGAGGCAGCGAGAGCGGCAGCGAGAGCGACAGCGGCAGCGAGAGCGGCAGCGAGAGCGGCAGCGAGAGCGGCAGCAACAGCGACAGCGGCAGCGACAGCGGCAGCGACAGCGACGACGACGACGCCAAAGCCGTACCCATGTTCAAAGTCGTTCCCGAGGCCGAGAGGGGATCCCGCAGTGGGATACTCGCCGCGGCTGACGAGCGCTGCGCGAGGTGGATCGAGGAAGCGCGAGGGGAAAAGGTGCAGAGAGAGAAGGAGGCGCGCGCCGCCTTTGCCGCTGGAAGCGTCGGCGGAGGCGGCATCGGCGGCGGCATCAGCGGCAGTGGTGAGTTTTTCATTTTTCATTTTTCATTCTCGACTCCCCTCGCTCTTCTTTCTTCATCCCTTGCTGCTCCTCTCCCGCTCACGCTTCTTCGCCCCCCCCTCAAAAACACGACTCCGCTCGACCAAAACAGGGCGCAACTCAGGCGGAGGCGGCGGCGGCGGCACCCTCGTCCCGCGCTCGACCTCGCTTTCTTCTCCCCCGCTCTCCGCCGCTGCTGCAGTCGGCGCGTCAACTCCACCGACGTCCGATCTTCCGCGGTTTGACAAGTACCGCGTCCGCGGCAAGAGCGTGATCTTTGCGCCGATGTTCTTGGAGTACCTTCCGACCAAAGCCGCTGCGATGCGCCTCGTCGAGAGCTTGCGCGTCGGGATGCAGGAGGAGCGCTCGAGGCACGGGGTCGCCGTGATTGGCACGCTCACTCTGCTGGCCGAGCACCTCGAACGCGCGCGCGTCGTCGAGCCGCTGTCGGTCGCGCTCTTGGCGCTGATGCCTTTTCTCCAGCAGCACTTGTTCTTCAAGAAGAGCAAGCGGCTGAAGAGCGCGTCGATCCCCTTCGCTGTCGCGATGTTCCAGATCGAGAACGGTGGCAGGCGGTGCACGTTGGCGGAGGCGGCCGAGCAGGCGGCGAAGATGGGCCTCCCGGCGTTTGTGTTGCCGAAAACTATGAACAACGCCCTCAATGCCCGAAAAAAAACCTCCGCCACCTGCCCCTGGGCTCTCGACGACCGCCTGCACGTCGTCGACGAGGGCCGCGAGGGCCGCGAGCGCTACCTCTCTCTGCGCGTTATCTGCCCGTGCAGCAACATGCGGGGGGCCGCGGGAACTCGCTTGTCTTAGGGAGAGGGGGGGGGGGGTGAGAGTGCAAACGAGAGAGAAAGAGATGTTTTTTCTTTTTGAAGAGGTCCGAGGTTGGGTTTTTTGTCTCACTTTCTTTGCCCCGCCCGCCGCAAGGTCGAGACGTCGAGATGTCGGGGCTACGCTAGTCTCCGCCGCGCGAACAGGCCTGGCCGCGGCGACGGAGAGGTGGATTTGTTTTTACTTGATAGGGGACCCGCTGGAGCGGGCGGCAAAAATTTTTTGGGTGTTATACCCAAAAGGTACGACAAAAGTTTTCAAATAGCCACAGGAAGTCTCTCTTTCGATCAATGACTTTCCTATAACCACTGCGCAAAGATGGCTTTCGGGCGCGCGTCGTGAAAGCCAAGGAGTCCGCGGGAGAACCAGGAGAGAGGTGAGCAGTAGAAGTAAGAAACCAAGAGAAAAAAGCTTCAAAAAGTTTTGTCAGTGAGACAATTGAATTTCTGCTTTCGACGTGTACTAGGCGCTCTTCCCCCTCCAAACCGCCACGCCAGGCCGTCGCCTCCGGCGAGGCGGTGGCGAGCAATCGCGCGCCCCCTCTTTCGGGTCGTTTCGCGGCAGAAACGCGGACACGCGCGGCGTCGCAGCCATGCCGACGAGGACCTCTTCCGTCACTCTGCCTCGAGAAAAAGGAAACATCTTTTCCTGCGATTCCCGCTCCGAAGCCGCGACGATTCTCCCGCGCCGCCCGCCGATGCGACCAATCTGCGGGCGCGTCCGGGAGCCGCGTCCGAATCAGCGGCCTTGACTCAGCAGCGGACGGTGCCGGCGCTGCAAGGCCAAAGAGAAGAACGTCGAATTCACCGATCAGACGCGGACGAGCGGAAGAAAAAAAAAATCAGAAACGCTCCCCCCACGCCACGCCTCGCGTGGGGATTCGTCGGCCACTTGCTCTGCAAAAAGGTGCAAGATTTTCAGGTCCTCTCGCAGCCTTGTGGCAATTGAGAGGGGAGTGGCGGAAGAAACCAAGGGCGCCGCGTCCAACAAACTCCATCAACGCTGGCCAGTGTTTGTCAAACCAGCGAGCGCGCTCTCTCTTTTCTCTCGCGCGCTCTCTCTTTTCTCTCGCGCGCTCTCTCTTTTCTCTCGCGCGCTCTCTCTTTTCTCTCGCGCGCTCCTCTTCCCCTCTCCTCCTCCTCCTCCGCCCTCTTCTTCCCCTTCGTCTGCCGCCTCCTCCACATCGGTGCCGCGCCCCTCCGTCCCGAACATCGCCATCTACCTCTCCCCCGGCGCTAGCTCGAGAGAGCAGCGGGCCGTTGTCAAGTCGGCCGCGGCGCTGGCAAAAAGTCGTGGCGGAAGCCCTGCAGTGGGGAACCGGAGCCTGAAATGAAGAAAGTCCTCGTCTTCATTACTGGGCGAGGTTGTGCGTCTTTTCCCGCGCCGCGGCGACGTGCGCGCGCGCGACGCCAAAGGGGCCGCCCCGCACGGGCAGTGGGAACGCGCGACGAGCGTTTCCCCCCTTTCCCCCCTTTTTTTCTCGAGTCGAGACCAAAAGCCCCGACCTCCCTTTTTTTTAGCCACACGAAGGGAACCTCCCTTTTTGAACCCCCTCCCCTCCCTCCCTCCCTCCCTCCCTCCGAAAAAAAAATCAAAAACGCAGAGGTCGATGCTCTGTCAGGCCGATCCCGAGCTCGCGCGTTCCTTTCTCGCGCGTTCCCTCGAGGGCGCTTCCGTGTTGAGCGAGCCCTTCATGAGCTCGACGAACGGCTCCTTGATCGGGTCCTTGATCGGGTGCTTGCGGCTGCCGCAGGGCACCGAGTGCTCGAGGATGTCCTTCGACGCGCAGCTGCCCCTTCCGCGGCGTGGGCCGCTCTGTCGATTTCAGCGTCTGCGCGCTCTTCGACAACGGTTTTTTTTCTCAATTATTATTTCCGAGCAACACCACTGTAAAGCAACAACGACGACACCCAAAACCTTTCCAGAGGAGGTCCGGTTTCGAGACTGTATCACCGCTCGAAGAAAGTCGGCGCAGCGTGGGACCGGACAAGGCCTCGGAGCTTGAGAAAGGCGGAGAAAGAAGAGCACTTTCGGGCTCGCAGTCGGGTGGGTGGAGGAGAGAGAGAGAAAGAGAAGAGCTGTTTTTTTTTCCTTCGAGGTTGAGGTGAAACTTTTCCACTTTTTCTTTCGTTTGTTTTCTCAATTTCACGAAAGCAAGCAAGCAAGCAAGCAAGCACGCAAGCAAGCAATCAATCGCTCACGCCCGCGCTCGTTCACCTGCAGCTGCAGCAGCACACTCTTGCTGCTCTCACGCTCTCGGCGCCATGAGCGACGGCGCAGCAGCGGGCGATCCGCCAGCAGCGGCTCCGGCGGCGGCGACGACTGCCGATGCCGCCACCGCTGCCGGCCCTGGCTCTTCGGCTGGGCGCGCCGCGCCTCCCGCCGCTTCGCCCGGCGCTGCTCGCAAGGACAAGGCCCCCGCTGGCGCTGAAGCCGCGACCAAGCGCCGCTTCGCCGCGGGCAGGGTGAGTAGCAAAGACGAGAAGATGTCTTCGACGGCGCTGTGCTGCCGATCCAATCGTCTCGCGAGTTCCCCAGTCTCACTTCTTTTCCTCTTGTCGTCTCGCTTTATTCTTTCCCGAAACCACCTCGCAGGCGCTGGTCGACGATGCAGCAGAAGAGAGCGGCGACGAGGTATGTAGACAGGGGAGGAAGAAGAGGGCTGTCTCTTCGACGAAATCGACGATCGCTCTTTTCTTCTCCTTGTTCTCACGCCCCCCCCTCTCTTTTCTTTTTCTCTGTCTCTCGCTCTCTCGCGCTCCCTCTCTCCTCTTTCTCTCGCTTTCTCTCGCTTTCTCTCGCTGCCCTCCCCCTCTCTCCCTCCCTCCCTCCCTCCCTCCCTCTCCCACTCTCTCCCCCTCTCCCTCTCTCCCTCTCTCCCTCTCTCCTTCTTCCAACACCCCACACAGGACGCCTCCGACGGCGAAGCAGCCGAAGCAGGCGACGGCCAGGACAACTACGACCTCAACGACAAGTTTATGGCCCCGGACGACCACCTCTCGGACTCTGGGCGCGAGTCGAGCTCGGTCTCGAGCTCTTCCTCCGACGACGACGGCGGCGACGACAGCAGCGGCCTCTCTGACGACGACGACGACCAAGGCGACGGGAAGAAGAAGAAGAAGAAAAAGCGCAAGCGCCGCGGCTCCTCGACGCGCCTCGACGAGGAGGACTACGACCTCCTCGAGGAGAACCAGGTCCGCGGCATCAAGAGGCCGCCCAAGCCCGGGGAGCGGAAGCGCATCCGCAAGAAGCTCGCCGACGGCGGCGGCGGCGGCAACGGCGGCGGCCCCGGACGAGGAGGAGGAGCGGGAGGCGGGAGGGGAGGCGCCGACGACGCCCGGCAGCTGCAGGAGCAGCTCTTTGGCCGCGGCGGCGCCGCCGCCGGGACCTCGAGCGACGACGACGAAGCCAGGGCGGCGGCGGCGGCGGCGAGGCGCCGCGCGGGCAGCGCCGGAGGAGAAGACGGGGCCGCCGCCGCCGCCGGGGGCGTCCCGCGCCACCGCTCGGCGTCGCCTCGCCGCCGCCGCGCGACGCCCGACGTCTTCGAGGACGACGTCGACGACGAGATGGCCGGCTTCATCGAGTACGGCTCCGACGAGGAGGCCGTGAGGCGCGCGCGCCGCGCGGCCAGGGCGCGGCCCGGCGGCGCGGCCGCGAGGGACCTCCCGGACGCCGTCGCCGACGAGCTCGACGACATCTTCGGCGGCGACGACGTCGAGGATCTGATGGCCGAGTTCCGCGAGCAGGCCGCGCGCCGCAAGGCGAGGCTGGACGGCGGCGGCGGCGGCGAGGGTGCCGAGGCGCTCGACCTCGATGCCGACGAGGACGAGGGCGCCTCGGAGGCCTCCGAGGACGAGGAGCTCTCGCTCGACGACTTTGGCAACGACGAGGAGCAGTACGCCGACTACAGGGCCAACCTCGCCGCCGAGCGCGCCGAGCGCCGCGCCGCGCGCCTCGCCGCGCTGAAGCAGCGGCGCCTGGCCCGCGCGCGAGCCGCGACCGCCGCGGTCGAGCCCGCGGCGCTGGAGCGGCACATGCTCCGCCCCGAGGACGACGTCGCGCGCGCCGCGGACGTGCCCGAGCGGCTCCTGGACTCGCGCCTGCCGCCGGCGTGCGAGCGCGTCGCCGGGGGGCGGCTCCGCGCCGACGCGCCCGAGGTCGCCGCCGAGATCGGCGCGGCCGCGGCCTGGGTCCGGGACCGGCTCTTCGGGCCTCTCTCCCCGTACTCGAGGGCCAAGAGGATCGTGGAGCGCGGCGTGCTGGAGCTGGATCCGGGGACGCTGGCGGCGGTTTCGGATGCCGTGGAGGAGGAGGAGGAGGAGCAGGCGGAGGAAGAAGAGGAGAGAGGCGGCGGCGGCGGCGGCGGCAGCGGCGGCGGCGGCGGCGACGGCGGCGATGACAACAACAAAACCACCACCGCCACCACCACCACCAAACGGAAGAAAAAACCTTCTCCTCCTCCTTCCTTCTCCCTCGAGGGAGACCTCTCGGCCTCCGACCTCTCCAGGCTGGGAGGGCGCCGCACGCTGTCCCTGCGGCGCCGCGGAAACCGCGCCAGCGCCTGGAGGCAGGACCGGGGCGCGCAGGCGCGCCTGCTGGCCTCGGTCGCCGCGGCGCTGCGCGGCCTGTGGGTCGAGCGGCTCGAGGTGCCCGCCATGGCGCTGCACGCCCCCGGCAGCGCGGTCTTCTCGCCGATCGCCCCTCCCGGCTCGCCCGCGCCCGCGCCCTCGGCCCCGTCGCTCGTCCTCGCCTCCGCGAAGCCGGCCCTCGGGGAGCTGCTGGCGATGCGCGAGGCCGACGCGCCGGTCCCCGCCTCGCAGGCCGAGGCCGCGCGCCGCCTCGCCGCGGGCCTCCCCGCGTTCCCGGAGGGGACCCTCCAGCCCGGGCCCGGCCGTGCCTCGCTCAGGCGCTACGACGCGCTCTGGGCCGTGGCCGACGAGGCCGAGCGGTGGGTCGCGCTGGAGCGCAGGAAGCGCGCGCGGCGCCAGGTCTACTCGGCCGCGGCGGCCGAGGCGAGGGCCGACCCGGACGCCGCCGACCCGCGCTCGCCGTCGGCCGTCGTGCTCGCCGCGGCCGCCGCGGCCGAGGCCGCGCTCGAGACCGCGGCTTCGCACGAGGACGTGGCCGACGCGGACGCCGGTTTCGAGCTGGCCAGGGCCGCCGCGGCGGCGCTGGAGCTCGAGAGGCTGCAGGCGTCGCGGCACGGCGGCCGAGGGGCCGGAGGGGCCAACGGCGGGGCCACGACCGCCGTCGCGCTCGCCGCCCTCTCCCGCTCCCCCGCCGCTCCCGCCCCCCCTCCCTCGACGAAGCGCCCCACCGCGATGACGGCGCTGGCCGGGGGCAACGCCTCCTCCGGCTACGGCGTCTGCAAGCGCGCCGGCCTCGACCCGCTCGTCGCCGCGCTCGGGCTGACCCCCTCCGAGCTCGGGGACAACCTCGACGCGGGCTACAAGAGGAGCGAGCCGACCGACGCCGCCGAGTCCCCCCTCGCCCTCGCGCGGGCGTTCTGCGCCCTGCCCACGACGGGGAAGCCGTTCGGCGGCGGCCCGCCGGACGCGGCCCTGCGCGCCGCGAGGGGCGTCGCCGCGGCCGAGCTCGCGGCCGAGCCGAGGCTGCGGCGCTGGGTCAGGCGCGCCTTCGCCGCCGACGCCGCGCTGTCCACCTCCCCGACCGCGGCCGGCGCCGCTTCGGAGCGGCTCGACCCGTTCCACCCGTGCGGGCGCGTGCGCAGGCTCCAGGGCAAGCCCCTGCGCGACTGCGAGGGCACCGACCTGTTCCTGCGGGCGGCCGCGGCGGAGCGGGCGGGGCTGCTCGAGGTCTCCGTCTCGCTGCCGCCGCGCCAGGTCGAGGCCCTCGAGGGCGAGCTCGCCGACCTCTACCTCTCCGAGGGCGCCGCCGAGGCCTCGGCCGCCTGGGACGAGCAGCGCCGCGCCGTGCTGCGCGAGGCCGTCTCCCGGATGGTCCGCGGCGCCGAGGCCGCCGCGCGCCGCGCGCTGCTCGCCGACGCCGAGCGCGCCGCCGCGGGCGACTTCGCCGACGAGCTCTGGCTGCTGGCCCGCAGGGCCCCCGTCGCCGTGCGCGCCCCGGACGAGGACGAGCCCCTCTCCCAGCCGCGGTTCGTCGCCGCGTCGCACGGCGGCGGCGGCGACGGGGGAGCGGCGGCGGGGGGGGGCGGGGGCGCCCCGGCCGGGAGCAGCCCGGCGACGGCGTTCGTCTTTCTCGACGAGCGCGGCGCGCTGGTCGACGTCCTGTTCTGCCCGGGCCTCTCGGGCCCCCTGCAGCCCCCGCGCCAGAGGCCTGGGGACGCCGCCGCCGCGTACAGCGTCATGGCCGACCCCCGCAGGGGGAGCGACGCCGCGGCGCTGCGCGCCTTCGTCCTGCGGCACGCGCCGCACGCCGTCCTGGTCGGTCTGGCCCCTGGCGGCGGCGGCGGCGGCGGCGGCGGCGGCGGCGGCGGCGGCGGCGGCTCGCCGGGCCGCGTCCTCCGCGACGTCGTCACGGGCGTCAGGGACCACATCCTCGAGCACGACCCGCTCTTCCTGACCAGGCACGAGACGGGCGACGTCGAGGTGCGCGCCTGCGACGAGCGGCTCGCGGCCCTCTGGGCCGGGTCCGCCGCCGCGCTCGACGAGTTCCCCGACCAGCCTCCCGCGGTCCGCCGCGCCGTCGCCGTCGGCAGGCTCGCGCTCGACCCGCTCGCCGTGCTCTGCTCCCTGTGCAGCGGCGCCAACGGCGGCGCGGGGGAGATCGCGTCGCTGTCGCTGACCGACGTGCAGGGCTCGCTGGCGCGGGGCGCGCTGCTCGCCGCTGCGCGGCGGACCGTCGAGACGGCCGTCGCGCAGGTCGGCGTCGACCTCGACGCCGCCGCCTCGAGCCCCGGGAGCTGGCGCGCCCCCGCGCTCGAGTTCGTTCCCGGCCTGGGCCCCAGGAAGGCTGCGGCGCTGCTGCGCGCCGTGGCGGGCGCCGGAGGCAGGCTGGCGTCGAGGGCCGACCTCGGGGGCGGCGGGATGGGCGGCGCCGGCGGCCGCGGCGCGGCGGCGGCGAGGGCCAGCGCGCTGCTGCCCCCGCGCGTCGCTCGCAACGCCGTGCCGCATCTGTTCCTGCCCTCTGCCGCCGCCGCGGCGAGCGGCCGCGGCGGGGGCAGGCGCGGCGGCGGCGGCGCAGCAGCCTCCTCGGAGCGCGACAGGGCAGGGCCCAGCGCGCCCAGCCCGCTGGACGCGACGAGGGTGCCCCCCTGGCTCTACCGCGCCGCCGCGGCGCTCGCGGCGGCCGCCGCGGCCAGGAGGACGGAGCCGAGGGGCGGGGGAGGAGGCGCCGCCGGGGTCGCCGCCGCGGCCGTCGCCGAGGCCACGGCCGCCGACGCCGAGGAGGCCTCCGCCCTGCTCTCCCGCGCGATGGGAAGGCCCCGCGACGTCGAGGGCGTCGATCTGCTGGCGCTGGCGGCGGAGCTCCAGGCCTCGGCCGCGGCGGCGGCGGCGCAGGTGCGGGCGGCGGCCGGCGGCGGCGGCGGCGGCGGCGGCGCGGTGACCACCGCTCCCTCGCCCCCCTCCGCGGCCTCCTCCCTCCCCGTCGTCACCGCCCTCGTCGACGCCTCCTTCGAGCTCGCCTCCCCCGCTGCCGACCCCCGCCCGGCCGACGCGCCCCTCTCGAAGGCCGACGAGTTCTGGCTCTCGGCGGGGCTGCGGCCCGACCTGCTCCGCCCGGGGCAGCGCGTCGAGCTCTGCGTGCGCTGGGCCGGCCGCGACGAGTGCCGCGGGTCCCTGCCCGGGTGCGGCGACGTCGAGGCCGTGCTGTCCGCGGAGGACGTTTCGTCCTCCGTGCCGCTCGGCGCGAGGCTCGACTGCCGCGACAGGCTCAAGCGGGGCGACGTCGTCGCGGCGCGCGTGCTGGCGCTGCTGCCCGACGAGGGCGCCGTCGTGCGCGTGACGACGGCGTCGGCCGCGCTCAACGACGAGGAGCGCTGGGAGCAGGAGCTCTGCGCCGCCGACGACGTGCACTACCTGCCGCTGACCCGCCAGGAGCGCGCCGAGCTCGCCGCGGCCCCCGCCAGGGCCGCCGCGGCCGCCGCGGCCGCGCGCGCGCGCAGCGCCAACAAGGTCGTCGAGCGGCGCATCGACCACCCGAACTGGGCCAACGTGACCGCCGCCGAGGCCGAGGCGCGCCTCGCCGACCCCGGCGTCGAGCCGGGCCAGCCCGGCGCCGCGCTGCTCCGCCCGCACGGCCGCGGCGCCCTCCACCGCCACTGCCTGTCAATCAAGCTGCTCGAGGGCGCCGCGGGCCCCGTCATCGTCCACCGCGACGTGCGGGAGCGCGCGCCGAGGCCGGGGGAGCCCCCCGTCCGCGGCACGGCCGCGCTCGCGCTCAAGCCGCCGCTGACCGTCGGCCTCGGCTCCTCGGGCCTGACCGAGTCGTACGACGACCACGACGAGCTGCTCGCGCGCTACTTCGAGCCGCTCGCGGCGTACGTCGCGCAGGTCGCGGCCCACAAGTACTTCGCGGACGACGACTCGTGGGACCGGATCAAGGACTCGCTGCGCGCCCGGTTCGCCGCCAACGGCGGCGCGGCGCCGGTCTACTGCCTGTCGCCCAACTACGCGCGCCCGGGGTTCTTCTACCTCGGGTTTGTGCTGCCCACGAAAAACGCCACGCCGCACCGCGAGCACTTTGGCGTGACCCCTCGCGGGTTCTACTACCGGTCGCAGCTGTTCGAGGCCGCGGACCCGAAGGCGGCGCTCGACAGGGTGCTCAACAGGTTCAAGCGCGACCCGCAGAACCTCCGGGGCGACGGCGACGGCGGCGGCGGCGGCGGCGGGGGAGGAGGAGGCGGCGGCGGCGGCGGGGGCGGCGCCAACGACAACACGCGCGCGGTGCAGCAGGCCGCCGCGGCCGCCGCTGCCGCCGCCGCGGGCGCGACGCCCGCCGGGGCCACTCCCTTTGGGGGCACGCCGTTCGGAGGCGGCGGGGGCCTTCAGGCGAGGGGCACGCCCTTTGACCCGCAGGCCGCGGCGGTCGCCGCCGCGCGCGCCGCGGCAGAGGTCATGCAAATGCAAATGCAGCAGCAGCAAATGCAGCAGATGCCCTACGCCCCGCCTGCTCACTACCAGCAAATGCAGCATCAGCCCATGCAGCCGCAGCAGATGCAGCAGCAGCAACACATACAGCAGCAGCCCTATTACCCGCCGCCGGTGCCGGGAATGGACCAAGGCCAGCAGCAGTGGGCGATGATGCAGGCAGCGCAGCAGGCCGCCCTCTACCAGGCCCAACAGCAGCAGCAGCAGCAGCAGCAGCAACAGCAAACTGGACAGCCTCCGTACCCTCCCCAGCAGCAGTACCGCCGCTGAAGAGGAGAACGAGAAAGAAACGAAGAAAAACCGAAGAAAAAATGGTGTGGGGGAGAGAGTGTTTTTTTCCCCCCGCACTTCCCACGTTTTCGCTCGAATGCTTTACTTGTTTGTTTTTGAGTTTTTCTCTTGTGCTTCCTTTGTCGTCCTCGTTTTCTCTCCCAATGGAAAATAATAAAAGAACTAGTTCTTTTTTCTAACAAGCGCTTCGTTTGTTGGTTTCTTTACAATGCGTAAGTTGTCGTTCGTTGGTTTTCTTTCAAGCGACCGGCAGCGCCGCCGCTGCCGTCGCCGCCTCTGCCGCCGCCGCGCCGCCCTCTCTTCCTTCTCCTCCTTCCTCTCCGACGACGACCTCTCCCGTCGCGACCTCCACCTCGCGCACTCCGGCGGGGATCTCTTTCTCTCCCTCTTCTTTTTCGTTCTCGTCTCCCTCCCCTGCTCCGGCAGCAGCAACAGCGGCGGCGTGGAGAGCAGCAGAGGAAGAAGCGGGTGCGGCCTTGGGAACCGGAGAAGGGGAAGCAGCAGCACCAGCAGCGGCGGCGGCGGCGGAGGCAGGAACATAAAGCCTGTACTCGGGCGGCAGCGCGCCCTCCCCTTCGTACCCTCTGTCAGAGAAGTAGACCCGCCGCAGCCTGCAGCAGGCGTGGACCGTCACCCTCAGCGTCTCGCGGTAGCGGGTGCCCCAGGCCCTGCGCACGAGGGCGTCGAGGTCGAGCGGGACGCGGTGCCACCTCCTCGACGGCGGCGGCAGCGACGACGACGAAGCCGATGGGTTTCCCTCGCCCTTTCCGCTCTCGTCCTCGAGCCTCAGGGGGAGGCTCGCGATCCCGGGAGCCACCTTCGACGCGGGCTGGAACGTCGACGCCCTGATCCTGCGCCGCACGCCGCGGTCGTCCCGCACCTCGACCTCGAGTGAGCATCCCTTCCCGGGAGCGTGCGCCCGCAGCAGGAAGGCGAGGTGGGGCAGCGTCACGCCGAGCTCGGCGCCGCGCTTGGGAGGGCAGGTGACGGAGGTGGTGGCTGCGTTGTTGCCGTCGAGCTCGAGGGCCGAGGAGCGGGAGAGGTCGTCGAGGACGCGCGAGACGTGGCCGTCGCGCTCTGTTTTTTTTTGGGGGGGGGTCTCAAAGGAAAAAGAGAGAAGAGGTCGAGGAAAAGAACGATGGGCGAAAGCGGAAATGGGAGCTGAAGAGTCTTTTGTCTGTCTTTCTTCTGCTCGTCGACTTCGTTCCTTTTTTCCTTTCGGGAGCCCCGTCGAGAATCATGCTCGATGCCACTAGAAAGCGGCAAAGGCGAGAAGAAGCCTCCAGGCAGAAAAGGAAGCGTAAAAGAAACAATCGATTCAGGCGATCGAGAGAGCCTCAACCTCGAGACCTAAAAATAGAAAACCCGAAAAACTTCAAAAAAACAACCCACCGTCCGTCTCCCACAGCTGCAGCGGCTTCGAGCCCACGGCGTTAAAGACGGTGAGGTAGCCCGTCTGGAAGGAGCCGCGGAACATTTTGGATCCGCGGAGAGGAGGAGGAAGAGGAGAAAGGCCGGGAAAGACAAGGAAGAAAAGAGAGAGAGAGAGAGAGAGAGAGAGAGAGAGAGAGAGAGAGAGAGAGAGAGAGAGAGAGAGAGAGAGAGAGAGAGAGAGAGAGAGAGAGAGAGAGAGAGAGAAAATAAATAT
>Ga0315284_10011206_pt1 | contig 12790 bp, 10 predicted proteins | sample YL17G09_16_MG_FD_203696 | JGI IMG/M metagenome (GOLD analysis project Ga0315284, IMG submission 203696) | Sediment microbial communities from Yellowstone Lake, YNP, Wyoming, USA - YL17G09_16 | ecosystem: Environmental > Aquatic > Freshwater > Lake > Sediment | place: USA: Wyoming | collected... | reverse complement strand
AGGTCCTCGAACGAAATCTTGGACAGGTCGGGGTCGGACGAGGACGGCAGCATCCCGCTGGGTCCGATGGAGCCGGCCACGAAACGGCGTCGGCCCTCAGCCGAGAAACGGTCGGCCACGCGGCGCGCCAACGCCGTGGCCGCGCGGTTCATCTCCGGCACCCGGTCCGCGAGGCCATACTCGGCCATGGTCAGCCGATTGGAGCCGAGGGTGCACGTCTCGATCGCGTCGCAGCCGGCCTCGAGGTACGAGGCATGGATGGCCTCGATGACCTCGGGTTTCTGGATTGCGAGGTAGTCGATGCAGCCGGCGTACTCCTCGCCCCCGAAGTCGGCCGGCGTGAGGTCGTACTTCTGGATACTGGTGCCCATGGCGCCGTCGAACACCACGACTCGCTCGGCCAGCGCGTCCAGGTACCGGCGATCGGTGTGTTCCTTGGGTGGCTCGATGGCAACGCGGGGCGCACCGCTCGGTCTGACGTGCACCGCCGGCGTCTTACCGGGCGGCGACTCCTTCAGGCCCGCCTCCCGAACGAGGCGCGGCACGATCAGTTCCCAGCCCACGGCCATGATGTGGATTCCGCCGACCCCGGGCAGGCGCCGGACCTTGTCGATGATCTCGAGGGCGATCTGCAGACCCTCTTCCTCCGGGTGGGCCGACTTCTCCAGGCGGTCGATCAGGGCCGGCGGGATCTTCACTCCCGGCACCAGGACCATGGCCCGGGCGGCCCTGGCGTTGCGCACCGGGGTGATGCCGGCGAGGAAGGGCGTCCTCCCCAGCACACCGGTCCTATCGAGAGCCTCCAGGTACCGCTCGAAGTCCGCGACGTCGAAGACCAGATTGCTCTGGAAGAACTGGGCGCCGGCGTTGGACTTCTTGAGCTCCCGCAAGGCCTGGATCCGCGGCGTCGAAGCGGACGGCGACGCCGCGGCGCCCAGAAAGAGCGCGGGCGGATTCTCGATCTGCCGGCCGTCCAGGAACTGCCTGGCGTCGCGCATGCGGCGCAGTATCCAGAGCATCTGGATGGCGTCGAGATCCCAGATGTCCATGCGCCCCTGCGGCGCGGGCCCCAGAATCGAGTGATCGCCGGTGAGGCACAGCACGTTGCGGATGCCCAGCGCCGCGGCGCCCAGCACCTCCGCCTGCAGACCCATCCGGGTCCGGTCCCGCGCGGCGATCTGCATGACCGGCTCGACGCCCTGAGCGAGGGCGATCACCGAGCAGGCCAGGGAGGACATGCGGGGAGTGGCCGAGGGATTGTCGGTGAAGTTGGCGGCGTCGATGTAGTCGCGCAGCAGGCTCAGCGTCCTGACCAGCTCGTCCGGCGCGACCGAGAGCGGCGGCGCCACCTCCGCGGTCACGACGAACTGCCCGGCGGCCAGCTTCTCTTCGAGCTTGGAGACGGGTCGGTGCGGCGGCGCGGGGTGCGCTCGGTCATCGCCTTGCCACCACTCGGGCTGGCGGATCTCGTGGAACAGGCCGTTCCAGTACGCCCGCCGCCGTTCCCGACCGGCGAACAGACTGGCCACGGCCTCGGCATACCCGCGGCGGTGGATCCCCTGGAGGACTTCGAACCAGGTCTCGCGGCCGACGCGCGACCAGTCGAGCGGCGGCAGCACCTCCATCAGGCGGTCCGTGCGGCCCATCCACTCGGCGCGTTCGTAGATGCGGTGCCAGATACAGGGCCGGCTGGGATCCACGTAGCAGCCCTCCGGCGTTGAGCCGCCGCACGGGCCGTTGCGCAGTCCTTTGGGGCACTCCATGGGACAGATGAAGGCGGTTTCCTGCAGGAGGCAGTTGCCGCACATGCGGCAGCCGAACATCAGGCCCTTGGTCTGACGTTCCACGAACGCCAGCAGTCGCTCCGGCGCCGGCCGGCGTGTGAAACTGAGATACGCCGGCTGGAATCGTCGTCCCGGAGTCAATCCTGGCATCGGCTTCCTCGTCGTGGCTGCGGAATGACCCGGGTGGGCGTCGAACCCACGACCTGCGGACGAAAAGGTCGTCCGCCACTCGGGCCGGCTACATCCTAGTATGCACGACTCCGCACGGCTTGGCCAAGTTGGCGGGACGAGCGGTCTCGATCAGCACGTGCCGGAACGAGCCGTTTCGAGTGCCCGCCGTCTTGTTCTCCGCCTGACGCGAAGCAATGTTCTGTCCATGAACACCTGGAGACACGTACGGCCCGCGCCCTGGCCAACAGCGCCGCCTAAGGCCGCCATCGGCATCCGTGGCCCTTAAGCAGGAGCGCACCCGCGATGCGCTGGCGACCGCCTGGTTCGCGCTGACGCTGTTCGTCGGCGCGGCGCTCCTGTTTGTCGTCCAGCCGATGACGGCGCGCACGCTGCTGCCGGTGCTCGGAGGATCTCCCGCGGTGTGGAACACGTGCCTGGTGTTCTTTCAGGCGGCGTTGCTGGCGGGATACGCCTACGCCCACCTGGCGCCCGCCTGGCTGGGCGTGCGGCGCCAGGCCGTTCTGCACGTGGGGTTGCTGTTCGTCCTGCTGTCCATGTTGCCGTGGGCCAGGCCGGAGGGCGGCACCGTGCCGGACTTGGCGCATCCCGCCGCATGGTTGCTCGGGTTTGTGAGCATGGTGCTGGGCCCGCCGTTCCTCATCCTCGCCGCGACCGCGCCCCTGCTGCAGGGCTGGCTCGCCACCACCACGCATCGCGCCGCCCGCGACCCGTACTTTCTGTACGCCGCGAGCAATCTGGGGAGCATGGTCGGATTGTTGGGCTACCCCTTCGTCGTCGAGCGGGCGCTGGGCCTGCCGGCGCAGTGGCGAGCGTGGAGCGTCGGGTACGTCGTGCTTGCCGCCCTCGTCGCCGGCTGCACGGTGTGGCTCTGGCGCCTGCCGCAGGCCGCCACGGTGAGGCCGGCCGCGCGTGCTGCTACCGACCCACGCATATCCACGCACCGCCGCGTCCGTTGGCTGGTGCTCGCCTTCGTCCCGTCGAGTCTCCTGCTGAGCGTGACCGCGTATCTCACGACCGACATCGCCGCGATCCCGCTGCTATGGGTGGTGCCCATGGCGCTGTACCTACTGACGTTCATCCTCGCCTTCGCGCGACGGCGGCATCCACGTCCGGCCTTTCTCGCGCGCTGGACACCGCTCGCGATCGTCATGCTGGTGCTGTCGCTGCTCTCGGAGGCGACCGAGCCGGCGACGCTCCTGGTGGCACTGCACCTGGGCGGACTCTTTTGGATCGCGCTCTTCTGCCACAGTGAGCTGGCGAGCGATCGCCCGGCGGCGACGCGCCTGACGGAGTTCTACCTGTGGATCGCGCTCGGCGGCGTCACGGGGGGCATCTTCAACGCGCTCCTCGCGCCCGTGCTGTTCGTGTCACTGCTCGAGTACCCGCTGGTGCTGGTCGCGGTGTGCGCTCTGCGGCCCGCCCCGTCGGGACCTTCAACCGTGAGGCAGCGCCGGCTCGATTGGCTGCTGCCGCTCGGACTGGGCACGGCGACGGCGGCGCTCGTCGTCACGCTGCAGTGGCACGGCACCGAGCCGGGACCGCTCAGCGTCGCCGGCATGTTCGCGGTGCCGGCGATCGCCTGCTACACGCTCCTCGAGCGGCCGCGACGCTTCGCGCTCGGGGTGGCGGCACTGCTGCTCGCCGGCAGCCTGTACGACGGTGTGCACGGGCGTGCCACCTACCGCGCGCGGAGCTTCTTCGGGGTGCATCGCGTCACCATCGATCCGACAGGCGCCTTCCGCGTTCTCGTCCACGGCAACACGGTCCACGGACGTCAGAGCCTCGACCCCGCCCGCCGCGCGACGCCGCTCGCTTACTACTACCCGACGGGCCCGATCGGCCGTCTCTTCGCCGCACTGCACGGCGACCCCCGGGTGCGGCGCGTCGGGGTGATCGGCCTCGGGGCCGGCGCGCTCGCCGCCTATGCCGATCCGGGCCAGCGCTGGACCTTCTTCGAGCTCGACCCCGTCGTCGTCGCGATGGCGCGCGCGTCGGGATCGTTCACGTACCTCGCCGATTGTCGGGCCGGCGAGCCGGAGATCGTACTCGGCGACGCGCGGGTGACGCTCACGCGCGCCGTCGATCGCTTCGGCGTCCTGGTGCTCGACGCGTTCGGATCCGACGCGATCCCGGTCCACTTGCTCACGCGCGAGGCGCTGCGTCTCTTCCGCGCGCGGCTCGCGCCCGACGGCATCCTCGCGGTCAACGTCTCCAACCGCTATCTCGATCTCCCGCCGGTCCTGGGCGCGCTCGCCCGCGACGCGGCTCCGCCGATGGTCGCCTACCTCGCGGACGATGCGGTCATCACTGCCAATGAGACCGCTCGCGGCAAGTCGCCGTCGACCTGGGTGCTACTCGCCGCGGACGAGCGGGCGACGGCGGCGGTGACACGGAGTGGTGGCTGGACCCCGCTGCGCGCCCGACCTGGCGACCAGGCCTGGACCGACGATCGCGCCGACGTGCTGCGGGCGCTCCGTCCATGGGGCGCACGGTAGATCGAGTGGCCCACGCAGAGGATCCGTACGACAGCGCCTCGACCGTTCTCCGCACGGTCGACTCGGGTTCAGAGCACTCACGTGCCGCAGTGTGTTGGGCTGGCGTCGAGTCGATAGGACGAAACGCCCGTCGAACGCCGGGCTCGGCTCGTCGGGCCGGTAGCCGATGGCGTGACGCACGATCTCCACGGGTATCTCGAACAGGGGATCCGGCAGGAGATCGCCGGCATCCTCGGCCCGCACCCTGGCGGTGACGTCCCGGCGAATGCCGGCGAACGCGAACGGAAGATCGCCCCCGACGGCGGCATCGGACTTGACCTCGCCTCCTGTTTCGTCACCGTGCCGGAGATCGACCCCAACCCCAGCTACGAGAAGGCGCCGTTCATCGTCAAGCTGCACGAGATGGGCTTCGACAACGCCCACAGCGCCGCGTCCAGTGGCTCGCCGACTCCAACTACGAGATGCACTTCGCGCCGACGCTCGCCATGAGCGAGCGCATCATCTTCCCCGTCTCGCCGAACGAGAGCAACGGCCGTGCTCACCCTCAACGGCGCCGCGGTGCAGAACAAGGGCATGGCGCTCTTCCCCCGAAGGTGCTGCTGCGCCCGGCGGAGATGCGGGAGTCCGTGAAGATCGGCAACTGCGGATCGCCCATCGAGACCGAGGCCGGCTGGCTGGTGATCACCCACGGCGTCGGACCGATGCGCACGTACTGCATCGGGGCCGCGCTGCTCGACCTGCACGATCCGACGAAGGTCGTCGGCCGCTTACGCGAACCCCTGCTGGCGCCGGAGGGCGCCGGACGAGAAGGCTACGTGCCCAATGTCGTCTATGGCTGCGGATCCCTCGTCCACGGCCGTGAACTCATCCTACCCTATGCCATGAGCGACCGCGCCTCCGCCATCGTGAGCGTGTCCCTGGACGAGCCGCTCGCCGCGTTGCGAGCCTGAGCCGCAAGCCCGTCTCGCCCCGAGGCCCCGGCCCTCCCGCGACCCGACGCCGACCCCGGACGGGCCTGGGAAGTCACGAAGCCGATCCTTCTCCGGGGAAGCGCGGGCGGCTGCATCAACTGGCGGATCGCCTGGAAGACCGTGCGGAACTGCGCGTCGTAGCTCTGCTCCAGTTCATCGAGCTTGCGAGAGAGATCGCCGACCGACGCGGCTACGTGTCGGAGGCGCACGAACGCGCGCATGATCTCGACGTTGACCTGCACGGCGCGCGTACTGCGCAACACGCTCGAGAGCATCGCCACGCCCTGCTCGGTGAAGGCGTACGGCCGCGCCCGGCGTGCGCCGCCCCAACTTGAAGTCACAGATTGTGATTTCAAGTTCCAGCGAGGAAACCCTTCGGGAACCGGCCCCGGTTGCGCTGGACGGCCTGCACAAGCGCCTTCGGCGCCACTCCGTAGAGCGAAGCGAGGTCGGTGCTCAGCATGACCCGCACGCCGCGGATTGTGTGGATGCGGGATTCGATCGCGAGGGAGACAACTTCACGGGCGCGCGGCGCGGATGTGGAGCGAGGCATGCCCCATAATGGGGAGCGGCCGGCCGGTGCGACAACCGATTCACTGCGCCTCGCATCATCGCATTGCGATCCAGCCCTGCCACCCAGCAGCGAACGGACGCGCCGCGGGTGCGACGACGTCGTAGAATGACCCGGGTGGGAGTGGAACCCACGACCTGCGGAAAGAAGCACACCAGGTCGCGGCCGCGATGGACCCGGTGCTGTCGCGGTTCGAGGCGCTACGGGACTCGATCGCAGCCGTCTACCGGGCGATCGCGGATCGTCACCGCTTCGAGGAGCGGGTGGTGGCGCCGGGCTGCGGGTGGTGAGGCGGCGCCGGTCCTGCGTCTCGGCCTTGCCGGGCGGTCCGGGTTGCGGCGATGCTGCGGAACGCCCGCCTGTCCACGTCGAGAATGTGGTGCACCAGCCAGTCTCTCAGGAATACGACGAGATCCCGAGGTTCGACGTTCTTCCGCTCCAGCAGGGCGTGCCGCGTCTTGGCGATCTCGGTCACGAAATACGAGTGCTGTTTCTTGTGCTCGAGCATCTCCGCGGCGCCCATCCCCTTCAAGACGCGCTCCTCGGCGGTGAAGTGGAACTTCGTGTAGCCCTCCAACTCCGAGACCACGCGATCGACATCGAGCTTCGGCGACCCGCCTCGGACGTGGCCCTCCAAACGGTTGAGCAGACTGAAGAGCTGCTGGTGTTGCTCGTCGACCGTGCCGGCGCCGACGGCGTACCCCTCTTTCCAGGAGACGAACGCCATGGTCCCTCCGGAGGCAGGAATGAGGCTCCAACGCTCCCCTTCTCCCGCACGTCAATACCGGCGTGTGTGTCGGACCGCAAGAGCCTCTTGCTCTGAAGTGACACAATCTAGGCACAATCGCCGAGCCCCGGCCGAACCTCGACCGGGGCTAAATCGTTGTGGCGCCTGATGACCCGGGTGGGCGTCGAACCCACGACCTGCGGACTAAAAGGGCGGGCGGCGGTTCTGCGCCCTCGCCTCACTGAGTCGGCACGTGTTTGACTGTTTGACGTGGTCGGCGATGTGAAGGTTTCTCGTGCCCGCCCGAGTCGCCCTGACACCTCTCGTTCCCGATTCGCCTGCCAGCAAAGTTGCCAGCAGCGCCATCTCAGCCTATCACCCCTTCCGTTCCTTCGAGTACTGCCAAAGCGCCCGATAGTCGATGATGGGGAACTTCCCACGGTCGCAGAAATGCAGGATGACCCACGCCGTCGGCCACTGCACGCCCACCGTCAGGCTCGAGAACGACAACCCACCCGGTTCAGGGGTTGACCACGGCCACCGGCGTGGGGCGGTCGGTGGTCGAGCCGTCGCCCAGTTCTCCATAGAAGTCGCGGCCCCAGCAGTACGCGGCGCCGCTGCTCGTCACGCCGCAGGTATGTGTGGCGCCCGCCGTCACGCTCGCGAACGTGAGCCCGCCCACCACCGCCACTGGCGCGGTGCGCATCCAGATTGAACTGCCGTCACCCAGCACGCCGAGGCTGTCCCCACCCCAGCAGAACCCGGCTCCAACGCTCGTGACGCCGCACGTGTGATAGAAGCCGGCGGTCACAGCCGCGAACGTGAGCCCGCCCGCCACCGCCACCGGCGTCATGCGACGGGTGGTCGATCTGTCGCCCAGTTCGCCAACGTTGTTCTGGCCCCAGCAGTAGGCGGCGGCGCCGCCGCTCGTCACGCCGCAAGTGTGCCCGGCGCCCGCGGTCAGGCTCGAGAAAGTCAGCCCACCCGCCACGGCCACCGGCGTGGAGGCAAGAAGCGTGTCGCCGTGCCCCAGTTGGCCCCAGAAGTTAGAGCCCCAGCTGTAGGCGACCCCGCCGCTGGTCACGCCGCACGTGTGGCCGTAGCCGGCGGTCACCGACTGGAAGGTGAGCTCACCGGCCACGGCAACCGGCGTCATGCGACGGGTGGTCGAGCCGTCGCCCAGCTCGCCAGTCCCGTTTCTTCCCCAGCAGTACGCGGCCCCGCCGCTGGTCACCCCACAGGTGTGTCCCTCGCCCGCAGTCAGGGTCGTCCAGGTCGCCGCCGGGTTGTAGGTGAAGCAGCCGGTGCAGGTGCCGCTGCCCGCGCTGGTGGTGTAGACAGTGACATCCGTGGCACCCGCCGCACTGCCAGCCGGCGTGGTGCCGGTGAGTTGTGTGCCGCTCACTCGCACCAGGCTCCCCAGCCGCCCCGTGCCCACGCGCACGCTGTCGACCGTCGCCGGGAAGTTGGCCCCAGTGAGGGTCACGGCCGTCCCGCCCGCCAGCGGCCCGCTGCTCGGGCTCACGCTGGTCACGGTGACCGTTGGGGCAGGACTGGTCCCGTCGGAACACGCCGCCACAACGGCGGCACCCAGCAGCACACAGAGCGAGCGGGCGCGCGACATCGGCACCTCCAGTGCCTCCACCACAAGCAAGTACGGCGCCGTGAAGCGGGAGTCAAGCGTGGAGGCGTGCGAGGCGGAGTGACCCGGGTGGGCGTCGAACCCACGACCTGCGGACTAAAAGGCCAGTGTTCTGCCCTCGCCAGGACGCTGTAACTTAATTGCCTGCAGTGAGTTCCGCAGCACGTGCATTCTGCCTGAGTAACGAATTGAGTAAGGACCGCAGCGCGACTCCTCAGCCCTCGACGCTCACGTCCATCTCTCGGGGACCACCGGGAGTTCCTGCCGGCATTCAGCGACGACCGCATCCAATCCCGAGTGAGGTGGCGACTATTACTTCTCATAGTCTTGCCCGGGGCGGCCCCCAGTGGTACTATGGCGCCGTGCAGCAGATTCGGCGTGGTGGACGTTTTGGGCGGATTACCAGGTCTACTGGCTTCGTCGCTTCGAGGTCCGCCGCGCAATAACGTTCGGCGGCACGTACGTGACGCCCCCCATGGTGTGGGGACGGGGGGTCACCGGGGGTGGCATCACCCCCTCGGACCCGAATGCGCAGGTCCATTGGACTGGTGTCGTGGAGGGATCGGTGACCACTGACATCAGGGTTTACGGTGACGAGAGCGCGGACAACGTGCCCGGAGCCCAGTTGGCTCACAGCATGGAGGTCCAATGACATCTCGAGTGTTCACCACCATCGCCTTACTGCTTGCACTCGTGAGCTGTGGAACGCGTGACCCGACTGGTGCTGACGGGCCGACGCCAACCCTCCTCGTCGTCAATCCAACCTGCGTGCCTGGGCCGTGCCAGTCGATTCAGGTTCGAGGTGCCATATCGCTGCCCGGGTTGAATGTGCCTGGGCAACCTGCCAATGGGGCTATCTTCTTGGGCAGGATGGACTCGTCCTCCGCATGTCTGCGGCTTCCGCCAGCTTGGACACTCACGGTGATCGGGGCGGACACCGTGCGGCTTCCGCCAGCTTGGACACTCACGGTGATCGGGGCGCACACCGTGAAGAAGGGAACATGGACATACCATGATCCAATCACGGTCGTCGCCGCCTATTCCGCCATATCTGCCGACCTTGGCCGCACGACGGAGTTCGTACCTGCGGCCTCACCTGGGTGGATCATCAGGTTCGCAGATCGATCGCAATGGTCACAGCCTGTTCCGTCGGATCCCTGCACACCCTAGTTGCATGCCACGCAGGTAGCGCGGCCGCTGGCTTCCACTCCGACGTCGCGAAGGAGGCGAAGATGGTCCGCAGGGTCGTAGGTCTGCTGCTCCTGCTCGCGGTAGGTGCCTGTGCGCGCGAGCCGACGGTTCCAGGGGTCGATGCAGCCGAACGTGCCGGCCCCGCAGCCATTGCGGCGCAACTGCCGGGCTATGTCAACACCCCGGCTGGTTGGTACCATAGCTCATGCGTTCACCCGGTTCCGAACGGGGCGCTGGTGGACGCCCGGACGGGAGTGGTAACGCGCAGGGATGGGACGACGTTTAGCACGCCCAAGTGCCAATACCCTGCCTCCCGAAAGTCGCAGAGCCAGGGGGGAGGTAACGACAACTACCCGTGGTTCCAGTGGCTCGAGTACGCATACGACTCCCTCCCCGAAACCAACTGGGTTACGGGGATGTCAGGGTGGTGGAGCGTGCCAGCGGCTCCAACATCAACCTACAATTCTCAGCAGACATACTACGCTTGGCTCGGTGTGCAGGAGTATCCCGATACCGGGAACCCCCACCTTCTCCAGCCCGTGCTTCAGTTTGGATACAGCCCACATTGGGGTGGGCAGTACTGGACGGCGGCGAGTTGGTTTTGCGGTGACCAATGCTATCATAGTACGCAGCATCTCATGGTCTACCCTGGCGACGTGATGTGGGGCTCGATCGGCTCAAACAACTGCGTGGGCGATACATGTGACTGGGGGGTCATCACTCGAGACATGACGCCGGGACACGAGGGACAGGTCTCCCTCTCCGTGCTCGGCGAGCACGTCCGGTATCAATACCCGGCGGTAGTGGTTGAGGTCCACAACCTCAACAGCCCATGCGGTCTGTACCCTGTGACCGGCGTGTTCTTCCACGACATCGAGATAACGGATAGGTACGGAACGTACACGCCAACCTGGAATCGCAAGATCAACAACATTACCCCATGGTGCTCATGGGACGTGACATTCACAACGAACACCGTGAATCTCTATCACAACCCCATATCGCTGTCGAACGCGATCTTGAACGACTCGACCTACTGGTACAGCCCACACCCTACCGGGGGCTATCCACCCTCTGTCGGCAGCTACTGGGAGTGGTGCGGGATTCACTGCGATGGTGGCGGGGGCGACCCTACCCCGTCCGCTGCCAGCGGTGGTCGTATCCGTCCAAACACGATTGTGCACGGCTGGCAGTTCCTCTCGACGGCCTTTCCGGTCTACTGGACAGAGAGCCAGCGCTGGTTGCGCAACACAGTCACGGACTCTCATGACCAGCAAGCCGTGGCGACCTACTGGGTCCCATGACGCATCCGGCATTCGATCGCGTCAATCACTCCGGCGGCGGCTCCCCAGGCCGCCGCCCTTGCGTTTGGACGCGCCCATCAGATGGATCGTGGAGCCGCGTCTGCTCTCGCATCTTCGGGAACCGACGCGTTGAGTTGGCGGTCTGCAGGCCAGTGCGGCTTCAAGCATCGCAGAGCACGAGTCCGTCAGTCACCCTGGTGGGCGGCCAACCCACGAGCTACGGACTGCTGTCCGCTGATCCGATGAGTAACGACTGAGTAGTGGATCGTCGACTGGACCGAGGATGCTCGATCTTCCTCGAGATCCCTCACACCTGCGTATCAGCGTCTTCGTACGTCTTACAAGTGACCCGGGTGGGCGTCGAACCCACGACCTGCGGATTAAAAGTCCGCTGCTCTACCAGTTGAGCTACCGGGTCAAGATTCTGCAAAGTTCACAAGGCCAAACGACTTAGACAACTCTGGAGAATCGGGCGCGAGCCGCTCAACCCGCAGATTGTGCCCGTTTTGTGCCCGTCTCAATCGGAATCACTCCCGGCGAGCCCTTCGGAGCGCCGTGGAGCGTGGCCAGTTTTGCCACCCCTTCGGACAGATCCGCCGCGCTCGTGATGGCGTAGCGGCGGTACACGGCTTCCGTCTTGTGGCCGGTCAACTTCATGGCCACGGACCGCGAGACACCAGCCCGCTCTAGGTTGCGAACTGCTGTACGCCGGAGGTCATGCACCAGCCGCCCAACGTGCCCTGCGGCCTTCGTCGCGGCGTTCCAATCGGCCGCATAGGTGCGGATCGGGCGCCCGCCCCGGTGGAACACGGGGGCGATGATGCGGCCCTCGGCGCGCTCTAGTGCCGTGGTGCGCTCGCGCTGTTCCTTCAGGAGTTCGGCCAGCGGGGGGAGCGCATCGAATGGAAACTCGCGGCCCTCGCGGTTCTTCGTGGTGCCCGGCTCAAGACGCACGACACCGGCGGCGAAGTCTACACCGGCCCACGTCAACCCGAGCGCCTCGCCAGCGCGCCAGCCCGTGAGGTACAAGAACCGCATCAAGGACCGGAGCGACTCGGGGAGCTTCGCCGCGACGGCCTCGAAGTCGGCGGGTTCAAAGAACCCCTGCCGGGCGTTATCCAAGGCCAGGCCCGGAATGTAGGGGCGGCGGTCCACCTTCCCAGCACGCACCGCGAGGTTAAATGCGCGTTTCAAGACGGCCAGCTCGTAGCCAATCGTGGCGAGCGCGGCGCCCTCTTCCTGACGGTGCCGGATGTAGGCGCCGATGCGGTCGGCGGTCATGTCGGGGACGCGAGCGAACGTGAAGAACGCCCGCAGATGCGCGAGCGCCTCTTTCGCGCGGCGCTCCGAGCGGCGGCCGTTGAGCCTGTAGTCGTCCTCCAGCATCGCGGCCAAGTCCTCGAACGTGGTGCGCTCGGCGTCCGGCCCCACCAGCCGCCCGGCCCCCATTTCGGCCAAGCGCCGCTTGAGCAGCCGCACCGCGTCGGCGCGCCGTTCGGTCCCGCAGGACTCGCGGAGCTTCCGGCCTCGGTATGAGTACCGTATCCAGAACGTGCCCCCTCGCTGGTACACGCCCCCCGTCCCTGCTGTTCGTTTCAACTCGCCCCCTTGTGAGTGGTGAGCGAACGCCGGACCCGAGCCGCGCCAGCGGCACACTCGGAGCCGAAGGCGTCGAGGGCATCGGCCACGGCCCGCGCGACGGCGGGGGTGGCGTTGCGCTGGCCCGCGACGATGCGCGCGAGCTGCGCGCCCGACACGCCCGCCCGGCGCCCAACTTCGCGGAGCGACACGGGCGCATGGGTGAGGGCGTGGCAAACGGCTCGGGTTCGGGCGTTCATAGGTGGTGTCAATCTGTCACCAGAAGAGGGAATACGCAAGACTAGGCCGCTGGCCGGGTGCGCGCCCATCGGTCC
>Ga0315284_10011204_pt1 | contig 12791 bp, 11 predicted proteins | sample YL17G09_16_MG_FD_203696 | JGI IMG/M metagenome (GOLD analysis project Ga0315284, IMG submission 203696) | Sediment microbial communities from Yellowstone Lake, YNP, Wyoming, USA - YL17G09_16 | ecosystem: Environmental > Aquatic > Freshwater > Lake > Sediment | place: USA: Wyoming | collected... | reverse complement strand
TCACCAAAAATTTTACAGAATGTCTATATTGCTTGCATACTGAGCCTTTTTGTCGGAATAGCTCTTGCTTTTTTAATAGAATACATAGAAAAAATTAAGAATAAGAAAAGCAAACCAACCGGCAATGCTTCAATTAAATAAAACAGAAGTTAGATTCCGCCTTCTTGAAGATCGTAGGTTCTTCAATATGTTATCTTTAAATTATGGATAATTTTAACGGGAATTCATGAACGCTCAAAATCATAACCAGCCGAGTTGTGCAAAAGTTTTGAAGAGTGAAACGGCAAAGAAATGAAAGTGATATTTATCCGTCGTCGCTATAGGGAAGGCTACTACAGTATCGAAGAATTATTTCATGCGATTGCAGGAGAAATGCGCAAGCATATCGAAGTCGTCGAAGATGAAAATGGGACCCGCTGGGACATAATTCTTGACGCATGGCGCCTGAGAAAAATGAATGCCGACATCTACCATGTGACCGGCGACATCAACTACATGGTGCTCCTGCTCCCGTGGCACAAGACCGTGCTCACCGTAACTGACATAGGCCACTTCCTGTTTGGCGTGCGCGGGCTCAGGCGCTGGCTTTACAAATGGATCTGGCTCTTGTGGCCCATCCGTGCCGCTCGGGCAGTGACCTCGATCTCCAAGGCCACTGAAGACAACATAGTCGAGCACCTTGGCATTGCGCGCAGTCATATCACCACCATCGATTGTTGCCACAGCCCCCTGTTCCAACACCAGCCGCGCCCCTTCCACAGGGAATGCCCGGTCGTCCTGCAAGTCGGCACCAAGCCTCACAAAAACGCGCTGCGGCTCATTGCCGCCTTGCGCGGCATTCCCTGCAAGCTCGTCCTGATCGGCCAGTTGGACGAGCCTACCCGGCAGCAGCTGGCCGAATGCGGAACGGATTATGAAAACCGCGCCAACCTCACGCACGAGCAAATCGCCCAGGCCTATATTGATTGCGATATCGTCTCCTTTGTCACCCTCAGCGAAGGCTTCGGCGTACCAATCATCGAAGCACAGGCCAGCGGGCGCCCCCTCATCACCGCCAACCTTTCGCCCATGCGTGAAGTGGCAGGAGACGGCGCTTGCTTGGTTGATCCATTGGACGTGTCGCAGATTCGCGAGGGCATTCTCAGAATCATTGCCGACTCTGACTACCGTGACCAACTCGTGGAGAGAGGTCTGCGCAATACCGTTCGTTATTCACCGGCCACTATCAGCGGCCAATACCTTGATTTATACAGGCGCATTAAACTTTCCAACATCGTGTCACGTTTAGGAGAAATTGAGTGAGAGTCGCCGTGTTGTGTGCTCATCTGGCTGGTTATCTGAATGCCTGTCTCAAGGCGCTGGCAGAAACGGAGCGGGTCGAGTTGTTCGTCGCGAATATTCGGGTTTCAGAAGATGCACCGTTCAACGAATCCCTTTTTTCCTGGATCGAAAACCGCTATCAGTGGGAAAACGATGTGGATGGAGATGAATTGATTTCACGGCTTGAGCTTTTTCAGCCCGACTTGATTCTGGCATCTAACTGGCACAATGCCGGTTATAGGAAGGTTTTCAAATGTTTTAAGGGACGGGCCATCCGGATATTCAGTATGGACAATCAATGGTTGGGAAGACCAAAGCAATGGCTGGGGGTTTTTACATCGCAATTTTACCTTCACCCGATTTGCGATGCCGTGTTTGTCGCGGGAGAGAGGCAGGCGATTTTCGCACACAAGCTGGGCTTTTCGCAGGGAAGGATTTTACGGGGTTTATATAGCTGCGACCATGAGGAATTTGCCAAGATTCATTTCGAGCGGAAAAAAACACTATCGGAACCCCGTGCATTTGTTTTTGTGGGCAGGTTTTCGCCTGAAAAGGGAGTGGATGTATTGGTCAACGCCTATAGCCGTTATCGCGAGACGGCTTCTGACCCATGGCCACTAAAATGTTATGGTAGCGGACCTTTGCAGCACTTGATGCAGGGAGTGGAAGGAATCGAATGCAAAGGATTCTGTCAGCCCGATGATTTGCCAAAAGAATTGTTAATGGCGAGTTGCCTGCTTTTGCCAAGTACTTTTGAGCCGTGGGCACTGGTTGTGCACGAGGCCGCGGCAGCCGGGATGTCTGTGATCGTTACCGACGCAGTGGGCGCTTCGGTTCACCTCGTCCAGAACGACTATAACGGTTACATTGTCGAAGCCGGGAATGCGGACGAATTAACCCAGGCCATGCTGCGCTATTCTTCGATAAGCCAGAAGGAACGAATCATAATGGGTGAAAACAGTTATTTGATGTCCTTGCAGTTTACGCCGAAACGGTGGGCGAATACACTGGTGAGCAAGGCCAGAGAACTGGCGGAAAATCAATGAACAGACGGATAATGGTGGGAACTTCTTTTTAGATACTGGAATGCGGAGATTATTGCTGTCATGACAAACGAAACTGAACGTGCACATAGGTTCTACGAGCAAGTATATGACTATGACCACCCAATAAATTATGGAGGTGACGAAGATAGCTTCGAGCATCGCAATCGTCCTTTGCGCGATGTGCTGAGTAAATGGATGAATCATCTTCATGTCACCGATGAAGCTACAGTTGTCGAAGTGGGGTGCGGCATGGGGTACTTACATGTATGTCATCCGAACTGGCATGGAATTGAATATTCATCAACTGCAGTAAAGCGGGCAAAGGAAAACTGTGTCAATAGATTGAACATAGAGCAAGGCGATGCGAGATGCCTACCCTTAGAATCTGAAAGCGTGGATTTCCTCTTTACCTTTGCCGCATTGGAGCATGTTCCAGAAGTTGAGCGTGCTTTTCAGGAAATAGCAAGGGTGTTGAAACCCGGCGGGGTGGCATTAATCAGTCCTGCGTGGAATTGTCGGCCTTGGACGGTAAGAAAGTTGCAGATAAGGCCTTATTCAGATCTATCGCCACTAGAAATGATCGAAAAACTGCTAATTCCGTTAAGAAATAATCTTGCGTATCGGGCAGCTATGTCAATGCCTGCCCGAATCCAGCGCGAGCTGTTATATTTGTTCAAACGCAAAGTTCCGCTTCAGTATAAAAGGCTAAGTCCGGATTTCTCGCTCAATGAGCGTTATCCCCATATATCTGATGATGATGCTTTTGTTTCGATGGATGCTCATGCAGGATTGATGTATTTCTTAGCCGATGGGTGGAGCAGCCATTCGCATCAAGGATTTCTGAAGCGAATAATGATGCGCGGAGAAGAAATTGTTGTCGTCAAACCAAAGTAGTAGTACAGCACGAAAGGCTGGGGATTTGATGTCGGCAAAGAAGGTTGAAAGTACTTCTGAAAAAAATCAGGCAGGGGGTGGTTGCGGATGCGGAAGAGGGTTTACTACAGGGAGAGCAAAATAATATGAAAGATTGGAAACAGCGTTTGTATGACAGTTACATCTCATCCGGGCAAGCAGGTGAAAACATTCATTGGGAGGATGGTCCTAATATTGGCGATACCTCTTATTCTACCCAACTCATTAAGAAACATTTACCGGACAAGAAGGACATTTCCATTGCAGACTTGGCTTGTGGGCATGGAGTATTGTTATATTGTCTCAAGAAGCTAGGCTACAACAATGTTATTGGTGTTGATATTTCGCCAGAGCAGGTAAATCTGGCCCATGAATTAGGGTTAAAAGAAGTCACATGTCAAAACATAACTAATTTTCTAAAAAATAAAGAAAGTATTTTTGATGTTATTTTTTTATTCGACATTCTGGAACATTTAAGCAAAAATCAGTTATGTGATCTGCTGGATCAAGTGAGTGATTCTCTAAAACAAAACGGGACAGTGATAATACATATTCCCAATGCTGAAGGAATATTTGGCATGAGGATTCGTTATGGAGACCTCACCCACGAAAATTGTTTCACGCCGCAATCGATTCGACAGGTATTAAGTGTCTGTGGTTTTGATAACATAGAGTGCTTTGAAGATACTCCTGTTATTCATGGCATAAAGAGCTTGATCAGATATATCATGTGGAAATTATTAACGGTGCCATTTCGCCTATTGTTGGCTGCGGAGACTGGTGTTACAAATCAAGTTCTTTCTCAGAATATGTTGGTTATTGCAAAAAAAACTGCGTAGGGGATAGACTTGCAACGATCACTCCAGTCACTAATCAGCGACTCAATAAGACTTGTGGCCGTTACGTGTATTCCGACGCATGCTGCAGCGGTCTTTTCCCTTCAGACTAAGCCTGCCGAACTGAAGATGATTTTTAATCAGAGTTATATGCCTTATATCAGAAGTAGCGGGGTGCGCGGGTGAGCCGCGATGGAATCGAGCACCGGGCGGCCAGTGTTTCTTTGGTCACCGGACTTTCGACTCTCCTGTCAGTTGGGTTCCAGCTCATTTCAGTGCCCATTTGCCTGAAATATTGGGGGAAAGAAACCTATGGCAGTTGGATAACGCTATACGCTGCATTCATGTTAGTGCGCTCCCTGGATACCGGGTTTGTTTCCTATGTGGGCAACAAACTCAATTACCTTTATCACCAAGACCAGAACACCCTGCGTGAGCATTTGGCTTCGGCGTTGGCAGGGGTTGCCATTATCGGCGCCCTTCAGTTGTCGATTGGCGTGGCGGCGATCTTCTCCGATGGTATTGTTTTATTGTTAGGTGTGACCTCGGGTATTGCGACAGATCATCGATCCAGCCTGGCATTGCTGGTATTGATTGGTACTTGGGCATTGTCCGGATCTTATCTGGGGATCGTGCATCGACTGCTGATACCTACCGGGATGATGTATCAGGCAACCTGGTGGTCAATGGGGTTTCAGGTCAGTCAATTTTCCGGGATTATTCTGGCGGCCATGCTGCATTTCGATATGCTCCAAACCGGCCTGCTATTCGCTTTTCTCCAGTTTTCTATTTACTTGGCATCCGCCATTTATATTCGACGAAAATTACCGACCTATTACCCTTGGTGGCGGGGCGGTCGGCCGCGTATTGGAATCAGTGACCTGGGTCGCTCGATGTGGCTGACGGCAAGTAATCTCATTCAACAAGCATCGACCAATGGTGCCGTTATACTGGTTTCTGCGCTTTCCGGCCCAGTGGTGGTGCCTGTTTTTACCACGGTACGGACTTTGGCCAACCTTTGGACCAACGTTACCAACTTGCTCACTACGCCATTGTTTCCTGACATTGTCCGTTATCACGCCACCGGCGAAAGGCGGAAGTTGGTAACTATTTGCGAAACCCACTGGGTGCTTGTCGGTTCCGCCGTGAACCTTGGTGTTCTCATAACTTATCCATTGATTGAACCCATGTATGGTTACTGGACCGCTCATACGGTGGCGCTTGATAAGGCACTACTTTGCCTGCTTCTGGCCAGCGTTATCCTGGCAAATGTTGGCGGGTTGATAACGTTGTACTTCAACGGCATCAACAAGCTAGGTGTCTTGCTGGCGGTTTCCATGGTGCGTGCTATCTTAAGCCTGGGTGCAGGCGGATTTCTTTTCTACTATTTTGGGCTTGCCGGCTTCGGTATGGGGATTCTGGGAGGTGAACTACTTGCCCTATTCGTGATTGGGCGCTACTTTGTAAAGCGTGAGTTGTCTCGACAGGGTGTTAATCTGCCGGTTCGATCTTTTGTTCCAATCACTTTTAGCACGGCCTCTGTGCTCATGTTTCTCATGAGTGACGGCTTCGGTTTCCCGCTTGCCCAATATCTCTACCCTGTTGCTATGCTGGGCGTGGCGACGGCTGCGCTGTGGGGATGGAAAGGGCTGGAGCATGACGTGCGGTCTCGACTTGTGCGCATGATTGGTGATCGATTTATCAGAAAGGATGTTGCATGACCCATTTTTTTAAAGAACTTTTGTTTGCTCTTATCGGTCGTCGAGCGACCTATCGAATCGGACGGGCGTTGTATCAAAAGGCGCGTGGAGTCGTTGCTAACGATATGGTGTCAAATGGTGAAATGCTGGTCCAAAATTGTGTAGTGGATGCCTGGAAAAGAGGCGATCTAAGTGGGCAGCGTTTAGTGGTCTTTGATGTAGGTGCAAATGTTGGTGATTGGTCTTCCGCTTTTGTGAGCCAGCTGACAGACTCACAAAAGCTTGATGCGGTTGACCTCTATATTTTTGAGCCGGTTCCTTCAACTTTTGAATTTCTCAGGAATCGGCTGGGGAATCAGCACCCTGCTCTGCATTATGAGCAAGTTGCGCTTTCATCGGATAATGGTGAGAGCGTTATCTATGTTAATGCCCCAAACGCGGGGACAAATTCTTTGAATGCTGGTTCTCTGCGAGGTGATGAGGAGCAGATTGCCATAATTAGAACCACAGCTACTGATTTTTGCAGAACCCACAAAATTCAGAAAGTTCACTTGCTTAAGTGCGACACCGAAGGTCACGACATGGAAGTGATTCGCGGTACATTGCCATTACTTGCCGATGAGAAGATTTCCATTCTTCAGTTTGAGTACAACTATCGCTGGATTTATGCGAGGAATTTTCTAAGAGACGTCTTCATTTCCATCGAGAAACTGCCCTATAAACTGGCTATGCTCCAACCTAACGAACTATTAATATTCAGTGAATGGCATCCTGAAATTGAAAAGTTCTTTGAGGCTAATTATGCCCTTGTTCATGTGGATGCATTGGATTGGTTTCCTACAAAGCTAGTCTTCTTCGATCATTATAACACCTTGTGCGTTGAGCGCCAATGAACATCCTCGTCATCGGCAAGTTTTATACAGAGGGCTTTGCCCTGCACATTGCGGAAACGCTGACCACTATGGGTCATAGCATGCGGCGTTTTGAACCTGGATTTAAGTCAGCGCGGATTGGCGGGCGCTTTGGGCACCGACTCGACCAAGTGCGGAGGGTGATTCATTCTTCAACTGACAGCCTTCCATCAGTTAGAGGCCAGCGGATGAAGGCACTCTGGCAGGCGGCTGAGCAGTGCCCGATTGATGTGGTGATTGTTTGCCACGATTTCCTTTGGCCTGCCGAGGTGGCTGAACTCAAGCGCCGCACCGGTGCCCAGGTGGCGATGTGGTTCCCTGATTCAATGGTCAACTTTGAGCGTGGCTTTTTCATGAACGCGCCCTATGACGGTTTGTTCTTCAAGGATCCCTACATTGTCCATGCATTGGGCGATGTGCTGAGAAGTCCTGTCTATTATTTGCCGGAGTGCTTTAATCCGGAACGTCATTGCTTAAAGGAGGAAGCGATAGGTGAAGATGCCGCCTATCAATGCGACATAACTACTGCGGGTAACCAGCATTCCTGGCGCGTGGCTTTCTATAAAAACTTGTCGGATTACGACATCAAGTTATGGGGAAATCCGGCGCCACTTTGGATGGCTGCGGGGCCAGTGGCTGGGATGCATCAGGGGCGTGGGGTGTACAACCACGACAAGGTCCGTGCCTTTAGAGGCGCCAAGATTGTCGTTAACAATCTTCATTACAGCGAGATTTGGGGGGTGAATGTCCGATGCTTCGAGGCGGCTGGGGCGGGTGCCTTTCAGATGGTGGATTGGCGTCCTGGCTTGAGCCAATTGTTTGAGGATGGCAAAGAATTGATCGCCTTTCAGAGCATGGCTGACCTGAAACAGAAGATAGACTATTGGCTGCCTCGCGAAGCGGAGCGGCGGGTGATAGCCGAGGCGGGGAAGCGGCGGGCGCATGCCGAACACACTCATGTGCTACGATTGGGTTTGTTGCTTGATACTTTGGCCGGAACACAACATGGCTACCCCACGCCACAGATTAGTTGCGATGCGGTATGAGAATGATGATATGAATAGTTACGCAGTCAATAATTCCTACATACGCCCTCAGTTACGCGCCAGAAATGGGATGTTCACGGCCGCCGTGAGGATGCTGGTCGTATTGTTAGCATTGCTGGTTTATGCAACGCTGACTATGGACTTGATCACAAACTTCCAGGGATTGGTAGCCTATGCCTTGCTGCTGCTGGGATATCTCTATGTCGAGATCAGGAATCTATGGACGCGTGAGACGCAGCTTTTCTGGATTAACCCGGTTGTATTGGCGTCAATATTCACTTTTGCGCTGGCCTTTGGCTTCAGCAACATACTCTTTTTAATGTCTGAAGAGACGCTGGCTTTGATGGGACAAAAGCCAACTACGCCATGGATGAATCAATTGATGTTGCTGGTGGTGCTAGGTGCTTGTAGCATGTGGCTTGGGTATAGTTCCGGCGTGGGCCGCAATATGGGATTAATGCTGCAACAAAGCAGTGTGCTGCGTAAATGGATGTCATTGTCTTTTCGCGTGAATAGGCGCGCTCTCTTTGCTTGCATTGCGATTAGCCTAATGGCGCGCCTTTTGACCATCAAACTGGGCTTGTATGGATATTCCTCCACTTATGACCAGCTAATCGCAGGTGCAGCCTATCGTGAGTATCTCACCGTGGCAGAATCGTTAGGAAAACTTGCTTTAGTGGGCGTGGCGATGAAATGCTTTTCTTCGCCACGTTCCGCCATCTCTGATCGGCTACTTTTAGGGCTTGTGCTGGGTTATGAAGTCGCCTTTGGCTTTATCTCTGGCTTTAAAGGACTTGTGGTGATCCCCTTCATCATAGTAGGGATCGTTTATTACAGCCAGCGTAATCGGTTGCCTCTGTGGTTGATACCCGCAGTTGTTGTGGGTATCATAGCGGCTTATGCGGTGATTGAACCTTTTCGCGCTGCCAGTAGGGGGGATGCGGGGTTTGATGGTACAAGCCCTGTCAGTATCGTGTCAACCATGATCAGTGCCAGCGCGAGCGATGCTGGGGGACGTCCTTCTATGTGGCTACGCATTCTTTCACGGATTAACCTGACTTACATCGCATCGTTGGGAATTGAGTATGCAGCTAACAACGAATTGCCGGCGGGCAGCCCTGAGTTTCTGGACGATATTCTTCTTGCGCCCGCGCACGCCTTCATACCGAGATTATTGTGGGGCAGCAAGTCACTACATAATAGTGGGCTCTGGTACGCGAATCAAGTCATGGGGGTTGATGGTGATTCAGGTTCCTTCGCGATGAGTTCATTCACCTATCTCAATTTTGCCGGTGGTCCTTTAGCAGTGATTCTCGGTTTTTTGCTAGTGGGCATTCTTCAACGGGGGCTGTTTGATGGGTTACGCCACTTTGGCGGAGGCGGGTTGATTGTGCTCTTCGGACTGCTCAACACGTTGGTGAATATCGATAATGCATTCAACTTTTTTATTGTTTCAATCATCAGATACCTGCCGATTTTAGTTGTCGCGCAATATGTGTTGATACAGCGCCCCCATCGATCATTCAGGGTTATTTGGGGAAAGAGTTAGTGAAGGTATTGCAAATAAACTCTGTTTGTGGGCTAGGCAGTACTGGCAGAATAACGACTGATATTGCAGCTACACTCACAGAAAATAATATTGAGAGTTACATTGCATATGGCAGGCAGACTTCAATCACTAATGATCATATTTTAAGAATCGGCAGCAAACTGGATTATTATGTCCATGGAGGTCTTACAAGACTTTTTGATACACATGCTTTATCAGGATCAAGAACTGCAACCAAAAGATTTATTGAACAGGTCAAAATAATAGACCCCGATGTTATACATTTGCACAATATTCATGGTTACTATCTTAATGTAAAAATATTTTTTGACTATTTGAGGACATCAAGCAAGCCTGTGGTTTGGACGCTCCATGATTGCTGGAGTTTTACAGGACACTGTACACATTTTAGCTATGCTGAATGTTTGAAGTGGGTAGAGGGATGTCATGAATGTTCTGAAAAAAGGTCTTATCCAGCCAGTGCCTTTATAGACAATTCAAAAAAAAATTACCAGATGAAGAGAGAGTTGTTCACCAATCTCGAAAATGTAACCATCGTCACACCTTCAAAGTGGCTGGCAAATTTAGTAAAAAAATCATTTTTAGCAAAACATCCTGTTCGCGTGATATATAATGGAATAGATACAGACATATTCAAGCCAGTTGTTAATGAGTCAGTGCGTAAGAAGTATAAACTAGGGGATAGATTTATCGTATTAGGTGTTGCTAACTTATGGAATAAAAGAAAAGGACTGCATCACTTCATTGAGTTGTCAAAAATGATCGATAATGATTGCATAATTGTGCTGGTTGGACTTAATGATCAACAGATTACTGAACTCCCCCGTAATATTATCGGAATAAAAAGAACCTCGAATATTAATGAACTTGCCCAGATTTACTTCGCAGCAAATGTTTTTGTTAATCCATCAGTGGAAGAAACGTTCGGGTTAGTAACTGCAGAAGCCTTAGCCTGTGGGACACCGGCAATTGTATTTGATTCAACTCCGGGGGTGGAAATTGTATCAGATGGATGCGGATATATAGCTGAGATACACAATATCTATGATATCAATAAATTTATTGATCAAGTGAGAAGTGATGGGAAAGCATTTTATTCCGAACAATGTGTGAAAAGGATCGAGCTAATGTTTGAGAAAAACGAACGTTATGAGGAGTATTTAAGCTTGTATAGGTGGTTGTACGAACAAAGAAAAAACTCTATTTCTGTAGTGAATTAATCAATGGGGGCGGAATGTTTATAAATAAAGCACTTATGATTACGGGAGGAACCGGGACATTTGGCAATGCCGTCCTGAGAAGATTCCTTGAAACTGAAATCGGAGAAATCCGCATTTTCTCCCGCGACGAGAAGAAACAGGATGAGATGCGCAATGCCCTGAAAAGTCCAAAGGTCAAATTCTATCTTGGAAATGTGAGAGATTATGACAGCATTCTGCCCGTAATGAGGGGTACGGTCATTAATTGTCAATTCTAACACAGAAACTGGACCGATTTATTGGGGGAGGTCAGTATAAAAGACACCACAAGAATATGAATTACATCACGTTGTGGATGTTTTAGCCAACCTCAAACAACCATCAACACGTTGAATACTAAAAAATTGAGGCCATTTAAGAACGTGCTATCCACAGCGCCTTTGGGAGGGATCAACAATGAAAATCATGTTTATTTATACGCTTGAGGACATTCAATCAACAGCAAAACCTCTGCGATCTTGGGCAACCATACAGTTTGGAATTTCATATATTTCTTCCGTATTAAAAGCCGATGGCCATTCAACCCAACTTGTAGTGCTAGGAAGCAATAATCATTATCAGGATAATATAAAGTTATTGAACACCGTTATGGGTGAGTTTTCACCACATCTTATCTGTTTTACTGCTGTAGCGTCCCAGTATCTCTTTGTTAAGAAAATAGCAAGTGTGATAAAAAGTCAGTGGCCTGATAAATACCTCATTATCGGTGGTGTCCATGCCACATTGAATCCTTCTGATGTGATAAATGACTCTTTTGATGCTATTTGTATTGGAGAAGGGGAATATCCAACATTAGAATTATGTCGCCAAATAGAGGCAAATACCATCCCACGTGGAATTGCAAATCTATGGATAAAGTCTCCTGACGGAAGGATTGAGAGAAATTCTCCCCGTCCCTTCCTCCAAGATATTGATGACTTACCATTTCCAGATCGGACAATATGGATGCCATGGGTGAAAGAACAACTGGGTTCTGAATTAGCTGTATTACTAGGACGAGGCTGTCCCTATGGCTGTACGTATTGTTGCAATCATGCCCTTAAAAAAGTTGCCCCAGGAAAATATGTGAGGTCTCGTTCTCCTGAAAATATTATTAAAGAATTAGCTTTCCTTCATACAACATACCCAACCCAATCAAGAATCTATTTTGAAGTAGAGTCCATAGCCTCGAACAAAGCTTGGCTCATAGAACTTTGTAAACAAATTGAAGCGTTTAATGCCACAATTGATAATTTTATTTCGTATGGTTGTAATTTTCGAATTTCCCCGCAGTCAATAGACGAAAAGATATTTTTTGCACTCAAGAAAGCAAATTTTTACAAAATTAATATTGGGCTTGAGGCGGGAAGTGAACGAATTCGTCGAGAAATACTGAAACGAGACTATTCAAACAAAGATTTCTTGGATGTTACTGCTATGGCACGTGAAGTTGGACTCAAAATCTTTGTATTTAACATTATAGGTCTTCCTGGTGAGACTTGGGACGACTATATGGAAACAGCTTCATTGAATCGCCAATGCCAACCAGATGGTCATTATACGGGGATCTTTTTTCCTTATCCTGGCACAGAATTATATGACATGTGTATTCGGGAAGGTTTCATAAAAACCCCCATTGATCAGCAATCGGACCGAAGACGGCCTGTGATTGATTTCCCTCATTTTTCTAAGCCTCAAATTCAAAAAGCGTATACATGGTTTAATTATCATGTTTACAAAGACCACAAACCGCTTTGGTGGGTTTTGATGCAAACTGTTATGACGAAAGTTCGTTCTATCACAACCCTTGACTTCCTGTTCCATAGAATTGTTCAGTTACCGATATTACGACATGTCAGAGCAAAATTAGCAAAATAGACGTTCTATGTGTAATTCTTCTAATATAGTTGGTTGTAGAGCGGGGAAATCCATCGCTTAAAATATTGAGGTTTAATCATGTTTAAAGACAGAATTCTCTTAATCACCGGCGGTACCGGCACTTTCGGCAACGCAGTGTTGCGTAGATTTTGGGAGACGGATATCAAAGAAATCCGCATCTTTTCCCGGGATGAAAAAAAACAGGACGAGATGCGCAATGCCCTGCGGAATCCGAAGGTGAAGTTCTACCTGGGGAATGTCCGGGATTATGACAGTATTCTTTCTGCCATGCGAGGCGTGGACATGGTTTTCCATGCGGCGGCCCTCAAGCAGG
>Ga0315284_10011203_pt1 | contig 12792 bp, 12 predicted proteins | sample YL17G09_16_MG_FD_203696 | JGI IMG/M metagenome (GOLD analysis project Ga0315284, IMG submission 203696) | Sediment microbial communities from Yellowstone Lake, YNP, Wyoming, USA - YL17G09_16 | ecosystem: Environmental > Aquatic > Freshwater > Lake > Sediment | place: USA: Wyoming | collected... | reverse complement strand
ATTTCCCCGAACCCGAGCCACGGCCTCGCGTGTCTTGAATTCACGCTGCCGGCCTCGGCACTAGTCCGGGCTGCGGTCTACGACCACGCGGGCAGACTGGTCGCGGACCTGGGCGGGCGCCCGATGACACGAGGCACGAATGCCTGGCAGTTCGACACCCGCAACATCCCCGCCGGAACGTACTTCGTGCGCCTCAGCGCGGGCAAAGAAACCCGCACCGCCCGCATGACCATCCTCAACTAGCCCCTGACGACTACTGATGCCGGCCCACCTTCCGGTGGGCCGGCATCATTTTGTGGCCGCCACATGAGTCTGAACCGCCTCACGCGGGCGTTTGCGACCCGCATCACAAGTACCGGCAGGAGCGCGGGATATGGCAATCGGGCCGGGAAGCAACGGGGCACGCCAGGGCTGACCCCTCAACTCAAAGGAAGCTTGAGGTCCGACGTCAAGCCGGCGTTGAAGACCGCGCTGACCTGCCTGCGCTATCCGCGGCCGAGCCGACCCCTCGCGGCCCGGGGAATCACGCGGATCAGTCTCGGCTCCCATCGTGATTCCCGAGGTACAGGTCGGGAAGTACATCTTGCCTGAGACGAGAAACGAGACTATACTGTGTTCTGGAAATGCAACCTGGGCCTGCAGTGAATCGAAACCTCGTGGGACGTTGCGGGGTGTACTGCGGTGCGTGTGAAATCCGCCGCGGGTTTGAGGACGCAGGCAAGCTGCGTCTGGACGTCGCGCAGAAGCACAACTGCATGCCCGGTGACGTTCGCTGCAATGGGTGTCGTTCTGTCCACATCATCGGATGGTCGCGCGCCAAGGACTACGGCAAGAACTGCGCCATCCTGGCCTGTCTCAAGACCCGCGGCCTCGAGACGTGCGGCGACTGCGAAAAGCTCTCGAGTTGCGACCGGTGGCGAAAGCTGGCCGAGCACTGCCTGGAAATCGGAGTTTACCTGAAAGCCAATCTGCAGGCGATACAGCAACAAGGCGTGGACGCCTGGTTGCAGGCCCAGGAGGAACGCTGGCAGTGCCAAGCCTGCGGCCGCCCCGTAGCGGTCGATTCAATCACCCCACGCTGCCACCGCTGCGGCGTCTACCAACTCTAACTCGCTGACAACTGTCCGGCTGTTCTTCCCGGGCTAGCCGGCCGGCGCACCTTGAGCCGGGGTGACATCCCGACCGAAGATGGCAAAGAGGACGGTGCCGGTGAGCCCGAAGCCAAAGGCAGTGAGGAAGTTGACCTGCGGCGAGATGTTCCAAAGGAAGGCGCTTGAGAACGCGGCCAGCGAGACAATCACGTCCCGGATGAGATAGTACGTGCCAAACGTACCCGCCTTGGCGTGTTCGGGAGCAAGGTCCATGATGAGCGCCTTGCGGGTCGGCTCACCGAATTCCTTGAGGCCGCGGATGACAAATGCGACCGCCAGCATGGCGAACGTCTTCGAGAAGACCAGCACGAGCGGAAACAGCGTGAAGAAGCCGAAGGTCGCGAGGACGAACCGCTTCTTGCCGTACCGGTCCGCGAGCCAGGCAACCGGCACGTAGACCAGCATCGCGGTGACCATCTCGATGGTCGTCAGGATTCCGAACTGAAGCGGCGTGACGCCGTTGTTGTTCACGGCCCAGACCACGACGAAGGCATACGGTATCTGTTCGGCGAACCGGATGAGGATATCCGACGCGAGCAGGTTGCGCAGGTCCGGGCTGATTGGCTTGAACATGCTCCTGAGTCGAACCGGCTCTGTTTTCGCACCCTTCTGGTCCTCGACGAAGAACCAGACGAACGCGATGGCCGCGACGCCGAGGATGAGCGCGACGATGAACGCCACCCGGACCCCGGCGACTCGGCCGTAGCGCGCGATTGCCAACCCGCCCAGCATCGGCCCGAGCGCCATCGGAATCCGCCGCACGAATGAGTGCAGCGTTACTCCCATCGCCCGCTTGTCCCGGCCAACGGCTTTCGCCACCATGCTCATCACCGCCGGCAGCGACACCGCAGTCCACGATATGAAGAAGACCGCACCGACGAGTACCGCCTGCCACGTCGGCACGAATATGACGATGCAGTAGCCGAGCATTGCGACAAGCGTGAAGAGTATCAACGCCCGCTTGTAGCCCAGCCGGTCGCTCAACCACCCGCCCGGAAACGAGTAGAGCGCGGAGAGCAGATTGTCCATGCCGTTGAGGAAACCGACCGAGAGCGTGGAACCACCGAGCGCGAGCAGATAGAGCGGCAGGAACCGCTCGGCCATCTTCTCGCCAAGGCCGATGAGCACGACCATGGCGAGCATGGCCGCAATCGCGGTGTTCAGGCCGAGAAAGGCCTTGAGCCGGCCGAGGGTGTCCCGCAACGGATAGCCGCTACTTCTTCTCGGCCGCGGTCTTCAGCCTGAAGAAGGCGTACAGGGCGTCGTAGACCCCGAACTGGTGCTCAAGGTTCTCAAGGTCATCCGGGAACCGCAGCGAGTAGCCGCGGGCGATTGCCTCGACGCCGGCTGCATATGGACTGGACTCCATCTGGCCGGTGTCAGCGGCGTTGATGACCTCGGCCATCGCCAGCAGGGCCGGGTCCTTCAAGCCGTACTTCTCGATGATGGACACGAAGCTGCAGTGTCCGTCCTGGTGGCCCAACTCCACCTCCTTGACGTCGAAGGGAATTGCGCCCTCGCGGTCAGCGGCTTCAAGCACGCTGTCCGCGGCCACGAACAGGAACTCCGCCTCGGAATCCACGAACCGGGCAATCAGCCACGGACACGCAACCCGGTCAACGTGAACGTGCGAACGGGTAATCCACTTCATCGGCTCCTCCTCTTCTTCGGTGCGGGGCTGGGCACGAGCAGCCGCGTGACGAAACCAGCCATCCTGCCGGGGTCGCGCAGACCCTCCTCATCTTCCATCGGCGTGAACAAAGACCGGGTAAGGGCCTCATCGGCAAAGATACCGGGTAGTTCCGCGCCGGTCTCCTGTCCCAGCTCGTCATAGACCAGGGCATCCGAGACCGCGCATGACGGCGAACGTGCCTTGAGAATGAACCCGTCGGGCTTGTGCTCGGCCAGGAACGTGCGGCAGAACGAACGCATCTTCCGGGTCAGGTCGTTCCCCGTCAGTGTCTGTATCAGTCGAATCCCATTTACGGTCTCGACCAGCCTTACCGGGTCTCTGGGCACCGGCAGGCCGATACTTAGCTCGGGGCACACTGGTACGAACCTGACCACTACGGCCAGTTCCTCAATCCACGGCGCGGAGATTATCTTGCCGTCATACCGGCACGGCTGGCCCAGCAGGCACTTGCTGGCTGCAACCACCGGCCGAGCATGCAGTGATATTGGACTCTGGACTTTGGACCTTGGACTTGGCCTCGGCGGCCCCTGTCGGACAGCGCGGACCTCGGACTTCGGGAGTTCTCTCATTTGGACGGGGCCGCGATTTCGGCGATGACGTTCAATCCCAGCGGCAGGCCGGCCGCATCCAGTTCCAGAACCGCTATCTGGTACTCGGCGTCGAACCGCTCTTTCACGTCGTCGGTGCGCACGGTCCGGCCGCCCACATAGGGCGAGAGTGATACCACCCGACCGGTCGCCAATACGCGCCCGGTCTCCGAATCAGAAACCTTGTAGCTGTCACCGACCTTTAGCCGACCCAGCCAGAACGATTCGACGAACATCCGGGCCTGCTGCCGCGGCGACCCCGCGGTTATCTTCGAGTCGTCCCCCGCCGCGAGGGTCTGGCCCAGGCGCAGGTCGAGTTTGTAGATGATGCCGTCGACCGGCGCCTTGAGTGTCAACTGGTCGAGCCGGGCACGGGCCAGTTCGGCGTCGGCCTGCGCCGCCCCGAAGTTGGCCGAGTCGAGACCGGCTTTGAGCAGGGCCTGCCGGAACTCCTGCTCGGAAATCCCCTTGGTGGCATAGAGCCCGGCCGCGCGGTCGAACGCTTCGCGGCTGATTGCGTAAGCCTTCTCGGCCGCAGTCGCGCGGTCGAACGCGGCGTGGACCTGGGACTCCTCGACCGAACTCTCGAGCACAACCAGCGGCTGACCGGCCTTCACCGTATCGCCCTCGCGCACGGCAATCCGCGCCACGCTACGCGGTACCTGGGCGCTGACGTACACGGCACCGCCCAGTGGTTCGACCGTGCCGTACACGCGCGCCGGCGCATCGGCCAGTCTCGGCGGCACCGGCGCCGACTTGACCGGCGCCGACCGCTTGACCGCGAACCCGACAAAGAACACGACCACGACTACGACAAGCCATATCAGAACGCTGCGCATCTTCTTCGCCATGTCAATTGCCTCCAGTAGAAACCGACTTCGTATCATAGACAATCGCACCGTCTTCCATCTTCAGCAGCCGGTCCGCGTACGGGAACACCCGCGGGTCGTGGCTCACAAGCACGACGCCGCGCCGCGGGTCACGCGACAGCTTCTTCAAGGTATCGAGCACGATATGACTGCTCTCGACGTCGAGCGCCGACGTCGGCTCATCGCAGAGCAGGAGAATCGGGTCGCTGACCAGGGCCCGGGCGATGCCCGCCCGCTGCTGCTGGCCGGTGGAAAGCTGCTGCGGCCGCGACGAGAGATAGTCCTTCATTCCGAGCTCGGATAACAGGGCAATCGCTTTCTCGCGGGTCCGGGCCGAGACGCGGCCGCCCTGGATGGCAGTGCCGACCAGCACGTTGTCTAGTATGTCGAGCGCGGGCACCAGCGCCGCCTGCTGGAACACGAACCCGTAGCGCTGCTGGCGTATGCTCGCCAGGCGGTCCTCGGAGAGGCCCGTCACATCCTCGCCGCCCACGAGTATCCGGCCGGTCGACGGCTTCAGGACCAGGCCCATTATCGTCAGCAAGGTAGTCTTGCCGCTTCCCGACGGTCCGGCCAGCACGGTCATCTCACCGGGCACAATGTCGAGGGTGGTTTCTCTCAGCACGCGGCGGACAACGCGGCCGTCAGAGAAGTCGCGCGCGACGCCGACGAGTCGAAGTACCGGCTCGCTCATCTAGCGGAACGCCGACGCCGGTTCAATCTTCAGCGCCCGATTCAGGGCCAACGCCGACCCGAGGAAACACAATAGGAAGGTAAACAGTGCATGCGCCGGCGGCAACCACAAGGGCAGGTTGGCCGGCAGCCGCGAACCCTTCACCCCGAACAGGAACCCGGCGAGCAGGAAGAACCCAATGAGCAGACCGATACAGCCGATGGTCAAAGCCTGGAAAAGAATGATCGCGAACACATCGCGCTGCCGCGCCCCCAGCGCGCGCAGGACCGCGAAGTCGCGCTGGCGGTTAAGCACATTCGTGTACATCGTCAGGGTTATGATGACGACGCCAACGATGATGCCGATGAGGGTCGAAAACCCGAAGCTCGAACCGATGCCGGTATTGGTGAGGTTGTACACGCGGATGCTGGTGGCGAGTTCGGCGACTGTCAGCACGGAGGTCTTGGGCAGCAGTTCACGGATTTCGGCCTGCGCTCGCCGGATGTCCACGCCCGGCTTGAGCTTGACGAGGATGTTGGTGCAGCGGTCCGCCGGGACCCCGGTTATCTCGCGCGCCTTGGTCGAGTTGACGAACATCACCGACGGCCCGAACGCCCGGGACCCTTCGGTGTACCCGGCAATCCGGATGCGCCTGCCGTTGACCTCCACCACCTGCCCGACCTTGGGGTTTCCCAGGTCGGCAAGGTCCAGCTTGTCCACGGTCACGCCGTCGTATTCGAGCAGCACCTCGCTGCCGCCTTCGGCCATTCGCCACGGCCCGCCGGCCAGCCCGGGTCTTGTCACGCCGACAATCCCTACCGACTGCGACGTACCATTGGGCAACTTGAACTGGGCCCCGCTGTAGATAACCGGCTGCGCCCACTCGATCCCCTCGAGCCCGGCCAGCCGGTCCACGTAGCGCGTGGGTAGGTCGCCGGCCGTGCTCGTACTACTACTGTTCTGCGAGAGAATCCAGATGTCGGCCCCGCTGTTGTCCACGAGCGCCGACATCAGCGTGAGTAGTCCGAACATGACCGCCAGTTGCTGACCGACCAGGAACACGATAGCAACCACGCCCAGCACCGCGCCGGCCGTGGTCGACCGGTCGTGCAGGAGCATCCGGACCGCAGCGTGCCTACGCATTCCCGTTCGCCAGCTTGGCTCCCAGGGACACAGCATCGGTGAAATGTACGGCGACTGCGACCCCGGGCCCGGCCAGGACATCGACGGCCGCGACCGCGGCCGCGCCGCCCAGAACGACCCCGAGCCCGGGCAGCGTCTTCTGCACCTCCGTGACCAGCGCGCGTGCCGCAGGCAGGTTGGCGACGAGCGTCGCCGAGAAGAAGGCTACGTTTGGCCGGAACTCGGCCAGCGCTTTCAGTATGTCCTCCTGCGGGCTTGACCGGCCGACGACAAACGTCTCCCAGCCCTTGAGCCGCAGGTATTCGCCGACGATCTCGACCCCTAGTTCGTGCTCGTCGCCGGGCACGCACGCCGCAAGCGCCTTCAGGCCGACCGGCCTGCCCGGTTCGACGCTGTCGAACAGCCGGTAGAGCACATAACGGCATATCTCGGTCGCCGCGTGTTCGTCGGCCACGGTGATACGTCCGGTCTCCCACAGTAAACCGAGATGCTTCAGCGCCGAGAGCACGGTTTCCTCAACGACGCGTTCCACCGACAGACCGGACTTCACGAGCACGAGCATGCTTTCGGCCGCCTCGCGACGCCGGCGCGCCCGCAGCAGGTCGAGCAACCCCTTGGCCTCGAACGTCAGGACCGGCTCGGGCCGGCGGCTCTCAATCAAGAGGCCGAGGTTGCCGCGCAGGCTATCGAGCGGCGCGGCCAGCTCGCGCGCGGACGCCAGCCTGATGCTGCTCATAATGGCAACGCTCCACGCTTCAAGCATCCGGCCGAAATAGCCTGGCCCGAACCCGTGCCGACTCAGCATCGACACGAACCAGCGGGACTCGTCGGTCAGCCGGTCGAACAGCCCGAATTCATAGACCGCGGCCAGCAGCCGGCCGAACTCGCGATTGACGTGACGGGACAACCCGAGCTGGTCGCAGTCGATGCCCACGCAGTGAAACTCCGCATCGAGCGCCAGCCGCTCGTCTACTGTCACCAGCAGCTCGTCAAGCTTCGCTCGGAACTCGGCTGTAGCTTCGGCGGAGACCCGGTTTGCCATTTGCAGACGTATTCTACACGGGTCGCTGCCCGGCTTCAACAGGCAAAAGCGCGACGGCGGCAACCCGCAGCGTTCGAAGAACGGTGCATCTCATCGATGCTCCCCAGCGCCTCGCGCTTTCACCTGCTGCGGATTCCTGCCCGCGCAACACAAGCGCGGCTCAGGCCTGTAGCCTGAGCCGCGCGGATTCTGCCGGTCTCTGCCGACTCAGTTCACGGCCACCAGTAGTCGTCCCACGGCTCGCCGCCAATGCCGTTCGGGTGGCGGCCGCCGTCGAGAAACGTCCCGCACGAAGTCTTGGTTGCACGGCTGACAAACGCCTTCAGATTCCCGTTCACCGGCCGCGAGAAGTGGTACGTCACCCGCGTGTTGTTGCCGGGCGCATTGCTTGACGTAACCATGCTCCCCGGCACGTACCCGTCCTCATCGAACACCCGGATGTTTTCCTGCACAAGGGTTGTGCCGTCCATGACGTCGCTGAAGTCAAACTCCACCCGATCCGCGAAGCCATCTACCGACACCGTGGGCGGCGCGACCGTGTCGCACAGGAAGTACGACCGGAAATCCGACTCTGACGCTTCCGAACCGTCGCCGTCGGCGTCCAGCTTCAGCAGGTAATCCGGGGTGTTGTCCAGGCCCGCGCCCCTCACTACCGAGCTCAGAATCGTGAGGTCGTACCGGCGCCCGTACAGCAGCGGAGCGCCGAGCGTGAAGCTGACCCAGTTCAGGCCCACGCCTGCCGGGTTGAGCTCGACCGACGAACCGGTCTCGCTCACGAGCGTGAAGTTGGCCGGCACGAGCGTCGTCGTATCCATGTCACCGGTGAAGGTCACGGTCACGGTCTGAAGCGTGTCGGTGATTCGCTCTGTGTCCGGGCTCACCGCGTCAACCGCGGACGGCACCGTGCGGACGCAACTCCCGGGACCACTCCCCGCCGTGTAGAACGTGGTCAGCGCGTCGTCGTAGGGGCTGCCGTCCGCCTTGCCGTTGCGGTTGCCGTCAAGCGCCACGCCCCAGCGGTTCTTCGCTCCGCCGGAGCCGATGATCAACATGTAGGCGGCGTTCGGGGTCCAGTCAACGTGGCGCACGTACAGCTTCCGGGCGTCGGCCGTGTAGGATAGCGCGAGCCCGGCCACATCCTGCCCCGTGGTTGTATTCCTGACCAGCACGCTTGCCAGCAGCGCGGCCTCATCCATGTAGTCGGAAAACGTCACGACCACCGTTCCCTGAATCCCGGACGCACCCGGTTCATCATCCCACAGTTCGGTCCGGTTCGGGGGCTCGACCCGCGCGACAAGCGGAAAGTTCCCAGCACCGGTTCCCAAAGGCAGGTTGGTGTCAGGAACCAGCGGGTTGTTCAGCTTCTGACAGCCAAGCCCTATGAGCAGGACAGATAGTACCAACAATGCTTTTCTCATCGCTCCTCCTAGAACTTGAACGTGACCGACAGCCGCCAGTTGGAAAGGTCGGTCAGCCGGGCAAATCCCATCAGGTCAATCTGCAGATTCTCAATCGGGCTGTACCCGATGCCGTAGCTGAACTGGGTCGAGTAAACAACGGTCTTGCCGGTTTCCGACTTGCCCGGGTTCTGCTGGGCATCGCCGATCTCGTCCGCGAACGTGCTGTCGCCGTACACCGTGTGCGTATACCTTGGCGACGATGCGGTGAGCGCCTCGATCGTGGTCACGTCGCGCCAAACGACCATTGGATTCACTCCCAGCCGCAAGGCCAGCGGGGCCAGCACCTTGAACTCCATCCCGACCGGCGCCGACAGCACGCGGTCGCTGCCCGTGGTCCGGGTCAGCCATTCCTCGGCAAAGGTCGTGGTCTGCTGGTAGTCCTCGCGCCCGGCAATCGAGTCGCCGTTGTCGAACGCGTAGTAGCTGCGCGTGGCCGTGCTGTCTTCCAGCGAATCCTGCCATGCGTCGGTGGCGAACCCGAGACCGAGACCGAGCTTGAACTGGCTGGTCACCGTGAAGAGCTGCCGGGTCTTGAGCTCAAGACCCTGGCGCGTCTCACTGCCCCGGTACTTGTGAACGGTCGAATCGTTGCCCGATGCCGTGCCCGGGTGGCAGGTGCTGTCAATCAGCAACGCCTCCAGGCCAGCGCCATTCGAGGCAATCGCCAGGCTCTGATTGTACGCGCGGACGTAGAACCGGCTTTCGATTTCCGGCTTCGGCAGGTAGAAGACCGAGCCCATGACGTTCATCCGGTTGCCCGCGTAGGGCATGGCCGCGTTGTCGGTCATCTGCTCGAACACGCGATCCACAACCGCCGGATTGGCCGGGCTGCGGTCAATGCTCGACGCGCCCCGGTAGTCGTGCTCCTGGGTACGGCTCATCGGCGCAAAACTGCCGAGCAGGCCCAGCCTGAGGGCGCTCAGGTCGTACCAGCCGTTCACGATGATACTGTTCTGGCCGAACCGGGTCCGGTCAAAGCCGGTGAACGTATCGGCTTCACGGTAGGTCAGCATGCCCGTGACCAGGCTTGAATCCCGGCGGTCATACGTGAAGCTATGCGAGGGACTGGTAAGACGCTCGTCCGAATCACTGTGCGCGAGCGCCGCGCCCAGCCTCAGGCTGCCGGCCTTGAACCCGAGCCCGACGTAGCCATCAGTGAAGGCATCTTCACTCCACGCGCCGGCAGTGGTGATATCCTCCCGCTTGTAGTCGTAGGTGCCGTTTGAATCCCGGTCCTGCAGCTCTGTATAGATCAACTCGCCCTCGCCGAACAGCGAATCGTTGTTCCGGCCCACCAGTCCGGTGAACAACGGGTCACGGGACGAGAACCGGTCGAACAGGATACCGGGGTAGAATGGCGCGGCCAGCGACGTCGAGCCGCCGACCAGATAGAAGTTGTCGCTGCGAGCGCCGAACTGCTCCTCCTGCGCCGATACCAGGTTCGACAAACCGGTATAGACCCGGCTGCCGTTGATGAGCGGAATCCGCGCCGGCTCAAACAGCAGGTCATAGTCATCAGCCCACAGACCAGCGGTTGACTGCATCCGGAAAGAACTGGGCACGTATGCCCAGACCAAGCCACACAGGGCCACGAGCATGACGAAACAACGCATAAGCGCCTCCTCTTGGATCTTAGGGACGTTGAACAATAGCCGTTTCGCCACGCAAGTCAAGGACAGTGACCGCCGGGGACCGGCCCGGAGCCTGCCCTGAGCGAAACCGAAGGACGGACTGCCCCAAGACTGGCGCTTCACGGCTTGACTATGCCGGGTGCCTCTGCTACATTCTCGCCACGCGCCCGTAGCTCAGATGGATAGAGCGGCAGACTCCGGATCTGCAGGCCACGCGTTCAATTCGCGTCGGGCGCTCTTCTCATTTCCGATTGACGATTGTCGAATGACGATTGACCGGGCCAGTGCCTTGCGTCCTACCCTTCCCGAAAGGAGCCCCGATGGAATTCTATGAAGCTGTGCGGAAACGCCTGAGCGTCCGTTCGTACAAGCCTGACCCGATTCCCGAAGGCGTTCTCGGCCGCATTCTCGAAGCCGGGCGGCTCGCGCCATCGGCCAAGAACATCCAGCCCTGGAAGTTCATCATCATCAGAGACTCGGAAGTGAAGAAAGCGCTTGTGCCTGCCTGTCGGGGTCAGGCTTTCATCGCCGAGGCGCCAATCGTCATCTGCGCTTGCGCTCTGACCGAGCAGGCATGGAAAGGCATGGGCGGCTACTGGACTGCCGAAGCGGTCGACGTAGCGATTGCCATTGAACACATGATGCTGGCGGCCGCGGCCGAGGGCCTCGGCACCTGCTGGATTGGCGCCTACACAGAGGCCGAGGTCAAGAAGGTTCTTGCGATTCCAGACAACGTGAAGCCGATTGCGCTCACCCCGCTCGGGTTCCCGACGAAAGAGGCCAAGCCTCGCCCGCGCAAACCGCTGTCCGAGATTGTCTGCCACGACAAATACGCTTGACGCATCACGCACCACGCCAGACGCCGGATTCCGGCGTCATGCGTCAGGCGTAGAGCGTTGAGCGTCGTCGGGCACTTCCCGCTCCATGATTACCGCGTCCTCGCCGTTCTCGTAGTAGCCTTTGCGCAGATAGGTCGGGACGAACCCGCGTTCGGCATAGAACTTCCGGGCAATCGTGTTAGACACCCGCACCTCGAGATAGAGGGACTCGGCCTTGCTCCGCCGGGCAAAGGCGATTACCTCATCGAGCAGAATGCCGCCGATGCCCTTGCCGCGCTCGACCTCCCACACGGCCAGGTTGGCAAGATGGACCTCCTGCGTGCCCCATGCCACGGCGTAGCCGAGAACGACCCCTTCGTCCTCCGCGACAACCGACAAGCCTTGCGGCCGGTTGATGTCTGACAGGAAGAACGACCGGCGCCACGGACTCGCGAAGATGGCACGCTCCAACTCCATCACGCGGTCGAGGTCGTCCTCGGTCATCGGCCGGATATTCACGCCAAGAATAATGCCGTGCGCCCGGCCGGTGTCAAACCGGGCCTAGCGCAGCAGCACTACCTTGTGGATGGCTTGGGATTGAGCCTGCGACTCGCGCACGAAGTAGACGCCGGGCGCCAGCGCCCGCACGTCATTCGGACCGAGCTTCAGGTCAAGCGCCTTGCGGCCCGCAATGTCCAGCAGGCTCGCGGCTTGGGGCTTGTGGTTTGAGGCTTCCGGAAGGGACAGCACGCCGCGGCAGATGGTGGCCAGCGGCTTCTGCTTGAGAGGCAGAGCTGTGCCGGCATCGTCGAGCGACAGGGCTGGGCAAGCGGCGGCCCGTATGCGGTACGACATGTAGCCCGGTCGCTCGTATGAGGTGAACACTAAGCCGACATTCCGACTCGTGTCCGCTGCCATCGCGCAGCGAATGTCAGAGCTGAGCTCAGACATCCCCTGGGGGAGTGTCGCCAGGGCGACGGGACTGGGATCCAAGAGCACGCCGGACGGGCTGATGCGCTGTCCGGCTAGTGTCTGCGCGTCCCGCCACCCGATGACCGTGAAATTGGCGCCATCGAACGAGATGGTCGATGTATGACCGCCCATTTGCAGATGCGTGACCGAGTCGAGCATCTCCCCGTCACGTGAGATGCGCCACGTCCGCGAAAGACGCCAATCGTAGACCATGTACACATCCGCCCCGTACGCGACCGGTGCGTACCATTGGGGACTCGACTGCACGCGCCCGAGGCGCAACTCGGTTGTGTCCATGAACAGGCCCGCAGAACTCACTCGGGCTGCATGCAGCTCCCTGGAGGGATAGTCATTGTGCGTCACCAGGAAGTCATGTCCTTCGCTTGCGACATACGGGAAGAAGCAGAAGCGACTCCCATCCCCCATCGGCTTTGGGGCGGAGTCGAGCAGGACGCCGTCCGAGCGGACTCTCGCGCCAAAGACGCCGCCGGCCCCGTGAGCCCAAACAACCAGGAACATGCTGTCGCCGTACGCAACGTCCACGTTGCTGGATTTCGATGAACAGAGGCTGACCAGAATCGGGAGGGTATCGAGCACAACTCCATCGCGGCTCACCCGGGCTGCCTCAATCTTCCCGCCAGTATGCTGATACCAGCAGACCATATAGGAGCCGGCGCCGTATGCCACGGCTGGCGCGTATGTGCTTGAGTCGCCCACCGGAATGCTGAGCGAGTCGAGCCGCGTCCCGTCAGA
>Ga0315284_10011202_pt1 | contig 12792 bp, 9 predicted proteins | sample YL17G09_16_MG_FD_203696 | JGI IMG/M metagenome (GOLD analysis project Ga0315284, IMG submission 203696) | Sediment microbial communities from Yellowstone Lake, YNP, Wyoming, USA - YL17G09_16 | ecosystem: Environmental > Aquatic > Freshwater > Lake > Sediment | place: USA: Wyoming | collected... | reverse complement strand
CGATCGCTCTAGTGGAGATGGATTCGTCGCGGGAGCGTCTGGCGCTGCTGTTCATGGTCTTGCTGGTAGTGGTGCTCATCTTCGGCTCGTGGCAGAGCTTCGACCAATTCTTCATCAAGGGGCTGGGCCAGTTCGTGCGGATGGGGATCGTGATCGCGGCCATCGCGAGCCTGGCGCTGGTGGCGCGGCGGTGGTTCGGGCGGGAGGAGACGGCCGAATGGGGCCGGCAGACGTGGATGCTGTTGCGGATGATCCTGCCGATCTTCATCGCGGTAGTGATCGTGATCGCGATCGTGGTGAACTACATTCCGCTGCACTGGATCATGCCGACGGCCGCGGCGAAGGGAGGTTTCGCCTTCGGGCATCCCGAGGGGAACCGCATTCTGCCGGTATTTCTGGCGGCGCTGTTCGGGACACTGATGTACTTCCCGATCCTCACCGAAGTGGTGTTCGTGAAGGGGCTGCTGCTCAAGTCGTTCGCGGTGGGGCCGGCGCTGGCGATCCTGCTCGGCGGGCCGGGTTTGAGTCTTCCCGGGCTGATCCTGATCAGCAAGGTGGCGGGATGGAAGAAGACGGTCGTTTACTGGGCGGTGATGCTGGCGCTGATCACGGTCGCGGCCTACTTCTTCGGCACGTACTACGGACAGTATCTCTGCTCATGCCAGCTACAGCAGAGAGCAGATTGACTTCGGGATAGGGGCGTTCTTCTGGCGCAAAAAGTGGACGGGCAGGCTCGATGCCTGCCCGCCCATTTGCTGTCAACCGGGCGCGACTGCCGTCTGGCGAGGCTAGGGCGTCTTCTCTTCCTTCGGCTTCTCATCGACCGGGCCGACGACGACCGCAATGTAGTTGTCCGGGTAGAGCTTGCCCTTAGCGGCTCCGAGCACCTGGTCGGCGGTGATGGCGCGGAGAAGGCCCGGGTACTGGTACGGGAAATACGGCCCGAGCTCATAGAACTCGGACTGGATCAGGCTCTGCGCGATGCCGCCGAAGGTCTCCATCTGCCTGGCAACGGTGCCCTCGACGTAGTCCTTCCAGAGGTTCATCTCTTCATCTGATGGCGGGGCGGACTGCATCTTCCTGATCTCATCTACCGCCGCGGCCAGCGCTTTGTCGACGTTCGCCGGGTTGACTCCCATGTGCAGCACCCACGGGCCTGGACCCCAGTAGGCGAAGTAGTTACTCCAGACGTAGTAGGCGAGGCCGAGCTTCTCGCGAATATCGAGGTTAAGGCGGCTCATGAACCCGCCACGCCCGAGAAGGTAGTTCATGAGATCGGCCTGGTAGTAGTCCGGGTCGCGACGGCTGATGCCAGGGAAGCCGATGGCGATATCGGTCTGGGTCTTGTTGGGAATGGGTACCTTCACCACTTCAGGCTTGGCCGGAAGCGGAACCTGCGGCAGCCTGGGACGGGCTGGTTCGCCAAGGGACTTCCAGGCGCGGAAGGACTTCTCGATCAGCGCGGCCGCGGCGGCCGGGTCGAAATCGCCGACAATGGCGAGGATGGTATTCTCAGGTCGGTAGTACTTCAGGTGGAAGGCAACGAGGTCGTCGCGGGTGATGCCCTGGACGGTCTCCTTGGTGCCGAGGTCGTTGTTGTGCAGCGGATGCCCCTCGGGGAAGAGCCGGGCGAACAGCTCCTTCTCGGCCACCTGGTAGGTGTCCTCATCACGCTGCTGCTGCCCCGCGATGATCAGCGAACGGACCTTCTCGATCTCCTCCGGCGGGAAGGATGGGGTGGTCAGTTGTTCGGCGGCCGCCTCGAGGAGGAGGCCAAGGTCGCTCGTAAGGCACTGACCCGCAGCAGTTCCGACCTGGGCGCCATTGCTGAACGACAGCCGGGCGGCAACGAAGTCGAGTGATTCCTGGATCTCGCTCCAAGTCCGCTTCTTGGTGCCGTGAGAGAGCATCTCGGCGGTGAAGGCGGCGAGGCCGGACTTGCCGGTGGGCTCGAAGACCGGGCCGGCGAGGATATTGGCGTAGATAGTGACGAAGGGCGCGGCGTGGTTCTCCTGGAGCACCACGTCCATGCCATTCGCCAGCTTCAGCCGACGGACGGGCGCGGCCGCCCCGAGTTCAGCGGGAACCGGGATGATCGGAGGTGCGGCAGTCTCGGCGACCTGAGGCGGATCGGGACGGTAGCCGCGGACGTCTGAGGGCTTTCCCACGGAACCGCCACCCGTCGGCCCTTCGCCTCCCTTGGCGATGAGTCGGCCGACGGTGCGGTTGCTCTTGGCGAGGTACTTGCTCACGACGCGCTGGATGTCGGCGGAGGTGACGGCATCGACCCGGGCCGGGAAGGTGCGGAGGTAATCGTAGCTGGAGACGATGGAGTAGTAGCCGATCTGCTGGCCGAGTTTGGTGACCCCGTCGGAGGCGTAGACGAACTGCGCCTTGGTCTGGTTCTTCGCCTTCGTGAGTTCGCGGTCGCTCATAGGCTCGGTCTTCAGGGTCTCGATCACGGAATCGAGTACCTCTTCGGCTTTCTCAATCTTCGCCTCGGGCCGGAGCACTATCTCGAATCCGAAGGCAGTCGGCTGCGGGTTCTCGTAGTCGTAGCCGGCGGCGTCGGAGGCAATGCCGTTGTCCACCAGGTCACGGTAGAGCCGGCTGGTGCGTCCTCCGCTGAGGATGTTCTGGAGCACTTCGAGAGCAACGTGATCGGCGTCGTCGATGGCGGGAACGCCGTAAGCCATCTGTAGGTAGGAGGTATTGCCGGGCAGTTCGAGCTGGAGGCGCTGCTCGCCCTCGGCGGCGCGGCCGGGATTGGGCACGGGAGCGGTGACCGCGGCGCTCGGGATGGGGCCGAAGAACTGCTCAGCCTTGGCGAACACTTCCCCAGCGCTGATGTCTCCAACGATCACGAGGGTGGCATTGTCCGGGGCGTAATGCTGCCGGTAGTAAGAGACAACGTCGTCGCGAGTGAGCTTGCGGAGATCGTCCTTGATGCCGAGGACGGTGCGGCCATAGGGCTGGCCGGGGAACTGCTTTGCCATGACCTCGCGTCGAAGGAGGAACGAGGGGTCATTCTCCGCCCCTTCGAACTCGGAGATCACAACGCCCTTTTCGGACTCGATATCCTCGGCTTTGAGCAAGCAGCGCGCCATCCGCTCGGATTCGATGGTGAAGGCGAGGTCGAGGGCCTCGCGGGGGAGGGTCTCGACGTAGCCAGTGTAGTCCATGGAGGTGAAGCCGTTCAGGTAGCCGCCTTTGCTGGTGATGAGGCGGTCCATGTCACGGCCGCTGAAGCGCTCGGTTCCCTTGAACGCCATGTGTTCCAGGAAGTGGGTGATGCCGGCCTGGCCGGGCGGCTCATTGCGGAGACCGACCTTGTACCAGATGTAGGAGCAGACCAGGGGCGCCGAGTGGTCTTCCTGGACGAGGATGGTGAGGCCGTTGGGCAGCGAACGCTGCTGCACGGCGGCCTGGGCGCTGGCGCCGGCGGGCGCCGCGGCCGCGCCGGCGGCGAGTGAGAGAGTCAGGATCACGCCTATGACGATGGCGGTCCAGGGAGTCACTTCAAGCATTCCAATCACTCCTGAGCTCCTGAGTTTCAAGATCCGCCGCTCGCGCGACGGCGGCGAGCATCGAGCACAACGACTGTAAGCGGGGCGATGAATGCCCCCGCCACCACGACATAGATCAGGGCCACCGGGACAAGCGCCACCAGTGCTATCAGTCCACCAAAGGCCGCGGCGACGAGTGCAGCCCACCCAATCTTGGTGCCCAGGGGCAGAGCCCGGATGGCGTGCATCGACGTCTCCACAGTCGAATACAGCCGCCCGCACTCGGGGCAGACCTGGGCCTCGCCCACCCGAAGACTATTGCACCGCGGGCACACCATCTCCTTGCGCGCGGCGCTCTCAAGCTGAATCCCGAGTCGTTGCACCCAATAGCGCTCGTTCTTCAAGCTGGGGTCAAGCTGGAGGGCGGCCTTGTACTCCTCGATCGCCTCAGAGAGCTTGCCCTGACGGCGGTAGGTGTCAGCGAGGTAGGAGTGGGCGGCGATGTTCTTCGGGTCGAAGTCGAGGGCGGCCCGGTACTTCGCGATGTCCTCTTCGTCGAAAGAGGTGACGAGGCGCTTGTCCGAGACCTTCGCTAGACCATAGAAGATCAGGGGCGTCCCCAGAATGGCGACGGCCAGCAGTAGCATGCCAGGGCCGCCCCTGAGCGAGAGCGAGAAGCCGATGAACTGGACGACGAGCACGCCGGTGAGGAGGATGGCCGTCTCCGAGCCGCTGATCTTGCGGTCGAACCAGGCGGAGAGCGCGAGGAAGGCGCCGACGAAGGAGATGAGCGCGCAGAAGACGATCTTGCCGGCGAGCATCATGGCGTCGGGCAGAGCACCGAGCACGGTGACTTCAGCCTCCGCCTATGGGTTTGCCGTCAAGCCGCGTCAATCGAAGCTCAAACACGACTCTCATCTGGCTACTGATAGGGAAGCGCCTCCGCCCCTCAGGCAGGTCAAGCGTGATCTCCCCATGGGCGAGCAAAGAAGATTCGCCTTTGTTCGAGAGCACAATGCCATCATCCACGAGCAGCTCCAGCGATTCCCGTCGCGTCTCGAAGCCGGAGACGGTGGTGTTCAGCCCTAGCCCCTGGCTTTCCTCCTGGAGGCGAACGGGGGCGGTGGCGGTGGCGTCAATGCGGGCGACGAGGCCGAAGGGAGTGCGGCGGATGGCGGTGAGCCTGCTGCGCTGTCCGCCCTGCGGGGCATGCGACTCCCAAGCGCCGCCGACTGAGACGGAACCGGCTGGCAACAGCACGCCGGGCAGGGACAGAAAGGCGGCGAAGGCGCGCTCGTAGGGGCCGACGTGGTTGTCCGACAGGGGGGCAGTGGAGAGCACCTCTCCCCGGGGCGTAATGGTGAGCTGGACCGCGAGGGAGCGACTGCGGCCATTGGAGGCGAAGGTGCCGGTGGGGTCTTTGATCTTGATGGGCCGGGCAGTGAGTTCGGAGCAGAAGCTGTCGAGAGGCCCGGTGGCGACAACCTGCTGGCGCAGCTCAAACTCGGCCTCAATGCTAACCGGTCGGCGCTCACCAAGGCTAATCTGCTCGCCCGTGGCCTTCATCAGGAGCCGGTAGGTGGCGACCTGGCCGACGCGGCCGCGGTAGCGAAGAGATATGCTGGCGTGGGCAGCCTCGGCGAACAGGGCTACAGTGGTGAGAAGCCAGAGCGCGGGGAGGAGGCGTCTGGTCATGGATGCGCGCTCCCACTGGCAGCGGGAGCAGGGAGCCGCGCCAGTGTCGTCTCGGTAGGCTTCGGCCACGGAGTGCGCTCACCGGGCGGCAGCAGCAGGGCATCGAGGACATGGCGAGCAATGGGGGCGGCGACGGCGGGGCCACCGCCACCGTGCTCTACCATCACGGCGATGGCGATGCGCGGGTTCTCGGCGGGGGCGTATCCGGTGAACCAGGCGTGGGTGTTGCCGCGCGGGTTCTGCGCGGTGCCCGTCTTGCCGGCGATGGCATATTGCTCGGCCCAGATCTTGTGGGCGGTGCCGCCAACCGCGACGACGGCCTCCATGCCTGCGCGAAGAGTGGCGAGGGTGTCAGAGCTGAGGCCCACGGAACGGTTCTGTGGCGGAGCCTGGGGGACTGCGCCTTCGACCCGCGAGATGACATGAGGCGAGACCAGGTAGCCGCCGTTGGCGACGACGGAAGCTTCGCGGGCGATCTGAATGGGAGTCACCAGGCATTCGCTCTGGCCGATGGACATCTGGGCGGTGTCCCCTGGATACCAGGGCTGCTTCCGCACTCTCCGCTTCCAGTCAGGATCGGGAATGAGGCCGGCGGCCTCTTCGGGGAGGTCGATGTTAGTCTTCTCTCCGAGGCCGAAACGGCGGGCCATGGCGGCGATCCTATCGGCTCCGGTGCGACGGCCGATGGTGGCGAACATCACGTTGCACGATTGCGCGAAGCCGTGGATGAAGTCCTCGGGGCCGTGTCCTTCGCGCTTCCAGCAGCGTAGTCGCCAGCCTCCGATCCCGTAGACGCCGCTGCAGAAGAAGCGGTCCTCCGGCGAAGTGACGCCGGCTTCCAGGGCGGCGGCCGCGGTCACGATCTTGAACACCGATCCGGGTTCGAAGCGGGCGGCAACCGCGCGGTCCTGCAACGGATGGTCCGGGCCGCTGAGCTTCTTCCAATCGGCGGGATCCAGCATCCCGGAGAAGATATTCAGGTCATAGGCGGGGTGGCTGACCAGGGCCAACACTTCGCCGGTATTCGGGTCAAGAGCAACGACGGCGCCAGCCTGATCGCCGAGGGCCTCTTCGGCGGCTTTCTGGACATCGAGGTCGATGGTGAGCCAGACACTACGGCCGCGCTGGGGTGGTACGGTTCCGAGAGTGCGGACGCGGCGCCCCCGTGCGTCCACCTCGATCTGATCTCCGCCGTCCACTCCGCGCAGCGCTTTCTCGGCGACGCGCTCGATGCCGGTCTTCCCCATCAGGTCGCCCGGCCGGTAGTCGGCGGCGCCCTCAAGGTCTTGCTGGCCAATCTCGCGCACGTAGCCGAGGAGATGAGCGGCGAGAGAACCGTAGGGGTACTGCCGGACAGCATCCACGACGACGCTTAGCCCGGAAAGGTAGATGGAGTGCTCCTCGACACGCGCCACCAACTGGGGATCGGCGTCACGCCAGAGCAGGATCGGCTCATAGGGGGCGGCAGCGGGCTGTGAAAGGCTCTGTCTCAGCTCGTCCACCGGCAGACCAAGCGTGTGGCTGAGGCCGGCGGCCGGGTCATCCCAGCCCGCGACGCCAAGCTCCTGGGGAACCGCGCGGAGGGAGAAGGCGAGCCGACTGCTGGCGAGCACGCGGCCGTTGCGGTCGAAGATCGTGCCGCGCGGGGCGAGTCGCCGGACAACACGGATGCGGTTCTCGTCGGCGAGTTTGCGGTTCTCCTTGCCCTCGAGGATCTGGAGCTGAAAGAGTCGGGCGAAAATGGCGATGAACGCGAGCACGACAACGGCCCGGAACAGGACGAGTCGGCGTGCCATGCTCACGCCAGTTCCTCGCGCCGGCCGACGAGGAGGCGGCGCGCGCGGAGGGTCAGAGCGAAGATGATGGGGGCAAGAGCGGCGTGATAGAGGGATCGCACGAGGATGAGGTGACCGGCGCGGGGCCAGCCGTCGGAGCTGGAAACCAACACAAACACGGACTCGTTTGCCACGGTCAGAAGGGCCGCAGCGACGGAGGGCACGGCCCAGTTCTCCTTGAACAGCTTGGCGCCGAGGACGCCAGCGCCGAATCCGCTGAGGGCCTTGCTGATGGCAAAGGCGCCGATCCACTGCTGGGTGAGGCCGCCCTCGAGCAGCCCGCAGCCAAAGCCGATGAGCGCGCCGGCGGTCCGCCCGCTGAGCAGGCCAAGGCAGACCGTCCAGACGAACAGCAGATCGGGCGTAACCCCACGGATCATCATGAGTTCGCCGATGGTGGTCTGGAAGACGGCGAGAAGATAAGTGGCAATAACCCCGGCGACGATGCAGCGCGCCATTGACGTGCCCTCGGGCGCGGAACCCCCGGATTCGGCCGCTCGGCCTAGAGAGTAACCACTAGTGTTCCACGCTCGGGTGGGCTGACCTGCCGTGACGCCTGCTTTGAGGGGCCAGCGAAAAGGGCGGAACTGTGTCCGCCCTTGGGACGCTGGAGGTGGTCGCGGCCACCTCGCCATCTGCACCTGTCATCTGAGTCAAACCCCTTGTGCAGTCCTCCCCACGCAAGCCGCTCCCGACGGGCGGCGGCTTCTTCCGACTAGTCGCCTGCAGGAGGCAGCGGTGTCGCCTGGCCTTGCCTCACATGCGATTCCTGGGCAGCGCGCCGTTGATCGAGAGCATGTCGTCGGAACGACATATCGACCTGCTCATACCAACTCAACACCGCCTCTTCATAGGACCCCTGCAGTGGAGACCATCCCGGCTCTGTGGTTACACCCTGGAGTTTCTCCGCCATCACAATCCCCCGTTCCGGCTGGTGCCGCCACTGGTTCGATCAGGGAGCCCCCCGTCCCCCCATACTGAAAAGCAAGATACTCCGGTCCTAGGATGGGGGTCAACCGCGCGCGATCACCAATGACATGACTTTGTGCACATCGCCTCACACGGATGAGAGGAGTCGGGCCAAACCTCACCAGGCCAAGAAGAAAGGCGAGCCGAGTGGGCTCGCCTTCTGCACAGTCAAGTGCGCCGCCGATGGCTAGAAGTCGCCGGGACCGATTGGCTGCGTATAGTACACGCGCTGTTTGAGGATGCGCCCGGTCTTGGTGTCGCCGATGACGTAGCCCTTCACGATGTCCGCGCTCAGAGTGGGCTGACCCAGAACGTCCAGGCCGACCGTCCTCGGCACCGCGGTGACGTAGCCAGCGGCGCTGTAGCGCCCAACGTCCTTGCCGCTGGCGTCGATGGGCGGTTCGAGAGTGGCGCCACCACCGGTGGTAAGCCGGCCGGTGGCCGTATCCAGAATCAGATCGGGCGCGGCGAACTGGAACCGGCCGATTACCTGCTCATCCTGGGCCTCGGTGCGGCCCCCGCTCCATCCAATGGCAACCGCGACGATGCCGACGAGGAGGATCGCAACGACCAGCCCAACAACCTTCTCGCGTTTCCACACTGCCGTCTCCTTTCAGCCCGCCTGCGCAGGAAGCAACTTCGCCCCTGGAAGAGAATATACCACATGAGGGCGGCGGCAGTGGTAAGAGTCGCCCCAACCTGGGCCCGATGTGTCGCCCGCGACCCAAGGCAGGGAGAGCAACCAGGCGGCACGAAAACCCGATCTATGACCATGAGCATACCTGGACTGGGGCTGGAACCATAGCATGACCATGCCTGAACGAAGACCTTTTCGACTGATCGCACTCGACCTCGATGGAACTCTGCTGAACGATGCGCGGGAGATCTCGGAGGAGGACGCGGAGGCGCTGCGCCGGTTCGCACGCGGAGGCGGAGTCGTCGTGTTGGCGTCGGGACGGATGACGGACAACATCCGTCCCTTCTATGAGCGTCTGGAGTTCGATGGGCCTACCGTGGCTTACAATGGAGCGCTGGTGCGGGAGCCAGCATCGGTGGGGGGTAAGGTGATCCTCGAGACGGGATTGCCTGCCCGATACGCCGACGAACTGATCGACTACACCAAGCGCGAGCGGTTTCAGCTCAACTACTATCTGGACGAGAAACTCTACTCGCGGGAAGACGCGGAACTGCGGCGGTACGCGGAACTCTATTCGCGGCAGACCGGCGCGGTGTATCACTTCGTCCCCTGTCTGGCTGAGTTCAAGGGCAGCCGGCCGACGAAGCTGATTATTGTGACCGACCCGACGGTCGCCGCAGCGAAACCGGATCCGCGGCATCGGGATGAGCTCTACGGGATCTGGCACCGCCGCTGGGGCGCGGAAGTGACGGTGATGCGCACCAACCCAGAGTACCTGGAGTTTTACCATTCTGAGGCGAACAAGGGAACTGCGCTGGCGGCGGTGGCAACGCACTACGGGATCGACCGCGAGCTGACGCTGGCTTTCGGCGACAACTACAACGATTCGGCGATGCTGAAGTGGGCGGGGTGTGGAGTCGCTGTCGCGAACGCGCAGGACGAGGTGAGGGAACTCGCGGACTGGGTTTCGCCGCTGACGAACGACGAGAACGCGGTCGCGGACGCGATCGAGAAGCTGGTGGGGTAGGATAAGCGAGCCGCGATAGCCCGGATCGTGGGCAGACCTACCGGAAGTTTCCGTGCCGGTCGAAGGCGATCTCGGCCGGCTTCCCCAGGACCTGGATACGCGGATGCTTGCGCGCCTGGGCGAGCAGGCCCTCGGAGATCGACAGCCGACTCAGGTGCAGAGTGTCCTGGATACGCACGATACGCGCTTTGCGCGGGTTGGGATGCCCCAGGCCGATGAAGGCCGCTTCCAGCACCTCGCGGTCGTTGGCGAAGGAAAGCGGGAGCTTGGCGCGGTTCAGCCAGCCGGTGTGGAGCACGTTGATCTTGAGCGCCTGCATATCGATCTTGCGCAGCAGGCGGTCGGTGATGAGATCGGCGAGGCCGACGCCCAGGGCGTTGCCGTGTGAGCCCTCAGTCAGATCGAGGGCGGCGATGAGCTGGATGTTGGTCCCGCGGAACTCCGGCTCTTCCCAGATCATGCGGCGGCAGATGACGTGAGTATCCAGGCCGATGCCGCTGATGTCCTTGCCGATCCAGTCGACGATCAGCAGGTCGATATCGGGGAAGGGAAGCCGGGCGGCATTGCGGCGAACGCGGCGCATCAGCGCCGGCTCACGGGCGAGGATGTCCTGCGGCTGGAGACCGACGACCTCGGCCGGCTCGTTGTGCCCATTTTCCAGGATAGCCAAGCCGGCCACGATCGGAGCGCGGGCGAGGACCATGCTCGCCGACTGGGGGACGTCTTCGCGCAGGCTGTCGCAGCGACGGCCGTGCATGGCGGCGGCGCCCTTGCGCTTGCCCATACCCACGGCCATCATCTTCACCAGGCCGCTCTCATACTCGCCCTCAAAATCCGTGTGCTGCTTGACGCGGTTCATAACGATGACCGCGTCGGCCTTCAGCGCCTCGCGGCTGACGAAGACCTCGATACCGCTCTTGGTCTTGCCCAGCCGCTCCACCGTCATCGAGGCGCGAATGGGAGCGCCAACGTAGGAAGGAGTCACCCCGAGCGAGGCAAGCACGGCGGTCTGGCCAGCAGGAGTGGCGCCGCCGTGGCTGCCCATTGCCGGTAGGATGAAGGGCCGCGCTCCGATGCGCTTGGCCTCAGCAACCACCGCGCGGGTGATCTCCGCGATCTTGGCGATGCCGCGGCTGCCCACGGTGATGGCGACGGTCTGGCCTGGGCGGAGCCGGCGCTCGATGGCAGCGTCGGCGAAAGCGCGGCCCACTGCCGTGGGAATGTCAGCGATGCGGCGGGCGTAAAGGCGCTGCTCAATTTCGACGAAGCGAGGGAATGGCATCACGGAACCCTTGATTGGCGTAGTACACCTATCCTAGACAATCGCGGCGATTGGGGCAAGCGCGAAGCGCGGTCGGCCGCAGTGGAGCTGAAGCGAAGTGTGGGTGGGGAAGGGGAGGAATGCTGGCGCGGAGCGGCCAAGAGGGCGAGCGCTGACCGAACAGACAGGAGACAGCGATGCCTGATGCGATTGCGCTCGGCGAACTGCTGATCGATTTCGTCTCGATAGAGAAGGACATCTCGCTCTCGGAGCTGCCGAGCTTCGCGGGTGCGGCCGGGGGCGCGCCGGCGAATGTGGCGGTAGGCCTGGCGCGTCTGGGGGTGAACGTCGGCTTTGTCGGAAAGGTCGGCGATGATCCATTCGGGGCGTTCCTGCGGAGGACGATGGCCGACGCAGGCGTCGACATCACAGGGCTGAGGTCGGCGCCGGGCGCACGCACCACCCTCGCCTTCGTCGCCACGCGCAGCGATGGCCAGAAGGACATCAACTTCTATCGCAACCCCGGCGCGGACATGCTGCTGACGGTCGAGGAGGTGGACCTGGTATCGCTGCGATCGGCGAGGCTGTTCCACTTCGGCTCGGTGAGCCTGAGCCAATCGCCAGCGCGGGAAGCGACGCTGCGCGCGGCGCGAGCGGCCCGCGACGCGGGCCTGTTGGTCTCGTTCGACCCAAACTGGCGGCCATCGCTGTGGGACGATCCGGCGGAGGCGAAGGGGCTGATCTGGGAGACGATGCCGTGCGCCCAGGTGGTGCACTGCGCCTACGAGGAGTGGGAGTTCGTCACGGGGACGACGGACCTGGAGGCGGGAGCGCGCAGGATTCGCGAGGCCGGCCCGAAGCTGGTGGTGGTGACGCAGGGGGAGGATGGCTGCTACTTCGACAACGGCGCGGCTCGTGGGCAGGTTCCGGGGTTCCGCGTGGAGGTGGTCGACTCGCTAGGCGCCGGGGACGCGTTCGTGGCGGCGATGTTGTCCAGGCTGATGGGCGCGGCCGATCTGGAGCGGCTCGGCGATCCCGCGCTGAGGGAGATCATGGTCTACGCCAACGCGGCAGGGGCGCTGGCGTGCACTAAACGAGGGGTGATTCCGGCTCTACCAGGAGCAGGGGAGATCGTAGAGTTCGTAGCGCGGGAGAGGTAGTTGGGCGGTACCTCGGCTACTTTAGCTCTTCGGCGGCGCCCTTGGAGATGATGGTGCGCATGGCGTTGGAGGTGGCAATGCGGACAGACGGGTCAGGATCGCGCAGACACTCGGCGAGTCCGTCCAGACAGTCTCTGGCGCCGATGCGGCCGAGGGAGCGAGCGGCTTCGGCGCGCACCAGGGGATCGGGGTCGCGCAGGGCGCGACGCAACTCGGCCAGCACGGGCGCGCCGGCCTCCCCAAGCTGCCGGGCGGCATTGGCGCGGCCTGCGGGGTCGGCCTGGTTCAGAGCCGCGATGGCCTCAGACCAGCCGTCGGCGAGTTCCGCGTCGGAGGAACCGTCAAGGGCGAAGTGCTCGGCAGAGCGGAGAGCGGCCGAGACTTCCTCGTCGGTCAGGCCCAACTGCCTCAGGCCCACGATAATGGCCGCCCGCACCCGGCGGGGACCTTCCGCGATCACCTCGACGGCGTCGCTTTCGTCGCTTCGCCGGATGATCTCTGGCTGAAGCGCCGCGAGCCCCTCGGTCAGGAACTGGGCCGCTCCGGGAGCGTTGGCCTCGGCGAGTAGCGCATAGGCCCGACCTCGAACGAACCAGTCAGGATCCAATTGGGCGAGGCGTCGGAGTTCGGCAAACGCGCCTTGCTCCCCACTGCGGGCCAGCGCCTCGGCTACGACGGTCCTCACGGAAGGCTCGGGCTCGC
>Ga0315284_10011200_pt1 | contig 12793 bp, 12 predicted proteins | sample YL17G09_16_MG_FD_203696 | JGI IMG/M metagenome (GOLD analysis project Ga0315284, IMG submission 203696) | Sediment microbial communities from Yellowstone Lake, YNP, Wyoming, USA - YL17G09_16 | ecosystem: Environmental > Aquatic > Freshwater > Lake > Sediment | place: USA: Wyoming | collected... | reverse complement strand
CAATGATAATATAAGAGATTCAAGATATAAAAAAGCAGTGAGTAAGATAGAAGAAATAACAAAAAACAATCCAACATATAACAAAATTACCAGCATCGTGACCCCTGAACCCAAAAGCGTCGACCCCGACAACCTAAATAAAGACATTAGTAATGGTAACAATGGATTTGAAAATAGAAAGTTTTTTGATAATCAAGACGACGACGACGACGATGATGAAGTAGAAGTGGTAATCGTTGATGGAGACGAAGAATACGAAGAGACTACAAGCAGTAGAAAACTCAGTGCGGAGGATATATTGAGAATGAACAGCGAGTATCCAGATGCCATAAACAGATCACTGCCCCAATTCATCACACAGACAGAGATTGATGCCATGAACAACACTTTTTTCAAGTGCAAGTTGTGTCATCTCATGTTTGGAAACGCGGATGTCGATGAACTCAACAAGTATGTCAGACTCGGTAGAGAAAGCATGAACACATACGGCATTTTCCCCCTTGACATCAACAATGTCCGTGACACCGATGCAGCGGTCGGGGAGGAATCGTATAAATTCGTGCTCGAGACAACCGATATCTCATACAAGAAGGCCTTCATATGGATCGCGCTCTTCACATGTCGAAGCTTCATAACTGTCTTTTGTCCACCCATAAACAGCCACCTACAGTACTCATGCGATCCGAATCACCTCTATGCCTTTGTCGAGGACTCGAAATCCACGTTTCCCGAGATTGTTGCCAGATACATCATTGGAAACTACTCCACCCACTTATTTAATGCACTGTGCACTGCCGAGTGGTTTGAAAAATCCCCATGGAGTGACATGGATCAATTCAAAAACTTGCACCCCTCAGATGTCTCCCTAGAGAGTCAGTTGTTGTCGGGATATTTAAATAAGACGGACAATTCAAAGGCCCAACTTGCCCTTTCCCTGACAAATGATTACTATCACACAACACGAGATGAATTGGGTTCCCAAAAGAGAATCACCCAAGCTGCCAAAGCTTCTTCTGCCATCGTCGTCTTTGATAATACACAAAAAAGAAAAAAAAATAAAAAATAAAAAATAATTACCACAATACAACCATCTTCTATAAATGCAGTAACCAATGCATAGTCAGAGGTTGCATCTTCTCTATAATGTTTAGTCGATCCACTTGGATCACATGATATATACACATACTGAGGAGGCATCTTCGGTTGGTATGATGGCGACTCTCTCATCATTTTCACATGCTCGTTTGGAATGAAATCATGCGATCCCACAACAGCCGATCCCAGTGCCTCTCGCTTGTATGCATCCGAATCAGGCCCGTATGCCGCACGCATTATCATCACAGATTCGGAGTCGTGTATATGAGGTCTTAAGTAGAATCTCTCCACACACACGTATTCTGGATGATCCACTTGGATGATCTTGCAACGAGGGCAGTTGAATTCAAAATCAACGACAGTGCAAATCGGAGACCCGTCGGGTAGTTTTCCTTCCAGTATGGATTGGATGCCAGAAATCCCAGTTGGAGGAGTCGATGCCATTACCACACGTGCCTGTTGCAGCAACATTGCGAGCGGTCCATTCTCAATCGATCTTCTTGGTAAGAAATGTGCCTCATCTACAATCACCACCACTCCAGACATACTTCTCGATGCCTAAATAAACATTTTTTTTTTTAGTAAATTGATTGGGTTTAATTAATATGTAATAATAATAAATATAGAATAGTGTGGTCTCTCCCCCCTCTCAACAAAAACCCTAGTTACATTTTATAACGATTAAATTTTTTATTAAAAAAAAAAATAAAAAAAAAAGTGGCAATATAAATGTATTTTTTCGTTTTTTTTTTATTGACACAAAAAAAATGTATTCAGTTATTATGTTAAAGGGATGGACATTAATTTTTGCACTCTACGGGATAATACATCCAACACACCGCGAAGTTGTTCACACTGCTTTTTACAAAAATCATTATGAAAAAAGCAAAGAGGGGCATTTCTGGATGATTGTGCTGTGGTCAATTGGCATTGCCGCATGGGCCATTTCCGCAGGGTTGTTTGCTTATAAATGTGAAACTAAGGATAATTACGATGTTGTACTTGGATTGCAGCTCACAAACATCTTTGTTGTGCAAATCTGGACATATTTGATTCCACAAAAAGACAAAATAAGCGACAAGGAGATGTCCAGTGCATACATGTGGATGTCAGTAGAGTTTTGGCTCGCAATGTTGATATCCGTTCCCGTGCTTATCTTGATGGCTGTCCAAAGTGATTGGATTCCCATCATTCCATGGGTTGTCTTTATGATTGTTTTGGGAATTGCGTATTTTCTGTTTTGGAGACAAAAAACCAAAGTTTTAAGTAAAAATGCTAGTTAAATAAATATTTTTTTTTTTTAAAACAAGAATTTATTTATATATGACAAAATCGTAACAACCCATGATTTGCCCTTTTTGAGGATGATCATCGGGGTATCTTACGGCTCCCATAATGAAATCCTTGCCATTGAGCTGGATAGTTTTGTTGGGGCCAGTGTTGGGGCCCATAACAATACATGGCAATAATTCTGGATTGCTTGCAACCAAATTTCCAACAGGCATAGACACAATAAGGGTGTCGGATTCATTTAATGGAGCTTCTTTTCCATTTCCGTCTGTAAATTTTGGGATATTGGACAAGGAATCAAACATTGGTGCATTTGTTACAACAACATGTTTATTAATTCCATCTGCTCCTCCCATGTCTACAACAACGGGTTCAGTATCACTGTATGAGGTTGTGCATCGGATGTCTTGTCCGTTGTATGATTTGAAGATGAAATCAACCTCTGCCACTTTAGGGTCTTGCCAATAGTTTGGTTGCTTCATCACCTTAATATCATGAGGAGTACAATTAATAGTCCTGCCTTTTTTTTCCATCCTTTTTTTTTTGTTGTTGTTGTTGTTAATAAAAAAAAAACGTTGTTTTGGTTTAATTTAATTTATTTTTTTATTTTTTGAGGCTAATCTTTTCCAGCAAAAGTCTCCCACATAAAATATTTGGGGTCAATGTATCCAATACTCTCAGTTTTGAGGCTTTTAAAGTAAAAATCGTTTTCAAAAAAACAAACATCAACTTTCAAGGTAATACCCAAAACTACATTGATTTGAAAAGTGTAATTGTTGTCATCAACACGTTTTGGTTCGCTGTATGTTCCTCGAGATAATGTTGCAATTTTATAATACTCTTTTATCTCTTCGTGACCTCTATATATCTTATTCGCGTTATACGGGTCGGTGAGCGTGCCATCTGGGCCCCAGAATTTTTCAAGACCTTCTTTTTTGTTGCTCGATCTCTGGGCACAAAATGCATTCAATGCTGCCACTTGTCTCTTTTCAATATCAGTCATTTATTTCTTTTTTTTTCCCCACTGTAAAAAAAAAAAAGATGGAGGAGAAATCAATAATTGTGGCTGGAAATAAAAAAAAAAGAATCAATGAATCATCAATCATTATACAGTCAGATAATGCCCTAATTGTATATGATCGCCCGCGGGTTTTTTACGATGACAAATCTCACCGCTTGTTGGAAAAGTGCAAAAAGACGCTCCGCTGCGTGAATATTTTTGCCACTGCCAAACTTGACACCGAGAATGTCGACGTAATTGCATTCGCGAAACGCGACATATCGGCCGTCTTTGGCTCTAAATTTGGTTCAGTCAGTCACAGACTCAGATACCCTAAAAGCATGTTTTCCACATACAGCAAGCGAGGGATCGTGACATGCATGGGCCCGAAAACCGTCGAATCAGCAGTGCTGGCGATCCATAAATATATCAGATATCTCAACATTCAGGACATCGATTGCCAGTTGGTGAATATCGATCTCAACAATGTCGTATACAGTGTGACCACCTTTCCCATCGATCTGGCACGGATGCTCAAGATGATAGGGTCGACCATCGTCAATTATGTGGAAGACAAAGAGTCCAAAATGCATTTCCCAGCCGCATCCATCATCTGTTCCCTACTGTCGTTCATAAAGATTCCCACAAGGATTGTATTCCTTGTGTTTATTTCTGGCAAGATAAATATCACAGGGGCAGCGTCGGAAGAAGAGGCATTGCATGTATTCGAACTTGTTTTTATCCACATTCTGATTCATGTCAGGGTCTGTCAAGATAACATACGCTACTCTTCTACAACTTCTTTGGCGACTGATGTTAAAAAGAACCCACCCAAGAGAACTGTTGATGAAATGATGGGCCAACATGATGTTGTTAACATAGATGATAATCAGAATGACAAAATCAATGCGCTTGGAAAAGATATCATGTCTGTCATGAACAATTTACAAACTTTATTTAAAGAAGAAAATTTAACATAAATATTTATTTCTTTTTTTAATTAATTAATTAATCAATTAAAACAAAATGTTTTTTGAATTTTTTTTTATTGCTGCGAGCACAGCAACTACCTATATCAGTGGATTTTCAATGATGTCGGATGATCAAAAGATAGACACCATTGCAGAATGGATCGTTTACATAGGGGCCTCCATTCTACTATATTTCTTATATTCTGTTCTCAAATCATATGCCACAAGGATTCCATTGTGGTGTTTCTTTTTCATGATACAAGCCTTTCTAATTGTCAACATTGTTGGATGGTGCAATGCCAGAGATGATAAATGCACTGAGTTTCCTTCCAAATCGATGGATATGGTCACAAACATGGCTATTTATACACGAGATGTTGTTTTACCAAGTACTAAAGACTATTTTATGTCAATTGTGACAACAATTTTAAGAAATTATAATTCTACAAACACTGATAAATAAAAAAAAACTTTTTTATTTACACAAAAAAAAATGACTGAAGTGGTTATACACAAAAAAAAATTATTATACACAATCGATGACTTGAAAAAATCAGTCGAGACATCAAACAAGAAATACAACACCAGTGCCAAAGACATCCTAGCAGCTGATCCAACTTATGATTTAAGAAAGGGTAACCCAAATAAGATATGGTTTCCTGCTGGTCATGAGAAATGGAAGCCCGAAGACAAGTTTGATTACGAAAACTACATGAATAGATTGACAAGACACAATGGGACGCAATACTTCCTCTGCGTCGATGAACTATCAAAAATACAAAAAGAATTAAATAAATAAATTTTCATACTGTTTAACCGTCTCTCGATTCACTGTTGATCTTGCATCTTTTAAACATGACATAAACAAATCATTATCTATTTCCACTTTCCCCACCATCTGTGGATCGATGCTCTTCCATGTCGTCTGGACAACATCTGGCGGAAGATCATCCATCAGATCTATCTTCGACCCGTCCATGGGAATAAATTTCCCATCGTCATTTTTCCTGAAATATTTCGCATTGTCGAGCAGATCGACGGGTTTCATGAGCACTTTCATCACCAAAAGCTGAATATCGGCTCCAGAAAAACCCTCGAGACGTTCTGCTACGTTGTTGATGTCGTCATCCGTCAATTTGTGTTTGACTTTTTTCAGGTTGATCCGTATGATTTCGGCCCGTGCACTCTGCTCTGGCAACGGTATGTACACAGTATGATTCATTCTTCGGAGAAAGGCGCCGTCGATATTCCACGGAAAATTTGTGGCGCACATGAAGAAGAAACCCTCGGTCTCAATTGCACTGTTGAGCTGCACGAGAAACTCCGATTTGACTTTTGAAGCGCCCTCACTGTCGTTGTCGCTTCTCTTGGTCACCATCGAGTCTATCTCATCGATAAACACAATGCAGGGGACGTTTTCTTTTGCGACCATGAAAAGCGCCTTTATGTATTTTTCGGACTCGCCCACATACTTGTTTACAAGATCAGACGATGACAACGAAAAGAAGGTTTTCTTGTTTTCGCATGCCACTGCTTTGGCAATATGGGTTTTGCCAGTACCAGGTGGGCCGTAAAGCATCATTGTATTCCACGGCTTGGCTCCGTTGTTAAAGTAGTCGGGGAATTTTTCGGGAAACAAAAAAGTCTGTCTGAATATTTTTTTGGCATTTTCCAGTCCCGCAACCGAATCAAAGGTGATGTCGACTGGCTTTGACATTGTTGCCATGATGTGGGGTTTGAATTTGGAAAACTGGTCTTTTTTTGTGCTGCCTTCAGCGGCACTGCCTTCTTCGTCATCATCTGATGAGTTGTCGTTCGTTTGCGGCGGCAATTTCTTGCATTCACATGATTTTATTTTTTCAAAACAAATGTTTCTTCTTAACATAATGTCATCTTTTTTGGTCTTATCTTGTTCTAATTGGTGCGCGATATCATAAAAGTTTACACATTTTGTATATTCCTTTTTGGCTGCTTCCATGTTACCTTTTGCCTTGTAATCTTTTGCAAGGATAAGGGAATCAGTTGCTTTTCGTAAATAAATTGAATTATTCATTTTTTTTTTCTAAAGTAAAGTTTATTTCATAGAGTCAATATATAATAATGAATCTTTTGTTGCATAAAATTTCAATCCGTCAAACATGTTGACTATCTCTAAACCCCTTCTGAATTTGCCATTTATTCCATGTGCACGCTTCCAGTAATTCCTGATTATTTTTGTCAGACACATTCTGACGGTTTCATATTTATTGTTGTTTGGCGAATCAGCAGATTCTGAACTGCTTGAATTCTCATCATCACTATTACTGTTGTTATTATCTGGAGTGGCCCTTTTTACATTTATATTGTAGTATTCCGTGTCGAAATTCGGCGGCACGAAAATTATCATTGCCAAAAACCACCGCGAGGCGCTTTTTTTTGTCTTCTTGTTGATCACAAACCCATTTGGCTTGTTGTGCATCACTAATCTGCTGAATATTGTTCTTCTGGTACAACCTACATATGTCCCTGCACTCTTCTTTCTTGGGGGAGCTCTCTCGGTATTTGTCGGGTGTCCTACTGTCATCATGTATAATTTCATGAGGGTGCCTTCGAATTCGTTCATTATAATGTCATTTCCGTCTTTGTCCTTTGATTCATATTCAATTTTAAGCTTCTTGTCGGCAGATGCAGTTGCAAGTGTTTTGGCCAATAATCCGCTCGTAAATTTGTAATTTTTTGCGCTCATATTTTTTTTTTTTTTTGTTTACAGAAAAAAAAAGTTTTTGTGGGTGAGTGTTATGGGAGTGTATTTAAATTTCGCAACACTGTCTTCTCGGACAGCAATCACATCAAACATATGTTTGATTGTTTTTTGATTTTGTGTAATATTCTTGACCTTGTATCTGGCATCCGCTGCTTGGAAAAACGACTGGAGCGAATCGACACACGGCAGCCACGACGCAAATGCTATTTTGGGAATCACTGGCACTTTAATCTCGCTGTAGACTGCCTGATTTCCGATATTCACACTGTAGCCGTCGATCATCAGATACAATATCGGTAACAGGAATGCATCCATTGGCTTGATTGTTAACCCAGTTTCTGCATCGGGGTTCGCTGAAAAGAACACAGACAGCCTATCAAAGACATCCCATGCAACCATACACATCTTTTCAATTTCTTTCTGGATGAATTCATCGAATTCGTTGTGTCTGTTCTTCAATTTCGCAACTATGTCATCGTCGTCACAATCCAAAAGTTCGATTATCCGCTGGTTTTTTTCACTCCTACACTGTGAAACTTCTTCGTCATCTCCTCTTTTTTCGACGTTGTTGTTGTTGTTTGCTACTTGGAGCATCACTGTTGCATGAGTCTTTTTGATTTTTTTTATATTGTATGCACGGAACATCGGAGTAGACGTCTTTATGATTTTTTCTATCGCAGTTGTTGTCTTTATAACGTTGCTTGTCTCTTCAACCACTTCTTCCTCGCCGAGAGAAAATAGACCCTGTTGTTGTTTTTTTAACAGCTCTTTTACCTCGTCACACATGTTGAAAAAGTTAAAATATCGGCTGACCTGACACCCAGAAAACAGTGTCCACAGTATGTCGTTGTGAACGTTGTCGTTGTTTTTGCTGATGATGTCGATGATCTTTTCGTTGATCTTCTTCATTAGTGCGACAATCGCTGCCATTTCCATGCGCTGGCGATCGACCGATGTATACAAGAATAATAATAAGCGCATGTAAGTCGAGCGGGTTATTTCGCGCCTGTACTCATAATCACCCAAAAGAACCTTCCCTTTCGCCTTCTTCGGGTTTAAGTTAATGTCTCTTGAATCAAAATGCTCAGAATCATCGTCGCCATTTCCACCTCCATTGTCGTCAGGGCGATCCGTGTCGCGGGTTGTGAAGATATTTGAATCCATTCGCCAGTCGTGAAGAATACTTCCCAACACAACTGCAGATATCGGACACACATGCTGCCCTCCAGATCGGATGTCTGTAAACTTGACACTGCAATTCAGACCACATGCGTGGATGTTGCCGCTTATGGGACACACATAAAGGTTCTTAAAGACATACGTGTCATGTTCAGAGTAAGACACAGAGTGAGGACACTTTGTGTATTTCTCGCACATATCCAGTTTGCGTTGCACCAAAGTTTCGTCTTCATCCTCGTTGCGTTTATCGGAGGCTATAAAGGCATCGATGATCGACATCATTTTTTCATCACCGCCACAAACATGGGATGGTTTTATATGTCTGCAGAGTTCAGGAATGCATATGTGATACCTTAAAATGTCTGGAATGTGTCCATCGAGGAAATCTGAATTTTTCTTGTAAATTATAACATTCAGGGGGCGGCATCCACATTTGCCACCATTTTTGGCACACAGATGGTGAGGGTTATTTGTAAGTCTCTTATCGTGTTCTTTATACAACCTTTCTATAAATGGCAAAAATTGCTTTGGTTGTCTAAACATTGATTCATTTTCATTGATCTTGTTATCCTGTTTTAAATCTATTGTCGTCACACGTCTTTTTTTAACCTTATTATTATTATTATTTTTCGGTTCTTTTATTTCTTCATCGTCAGGATGAACCACATGATAATTTCTTTTTATAAAAAAACGATCCATTTCTTTTTTTTTTTCTTGTAATAAAAATTTTTTGTTGAGTAAAAAAAAAAAAATTTTTTTTTTATTCTTCTGTTTTCTTTTTTTTTTCATCATTTTTTTTCTTGTTCATTGATTTAATCAACAAAGATCCATACAAGAACAACAACAAGTCGTCAAGAATGCCCTTTTTTAACTCGTCTTTGGATTCAAATAGGGAGGCAATTCTTTTACCAGATTCGATTTCGTATTTTTCAACAATCTCATCGGTAATTGAGGCTTTTACAACAATATCAATGCGACCACATGCAATGGTGAAAGTCTCTTTTGAATATTCACAAAGATGATAATACAATTCAACAAGAGTAAGAATAACACCCAGTTCGTCTTGGCTGTATGGGTTTTCCTTATTTTGGATAAGTTTGACAAACCCGCGCAATCCAAATGAATTCTTGATCCATTTTTCAAGAACCATGTTGACTTTGGCTGTAACAGTGGTCTCGCTTAATGCCTTCAAGTTGGTCTCGATGTATTTTTGCATCTTGGTGACATCTTCGTCAGATGAGAATTTCTTGTCGTCATCGCCTTCAAAGATAGCATATTTCTCAAAGAAGGCAGTATACTCATTTGATGCTTTTTCTGGCTTTTCTCTGACAATGGCTGCTTTTTTAGTCTCAACTGGAGGTGCAACTTCAACTTCCTTCTTGTATTTCTTTCTTGAAGATTTTGGTTGTTCTACTTCTTCATCATCATCGTCATCGTCATCGTCATCATTATTATTATGTTTTGATGCAGATGTTTCTGTTGTTGTAGTTGATGAAGATGATGATGATGAAGATGAGGATGATTCATCTTCTTCCTCTTCATATTTCCTCTTTTTGGATGAATCTTTACCATTGGTAGGTTTGTTAAATACAATTGCCAATTCTTTCATCATTTCCATCTGGGTCTTCATTTGTTTTTGCATAAATACGTTAAATACAGTCATCATCTTTGCGTTGGGATCATCATAGGTTACTGCGAGTTCTCTGCAGTCAACACCATTTGAATGTTTATTCTTATGGTCCTTTCCATGTTTTTTGGGAGATTTATGATGGTCACTCATTTTTTTTTTACGATGTTGTTTTTCTTTCTCTTTTTGTTTTAATAACTCTTTTTTTTTTTCTTTTTGTTTGTCTTGTTTTCTTTTAAGTTCTGCTGCTGCTGCCTCTTGCTCTTTCTTTTTTTTTAAAAGAAGTTCTTCTTTTTCTTTTTTTTTCTTCTCTTCTTCTTCTTCTTCTTCTTCTTCTTCTTCTTGTCTATTATCTTCTATATCAAGGACTCTTCTGATTGTGCTGTTTTTAATGGCCTTCTTTAACACAGATGCCTGTTGTTTACTCGTGTTCTTCTCAACCAAGTTGGATGATTGAGGAATTGGAATCTCATCAGACTCAATATGAAGGTCTTCTTCCTTGGTGTCTCTTATCTCTTTAATAAGAGATTCTGGGTTCAGATCAACTTCGGGGATGGGAGAAGGAGGTGATGCAGACTTATGTTTGATCACTGGCTCTGGTTTATCTGGCATCATATTGAACATGGCATTATCATCATCATCATTGGATTCAACCTGTACTTTTTTTTTGTCTTGTTTTTTGGATTGTTGGCTCATCTTTTTTTCTTTTTGGTAAACGTTCGTTTGGTTTGGTTATGAAAATAATAAATGAATTTTTTAGCTTAAAGAAAATAGAAAAAGGGTAAATTTTTTTGGTTTAATCATACATTGTTAGCGTGATGTCAATGATCGAATATAAGACCATAACCCAAACAAACACCCTGATGATGTTTGGGGCTAAATAGAAAATAAAACTTATAGTCAGGGTAACAAACAAAGCGGACAGATTACTATTCAAAATCCACCTCAAAGATGATGATGGTTGTGAAATATGTTTTTCTATTATCGATTGTTGATATAGAATGAAGCCAAATATATACATTGTTATTGGAAATACCCTTGAAGTTACACAAAATTTTAAATATCCATACATATTTTTTTTTTTTCGCCCCCAAAAAATAAAAATTTCTTTTTTATTTTTTTCACACAAAAATGAGCAACACATTGAAAAGACAATTTGAGGAAGCCTTTGAAGAACCAAAGGGAAGAGTATTAACAAGCCAGCATTTGGAATCATTGGAGAAAGAAGGATATGTTATCGTAAGAAATTTAGTCAGTGAATCATTTGTCGGTGAAATGAATAACTATATTGATCAATGGTTCAATAGCATCCCCTGTTATAATGGAAATCTGACTTCTTACCAAGGAAAAGTTCACAATATCATGAAAGGTGAAGGTGTTGGTCACAACTTTGCCAATTGGATGCTTCGATTACATCCAAATGTTATTGGAGCTTGGTGCGATCTTTGCAAATGTGACCCCGATGAATTGGTCGTCTCTTTGGATGGATTCAGACAAGCCCCATCATCATACAAGCCTAAAAAGGAAAACGGTGTTGTTAAGAACTGGACCCATGTAGATGAAGGTGACATTAGTAAGCCACCAAAGTTGATGTTTGATGGAAGCATCTCTTTTCAAATGAGCGTTGCTTTGAGCGATGTTGGTGAAAATGATGGTTGCTTTTTGTGTATTCCCCAAGGCCACAAATATTTCAAAGAAATCGTAAATGGAAAAGAAATGTTTCAAATTCTAAGTCCCGAAAAACTCGCATTTTTGGCACAAAAGGGACTTTTTGAAAAACGCATTACTGGTGTCAAAAAGGGGGACGCAATCATCTGGAATTCAAAGACTCCTCATAGAGGCGATCCTGCTTTAGTCAATAATGGAAAGACATCAAGTGTCATCTTTGCCTGCTATACTCATCGTGAAAATGTCACTGCTGGTGATCAAAATAGACGCAAGGAAGCATTTGGCTCTTTAATCAAGGCAGAATCAAAAAACATCTTCAAAGCAACTTATGCAACATCAAGTCATTCTCCTGGTGGAAATAACTTTAAGCTCAATTCTCCTCCCCGCATATATGGAGACAAGACCAAAGAACAACAAGAACTTGAAAAAAAAAATATGAGACCTTCCGAGAAAGAATTGGTGTCTGCTTGGGACGTCACTCCAAATGTTTTTTCAAACAATCTTTTTAGATTATATCACTCTATCTGTTCTGTTGATCAGGAATTCTGCAAACCTTTTACATCATCTTATAACAATCCAACTGAAAAAGAAGTCATCACTTGCTTTAAAAATTTACACGAACAAAAAAAAATAAAATAAAATATTTACTACCCCTTCACTGCACACATCTTTTTTAAAACGAGCGCCAAAAAAATTGCTTTTTTTTTTTATTTTTTTTTTTTAAAAAAATATGGTATATTCGAGCGGAAAGACGCATTCTAAAAATAGGTTATATAAAAAAAATGCTGTTTTTATTGTTAGTGACGGTTGTTGGAGGGGTATTTGGAGGTAGTTGTGGGGGTGGCAACTACTCACATGACGTTTACACTGTGACCAAAAATACAGAATTGATCATAGATATGTATGATAATCTGACATTTTTTGACTTTATATGTACTAATTCGGTTGGGATATCCATCTATTTCTACGATGCCAATCGGTTGGATATGGCAAGTAATGTTGTCGTTGCAGGTGACACTTGTTATGCACAAAACAATACTTTTGCAAACATCAGTTGGACTGTGGCGCCATACATGTTTGGGATTGAATGCAGCAGCATAACGACAAACTGCATAGTCAACGTGTCGCAATCTATATCGTGTCTTCCTAATTGTACCAACAAGAATTGTGGATCGGATGGCTGTTTTAAAGAATGTGGATCGTGCAGTGGAAGTGACCAA
>Ga0315284_10011199_pt1 | contig 12794 bp, 9 predicted proteins | sample YL17G09_16_MG_FD_203696 | JGI IMG/M metagenome (GOLD analysis project Ga0315284, IMG submission 203696) | Sediment microbial communities from Yellowstone Lake, YNP, Wyoming, USA - YL17G09_16 | ecosystem: Environmental > Aquatic > Freshwater > Lake > Sediment | place: USA: Wyoming | collected... | reverse complement strand
AGTAGTGAGTAGCAATAAGTGATAAGTAATAAGTCGTGGTATTGAGTGATGGCGCCCGGTCCGGTGGTTGAGTAGGCAAGTAAGCCTCTTCGCATCTTTCCGCCACCCTCGCGCCGTATCGAAACCACCTCACCAATAGCACTCGTTCCCGATAGGTTCTCCTATCCATGCGCTGGTTTCGATACGGCACGAGGGCTGCGGAAAGAACCGAGCGGCTCCCCTGCCTACTCAACCACCGGACCGGGTACTACTCATCACTCACTACTTACTACTTACTGCTCACCCCATCCATTCAACCAATAAAAAAGTGGCGGCCCGAAGGCCGCCACTGTATTCCGCATGCCGGCTGGGAGGCGTCAACGCGCATCGCGCTGCCCCTCAGCCGCTCAACTGTCAATGAGCCGTTTTCGGGTTCAGTTCTCTCCTTATGTCAGATGGTAACATTCGATTGCATAATAATGCATCCTACCTCGCATCAAGTGTATCGCCAACGCCGGAGTTTGGCAAGAGGGAAAAGGGGTCATACCCCTTAAATCTCCGGTCAGTCCTGGGGGAAAATGGGCGATTTTTGCGTAAAATCGGTTTAACAACCGGATAAAATGGGTAACATATGTGTGCCGGCGCATCCTCGCGCGGGCTATTCATTCCTCACTTTCGGACGGGAAACCGCTGCCCGGCACTCGTTTTTTGCCGGGGACTGTGGATTTCGCAGTTGTATCGTCGCTGTTTGGTCCGCCGGGCAGCGGGTCGCGCCGCGGGTGGGGGAAAGGACGGTTACAGTATGACAACAGAGGGGCACGGAGTGAAAGTGGACCGGCTGCGGGAACAGGCGATTGCGGCATTGTTGATGCATCCGACGGTGGAGGCGGCAGCGACAGCGGCGGGGGTGACGAAGAGGACGCTCACCCGCTGGCAGCGTGAGGCGGAGTTCGCGGCGGCGTACCGGGAAGCGCGGCGCGAGGTGGTGCAGCAGGCGACGACCAAGCTGTCGGCATCGTGCGTGAAGGCGGTGGAGACGCTGGATAAAATCATGGACATGGAGACCGCCCCGGCAACCAGCCGCATCATGGCGGCGCGGACGGTGCTGGAATACGCCCACCGCGGCCTGGAGCTGGACGACCTGGCAGTCAGGCTGGAAGCGCTGGAGGCTGCGATGGAGTAGTATCCTCCCAGCCGTTTTCTCAACGGGATCACCCTGGCTCAATCCTCTTTGCGCAAGGTGATCGTTCATCCGATTCCGCGCGGATGCGGAATGTCAGCCTGACAGGCTGCCATGCGCTGGCCCAGGGTGGCGCGGAGGCCACCCTGGGCAGAAGCTTCAGCGAACAATATGGTGTGCAAGCCGGATTGATCCGGCGTCGTATCATAGCCCGGCGATTGATCGCCGGGGCGGGCTCCATCTCCCTACCCCTGGCTCCACGCCGGTCGTTGCCTCCCGACGCGCAGGCTCGGTGCCGGGCGGCTGGTTAGACCTTACCCAAGCTTGACTTGCAATGGCAAGAATCACCAAGCTTTGCTTTGCGCACACTGTCCCCTATTTCGCAACGAGCGAGTGCGGTAACCAGAACCACAAACGTACCAATATGGCAGAATCCTCTACTTGACTTCCTTTCTCCCGTGGTGCGAGAAAAATATCGAGACAATAGAAAAAGCGCTTGACGTCGGAGGGGAGGGGGAATATTATGATCCTGATGATCTCATCTTTACGAGATGGGGTTCACCGAATACTTACCTTACCGAAAGGAGACTCCATGAAGACTCTCGTATTAATGCTCACGGTGCTGTTTATCGGAATACGCATCGCGTGTTACGGGGCAGACAATTCCTGCTTGGCATTAGTGCAGGTCAATGGTAAATGGGGTTTTATTGACAAAACCGGCGCATACGTAATTAATCCGCAGTTCGATTATGCCCTTCAATTTTCCGAGGGATTGGCGGTAGCCCAGCGCGATGAAAAGTGTGGTTTCATTAACGTCACCGGCGCATTTGTTATCCCACCGCAATACGATGACGCCGGTATGTTTTCCGAGGGATTAGCTCCGATATTGCTTAATGGGAAATGCGGCTATATTGATAAGACAGGGACAATGGTTATCAAGCCAAGTTTCGAATGCGCCTGGTCATTTAGCAATGGCGTGGCCAAAGTCAATGTTGGCGCTAAATTATCCGTTTCTTCCACATCGCGATCTTCGGGGAAATTTGGGTATATCAACAAAACCGGTGACTTTATAATCCCACCGCAATTTGATGAAGCTGGGCCTTTCGTTGCCGGGCGGGCGTTTGCCAGAATTAATCACCCGGATGGCTGGGAGCGCGGTTATATCGACACAACCGGTAAATTCGTCATCAAAGAGGGAGAGGAGTTCTCTTTTTATGATATGAGAGATTCGTTTCCCGATATTGGCTTGAAATCGATATTGAGCGTAAAAACACCTGGTGCTGTTAAAGGCTATATCGATGTTACGGGGAAATGGGTCATTCAACCACGGTTTTCAGCCGCATGGGAGTTCACGGAAGGATTAGCCGGTGTGTGCGATAAAAAAATGGATAAGTGGGGATATATTGACCGAACCGGCGCGTATGTGATCCCGCCGCAATTCCACTGGGCTTCAGAGTTTTCAGATGGAATGGCGTCTATTGCATACGTTGAAAATAACACTTGGTATTTTGGTTATATCAATAAAAACGGCGCTATCGCCATCAATACACAGTTCAGAGATCGCCGCCAATTTTCCGAGGGATTGGCGGCAATCCGCGTTGAAAAAAAATATGGTTATATCGATAAGAAAGGTCAATTTGTCATCAAACCTCAATTCGATGAAGCAAGTGAGTTTCGATCTGTTTCCATGCCGCCTCCTGATAGATATTTCGGACAGTTATAATACCAGCGGTTTATTAAATGGTGAAATAGGGTCGAGTAGCAAGCTCTCGTCGACTGGATTAATTTCTCTCTATTGCTGAGATAGTATCGTAGTCGCTGTGAGCTTTAAAGTTGTATCCGAGTGCTTCAAAAAGTGCGGAATTTCGGGGGTATTTTGGGGACACCGCACCAAATAAACGTTTGCTATTCATCATTCCCCTCCTTCCCCAGCCCCTTTCGGCATCAGTACGCGCTTCTGCGGCAGCAGGATCATGCCGGTGTGGATTTCCGCGGGAAGGCTTCCGAGCCCAGCGGGCGGCCGGTGCGGGTGTGCCGGCGGATGAGGCCGGCAACTCCTCGTCCGGCTCCACGAAAAACCCGCTAAAAAGGGACATCTGGGGACATCTGGAACGCGAAAAAGCCGTCACTGACCCGTCCGGTCCAGGATCACGCCCAGTGGGTAGCTCTCCTGCATCTTCTCGTCGATCCACTCCATGGCATCCTTTGGCCCCTTGCCCCACCAGGTGGGACAGGTGGAGAGGACTTCCACCATCGAAAATCCCTTGCCGTCGAGCTGCACCTGGAAGGCCCGCGTGATGGCGCGTTTCGTGACCTGCACGTTCTTCGGCGAGTTGGCGGCGCAGCGGGTGATGTAGGCGGCGCCGTCGAGCGTGGCGAGCATTTCGCTCACGCGGATGGGGTAGCCGGCCAGCCGGCAGTCGCGGCCCAGCGGGGAGGTGGTGGTCTGCTGGCCGAGCAGGGTGGTGGGGGCCATCTGCCCGCCGGTCATGCCGTAGACCGCGTTATTGATGAAGATGACGGTGATGTTCTCCCCGCGCGCGGCGGCGTGCACCACCTCCGCCACGCCGATGGAGGCCAGGTCCCCATCGCCCTGGTAGGTGAAGACCACCGCGTCCGGGCAGGCGCGCTTCACGCCGGTGGCCACCGCCGGCGCGCGGCCGTGCGCGGCCTCCAGCATGTCGCAGTTGAAATAATCGTAGGCGAACACCGCGCACCCCACCGGGCAGATGCCCACCGCCCGCTCCAGCACCCCCAGCTCCTCCAGCGTCTCCGCCACCAGCCGGTGGACGATGCCGTGCGAGCACCCCGGGCAATAATGCATGCGCACGTCGCACAATCCCGCGGTGCGTGAGAAAACCAGTTGTTCGTTCTCGGGTGTCATCGTCATCAGGATTCTCCGGACATACTTATGCCCCTGGCATTCTTGCTCTTGCTCTTTATTCTTGCTCTTGCTCTAAATCATGCTCTTTGACTCATAATATCGCTTTGCTTTACGATGACAGTTCCTGGTAGCCTCCATGCCGTATCGAAACGGTACTCCGTTCGTTAAACCACCGCGTCAATAGGTGAACCCTGCGGGAACGGGCGCTATTGGTGAGGTGGTTTCGATACGGCGCGAGGATGATGGAAAGAACCGAAAGGCTCACTTGCCTACTCAACCACCGTAACGGGCGTTATGATCGATCGTCATAGCGATATTAATTTGTCAAAGAGCATGTTTTAGAGCAAGAGCAAGAGCAAGAATCTAGAGCAAGAGCAAGAATCTGGAGACTCGTTGACGAGTCTCAACAAATCGAAAATCGAAAATCGAAAATTAAAAGCACGTCGTCTTCAGCTCCATCCCGCCGTTGAGGAACGCTTCCGCCACTTCCTCCGGCGTGGGCACCACGCCGCCGGCGCGGCCGTAGAACTCCACCGGGCAGCGGCCTTCCACCGCCAGGCGCGCGTCCTCCACCATCTGGCCCAGGCTCAGCTCCACCACCATCAGCTTCCGCATGCGCTCGCTCAACTCGCGCAGCGGTCGGTAGGGGAACGGGTAGAGCGTGATGGGACGGAACAACCCGACATGCACGCCCTGTGCGGCCAACACGTTGATGGCCGTCCGGCAGACGCGCGCCGCGCTGCCGTAGGCGACGAACGCCGCGTCCACGCCCTCCCCGAGCCCTTCCTCTTCCCAGCGCAGATCTTCGCGACTCATCCGCGCATACTTCTCCGCCAGCCGCTGATTCACCGCCTCCAGCTCCTCCGGCACGATGTAGAGCGAGTTGATGATCGTGCGGCTGCCCTTGCGCGTGCCGCGCGTCCCCCACGGCAGCGGGTCCGGCAGCGGCAGCGGCTCGCGGGTGATGGTCACCGGCTCCATCATCTGCCCGAGCACGGCGTCGGCGACGATCAGCACCGGGTTGCGGTACTTTTCCGCCAGGTCGAAGGCGTCGCGGGTGAGGTCATACATCTCCTGCACGGAGTCCGGGGCGAGGGCCAGCGTGCGGTAATCGCCGTGGCCACCGCCGCGGGTGCTCTGGAAGTAATCCCCCTGCGAGGGGGCGATGTTGCCCAGGCCCGGTCCGCCGCGCTGCACGTTCACGATCACCGCCGGCAGCTCCGCGCCGGCGATGTAGGAGATCCCCTCCTGCTTCAGGCTGATGCCCGGGCTGCTGGAGGAGGTCATCACCCGCACCCCGGTGGCGGCGGCGCCGTAGACCATGTTGATGGCCGCCAGCTCGCTCTCCGCCTGCAGGAACACGCGCCCGTGCTTTGGCATAAGGTCGGACAGGCATTCCGGCACCTGGTTCTGCGGGGTGATGGGGTAGCCGAAGAAACACCGGCACCCGGCGTCGATGGCGGCGCGACAGATCGCCTCGTTGCCCTTCATCAGTTGACGTGTGTTCATGCTGTAACCTATAACGACGCTCGCATGGATGGTTGGATGATTGGATGGATGAGAGGCTAAGGGCGTCATGATTCTTCCATTCATCCAGCCATCCAATCATCCAATCATCCAACCTTCCATTCTTCCAATCCCCATCATTTCTCGCTCGCCTTGCCGTTCCGATACACCTCGATGCAGACGTCGGGGCACATGAGCGCGCAGATCCGGCAGCCGCCGCAGTCATGATCGTCCTTCAAGACGGCGGGATGAAATCCACGGCTGTTGAGCTGTTCTCCGACGACCAGGCAGCCCCGGGGACAAAACTCGATGCAGAGCATGCAGGCCTTGCAGCCTTCGGTGTTGATGCGTACGTGGCCCATAATCCTGAATCCCGTTCTACCCCATTGTAGCACGAATCAAGCAGCGAGTGCCAGGAGAGGGGGGATTTTTCGGGGGTGCAGAGAGCACCAAATGAAGATCATGGAAGTATAGTCTGCGATAGGTGATGCTAACTTAACCAGCTACTAATTCACTCATCACTACTTACTCAAAGTGGCGGAGGGGGAGGGATTCGAACCCCCGGTGACGGGATACGCCACAACGGTTTTCAAGACCGCCGCCTTCAACCGCTCGGCCACCCCTCCGCAATATCTTTGAGGGAAATTATCTACATCGCATCGAGAAAATCGAAACCGTGATCTGAATTTCCCTCAAAGATATGAACAAAGCCCACCCGTTTACAATAAAGCAGGACCGTTCTCTTTAGAGAAAAGCCTGTTGTTTCCGGCTCCGCTGGATCGGGAGAATATTCATGCAAATTGCAAAATGCAATTTGCATTCACTTATAGGTTAAGAGATTCGAGGCCAGTTGTCAATGACCGTGCCTCACGGCGATGTCAGCAGCGCGGCTTGCCAGGCGTTCAGACGCGGGATGGCGTAGATTGCGTAGGGGCCGTCCTCGCCGACGGGGGGCAGCGTTTCTTCGCGGCTGTTCATGCGGGTGAGGGTCAGGGCGCCGGCGGTGCGGATCAGCACGCGGACATGCTCGGCGGCATCCAGCGCGACGTTGGCCAGCAGCAGCGCGGGACGGCCGTCCTCGTCCTGCCGCGCCCACAGAGCGATTTTGTGGTAGCTGCCGAGATACGCGGGCAGCGATTCGCGCGAGAGCCAGCGGCAGAGAGCTTTGAGCTGCGCGGACTTGGCGCGGGTCTGCAGGTAGCGCCACGGGAAGTAGCCGCACACCGCCACGCGCCCGCCGTGGGGATTCTCGTAAATGCCGCCGACGGCGCCATGCGACGTGCCGCCGTAGTCCACGCCCTCCGCGAGGACGCGCGCCGCCGGCGCCAGCGGGCGCAGCAGGTAGGCCGGCGCCGACCACCACTTGAAGGACTGCCGGCAGTCGCGCTGGGCGCCGGCGAGCGGCCCGTTGAGGGGATCCGCGGTGAGCTGCTCGATGGTGTCGTCCTCGCGTATCCCGGTCACCTCGAAGCCCGTCTCCTCCGTGAAGCCCATCGCGTTCAGCCGCTGCAATGCGGGGCCGTCCAGCAGCACGCCGCCGGCGAGCAGGCCGCGCAGCTCATCGCGCGAGAAGGCCAGGCAACTGTCGCCGCCGAGCACGCTCATCGCCGCCCCCTCGCGGCCATAGGCGAGGGGCAGGCCGATCTCCGCCCATTCGCCGAGGGCATTGGGGCCGTGCCACCCCGGCGCCGAGGACCAGTCGCCATCGACGCGCACGGTGGCGTATTCGTCGCGGTCCAACGCCTGCCAGACCCCCGCGGCCCGGCTGCGCCCGAACGCCGCCGCCGCGCGGTCGAGGAAGGCGCGGCAGTCGCGCACGGCGTCGAAATAGGGCAGGTATTCTTCCGCCGGATCGGCATCGACGAAGCCGACGCAGTTCAGCGCCGCGCCGGTGCAGCCGGCGCCGATATACGCGGCCACCTCCAGCGCCAGCGTGGACGCCGCCTTTTTCAGCCGCTGGTAAGGGAAATTCTCGATCTCGGACTGGATATTGATCACAGACGCGGGCAACGCCGCCACCTGCCGCCCGATGGAATGCGCCTTGCCGAGCAGACCGCCGGTCCAGTCATCGGTGTAAAATCCGCCGCCGGGCCGCCACATCACCGGCGTCCCCTGCGCGCCCGCCAGCGCCCGCGCCCACTCGTCGTAGGCGAATCCGCTATAATAGCTCTCGCCGGACATCAATCCCACCGGCAGCGCGGGGTCCACCGCATCCACCGCCGCGCGGATGTGCGCCAACAGCTCGCGCATGGTGCGCCGGTTGTGCGCCAGCCACTGCTTGCGCATGGCCAGCCGCTCCGCCGGCGTCCCCCCGCTGAACTCTTCGCGCAATTGCTCGCGCGTCCACGACCGCCCGGACTCAGCGGAGAAGATGGCCAGGCAGCGGTCGCAGAAGCACGCCTGGTCCACCTTGCCGTGCCCCTGCAGGCGCACGTCGTCGTCCACCCACAGGAAATCCGGCTTCGCCCCCGCCAGCGCCACGTAGCTGTCATGCACGTATTGCCGGAAATCCTGATCGTTGGGGCAGTAATTGCCCTCCTCGATGACGCCGTGCAGGTTGGTCAGCTTCCCCCACGGCTCGTTCAGCGAATGCGCCAGGTTTTCGTTGTGGTGCCCGATGGTGGCCAGGTGATTGATGCCCGCCGTCAGTCCCAGCGCGCGAAATTCCGGCAGAATCGCCGCCGCCTCCGCCGCGAGATCGCGGATCGTCGCCAGCGGCAGCGGCGGATGCGTGGCGGAGGTGAAGAGAGCCACTTCCTCGATGGTGTCGCGATACTCGCGCAGCGTGGCCAGCAGGCTCCCCCGCCATTCCGCCTCGCGCCAGAACGGCGTGCCGACCCGCAGGGAAATCTTTGCGCGCGTGGGGTAAGTCATGGCGCCCTCCAGCAGCGGTTGAGATAAAACCATAGTACGCCGCACGCTCACGGACGTCAATGAGATCTCGAATCATGCATCACCTTCTCCCCCTCGCCCAGCATTGGGAAAGGGACCGGGGGGCGAGGGCGCGGGGAACGCACACGCCGACACGCGTTTACCCTCTTGCATCGGAATTTCGATTGTGGTAGCATGTAGTGTCAATTTTTCAGGTACGTTTCGGAGAGGTTATGCAGCTTTTTAGTTGGATTCTCGTCGGCATCCAGATGGTCGCGGCGGTCACGCTCATCCTGATTATCGCCATTCAATCCACGAAGAGCGAGCAGGGCGGCACCGGCATGGGCTGGGGCACCATCGGCGGTCAGGCGAGCAGCACGGTCGGCAAATTCGGGCTGGAAGCGCAGTTGACGCGGCTCACCACCATCATCGCCGTCGTCTTTTTCGTCGCCTCCTTCCTGTCGGCCTGGGTGCAGGCCTCGATCAAGTAATGTTCGCCCGGGTGGCGGAAATGGCAGACGCGCCAGGTTGAGGGCCTGGTTCCCGCTTTAGGGAGTGCTGGTTCAAATCCAGTCCCGGGCACCAAATATGAGCGTAAACCGGCGTCGAGGGAAACCTTGACGCCGGTTTCGTTTTGGTGATTGCTAACATATTGCTAACATCGTGTTGTTCTGACCGGTCATCACCTTATTTGGTGGGATTGAGATTGGCATTTGCATTGGGAAGCCACGATGGTACCTTTTCTGATGGTAGAAACCAGGTGTTGAGAAGTGCTCCTGGCAGGCTGCCTGGTTACCTCTGCCAGACTCTCCTTGCTGGTCTTTCCGGACTGCCGTACAATAGTCGACAGCGGCGGATCGTTCTGTTTCGCCATCCAGGAGACATCACCCAGCCTCGTTCCGGCAGAAAAGCATCTCCACCGCCTCTGCCCTCAGTGACCTGAAGGCAGAAAGGGATTACCCGGTGCGGTTCATGCTTACGGGATGGCAGAGCCGTGGGGAGAGAGGAGCCAATTATGTCACACTCGCATATACAGCGCCAGCGTCTCGGTATTCTCATCGGCGGTGGCCCGGCGTCGGGGATCAACGGCGTCATCGGCGCGGCGACCATTGCGGCGATCCAGCAGGGATTGGAGGTGATCGGCATCAATGACGGTTTCAAATGGCTGTCGCGGGGCGACATTTCGCACACACGATCCCTCACCGTGGCCGATATCGATCGGGTGCGGTTTCGCGGGGGGTCACTGCTGCACACTTCGCGGGAGAATCCCACGAAAGACGCGGCGAAAATGGCGGCGGTGCTCGATGCTTTGCGCACGCTGGCGATTCGGTACCTGGTAACGATCGGGGGTGACGATACCGCATTCAGTGCGTATTATGTTTCCCAACAGGCGGCCGGCGCCATCACCGTCGCGCACGTGCCGAAAACCATCGACAACGATCTCCCGCTGCCGGCCGGCATGCCCACCTTCGGGTTCCACACGGCGCGCCACGTCGGCGCCGGCCTGGTCAGCGGTCTGCTGGAGGATGCGCGGGCCACGCACCGCTGGTACATCGTGGTGGCGATGGGGCGCACCGCGGGGCATCTGGCCCTCGGCATGGGGCAGGCGGCCGGCGCGACCCTGACGCTGATCCCCGAGGAGTATCCTGACGGCCTGCTCTCGCTGGAATTGCTCTGTGACACCATCGAAGGCAGCATCATCAAATCGGCGGTCGAGGGGCGCGATTACGGCGTGGTCGTCGTCGCCGAAGGGATCGCGGATTTGCTGAAGGAGGAGTTGAAAGATCACCCGCTGGTCGTCATCAAGCATGACGATCATGGGCATTTCCGTCTGGCCGAAGTGCCGTTCGCGCTCATTTTGAAGCGCCTGCTGCAGGCGCGGGCGGAGGCTCGGGATGACTCGACGACCTTCGTGGATGTCACCCTCGGATATGAGCTGCGCTGTCCCGACCCCATCCCGTATGATATCGACTACACGCACCAGTTGGGCTGGGGGGCCGTGCAATACCTGCTGGAGCTGGGCGAGCGGCGCTGGGGGACATCCGGGGCGCTGATCTCCGTGCAGGCGGGCGAGGTGGTGCCCATCCCGTTCGCGGATATCCTCGATGTCGCCACCGGGCGCACCACCGTGCGGCGGGTGAACATCCTCTCCGACAGCTACGCGTGCCGGCGCGCCTTCATGACCCGCCTGGAACGCCGGGATTTCGACGATACGGAGCGGCTGGAGGCGCTCGCCCGCGCCGCCGGCCTGTCCACGAAAGCCTTCCGCGCGCGTTTCGCCGCCGTCGTCGGCCTGGAAGAGAGTACGCCGGCATAATCCCTTCGCGCACCGCGCGTGTCGATGGAGGGACACGCACTCCGCACGGGGAGAGTGCGATCCGTTACACCTGCGCATACAGCGCCTCCACCTCGCCGCGCGCCGCCGCGTTTGCCACCGCCGGGATGCCGTCCCGGTATTGCGCGACCTTGCCGGCGCCGAGGAGGCGGAGCAGCAGCGCCGGCAGGCTGAAGTGCGATTCAATCCACGCGCCTGGGAATCGAGTCCGGTGGAGCATGTCCTGAATGTAGTGCGCGTGGCTTTCGAGGAGCGTCATGATCGGTTGCAATTCCTTCGCCTTCGCCAGCGCGCGCATCAGGCCGCCGGGCGGCAGGAGCAGCGCGAAAATCTCCCGGATGCCCCGGTCCACGCGGTCGAATAATTCCCCGTGGTTGACGTGCTGCGCCCGGTGGACCAGCTCGTGGGCGATGATCACCCGAAGCCCATCCAGGTTGCTCTCATCCACGTTCTCGCGGACGACCAGCAGCTCCCCCCGGCCCGGTTCGTAGGCGGCCAGCACGCTGCCTTCGACCAGGTATTCGGTCAGCCGCTCGATCAGCCCGCGCGCGTCGTCGTCGGGCAGCGGCACCCCCGCGCCGCGCAGCCGCCCGAGCAGGATCTCCTCATACCCCCGCTCCCGCGGCAGCGCGCGGCTCCGCAGGCCGGGGAGATCGAGCCCCCACCCGGTGGCCCCCTCGACCAGCGGCGCGACTTCACATACCAGTTCTTCGATCAATGCATCAGTAACGTCCAGGTGTCCCATGCCGTAATGCTATGCGAATGAAGCGTGTCTGTCTACCGGTCGCCCGCCCGGCGATCAATCGCTTGCTTCCGGAGGACATCAGCAGGAGTTCTCTGCAGGTTCTCCCCGCCACGCCGCGGCCACTGGCCGCCAGTCGGCGTTGATGACAAAGGGATTGAGTTTCACAGACTTGCCGCAGTGGGGGCAGGGAAGCTCGGTGCCGAGGGTGGAGGGCGCCACTTCCGACCAGACGCGGCAGTGGAGGCAACCGAAGGCTTGCGCGCCGCCACCCGGCAAACGCCACGCGGTGCATACCGGCGGTCCCGGCGTCACGTTCTCCAGGCGCAGGATGTGAAAGCATCCCCCATCATCCCCGGCGACGATAGTGATCCCATGCGTCACAGTACACGCCCTTATCCAGACATCGGCGCTGAATGTATACAGGATCTTCCCACTATCTAGCTCCCACACCTTTAGCGTTCGATCTGCTGATCCCGAAATCACCCAGCGACCGTCCGGCGTCACCGCCACAGCGTCGACATAGTTGTTATGCCCGAAGAGGGTGCGCAGTTCCACCCCGCTCTCCAGATCCCACACCTTTAGCGTCAGGTCCGCTGACCCGGAGATCGCCTGGCGACCATCCGGCGTCACCGCCACGGCGAAGACTGCACCGCTATGACCGATGAGGACGCGCGGCTCTGTTCCTCTCTCCAGCTCCCACACCTTCAGCCTTCCCTCTATCGCATAGATCGCCCGGCGGCCGTCCGGCGTCACTGCCACGGCGTGAACCCAGCCGTGATTTCCGGGGAGGATGCAAAGCTCGGTCCCGCTGGCCAGATCCCACACTTTCAGAACCCCGTCTATCGACCCGGAGATTGCCCGGCAGCCGTCCGGCGTGATCGCCACGGCTTTGATAGAGCGGCGATGTCCAGTCAGGGTGCGCAACTCGACCCCGCTCTCCAAGTCCCACACCTTCAACGTCTCGTCCGCTGACGTGGAGATCGCCCGGAGGCCGTCCGGTGTTATCGCCACAGCGTAGATTCCTGCGTTATGCCCAATAAGGTTGCGCAGCTCAGCCCCGCTTTCCAAGTCCCATACCTTTAGCGTCCGGTCAAATGACCCAGAGATCGCCCGGCGACCGTCCGGCGTGATCGCCACGGCGCGAAGTGAATCGCGATGCCTATTGACAGTGTGCAACTCCACCCCGCAGCCCCAATCCCACACCTTCAGCGTATTGTCGTCTGACCCGGAGATCGCCAAGCGGTCATCCGGTGTTATCGCCACGGCGAAAACCCCGCTACTATGCCCGATAAGA